>Ga0209777_10009258_pt1 | contig 10628 bp, 9 predicted proteins | sample FrelakmetHBP12HB_FD_187147 | JGI IMG/M metagenome (GOLD analysis project Ga0209777, IMG submission 187147) | Freshwater lake sediment microbial communities from the University of Notre Dame, USA, for methane emissions studies -HBP12 HB (SPAdes)... | ecosystem: Environmental > Aquatic >... | reverse complement strand
CCAGGACTGTATGTTCGCTTGTGTCCGCCGACAAGGAGGTGCCGGATTATCACGAGCTTGCCTGGGAGTCAGGTCAATAGGAGGTATGGAACGTGGTTTCACTGTTATCGTTTGCCGAGCCTGTCCCGATGCCCCTTGCGCCAAGGTTTGCCCCACCAAGGCACTCGAAATCAGGAAGGATGGCGGCGTGCGCTTGGATAGTAAACTATGCATCGGTTGCGGGCAGTGTAAAGATATTTGTCTGTGCGGGGCGATTTTTTGGGATGATGAAATTAATAAACCAATGATTTGTAATCACTGCGGTTATTGTGTTAAATATTGCTCTCACAATGTGCTGAAACTCGTTGCCGTCAAAGGGGATAATAGTGCTGTCTGAAGATGTCCTTTCCAATGTACTTTATGTTGATTTAACGGAAAAACGTCATTGGGTGGTAAAACGTACTGAGCTCTTCGAAAAATACCTGGGGGGCAGTGGAGCGGCCATCCAATTGTTGACGGAAGAATGCTCTAAGGGTTGCGACCCGCTCGGACCTGATAATCCAATTGTATTTGCGGTGGGTCCTTTAACTGGCCTTTACCCTCTGGCTTCAAAAACAGTTGCAATGTTTAAATCACCTCATACTGGCAACCTTGGGGAGAGCCACTGCGGCGGGCGCAGTGCGGTTGCGATTCGCATGGCCGGTTATGGTGCCGTTGTAATTAAAGGGGCCAGCCAAATTCCACTAATACTTGCAATCCACGGTAATCAGATTTATTTCCGTGATGCTTCATCAATTTGGGGCATCCAAAATAGCATGACCACAGGTCGAATCATCCGCGAGAACGAACCCGGTTCCGGTTTGCGTACAATCATGCGTATCGGGGGGGCTGGCGAACAACTGGTTTCCTATGCATGTGTCACCACTGAGACTTACCGTCATTTTGGCAGGCTGGGTTTGGGTGCCGTATTTGGAAGTAAAAAGCTAAAAGGCTTGGTTTTTTCTGGGAAGCGCTCCTTACCGGTGATCAATTCAAAACAATACCGTGAGGTGTATGACGATATTTATCAGCGCGCTGTCTCGTCACCGTTAATGAAGAAATATCATGATTTGGGCACAGCTGGCAATGTTAAGCCATTGAATATACAGGGTGGCTTACCTACACGTAATTTACAGGTTGCAAAATTTGAAGGTGCTGAAGGTATATCGGGTGAAACCTTTGCTGAGCATTTATTGGGACGGCGTCTCGCATGTACCCATTGCCCCGTAGGTTGCATTCACATCGCCGCGTTAAGAGAACCATATATTGACGAAGCCTATTTTTATAAAACCCATATGATTTCGTATGACTATGAGTTAATCTATGCCCTTGGCAGTATGGTAGGCATAAGCGATGCCGAGGGGTCTTTGCGTCTCATGGAGCAAGTGGAAATATTTGGCCTGGATGCGATGAGCACCGGTGTGGTGCTGGCATGGGCAACTGAAGCTCAACAGAAAGGACTAATCACCGAAAAAGAAACTAAGGGCTTGAAATTCGAGTGGGGAAATCACCGTACCTATGTTTTAGCGGTGCAGGAGATCGTGAAACAACCAAATGATTTCTATAAAGCCCTGGCTCGCGGCGTCGATTATGCCGCCCAAAAATACGGCGGGGCAGACTTTGCATTAGCTTTTGGCGGTAATGAGATGCCCGGTTACCATACCGGTGCGGCTTCTTACCTGGGAAACCTTATCGGAGCCCGGCACAGTCACCTTGATAACGCTGGCTATAGCATCGACCAGAAAGCCGTGGGCCAGGAACTCATGAAACCGACCGAATTGGCCAATGCGCTAATAGACGAAGAAGAGTGGCGGCAAATACTCTCCAGTCTGGTAGTCTGTTTCTTTGCCCGCGGTATTTATGACCCAGAAACGGTCTGCCGTTCATTGATAACGAGTGGATTTCAGATTACACCTGAAATATTGCAGCGTATGGGACGAGATATTCTGCTGGCGAAACAGACATTTAAACGGCGCGAAGGATTTGAGCCCAAAAAACTGCATCTGCCAAAACGTATTTTTGAAACTCCCTCACCCGGGAAACCTTTTAATGAAGATTATTTACGGCAAGGAATTGCCGCGGCCGAAAAACACTGGGTGTAGCAGTATTATTAAAAGCAGGGAAGGGGCAGGAAATAATAGATTATTATGATAATTCCCAGATCAGAAATTTATCGACAATCTGTGATAAGCCAGACCTGATGCAATAGGGAAATAGGTAGATAATTGAGAAATCTAAACAGGGTATTGCACGGGGACGATTATCCAAAATATCAAAAACTATTTGAAAGGAGAAAATAATGATAAAATCTGTGTATTTAGGTTATCTTAATGGAGTGGATGAAACACTGGGGTGGAGATGGTATCTCAGGTATCACAGTCAGGAAGTAATACGCTTTTTCGGTCCCTGGTTGCGCAGATATGAGACCTTCAAGGCTATTCCTCCACCTCCCGAAGCTAATAAATATGGCGCCGTCGGCGGATACCTGACCGAGTTGTGGTATAGCAACGTCGAAGACTTCATCGAGGCCAAAACACTTGAAAGGCCCTGCACCTTCCCCGACGAATTTAGAAAGCTTAAACCCACAGAATTTACAGCGGCCGTTACAATGGTCCCGGCAATGCCCACGAATGATTTTTTGGGCAAAGAGCCTACTCCCGAACAGTGTAATATCTTACGCTGGTACCGCGCTTTCAAATACCCGGAAGGTGTCTCAATAAAAGAAGGGGAGAAATGGTATCTGGAAGTCCATTCACAAGAAGTAAAACAGCAACCCGGCCTTCTCAGATATATCAGTCATAAGGTGCCGGAAAAACCACCCGTTGTGACTCCTTGGATCCGAACGGAAGAGCTTTGGTACGAGGATTTAACAGCTTGGAGGAAAGCCAATATCAATGATCCCCCCAAGTATACCCCACCATCGTGGAAGGTTAAAGAACCTTTTGTGGATATTGCCAGTGTTTTTATCCGATATAAGCCGGATGTCGATTTCTTAAAAGACCATCCATTAATCCCATAGCGAGGATATTTCCTGATAGGAAATTATTTATAGGCTACGACTTTAACCAAAATAAATTATTGGAGGCAAAGAATGGCGTTGAACTTGCACACCCGGATATGCGACATGCTGGGGATCGAATATCCGATTTTTGCCTTTAACCATTGCCGAGATGTCACAGCCGCGGTGTCTAACGGAGGTGGCATAGGCGTTTTGGGTCTTGCGCGGATGAGGTCCCGCGACGAGATGCGTGAAAATGTTGAGTGGTTAAAAAAAAACACTGACAAACCCTTTGGACTGGATTTACTACTGCCGCAAGCCGCACCGGAAACGGCAACGTATAAGGAACTGATGGCTAAGATTCCGAAGGAAAACATTGAGTTTATGGATAAACTCAGGAAGGAGCTCGGATTGCCCGACGGTTATCCACGGGAGGGACGAGTTGATATGAACTCCGTTGCCGGGGGCAGTTCGACGCTTGCCTCGCAAATGGAGATAGTCGATTTAATTTGTGAGTGGAAGCCAGCTATCTTTGGCGGCGGACTGGGAATGAATCCAGAAGTTGTGAAGAGGTGCCATCAGGCGGGCATAAAAGTGGTTGGCATGGTTGGTAATGCGAGACAGGCTCTTCATCAAGCAGCCTGGGGAGTCGATATTATTGTAGCCTCGGGAACAGAGGCTGGGGGACATACTGGCAGAATAGGAACAATGCCCCTGGTTCCCCTGGTAGTTGATGCTGTCAAGCCTATACCGGTGCTGGCGGCTGGAGGTATCGGTGATGGCAGACAGATTGTGGCCGCGTTAGCTCTTGGGGCCGTTGGCGTGTGGACGGGCACCATTTGGCTAACTGCTCACGAGCATCCTTTGGAGGACTTTATCAAGGAGAAGATAATAAAGGCAACGGAAGAAGATGCTGTTATCACTAAGGCCTACAGCGGGAAGACAGGCCGCACTCTAAAGAACAAATTTGTTGAATACTGGGAACAGCCCGGGGCGCCCAAACCTCTTGGATATCCGTATCAGGGGATGTCCATACCGCTAGAATGGGACGTCTATAGCGAAGACGCCGATCGCACCTGGGAGAGGCTCGGCCTGCAGGATTGGTATACCACCCCTGCCGGGCAGGTGGTCGGACTGATTAAGCAACGCAAATCAGCCAGGCAAATCCTTTATGACCTGGTAGCACAGGCAGTTGAAGTTTTAGAGAGTTAATCGTCTCCTTGTGAATTTGAGCCCGGTCGTACACGAAAAAAACAAGATCTGTACCGCGCTTTCAAATTGAACAAAAGATGAGAAAGTGCACGGCCAGGGGTAGCCGGCCATCAAACGGAGGCAAAGGGCGGCTCCCAAATTGGCCTGTGAGGCGTCTCCTTTTTGGTTAAATATAATATTTTGTAAAGGGTGACAATAAAATGGTGAAGGCTCTCGAGGGTATAAAAGTTGTGGAGGTCAGTACAATAGCCGCTGGCCCTATGGCCGGTCGGTTGTTAGCCGATTGGGGTGCTGACGTGATCCATGTAGAACACCCGGTTACCGGTGATCCGTGGCGCACCTGGATAACGAAACCTGACGGAAGCCCTCTTGACGAAGAGGTTAATTACCACCACTGGGAAAACAGCAATCGTAACAAGAGGAGCATTGCTCTTAATATCGCTCAGGATCGAGGGCGGGGGATACTTGGCAAGCTAATTGAGAGATCTGATGTTTTTATAACTAACAGAAGACCCTACGAACTGAAAAAGTTCAAGCTGGATTATGAAACTCTCAGTCTAGTGAACCGCAGGCTCATTTACGGCTCTGTCACCGGTTTCGGCAAATTCGGGCCGGACAGTAATGCTCCTGGGCACGACACCGTTGCCTTTTGGGCCAGATCGGGCTTTATGAATCTACTGCAACAGTACGGTGGGCCACCGCCTTCCATGGGGTATCGTACTATCGCGGCTGGTGACAACTTTACTGGTTTGGCGCTTGCTTGCGGGATTTTGCTAGCACTCTTCGTACGCGAGCGCACTGGACTTGGACAGGAAGTCGATGTCTCCCTTCTCCATACCGGGATTTTTGCGCTTGTGCCGGTGGCTATGGCCCTTAGTAAAATAGACAAAGATTTCGGGTCGTTAGCCGAGTACGAGCGGATCAATTGTCGCGAGAGGGAGCACGCACCCCCGTTCTCGATTTCTTACGAGACAAAAGACGGGCGGTGGCTTCAGTTCAGCCTGGCTCCCCCGGATCCTTACATGCTGGGATTATTCAAAGCGATAGGCAGGCAAGATTTGTTGCTGGACCCGAAATTTGGCACACCAGAGGCTAGGGCTCAAAACAAATTGGAGCTATTTCGAATTCTTGAAGATGTCTTTCGGACAAAAACTCTGGCCCAGTGGAAAAGTCTACTCAATGAAGCTGGTCTGATCTGGTCTCCAATCCAGAACCTGCAGGAGGTGATCGAAGACCCGCAAGCTAAGGCCAATGGTGTCTTTGCTACCTTTGACCACCCTTCTTTGGGTCAATTGCAGGTGGTCTCAAACCCGATCAAATTGAGCAAGACGCCAGCGACAATGAGAATTCCGGCGCCAGAGTTTGCCCAGCATACAGAGGAGGTTTTGATGGAGCTAGGCTATACCTGGGAAGAGATCAGGCAATTCAAGCAGGAGGGCATAATTCCCTAGCTGGGCATTGAGGAGTAAAACAAACGGCGCACTATATGTGTAGGCAGGCTCATTGACAAATTTTAGTTTGTGATTACACTCTTTATTACTATCTTTATGGTTTATGCGGGTGTGAAACTTGAACTACCACGCTTAGCGCAAGCACCACTGAAGTTACTGGAATAATAACGCGGATTACTAAAGGAATGTAGGACAGAATGAAAAATGATATTGAACAGAAAAAGCCGCAACGCATCCCCATCGACGAAAAGTCAATGCACATAAATGAGGCCGGTACCGATGGGGTCTTGATGGGCTCCATCTGCAAGAAGTGCGGAGAGCATTATTTCGGCAAACAGACATACTGCTTTAAATGCGCATCTCAGGACTTCAAAGACATTGAGTTGCCAAAACAGGGTATTCTTCGCACCTATACCGTTATCTTTACTCCGCCGGCAGGCTGGCAGGGTAACGTTCCATATATCCTCGGGTCGGTGGAATTAACGGAGACGCCGGAGATCCTTTCTGAAGTCATCGACTGCCCGAAAGAGAATATCAAAATAGGTATGAGAATGCAGCTGGTTTTCAAAGTGGGCGGGACGGATAAAGAAGGCAACGAGATAGTGGTATACAAATGGAAACCGGTATAAAGGAGAAGAAATATGTCAGTTAATCTGAGAAGTGTATATGTAGCGGGAATAGGACTTCACCCCTTCGGCAGGTTCCCGGAGAAGTCTGTTCACGATCTGGCCAGAACATCCGTGCTGGAAGCCATGAAAGACGCCGGGATAGTTTACCGGGACCTTCAGGCTGCCTACTTCGGGCATGTGTATTACTATGGCATGTCTGTTGGGGAAACAGTTCTGAACGGACTGGGCTTGACGGGTCTTCCGGTGTTCAACATTAATAATGCTTGTTCTTCCAGCTCATCCGCCTTTGAGCTTGCCTACTGGGCGGTTGCCAGCGGTGCTTGGGATGTGGTGCTGGCGTTCGGAGCGGAAAGAGTGCCCCGTGGCCCTATCTCAGTTACGGCGGAAGATAGTCCCAGTCGGTTCATGGGCACCGACCATATGATGGCGAGTTATGCGCTGCGTGCCCGCCGGTACATGGAACAGTTCGGTTGCCCGCCGGAGGCTTTCGCTCACGTCGCGGAGAAGGCACACCGCAATGCGGTGCTAAATCCTTATGCGCAGTATAAGAAAGTTTTTACTATCGAAGAAATTCTGAACTCACGCATGATCGCCGATCCCCTCACCCTCTACCAGTGTTGCCCCACCAGTGAGGGTGCATCAGCCTGTATCCTGGTAAGCCGGGACGCTGCCCGCAAATTTAATATGCCGTCGAAAAGGCTGATTAAGGTTAGCGGTGTGGGTATTGTCACCAGTGATTTAGATGATCGAAAGGGTGATCATCTCATAGCTTGGCGTGCGGCAAAAAAGGCATATGATATGGCCGGTCTGGGTCCCCAGGATGTAGATGTAGTGCAGGTTCACGACGCTGCCACTAACGCCGGGATCTTCCAGCTTGAAGGGCTTGGGCTGGTTGAGAGAGGAAAAGGGTGGCAGCTTGAGCTATCGGGCGGCACAGAAATCAATGGTAGCGTACCGACTAATACCGATGGCGGTCTGCAGGCTATGGGACACCCGCTAGGCGCTACCGGCACCCGGATGCTGCATGAGTTAGTGCTGCAGTTACGGGGGGAAGCCGGTCCCAGGCAGGTAAAAGATGCCAAAGTGGGTATTGCCGAAAATAGCGGCGCCGGCGAGGTCTGTACAGTAATCATTTTAAACAAATAAAAATAAAGGAGATAGGATGGAAATCCTGACCTCTGGTAAAGGCGAATTATTTAAGTTACCAGATCCCGATGGACATCGGGCTTATATGCGTGATCACCGTTCTCACGCCCTGACTGAAAAACTGATGACGGAGCAGGAAGCCGTTAAGAAGTATGTCAGCGACGGTGACTACCTTTGTTACGACTGCACGATGCTCATGAGGGGCCCAAGCTCAATTATCCGGGAAATTATCCGACAGAAAAAGAAGGATCTAGGGGTTGGAGCACGGTTTACTTATTTGGTGGTGGGGCTATTAAATGGGGCGGGATGCCTGAATCGTGTGGATGTAGGGTACATGGGTGTGGGTTATTTTAACCTTCTATATAGCCATGGGGTAAAGGTTACAGAGTGGACCAATTGCTCCCTGACTATGCGCCTTTTGGCCGGTTCACTAGGCATTCCCTTTATCGCGGTCAGATTCCTGGGCGGCACGGATGCTTTTCAATACTCCGGGGCAAAACTGGTAAATGACCCTTGGACCGGACAGCCTACCGTGTTGGTACCAGCCCTCAACCCGGATGTAGCCATCATTCACGCTCACCAGGCTGATATATATGGCAACGCCCGCATTTTCGGACCGAGTGTTTCGCCGGCGGAGATTGCCGGAGCTTCAAAGAAAGTAATCATTTCAGCGGAAGAAATAATAGATAACGAACTCATTAGACGGGAGCCCGGCAAAACCACCATCCCTTATTACCTGGTGGATGCCGTTGTTCATGCACCTTTCGGGTGTCACCCCGGTGAAGTTGCAGGTAAGTATACGTCTGATACAGAAATGATTTTCGAGGCGTTAAGTGCCTGCGGTGATCCTACGGAAAAAGCCATGGAAGCCTACCTAGAAAAATACATTTACGGCGTGGCAAACCATCAGGAGTATTTGGAGAAGCGTGTTGGCTTACCCAAGATTCTGCAATTGACCGAACAGGCGAAAATCAAGCAGGGCTATTCGTAGAAGGAGGAGACACTTCATGACTATAGCGAAGAGCTTTACAGAAGTTGAGGCAACTTGTTGCACTACAGCTCATTTGATACTTAAAGAACATGATAAAAGCTACTGGGTAGGAGGTGGCGGTACTCCCATGATGTCTGCTTTATTGGTACAGAAGCTTTATCTGCCTGACCTGACGCTGGTCTTTGAGGATGGCAATATCTCCGCCCAGCCTGACCTCCCTATAGATCCGATGATGGCTTTTGTCAGCGGCCGCATTAACTACCGGGCTAACGCCTGGTCTACAATGAATGGGGTCTGCGGGCATTGCTCTCTGGGCTTGTATGATTATGGCATGCTGCTCACCTTGCAGACAGACCCATACGGGAATATCAATAGCTCAATGCTCGGTAATGACTTTTATCATCCCGGCAGGAGGTTCGGTGGGGCTGGCGGCGCTAATGAGATAGCATCCATGTGCTGGCGCACGATCCTGCACTGTCCCCAGGAAAAACGCAAATTCGTGAAGAAGATTGACTTTATCACATCTCCCGGATTTCTCGACGGTTCACCACATGCCAGGGAAAAGGCGGGGCTCCCGCCCAATACTGGGCCCTACAGAGTTATCACCCCGGAAGCTATCTTTGGCTTCGACGAAGAAACGCACTACATGAAATTACTGGGACATTCCGAATGGGTAACCGTGAAAGATGTGTTAGATAAAATGGATTTCGAACCGATAGTGGCTTCCAAACTGGAGATACTGGAGAGTCCAACAGAAGAGGAATTGCAGGTGCTGCGGGTATTCATCGACCCACGCGGTGGGACTATCGGTGGAGGGAAATGGATTAATTTATAAATTACCGAACGAATAATATAAGGAGATAACTATGCCTTTATCAGAAGCAATGTTCAAAGAGGTCTTCCGCCCCGAAAATGTGCACATGGGGAAAATGAAGGTCGATGCTGCCAAGTGCAACGGCTGCGGCCTTTGCATCCAGAACTGTCTGTTCCGCACCTGGGAAATGGGCGCCGATAAAAAAGTACACTACAACGAAAGCAAAGCCTGCTTCAGCTGTTACAATTGCATGGTGGCCTGTCCAGTCGATGCTATTTCCATCGTGGAACCATACAATGTGCCCTCGGGTTTCTGGAAAACCCAGCCTCACGCTCTGCCGGCGGTCAAACCGCTAGAGCCGCGCAACGCCGGTAACCAGCCGGACGAGTGGACCGCGGTGGAAAAAGAGATCTTCAACCGCCGCAGTGTGCGCAATTTCTCGAATAAACCGGTACCAGAGCCCTTAATCCGCCGCGTCATCGAAGCCGGGCGTTTTGCCCCCACCAGCGGCAACTGTCAGCCCTTCAAATTCGTGGTGGTGACTGATAAGGCAGTGATGAAGGAACTCAACGATGTCTCCTGGACGGTCATCAACGATATGTACCAGAGCTATGAGGACGATGTGAAGGTGAAGGCACTGGCCGATGCCATGGCCGCTAACGTCAATCCTGCGGCTGCTTCCGGAGACTGGGATCCCCGGATCATCCTCGGTGGTGTGGGAACAAATGTTGTGCCCAAGATAGCCCCAGTATTATTGGGGGCTCCGGCCGTTATTCTTATCGCCGGGGATGTAAGGTCAATCGGGAAGCCGGCTATCCAGGTCGGTATCTGTGGTGAGAACATGGTACTGGCCGCCAATTCCCTTGGACTCAAAGCCACCTGGGTTGGTTTTGTTGGTTATGGCGCTGGAGATCCTCAATTAAGGAAGAAATTGGGTCTGGAGGACCCGTACTGGGTGATTTCATCAATCGTACTAGGCTATCCCAAGTTCCGGCAGGAAGGGATCGTCGCCCGTGAATACCGGCCTATCAACTGGCTGCGCGAGGGCGGACCCGGACTGGAAATCGAAGAAAAACCACCTATTCCCGAGGTCAAGATCAAACGAACCGTGAAAAAGTAGTATAAAAAGAAAGTCCTTATTACTTATCGAACTAGTGAACGTACAAGGAGTAATAAGGCTCGGCAAACAACAACAAGCTCTCAGAAATCGATTGAGCAGCCTTTTAAATTCTGGGGAGAAGCGGCGAAACGGATCAGCTGGTACAAACCTTACAAGAAGGTATTAAATAATTAAGCGCCCTTTCTCACCGGAGGGGAGCTTAATGCCTGCTACAACGCGGTTGATGTCCATATAATAATAATGGAAGAG
>Ga0209777_10009257_pt1 | contig 10629 bp, 15 predicted proteins | sample FrelakmetHBP12HB_FD_187147 | JGI IMG/M metagenome (GOLD analysis project Ga0209777, IMG submission 187147) | Freshwater lake sediment microbial communities from the University of Notre Dame, USA, for methane emissions studies -HBP12 HB (SPAdes)... | ecosystem: Environmental > Aquatic >... | reverse complement strand
CGGGGTGCCGACCGGCGAGGAGCCTCCGGCTCCCGATGAATCGTTCGCAGAATAGGAGCCGACGATGTTGACCGCAGAAGAGATTGCCCGCATCACCCACGAAGCTAATCGCGCTTATTGCTCGGTGCTCGGTGACCACACGATCCCGTCGTGGGACGCGGCGCCGGAATGGCAACGCGCGAGTGCTATCGCCGGCGTCAAGTCGGTGCTCGCCGACCCGGGCAAGACACCCGAGCAGTCGCATTTCGAGTGGATGGAGTTCAAGCTGAAAGCCGGATGGAAGCACGGTCCCACCAAGCGGCCGGAGGCGCTCGAGCATCCGTGTCTCGTGTCGTGGGAGCAGCTGCCCGAGGAGCAGAAGGTCAAGGACCGTTTGTTCTTGGCGATCGTGCGCGCGGCTGGTGTGCTCGAGGCGGTCACGACGGTCGGCGATCTGCGAACCGATCCTCCCGCCGAAGGGCGCAAGGACTCGACCGAGGAGGTCGGCATTCTGCTCGCGACCGGTGAAGTGGTGAAGGGTGCGGAGATCGTTCCCGAGGTCAAGCCTTTGAAGAAGGGTCGACGGGGTTGACAACGGTTGTGTGTCCCGTAGAGCCGTAGTACGCTAGCGGGATGCGCTCATATTTTTGGACATCACGCGAAGACCGGGTGTTGCGCGACCTGTATGCGAGTGCGACTGTTGAAGCTGTCAGTCGTCGGCTAGGTCGGTCGGTGGCGGCGGTGCACACACGCGCACGGCGGCTGTGTCTGCCGTTGAAGATTCGACGCGGGAAAGTGTTTAAAATTCCGAACACGCTGTTGTGCGCGTACACTGCGGGTTTGTTGGACGGGGAGGGGTCCATACAGATCAACCATTCGCGTCACAGGCGCGATCGTTATTGGCGATTAGCCGTACAGATCTCGAGTTCGGCGCCAGGGTTCTTAGAAGCGTTGTGGAGGGCATGGGACCGGGTTGGAACAATCTCCTATTGGCAACCGCGAGGCGGGGATCGGCATCGACGCGCGGGGAGTTGGCGGGTGTACTCGGGACAGGTGGAGCCGTTTTTGCGGGCGTTGCTGCCGTATCTGCGTCTCAAGAAAGAACACGCACGTGTGGCGTTGGCGTTTCGACGATGTGTTGTGTATTCTCGAGGGCGGCTCACGTCGGCGTTGTCGTGTCGGCGCACAGGATTGGCGCACAAGATGCTCCGGTTGAATGCGAAAACCGCGAAGGCGCGACCCGGAAGTTGGCGCGGAGTGCGATAAGGTGAGAATAGATGTTGATTGCTGTGGACTTTGACAACACTGTGGTGGAGTCGCGCGGGCGAGGGTACGATGACGTCAAGGCGCCGCTCGTGTTCGTCCTTGGCGCGAAGGCGGGTCTAGCGTCGCTCAAGGCCGCCGGGCACAGCCTGTTGCTGTACTCTGCTCGAGCGAATCGCGCGCTGCGTGAAGACGCGACGCTCGATCCGATGGTTCGCTCGAGCGCGAGAAAGGTGCACCAGAAAACCTGGGATGCCGATAGGGTGTTGAATCAGGTGCGTTACCAGCAAATGCTCGACTTCGTCGCGCGCGAGCTTCCGGGGGTGTTCGATGCGATCGACGACGGACAGCAGGGCAAACCGGTCGCCGATCTCTTCATCGACGATCGGGGGCTGCGACTCGGGAACGGGCCGATGGCTACGACGTGGGCGGTGGTGAGTCAGGTTTACGGTGAGCCAATCTACTCAGGAGGAGAGAGATGACACACGAGAAGAAGGTGAACAATCGAACCCCCGAGCACATTCGGAAGTTCGTGAGCGGCGAGATGACGGCGCGCGAGACGCATATCGCGGCGCTGAACAAGCGGTGTGAGCAGTGTGGTCGACCGGCGTCGGTGCGGATCCGTGTGCTCGTGCTGCTCGATGAGTTGGTACAGCGCAATCCCGAGTTCGTCGCGCAGATCATGGCGACGAACCCGGACGGCTCGTGTACCGTTCCGACGATCCCCACGAAGTTTGGTCCGATGGTGAAGGTGAGCGATGTCGGTGCGTGCGATGACTGTAGAAGTGCGGCGGAGATTGCGGCGGCGAAGTGCCCGTCGTGGTGTCTCGTCGAGATCGCGGCGCCGCCCGAGGATAAGAATCCGGTGCGCATTCAGGTCCCGGAGATGCCGGGGAAGGTGACGCTTCAATGAGTGACGCGGTCGTGAAGCTGGCGAAGAACCGACAGCCGCCGAACAAGGGTGAGGAGCCGAAGCTCTCTCCGAACGAGGCGAAGGCTCTCGCGAAGATTCAGGCGGAGGCGAAGGAGAAGGGCGTCACGCTAGCGACCGGCGGCAAGGGCGGGCTACCTCCGTCTCTCGTGCTCGGCGTGTTCAGGCGCGACGAGTGGAAGTGCAAGAAGTGCGGCGGGCAGGAGATGCTCAGCGTGCACCACAAAGGCGGGACGCCGAATCTCGTGAGCCGGGCGATGCGCAAGAAGGGGCATTCGAACGACCCGAACAACATCGTGACGATCTGTGAGGAGTGTCACGACGACGTGCATGAGGAGGATCGCGATGCCGAAGCCGATTGATCCGCACCGTTTGGTAGCACTCGTTCGTCGCGAGCTGGGGTTGCCGGAGCCCGAAACCGGTCCGACGTTCCCGAAACCGTTCGGTGAGCTGCCGGGCCCGGTGCCTGGACCCGATCTCGACGACGATCCGTGGCCGCCGCGGGACGTGCGCGAGGAGGAGTAACATGCCGGGCTCGGGTCTCATTTCGATCGAGAAGATGGTCGAGCGTCTCGGCAAGTCGCACAAGCAACGCTATTGGGTGAAGCCGTCCGAGTTGCGCGGGCTCGTGAAATCCGGCAACGCGCGAAAGGCGGTTTCTCGAGCAGGCGGCGACCCGGATCGATTGGAGACGTTGATTCAGGGCTGGCGCGCGTCCCCCGGGACGTCCGAGACGGCGAAGATGCGCGCGGCGTGTGCGAAGGTTGTGTATGGCGACCGCGGGTCGCTGATTCAGAAGGAGATGGACCGGAGCACTCGCGCCGCGGAGAAGGCGGCGGGGATCGAGTACGAGGTCAAGAACGTCGGGAAGTACACGAATGAGGTGGGTCGGGCTTTTCAGAAAGGGCTCACCGATGACAACGTGCGGCGAGACATCGCGGCGGTCGCCGCGGTCTCGCAGTCGATGTACGACAAGCCGCAGGTAGAGTTGTGGCGCGGCATCCGCGGAAACTCTTCGCTCGCGTACCTCTACGAAGAGGCATACACCGCGGTTCAAGAAGATCCGGACGCGGAGATCACGCTCGATGCCGGCGTGCTGTCGTCATTCTCCGAATCGCCCGAAGTGGCGCAGACGTTTGCCGGGCTCTCGTCCGGAGCAGGCGAAGAGGGGAACGGGTTCTACTTCAAGGTGACGGTGCCGCGCGAGTCGATCGTGATGACGCATCGCTTGAAGGGGGACCTCGACCCGGGCAACGAAGGGGAGCAAGAGGTCACAGTGCTGACGAGCGGGAGTATCAAGATCCGCGCGCGCGACATCGTGCAGGCACAAGATCGTCCGGAACGTGGTCTCGAGATTCTCGCGGAGAAGGCGGAGCGCGGAGAGTACACCGAGCCGAAGACGAAGAAGTCGACCTATTCTGGGACCTCGCTCGAGGAGTATTCGCGGCAGTTCGCGACGTACAAGGCGAAGTGGCGGTAGCTCATGGCGCGCGCCCCGTATGAGGTCATGCTCGACGAGCATCGTCGACGACTCGCGCGCGTGGTCGAGCGGGGCGGCGTTGGGCAGGTTCGTGACTTCTACACGCGGGCGCTGAGCGAGATTGAGACGAAGCTCGGGCACGTCGGCAAGTCGAGCGATAGGTTCACGGCGCACCAGTTGCGGCTCTACAAGGTGCAGATCATGTCGGGGCAGGCACAGCTCGCGAAAGGGCTACGGTCGCATGTGCACGAGGTCGGACGCGCGGCGCGCACGGACGCGCTGCGAGGGCTCATCGGCAATATCAAAAAGCTCGAGGCGCACTACACCGGCGCCGAGGTCGTGCTCCCAATCGAGGAGGCGGCGCGGTTCGAAGGCGTGCTCGGCAAAAGGGAGTCGGTGTTGCGGATGCGGAACGAGCAGAGTGCGGCGGCGATGATGGTGCGCAACGTCGAAGGCGCCGAGTCGGCGCTCGCGATGTCGCTCGTTACCGGCGAGACGCTCGGTGAAACAACCGAGCGCGTCATGGATGTAATGGATGAGCAGTGGTGGGAAGCGGAGCGCGTCGTGCGCACAGAGACGATGACCGCGTTCTCGGCGACGCAGGCAGACGGTGTGAAGGCCGCGGCCGAAGAGCTGCCAGACCTCATGCTGCGCTGGTGTGAGCACATCGATGACTCGGGCAACCCGCTCGACGATCGCGTCGACGATGACTCTCGTGTGATGCACGGGCAGCTTGCCCCGGCCGGCGGGGTGTTCGTGTGGCCGGACGACTTCGCTGACGTCGTCGGCGGAGACCCCAAGCGGGTGAAGAGGCTCGAGCGGTTCGTGGGATGGACCGGGTTGCCGGTGCTCCGACCGAACGGGCGCGAGGCGTTGCAGCCGTGGCGCCCGCATTGGGGTGTGCCGGCGTGGCAGTGGGTCGACGGCGCACGGGTGGATCGATGACGGTGCGGTACCAGTACCACCTCGCGCGGGCGCGGGTGCACAACTGGCTCGATTGTCGCCGGTCGCCACAGTGGGCGGAAGCGGCGCGTCGGTTTCTCAAGGAGCACTCGAGGTGTGCGGCGTGCGGGGGAGACGACCGGGTGCAGGTTCACCACGTGCTGCCGGTCGATCGCTACCCCGAGCTGGAATTCGATGAGTCGAACATGATCTCGCTCTGCATGTCGCCGCTCGAGTGTCACGTGAAGCTCGGGCACGGGGGCGACGCGTCGATGCGGTTCTGGAACCCGCACGTTGTCGCTGATGCTGACATCGTGCGCGCGAACCCGGACCTCCGCGCCGAGTATGAGGGGAAGGCGCGGAAGCTCCGGCGACCTCCCTTGTCAGAGCGGCCGGGAGGGGAGTAGATGGTGGTCATGGCCAAGATCAAGCCGAAGCAGCTCGCGACGTTCGTGAAGGCAGCTAGCGCTCCGCTGTTCGTGAAGGGCAAGCCCAAGGTACCGCCGGCAGTTGACGTCGATGAGATCCGACAACAGATCGAAGACGGTAACGGCGACGAAGAGATCATGGACCTCGTCGACGGCTACGACCCGGAGAAGGACGGCAACCCGCCGTCGTGGATCGACCCGGCAGACGAGGCGGTGTGGGAGCGCGCGAAGGCGGCGGTGGGGCCCGAGGGTGAATCAGAAGCCGAAGACTACTGGGCGGTTGTCACGCACGTCTTCAAGAAGATGGGCGGGGCGGTGAAAGAAACGAGTGCGGGTTGACGCTTTTCTCGCGCGCGTGTAGGTTCAGGTCATGGCCAAAGACTACATGAATTCGTCGATGCCGATGGATACCCCGATCGTTCTGCGGCCGGGCGTGATGCACCGCGAAGCCGACTATCACGGCAACGCGAAGTGGCTCGCGCTCCCGCCCGAACACCCCGAGCGCGCCGACAAGGGCGACCTCGGCGAGGTCGTGATCCCGGGGCTCGAGACGAAGCCGCTGTCGCATCCCGGTCTGCCTTTCGAGCTGAAGCCCGGGAAGGTGTGACACCAATGAAGCATCGAGGCGTGGGACCGGGGGCGATGCGGGCGCGTCGGGCGTCCGAGGATAAAGAAGCACGGGAGTCGGGGCGCGGTGTCGGTCCGGGCGCGATGCGAGCGCGAGCCGGATTGGGCGTTTGCGATCAATGCAACAGGGGCGAGGAATGTCGCGCTTGCATGTCGGGACTGCGGGGCGCGGCTGGTTCACATCAGTACGGACTACGTTTTCTCCGACAGTCCGGAATCGCGGCCTCTCGTCGAATCAGACCTGCCTGCGCCTTTGAACGTGTACGGCGCCAGCAAACTTGCGGGAGAGCATCTGATTGCGGCCGCGTTGGCGGACCATTGCATCGTTCGGACGGCGGGGTTGTATGGCCTCGCTCCGTGTCGCGGCAAGGCTGGCGAAAACTTCGTGCTTCGGATGTTGCATCACGCTGAAGCGGAACTGCACGTTGTCGACGACGAGTTTACCACTCCCACGTATGCGTGTTCGCTTGCGCGGCAGATCCGGCTTCTCGCCGAGAAGGGCGAACCGGGCGTCTACCATGCCACATGTCAGGGCGGGTGCAGTTGGTATGAATTTGCGAAAGCCATATTCGAAGAAACCGGGAAGCAAGCGGCGCTGAAAGCCGTGAAGCGAGACTGTCTCCAGTCGCCGGTGAAGCGCCCGCGGTTCTCGGTCCTCGAGAACCGGCGCTTGCAGGCGCAGGGATTGGACATCATGCCAGGCTGGCGGGACGCTCTGCGTGAATACCTGTCGGATCTTTCGCGGGAGAAGGCCGTCTCATGAAGGTGGCTCTCGTTGTTCCCACATGTAACGCCGGACCGCGTTGGAAGAGCTGGCTTGAAGCCGTGCGCATGCAGACGCCGCGGCCCGACCGTCTGCTCCTGATCGATTCTTCTTCGGAAGACGACACGGCGTCTCTCGCACGTGAGTGCGGATTCGAAGTCTGCGTTATTCCACGACACGAGTTCGACCACGGCGGCACGCGTCAATTGGGCGTGGAATGGGCGTTCGGCGCGGATGTCGTCGTGTTCCTTTCCCAGGACGCCACGCTTGCGAACCGCGACGCTCTCGAGAGGATCTTGGCATGCTTTGAGAACGCCGAGGTGGGCGCGGCCTACGGCCGCCAGCTTCCGTATCCGGACGCCTCACCCATCGAGGTCCACGCGCGAAGTTTCAACTATCCGTCCGCGAGTTCGGTCAAGGGCTTGCAGGATGTACCGAGGCTCGGGTTCCGCACGATCTTCTTCTCGAACGCATTCGGCGCTTACCGGCGTTGCGTCCTTGAAGAAGTGGGTGGTTTCAAGGCCGGGACCATCTCCATGGAGGACGAGCACGTGGCCGCGCGGATTGTACTTGCGGGCCATAAGATCGCTTACTGCGCTGAGGCGCAGGTGTATCACTCCCACACCTACACAATCCGGCAGGAGTTCTCGCGCTACTTCGACTTCGGCGTATTTCACGCGCGTGAATCCTGGATTCGCGAACGCTTCGGTCAGGCGGAAGGGGAGGGGATGCGCCTCGTCCGCTCGCAACTGGGTTTCCTCTGGCGGCAACGTCCGTTGCTCATCTTTCCCGCTATGTGCCGCATGGCGGCGAAACTCATCGGTCTCCGGCTCGGGACCCTGGAGAAGCACCTGCCCGCAGCGGCAAAACGCCGCCTGAGCATGAACAAGAAATACTGGCTCGCGGAAGGAGAGTGAGTAGTCTTCGATCAAGGGTTGCGCGGGGCGTTTAGAGAAGCTTCGATATCCGCGATGCGCGTCTGCATTTCCTTTGCCTTGTCCAACTGTCCCGCGGCCCGGTAGGATTGGCGCAAGTGGTCCAGTAGGTAGAGGTCATTGGGATAGCCATTGAACGCCATTTGGTAGTAGGGAATCGCCTCGGTCATCTTGCCGTTGCGGAAGTATGCCTCGGCAATGTAGCGTGGCAAGGCGGGCATTGAGAACCCGGCGTTGAGCGCCTTTATCCCAAGCGCCGTGGCCTCTTCGTATCGTTTCAGCTCGATCAGCGCCCACACGACGTTTAGGAATACACCTTCTTCCCGGCTGCCGCGCGAGATGGCTTCCTGGTATTCGGTTATCGCCTGGCTCCAGTGCTTGAGCTGATAACGGACGTGGCCGGCGAGCGCGTAGGGTTCTGGCGCCTGGGGCTGTCGGCGTTTAGCTTCTTCAACCTGGGCCAAAGCGCCCGAATAGTCGTAACGGTTCATGAGGTCCGTCCCGGCCGCAAGATAGGTCCGGTAGTCGCTCTCACGTCGTTCGCGGGCATATGTACGAAGACCGAAGTTGAGGCTTTCCGTAAGCGCGAGCAGCAGCAGGATGATTGCGCACCACAGCACCAGGATCCTGCGTGCGTTCTCAATAAGCGGCAGACTCATTTATCGGGCGCCCTTTCCGCTGAGGACGATCCTGACCGTCCCAACCAGAATCCGCAGATCCGTGATGAACGAAAGCGTGCTTATGTAAAGGAGATCGTACGTCAGCCGGTCTTCGGGTTCCGATGTATAGGAGCCTAGCACGTGCGAAAGACAGGTCAGGCCTGGCCGTACGGCGAGCCGTTGTTCGAGCAACGGTATCCTCTGCCCGCTAATCTGATAGAACTCGCGCCACGCCGGCCTCGGTCCGATGAGGCTCATATCGCCCTTTAACACATTGAACAGTTGCGGGATTTCGTCGATGCGGTGTTTGCGAATGAACCGGCCCACGGGCGTGATGCGGGGATCGTTCTCGCGCGCCAACACGTGGCCGGTCTCATCCTTGAGGTCCGCGCCGGCGACCATGGAGCGGAACTTGTAAATCCGGAACGGTCTGCCGCCAATACCGAGGCGTTCGTGTGAGTAGATGGCGTGGCCCGGCGAGGTCGTTCTGATCGCTATGGCCGTGACAAGGCAGATCGGCGAGGCAAGGAGAAGTCCTATCGCGGCGGTCACGATGTCTATCAGGCGCTTGACGTACGTGTAAGGCGTGGTCAACTGGCGGCTCGCGACTTCAATGAGCGGGATGCCGGCCAGCTCGGACAGGTTACGCTGTTGCAGCAACAGCAGGTCGTGCACGCTCGGATACAGATACGTCCGGCGGCAGTTCTCACGGCAAAAAAGCAGAAGCTCGTCGAGCCTCCAATGGTCCTTGGGTTCGAGGACGATGATGGCGTCGGATAATGCGGCGCCGTTTGATCCAGGCTCTTCTTTCCGGCGCTCAATGATTTCTCTGAGTGTGCCGACGTCGATGTAGTCGGCCTCGGCGCGCACGGAGGCGCTGTTGCGCGCGATCTCCTCGGCTATACGGCGGGCCTGTTCGGGACTGCCGATGACGTGGAAGTATCGGTGCAGTGACTTGAACCGTGCCGTCAGCGTCGCGGCGAAATAGTGCCAGATGCACAAGAAGGGCGTCGCCATGCAAAGGGCGATGATGATCTCACGGCGCGTTATCTCACGGACATTCGCCGGGAGAAGGGCCGTCATCGTGAGTTGGATGAGGCACGTCCAGGCGAGGGCGATGAGGGCGTAGTAGGCCGAGTCGAACCGGTCCGTCATGCGTTGCGGCTTGTATGCTCCCGCGACTATAGCCACGATGCCGAAAAGCGCAAGGCATATGAGGCGATCCCGCTGCAATTCGGTGAAGTCGATCCATCCGATGACGTCCAGACGCGACGTCGTCGCGAGGGTCAGCGCGAGCCAGTACAAAACAATATCGCTCGCGAGATAGAGAAGGACGACCTGACGCTCTTCGTGCAATCTATTCATTTTCGGGATACTGATGGGTACGATTCATTCAGTTGTGTTGATGATAGCACGTAGCTGTTCCACACGCATAACGCCGGCGCTCGGGACATGAACGCCGCGTCAGCCCTTTCCCGCCACTTCTTCAAACAGGGCGGCCATCTCAAGGGCGTAACGCTCGACGGCGAAGCAGGTGCGCGCTCTCGCGCGTCCACGTTCGCCCATTCTGGCGGCCTGCTCGGTATGCGAAAGGACATGGCGGACGCGATCCGCGATCGCCTCATGATCGTTGGGCGGGACCAACCATCCGGTCTCGCCGTTGACAACGGATTCGAGAGGTCCGCCGGCCGCGGTCGCAATGACCGGGCATCCGGCGGCCATGGCCTCCACGACCGTGAGGCCGAACGGTTCCGGGGTGGCAGACGGCAGAACAAGCACTGATGAAGCGGCGAGGATATCGGGTATGTCTTTCCGTATGCCCGTGAATATGACGCTCTTCTCGATTCCGAGTTCGGCGCATCGCGCGCGAAGTCCGCGTTCGTATTCGAGCTTGTTGACCGCGGGGCCGCCGACAATGAGTATGAGTGCGGTTGGATGTTGATCCAATATGCGAGGAACCGCCTCGATCAGGACGTGTTGCCCTTTCCAAGGCTCGATGCGTCCTACTGTGGTTACCACGGGGGCGTCCGGCGCGAGATTGAGATCCGAGCGCACGCGCTCGGCGCCGCCCGGGACATCGAACTTCGACAATTCGATGCCGTCGTAGATCACCCGAAGGCGGGAGCCGCAGTGGCGCATGGCGCCCGCGATGGCTTGCGACATGGCAACCGCGCGCGTTGCGAGAAGGGACACGCAACGTAGCATCATGCGGGCAAGCCTCGAGTCGGATCCCATTTCGCGCACGTGCCACACCAGAGGGCGGCACGCGAGGCGGGCTGCGAACGCGCACTGGAGGTTGTACAGCGTGTTGACGTGAACGACGTCGGCTTCCATGCGCCGAATCGCGAGGGCCGCTTGAAACACGGAGGGCAGGAATGAGCCGAAGTAGCGGGCCAGCTTTCGGAACTCGAGCGCGCGGCGCGGCGGCACAAGGTGCAACTGCACAACATCGAGGCCGAGTGCGCGGTAGGTTTCGGCCATGGGATCCCCCTTCTTGAGGATCAAAGAGGGCTCGAACCGATCGCGTGGAAGGTGCTTGACCATGTGATAGAGGCAATAGTCCGCCCCGCCGCAGACGTCCGCGGTGAAGTGGCAGAAGGCGACTCGGATCTTCTTCGGCTT
>Ga0209777_10009256_pt1 | contig 10629 bp, 6 predicted proteins | sample FrelakmetHBP12HB_FD_187147 | JGI IMG/M metagenome (GOLD analysis project Ga0209777, IMG submission 187147) | Freshwater lake sediment microbial communities from the University of Notre Dame, USA, for methane emissions studies -HBP12 HB (SPAdes)... | ecosystem: Environmental > Aquatic >... | reverse complement strand
TTGATGCATTTTGCGAGATCGCGCCCGCCGAGATAAGCATGCGTTGCATCGGGATTGAACCCCAGTCGGTGTTCCTTCAGCAACCCCGTGATGCCAGTGAGACAATCGCGAATAGCCAACGTATGCTTGACAAAGCCTGCATGGGCTTCCAAGTCGCCATCGAGTATCCTAATGGCGCACTGCTTTTGCAGGACAAGCACCTTGCGCATGGGCTCGAACGCATGTTCCTCCACCGGCGCGCACACAAAACCAAACAGACTTCCGAAGAGATCCGCCAATCGACCGCATTCCCGGTGCGTCAAAGGCCAGATCGACGCATCGTGCAGCCGCCGTTTGACACTTTCGGCATTGTCCAATGCCAACAGAACACGATGATTCCACAGCGTATGGCTCACATACGCACGGTAATCGGAAAACTCGCTGATGATGTCGATTATCCGCATAATTCGTTACAAATAATTACGTATTCCTTGAACGCTTTCATTAGCAACGATTCCAAGGGTTTTTGCAGACAGAAATTCAGCAGTGGGTCGCCAGTTAGCAACAATTCCAAGGATTCTTGCGAACAGAGGTCCAGCAGCGGGTCGCCAGTTACCCCTGGCATACCTGCCCGTACCGTTGCTTTTGCAACCAGGAGCAAGGCCCCCTCGTTATCGTCATCTATCCAGAGTCTATTGCGGCAAGTACTTTCCACGGTTTCGTTTCGCCCGACCAGACATTTGAAGCCTTCGTTGCTCACACCGTTCAAGAAAAGCGGCGCTAAATCCTCTCGCGCTTCGGCGAACCAGACACTGGGCGCTTTCTTCAACGCCGCAAGAGCCTCGGCAATCCGACCATGTACCTCCATGTCGAGAGCGGGAGCCGGGCACTGCCATTCGCTCGGACACCACGCCCAAGGCTCGCCTCTTTCAGCCCCCAAAATAGTCAGAGCTCCCTGTAGCAACATGCCGAGAGCGGCAAATTTAGTAAGGACTTCTTGCTTTACGTCAACATTCAATATCCCTTTGTCCGGATAGACACCTAATGGCAGGTTCTCGATGTGTTTCTTGAAGGCTAAAAATCGTTCCTGCTGATCCGATGTAACGCCTTCGCATCTACACTTGCCGTCGAAAGCAATTACCTGCCTCAAGGGTAATCCTTCCGCCACAGAGCATGTGCCACCACCCGAAAACAGGACGACGACTAGCGCATTTCGTATCGCTCCGGGCCAAGCGTTCCACGCCTCCTCAGTAAGATTCCACCCTTCATTCTTGTGTAGCAGAAGAAGAATTCTATCCGCGTGTCTTCCACCGGACCCACAGGCCTGTACGCAGGATCCTTCGATCTTTCGGCACGCGAATCCAGTATCCTGCGAAACGATAGGCTCCAACGTGGGCAATTGATCCACGGCAATTGGACATGAACCTAGTCCGACTTCCCAAAATTTACTGCGTTCCTCGTTCTCCGCTTTGGTGTCTGCATGAAAAACATGGATATCCATAACATTAACCTCTAGGACCTGTGTTCCCTTTTGTAAAAAAACAAGACAATGGCAATCTCATTGCCTTCGCGTTCATAAACCATAAAACTATGCCCAGGAGCAGGCATATTCGGAGCACAAAGCCCCCAAGAAAATGCCTCCTTTCCACACCGATGGAACGCAGGAAACTGATTTACTGCTTTTGCCAGCGTATCGGTGTTCGTTGCAAGATTGCTGACTCTCTCGCGGTTTTCCATTACCATCAGATCTTTCTCTCTGTGTTCAAAACGACCACCTCCATGCATAACGACAAGAATTCCTCCTGGTTTTTCGGATCTGACTACGACTTCGACGTTCTTAATATAAACCTCATTGTCCTTCTGTTGGGGCTTTAGGGCGTCTATCAGCAAAACGCTCAACGCAGAACACACGGCAAGGCTTGTTCCTGCCTCACGTACCGGCGCGATCAAGTTTCCCGGAAAACTATCGTTGCCGTACTCTTCCAATTCCTGTGGAAAGCAAGTCGTCATTTCGATGAATTGTTTCGTACCCTTGCTCGTTCTTAGATCGCAACGAACAGGACTTCCATTTAAGTATATAGCAGGCTCCTTTAGTCTAAAACGCTCCTTGTTTTCCCACGGAACTTGAGAAAGCATGGCTATAATCTGAGCAACACAGATTTCCCTTGCGGGACGTCCCCAATCCGAAATAATCGTCTTCAGGCACTGAAACACTCTCCGGTAGTACTTCTTCTTCCATTCCTTGTCTTCACTCCGCCACAACTCCACCATTGGACTACTCAAAAACTCAATTCTGTTCTCCTTCCCCATAGCCTTATCTAATTTTTCAATAAGCTCGTCAACCGCAGACACGTCTCGTACCGTCTTAAGGTCGTGAAACCCTACGAACAAGTTCTCTAGACGCCGGTCTGTCGCATTTATCAAGACGCCTAGTCCTTCGGGCTGAATTTTTGCTCTAATCTTATCGGCTTCGGTTCTTGCCTTATCAATATATCCTATCATGTCACTTAGTTTGGGTTTAATGGTCTCGAAAAGCTTCTTAATCGCAATAGCTTCGTGGCTTTCAAGTTGTGTTTCACTGAGTTTGCTTTCCGTCGTTGTCTGCTGAACAACCGACTCGGCATAATCAACCACACCCTCAATAAGAATCCGCTGCGTATCGTCGAAAAGAAGAGCAATTCCCTCCTTATCCCTCGGTTTCATTTTCGACACCGACTCTGGATCCAACTTTGATTTCCGTGTGAATAGATTCAACAATCCAAATACCGTTACGGCGTCGTCCGCCAATGTATCCTCGCTTTTGGAAACGCGAACTTGTATAGGAACAACAGTTACAAACCACTCGCCATACGGCATGACACCGCATGTCTTGAGGTACTCGCCGTATGCGGCGACATGTTTTCTAGACTCAGCATCAGGCATCACAATTGTGTCAAGCGGCCATACTAACGTTGGTTGATAGTTCGTGGCATTGAACTTCTCGCCGAAATTGAGATAATACGTCAGCCAAGGATCTGTTTCGGTTCTATAATAGGCGCATATTCCTCTAAGTATATTTTCATCGGGTTGTGAATGCGCCGTTATTCTATCAATCGCTTCTGGCAGTACGCTGTCCGAGAGACAGAATGCCGCGCAGAGTCCCCCTTGCTTCTTGGTCCATTCCGTCGTTATCACTTTGTTTTCACCTGTACAGATATCCTCAAGTGACCCTTCCGGGGCGTTTGAGTCGGTGTGGTATGAAATACAAATGCTATCCGCATCATAGCGAGTACGGCGTGCAGCAACAATTTTAGGCACTTGGGGCAAATGAGATAACTCCGTTTCAAACGCCCGCCCGCCCAACACACCGGCACAGATTCGGGTAGCCGCATGTTCTGAATGATCTTTTGCCGCTATTCTGAAGTAGGTGTTCTGCGTATCGCCCTTCTTACACGTATCAGAAACTTTCCAGTGTTCGAGATCGTCTTCCGTCGCATTTGCAAGAAATCTCTGGACCTTGTAAACAGATGGGTCCAAGAACGCTATCTTTGTACCGTCAAACATCTGTACGTCAGAAGGAAAGAGTCCGCCCGGCTCGATAGCAGATACGTGCCATGTGGCTTCTTCTTGTAGCCACACGCCAACAGCCCATAGCTTGATTGATGAGGCCGACTCGTATGGAGAGGACAGAATCTGCACAAATTTACTCAATGCCCCCATATTCTGCTTATTATCACCATTCAAGAAAGTGGCTAATGTTCTCTCAAAATCCTCGGTAGGATTCTCGTGTCCCACAAGCCACCGGCCAAACGTCTGGCATGCGAGGTTGCGGAACCCATGTGTTAGGCGCTTCGTAACGAGGTCCTGCCAGGTCTCTTCTTTTTCGTTAAGACTCAGGATCTTTTGGCCTAAGCTTGTAAGTTCATTCGATAGGATTCGTTCAAGGGCCTCAAGCGGGGTCGTAATAGAATCAAGGAATTCTTCTTCGCTGAAGTTAATTGGGGCGGTGCCAGAAGGGGAAGATATATATAGGTTTAGTCGGATCTGGCTCGTATCTTTGGGCCAAAGAACATATTTTAGTTCAACGAGAATCTTCTCGACGGTGGGGGACAGTGGTGTTTGCTGGACGTTTAACATCTTATTCAAGAAGTCCGCCACATAGTCATTGGGCATGTCGCTGGGATTAGCACGTATTGCGTTAATGTCAAATGACTTCTTGGTCCATGCAATATTTAAGGGATTGGAAGTACTGGCGCCGTAGTTTATCAAAACTTCCTGAGAGGCAACTATTGTCCGGATCATGGAGTCCAAATCGCTTCTTGCGTAAGAAGACGCCCGTGCGGGAGGCGTCGTCGGGGAAGATGAGGGAGAAGGATTCTCCTCTGCTGTATTCCCCGTTCCGTTCTTGGGACACCCATAGAATAAGCATGCTTCGACACCTAGAGGCGACGGCGTTATATCCTTTTCAAAAAGAATTGTAGCTAGAAATTGTCTCCACCATTCCTGTGGACTCTTTCGATAACTTGCGAGGGTATCCTTGTTGAATTTTACCGCCTTGCGAAATGCTTTTACTATAGATTTCTCTCGTGCCCAGTGGACGGCCATGCGTATGGCATGTTCGGCATTTGTTACTTCCCTCTTTATTTCCCCCGCAAAGCACAACTCCCCATCGCTAGCAGCACATTTATAGGAATCTACCTTCCCTTGCCATGCCTTCCAGCATGGTAATACAATCCCGACAAAGCATAGGACTTCGTCGGCGTGCTGCTCTTCTTCCACTCCCTCCTTTACAAAAATTGGAACGGCCACATAAGAAAAGTTCCCGATAAGGAGGTCTTCGATGGCCACCGTGCCACGAGGATCGGCAAGCACGTGATCCAGACAAAGGATCTGGCCGTGACGGAGGGCAAAACCGGAAGAACCTACGCCATATGGTACACGTAACGAACCGGAAATCAGATCACGGAGATCGTCTTGAATGATCGCCGACAACGACATGCCTTCGGTTCCAGCCAACATGCATAGTTCATCATGGGATCTGTCAACATAAAAAATCCACGCAGAGATATAATTCCATAGGTTAGCTTCCCTGTTTTTCTTGTCTTTTGTGACGAGTGTGAACATGTCAGTATGGATAGCTGTTCCCGCTTTCCCATGAAGAGCTGCCCAAGCGGCGATAGAAGTTTTCTCCTTTTCCAAACGGCCACCGAGATCAGAGGAGACGTTGTTCATTGCGGAGACTTTGCGTCGCAAAGCCTCCAACATCGGATTGAGTTTGCTTGTATCCGCACCCGTCATAATAGCCTCCAGTCTTAAAGTCGGAACTCTCATGCTACTTATCAACTACATCAGAAATGCGTCCTTTAACAGCGTTGAAAAAATCAGTAGGCAGGGAATGATCTTCCCGCCGCGGCGGGCAACCATTATCCAGGGATCCCTCAAACGTTCTCCGCACGGAGTTGTTTCTCCAAATGGCGGCCAGCGATTCCGACGAGACATTGCCTAGGTGAAAATGATGGGCCGGACATGGGAAGACGTCGCCTTGAATAGTCACATACATTCCGTAACCGAGTTGGGAACAGATTTGTCCGCCTGCGTAGGAAGAGACGCCGGTAACCGGAATGCCGTGTTCCGCGTTGTATCGAAGAATTTTTTCAAAAAGCTGGAGCTTCTGGTCGGGAGTAACGTCAAAACGGGCTATATTTTCCCGCCGACTGGCGAGGCCGCAGGGAATGTACGTGTTGAGGACAGGATAAATATTCTGCTCTTTGAGCCAGACGTAGTTCTGGAACGTCTCCTCATAGGTATCTTTGAGGATGACGGTGTCCATGCCGAGCCGAGTGGGGTTTGTCACGTTGAAACCCAGGTCGATCAGCAAGCGTAGCGCCTTGTCTCGCCCTACACTATATCCAGCACGCTGAACAATGGCATCTTGGACCTTAGGACAACGGCTGTTAAGCTTGAGCACGAAGGCAGTTCCAAGGGCAAAGAATTCTTCCGCCAGACGTCTGGACGACATGTGAAAATAGTGTTGTGCACGGTCCTCATCGGCCAGACACCATCCGTTCGTAAATATCACTGGGCGAATGCCATGCTTGGCCATCTCCTCAGAAAGCTCAAGAATATTCCGCGCCTGGTCCGCAAAAGGTTCGCCGGCCCCTACGACTTTGATGCTGGTTGCCCCCAGATCGGCCGCTTCCTCGACGAGGCCACAAAGGTGCTTCATCGACAGGTTCTCATTTGGCGGGTGCGTATCTCGGTCATCGGCTGTCCGATAGCAATATTGACACCTGAGTTCACATCGTTCCATTGCACCGGAATCGATATCCAACGTGAGCATACGTCCCGACGCCGAGGCTTGGCGGATCTCTTCAGGGGTGAAAATCCATCCCGCAAGTCCGTTGGCGAAATCCGGCTTGTATCGCCCGTGTTCCATGGGGATATACCGGTCCATCTGGCCCGTCGCCGCCGTGGCCTTGTTTCCACCGAAGCCCGAGCGACGAAATGCAGGCCCCAGACGCTCTGGCAAGAGTGAGTGGTTCGTGACCTCGTAGACAAGGTCCTGGTAGAATGACTTGGGGTTGCAATCCCATTTCTTGATGTAGTCCAAAGCGCCAAAGTCCTTGCTCATTTCGATCACCGAAGGATCGTTTATAGATGAGAGCATGACTATCGGCACCTTGCATCCGCTACCAACCAAATCCTTCAAGATCTGGAGCCCGTGGCGGTCGCCACGACCTTCAAACCGAATATCCAGGAGTATAAGGGCTATGTCCCCGCGCTGATCAAGAATGGTTCGTGCGGATTCCTCGGACTCCGCGAATAAGAACTCAAAACCTTCCACAGGATAGGCATCGCGGAAAGCGACAGACTCTGTTGGAAAGGAAAGCTCGTCATCAATTACCAGAATCTGCCTGATAGCAGAAGGTGTCATTGTCTCACTTACTCCTTAGGATGCTCCGTCAAGGTTACGTAGAATCTCTTGTTGCTCTTACCCTTATTGTCAAACTTACATACGCGGCATGGACCAACTTCCTGGGTATTCCTGACGTGTGTTCCGCCACAAGCCTGGGCTTCAAACCCCACAATCTCAACAACACGCAACATCCCGTTGATGATTGGTGGCATGACATTTCGTGTTCGAACCAATTCTGGTCGTTGATGAAACTCTTGTTCCGAAATAAACCCTGCATTGACCGAGAGATTACGTGTAATCACAGCGTTAACCTTCTCCTCGAGAAGCGGAATCTCTTCACGCGTGAATCCCTCAAGGTTAAAGTCAATGCGCGATGTCTCCTCGCCTATTTGGACCCCTGTGATGGCACCATGGTACTCACGAAGAACCACCGTATTAACAATATGAAGAAGCGTGTGATGGCGCATTAAAGCATAGCGTCGTTCCCAATCCAACTGCCCGAGGACTTGGAAGCCGACACCCAGAGGTCCATCCGTAATGTGCCATATCCTGTGGTTCTCGTCCTGATAGGCTTCGAGAACCTGGATAGAAACGCCATCGTAGGTCAACTTCCCCCTGTCCGGGGGTTGCCCCCCGCCTCCAGGATAGAAGGCAGTCACCGAAAGACCATAATAAGAATCCCTTGCCTCGGTTACTTCCGCCGTGAAGCTCCTCGTGTAAGCATCATCATAGTAAAGACATCCTGTCATATTTGGACCACTCTGTTTAGACGGAAAATAGCCTATTCTCCAAAGTAAACCTTCCTAACCAGTTCATCATCGCGCAACGCTACCGAAGTTCCGCTGCGCGTAACACGGCCGACTGTCAGCAAGTATCCCCTATCGGCCACTTCAAGCGCAATGTGCGCCTTTTGCTCGACAAGAAGGACCGCCCTGCCAGTATCGCGAATCTCGGTTATCCGCTGAAACAGTTCTGAGGTTATATTCGGGGATAGACCGAGAGAAGGTTCATCCAGAAGCAGTAGTCTCGGATCCTGCATGATGGCCCTTCCGATCGCAAGCATCTGTTGTTCACCGCCGGACAGAGTTCCGGCCAGTTGACGATGGCGTTCTTTCAATCTTGGAAACAGCCCATAAACAGACTCAAGGCGCTCCTCAAAAAGCCGTTTGTCATGACACAGGAACACCCCCATGCGGAGATTGTCCTTACACGTCATTCGCGGAAATAGTTCTCGTGTTTCCGGCACAAGACTTATGCGTCTTGCTACGATCTCCTCGGTACGCAAGTCGGATATCATTTCACCATGGAATGTTACGGTACCTCCGCTCTTGTGTATGAGGCCCATTAACGCGTTCAGGAATGTGCTCTTGCCGGCGCCATTTGAACCAATAATTGCCACGATCTCACCACTGCGTATCTCGATGCTGACGTTGTCCAGTGCACGCACGCCACCATAATAGACTGACAAGTCGTTAACTGAGAGCACTTAACACCTCCGCGTTCCAAGATACGAGGCGATTACTCGTTCATCCGCTAATATCTCATCTGGGGAACCTTCGGCCAGGAGCCTGCCTTCAGCCAAGACAGAGATATGCTTTGAGAGCTGGGTGACAAATGCAATGTCGTGCTCGACCAGAATGATTGGAATACCTCCTTCACTGGACATCGTCCTTAAAAGGTCCGCGAGTTCTTTTTTCTCGGCTTCGTTCAGACCTGACGCCACCTCGTCAAAGAGCAGCAGTCGAGGGCGCATTGCCAGAGTCCGTGCAATTTCTACTTTCCGCTGAACCCCAATCGGCAAAGAAGATACTTTTCCGTCAGCAAAGCCGTCAATACCAAGAAAATCCATTGCCGCATGGGCAATTATCGAACATTGTGTCTGAAACCTTCTCATACTTGCGCCTGGAATCACGCTGGCCAGATACGGAATCCTTTGATTGCAGAAGGCACCAAGAAAGACGTTTTCACGTACCGTCATCGACTGAAACAAACGCGTTCTCTGAAAAGTCCGACCAACTCCCAACTTGGCGGTTTCGTGGTCCGTCTTCTTCGTCAGGTCTCCGAGGCCGCAGGCCTCAATTGTCCCTTGGTCCGGCGACAATAGACCAGCTATGCAGTTGAAAAGGGTTGTCTTCCCTGCACCATTGGGCCCGATCAGGCCTACAATTCCTTTTTCACAGGGGACGGTGAAGGTAACACCTTGAAGCGCGTGCAGACCTGAGAAACTCTTAGAGACATCAGTGAGCTTGATTTCGCTTACAGGCCCCTTAGCCGCACGCAAGCAGGGCGGAAAACGCTTGCCAGACTCATAATGTGGGCGTAGATCTTCTTCCAACGCAGTCCCTCTTGCACGGCTGCGGCGCTTGGAAAACGAATGGTCCAACACCGTAAAGACAATCAAAATCAAACCAAAAGCCAACGTTCGATACTCGGAAAGGCTCCGCATTGCCTCTGGTATACAGAAGAGTACACAGCCTGCAACCATAATACGGGAAACCGATTTGCCACCAGCAAGTACGACAATGCTAAGTATCAGAATAGACTCACTTAAAGTGAAGGATTCCGGTGAAACAAAGCGCTGTATTCCAGCAAAGAGGGCCCCTGCTGCTCCTGCAAAAGCTGCGCCCAAGGCAAAAGCCAAGAGAAGCCAATTCGTTGTGTTGACGCCACAGGCGCGCGCCGCCAATTCGTCGTCACGTATTGATTCCCAGATAACAGCAAATGGTGAACGACTCACTTGTCGCATTATAAGAAATCCGAGGCTAGTACACGCAAGCGCAAGATAGAACTGTTGGCCCGGTCCCGCCGCGTGCCACGCAAACACCTCGGGCGATGATACCGCGGGAATCCCCTTAGGCCCACCCGTAATACTTGTCCAGTTATTAAGAACTTGTGTTGCAATCTCGCCAAATGCGAGCGTAACCAGAGCAAGGTAGTCTCCTCGCACCCGTAAAGTGGGAAAACCGAGAACTATACCCACCAAAGCAGCCATAAGAGCCGCGCCAAGTACAGCTATCTCGAAAGGAAGTCCTGCCCGAGTGTTCAAGACTGCATAAAAATAGGCACCTACGGCAAAGAACGCTGCATAACCAATTACAAGTAGGCCCGCATAACCTACGATTATGCTGAGTCCCATTGCAAGCATAACATATATGAAGAAGAGTGTAATAACATGAAGCGCATAAGGGCTTGAGCATAGGAGTGGTACGCAGATAAATCCCGCAAGTACAAGGAGCCACGCCCATTCTCTTTTTCCGGTGCGAACGAACCGCATCGAGGTCAGTCTCCCTCTCCAAGCAACCCATGTGGCCTAACTATCAGTGTCGTAATAAGCACGGCAAAGACGAATAAGTTACAGTAGTCAGAAGAAACGTATCTCGAAAAGAAGGCCTCAAAAAGGCCTAGAAGAAGCCCCCCCAGCATCGCACCCCTGATATTCCCTACTCCTCCTAAGATAGCAACTGTGAAACCTTTGATGCCCGGCAGAAAGCCCATGTCGAATCTGACAACACCATAATAGCCGGCCATGAAGAGACCTGCGACAGCAGCAGTAGTGGAGGCCAAGACAAATGCGACAACTGTTGCGCGTGTTGGGCTTACCCCCATGAGTAGAGCCCCTGTCCGGCTTTGAGCGATGGCACGTATCGCCAACCCGTATCTGTGCCGCCTAAGAAAGAGGTGCAAAAAAAAAACACACGCGAACAACATTACTACTTGACATACTTCTATGGAACTAATACTAATTCCAAGCCAAG
>Ga0209777_10009255_pt1 | contig 10632 bp, 9 predicted proteins | sample FrelakmetHBP12HB_FD_187147 | JGI IMG/M metagenome (GOLD analysis project Ga0209777, IMG submission 187147) | Freshwater lake sediment microbial communities from the University of Notre Dame, USA, for methane emissions studies -HBP12 HB (SPAdes)... | ecosystem: Environmental > Aquatic >... | reverse complement strand
ATTTTGTATCGTTACGAGGGAGGAACTCCCGGAGACGCTCTCTTCGAGGTTGCAAGCCATGTATGCGCACGTTGCAGCGCTCGATTCCTGGTGTGCCACCCAGTTGGAGGGTTCCTATATCCCGCAGCATGCACTGCAGCACTACGACCTAATTCGTGTCCTGCACCTGCACATTGACCGCGGCCAGGGCAAGCACCTTCAAAAGATGCATATCGAGGATGACAATCTCAGTCGCGCCTGGTGGGGCGGCTGGGTATTCATACGCGCTGTTCTATGGGAAATTAGAATCAAATTGGCAGTCCCTATCCCCCGGTCTTTTATCGAACCTGTTTCCCCGAGCGAACTGAAACAGGCCGCCCTGGCCACCCTGGAAGGTTGGATCAAGCCTCTGCTTGAAGAACCCGCTGAGTTGGTAAATCCCGGTTACCAACCTTATTGTGTTCTGACTTTATGCCGCATCCTATATTCACTTGAAAAAGATGCCATCGCCTCGAAACAGGTTGCCGCCTGCTGGGCGCAGGAGACATTGGGTGAGCCCTGGGTGAACTTGATCGAACGCGCCTGGGTCGGACAGCATAACCCGCAAGTGAAAGTACAACCGGTTGATGTGGATGGGACGCTGGATTTTATTCGCTGTACGCTGGAAATAGCGAATTGTGCACATCCGCTATGACAAATCCATTCTCTCCTACTCCCTACCCCGCAGTAAATACCATTCTGGCGGAATTTCTGGCCAGCGTACAGGCAGCCCTCGGCGGTGACTTCATCGGTCTGTACCTCCATGGTTCGCTGGCATATGGCGATTTCAACCCGCAGGCCAGCGACATCGATTTCCTGGTCGTTACTAAAGGTCAGCTTTCTAAGAAGGCCTTCACTGCTCTGAAGCACATGCATACCCGTCTCTTTGCCAGCGGATGGGCATGGTCGCAAAAACTGGAAGGTGCGTATATCCCGAAAAACGATCTCCGCCGCCACGATCCGGCTCATGCTCCGATTCCTTGGCTGGGTGTGGACGGGCACTTTGCCCTAGAAGCGCTCGGCAGAGACTGGATCATCCAGCGCTGGATCCTGCGTGAGAAGGGCATCATTGTCGCCGGACCGCCGCTGAAGCCCATGATCGACCCGGTCAGCGCGGACAATTTGCGGGAGGCTGTTCGCGGCAGCCTGCGTGAATGGTGGTCGCCGCCGTTCCAGTCGCCGGAACGCTTCGAGAACAGCGAGTACCGGGTTTATGCCATTCTGACCATGTGCCGGTCGCTGTATGTACTGGAGAATGGTCGTATCGCATCCAAGCCCGAGGCGACCCGATGGGCGCAATCCGCGCTAGGGAAACCATGGGTCGGCTTGATCGAAGAAGCGGTGGAGTGGCGGGATGGGGTAGAATTTGACAGGTTAGAGGAAACAAAAGAGTTCATCTACTACACATTGAAATACTGTCAGTGATTGGCGACGGATAAAATATGAGGAATTGAAGTAAACGAAAACTAATTACTTCCTTCACTACCCACCGCAGTTCAACTCCTCTAAACTAAGGATATGAGCCTCTTTTCTCGCCAGAAAATTCCCTCTTCAACCTCCCCTGAAAAACTGATCCGCGTTGGCTGCCCGGCTCACAACTGCGGCGGGCGCTGCTTGCTCATAGCCCATGTCCAGGACGGCAAGATTACCCGTCTTGACACGGACGACCGCCCAGATACGCTGGCCGCGCCCCAACTGCGCGCCTGCGTGCGCGGACGGGCTTATTTACGGCGCCAGTACCACCCCGACCGGTTGCTGACACCGCTTAGACGAGCTGGCAGGCGCGGAAGCGGAGAGTTCCGTCCCATTTCATGGGACGAGGCTCTCGATACCGTCGCAGCCCAGTTCGAAAGGGTCAAGCACCAGTACGGTTCGTCCGCATTATTCGTTCCCTACGGCACAGGCAGTTACAACCAACTCAACGGCTCGCACGTGGCCCGCCGCCTGATGAACCTGTTCGGCGGCTGCCTGGGCATCTACAATTCGTACTCATGGGCCGCCACGAACCTGGCCACACCCACTGTTTACGGTACGCTCATCACCGGTAACCAGCGCCAGGACTGGCTGAACGCAAAATATATCCTCATGTGGGGCTGGAACCCGGCCGAGATGCGCGACGGCACCAACAGCGACTATTTTGTCAAACTGGCGCGCGAGGCCGGGGCGCGCGTGGTGTGCATTGACCCGCGTCATTCCCTGAGCGCGGCGGCGCTGGCTGACGAGTGGATTCCCATTCGCCCGGGTACCGATGCAGCCATGATGAGTGCCATGGCCTACGTGATGCTCACCGAGGGGCTTTACGACGCTGATTTTGTGCGCACGCACTGCGTTGGTTTCGACGCTGGTCAGATACCCGTCGAGGGCGCGGAGAGTTACAGCGATTACATCCTGGGGGCGCGCGACGGACTGCCCAAGACCCCGCAGTGGGCCGAGTCCATCACTGCCGTCCCTGCCGGGACCATCGCCAGGATTGCAAGGGAGTACGCCACCAGCAAGCCGTCAGTGCTCTATCAGGGCTACGGGATGCAGCGGCGCGCCTACGGCGAGCAGGTGGTGCGGGCGGGCTGTGTACTGGCGACGATCACCGGCAATGTGGGCGTACCGGGTGGGTGGGCCAGCGGTTTGGGATTACAGGCCCCGGACGGCGGCGGGTTGTGGACGGTTTTTCCCATCGGAGAGAATCCCGTTAAAGCGGAAATCCCGGTCTTTCTGTGGACCGAGGCCGTTCTCCGCGGAAAAAGCATGACAGCCGCTGATGGTGTGCGCGGCGTTGAACGACTCGACAATGACATCAAGTTAATTTACGCTGTGGCGACAAATTGTCTTATCAACCAGCACGCTGACATCAACCGCACTGCGGACATTCTTCGAGATGACACGAAGGTGGAGTTCATCGTTGTGCAGGACAACTTCCTGACCTCCAGCGCATGCTTTGCTGATATCATCCTGCCCGCCTGCACTCAGTTCGAGACTTGGGGCGTGGAGGACGGCTGGAAGTACGGTGATGAGGTCATTCTCCAGCCCAAACTGGTCGAGCCGCCCGGCGAGTGCAAAAGCGATTATCGCATCTGTGCTGAACTGGCGGAGCGGTTGGGCATTGGCGATGCCTTCACCGAAGGCCGCGACGAGAAGGTGTGGGTTAATTATTGTCTGGATGAATTCCGGCGGATCCGTTTCCCCGAACTCCCCACACTGGAAGAATTTATCAAGCAGAACCTGGGCGCATGGACTCGTCCCGCCACCCAGCCCGCCATCGCCTTTGCGGACTTCCGCAGTGACCCGGAGAAATTCCCGTTAAAGACGCCCAGTGGAAAGATTGAGATTTTCTCGAAGCAGTTGTTTGATCTGGGCAACCCGGCGGAAATTCCCGCCGTACCAAAATATATTCATGAGTGGGAAAGCCCGTTCGACGATCGACCGGCTAAGTGGAGTGCCCATGTCCCCGAAGGGGAAACGCAGTCGAAGCCTTCGCAGTCTTCGACTACGCTGCCAGGATCGGGCAGCTCCGCTCCAGGTGCTTACCCCTTACAAGCCATTGGCCACCACACCCTGCACCGCGTCCACTCCACGCACGATAACAACGATTGGCTGGGAGAGGCTTTCCCCCAGCGGGTTTTTATCAACCCGATAGACGCCGCCGCTCGCAGAATTAAAGATGGCGATGAAGTCAAAGTCTACAATGGGCGGGGCACGCTGGTGCTTCCCTGCCGCCTCACCCCGCGCATCATGCCCGGTGTGGTGGACATTCCGCAAGGGGCATGGTACGAGCCTGATAAGGATGGCGTGGATCACGGCGGCAATGTCAATGTGCTTACTTCCCACAGGTGGACACCATTCGCATTCGGGACAGCGCAGCACACTATCATGGTTGAAGTCGAGAAGACAAACGTTCCAGCATTTATTGAACGGCGAAGGTTACCCAAAACCAAGAAATGAGTAGTTACGCTTTTGTTTTTGATGCAAGTTCGTGCTCCGGCTGCAAAGCCTGCCAGGTTGCCTGTAAGGATAAGAACAATCTGCCGCTTGGCGTGCTCTGGCGGCGCGTCTACGAGGTCAGCGGTGGCGAGTGGACTCATACCGGTGAGGCCTGGACAAGCACAGTCTTTGCTTACAATCTATCCATCGCCTGCAACCATTGCGTTCATCCCAAGTGCGCAGGCGTCTGCCCCGTGGATGCCTATAAGGTGCGGCCGGACGGCATTGTCCTTATCAACCCACAGCAATGCATCGGCTGTGGATACTGCGCCTGGGCCTGTCCCTACGACGCGCCGCAGGTTGACAGATCTGCAGGGTACATGACCAAGTGCAACCTTTGCTATGACAACCTCTATATCGGCCTTCCTCCAGCCTGCGTGGCCGCCTGTCCGCTGCGGTGTCTGGAATTGGTAGAAATCAGTGACCAGGGGGTAGAAGAAAAAGGGCTCGTTTTATGGGAACTTCCAGGAACAGAGCACCCATTCCCATTACCAAAGTATTCGCGAACAGAGCCACATCTTGTCATCAAGCCTCACCCTGGGGCAAAACGGGTTGGAGAGAGTACGCAAGTAAGCAATCGAGAAGAAACATTTCCGGCACATTCCCGTGCAACTACCAGGGACGAAATCCCACTCATTATTTTCACCCTGCTCGCGCAAATGGCAATTGGCGCGTTCGGGACAATCTTCATGATCTATTTGGGGCTCAGCGACAAACTGGTTGCCGGGCGGATCACGTTTATTCCGTTGCTGGCAGTCGGCGCGGCGATCACGGTTGCCTTGTTCGTTTCCTTTTTTCACCTTGGAACACCTAAGAATGCCTGGCGGGTCCTGAACCACATACGGAAGTCGTGGTTGAGCCGTGAGATCCTTTTCACATCCGGATTTGCAGGATTATGGGCAATCCACACGGGGTTGAGGTTGTTACAGATCGGCACCTTCTCCATATGGGCAAGCCTCGCCGCACTCACTACATTTTGCGGGTTGGCTGCGCTTTATGCTATGCAGCGAGTCTACCAACTCCGTAGCGTACCCGCATGGAATGCAGGTCGCACGCTGCTCGAGTTCACCATCTCAACAGTAGGGTTGGGATGTTTGCTGACCGGCACACTCCTCCCTCGGGACGCCCCTACTGGCGTCATGGTTTGGATCGCTTTAACTGGCATCATTGCTTTTTCAGCGGCTAGTCAAGTCACCATATCCACCGCGAATCCTGTAAACATAATGCTCAGTAAGTGGAGAGCTGGTCTGCTCCTGGTAGGCTTGCTTGGCGCAGTGGTTCTGTCCATCTGGTCATCCAGCGCCGGTAGAGGAAGCGTATTCCTGGTTTTAATGATTGCACTGGCCGAAGAGGCCATCGGGCGTTGGCTTTTCTATTCCCGCCGGAACCCCGGAATATAGATTAATGATTGTAAAAACAGGACAAAGCGGCAGAGAACGGTCTTTGTCGCTCTTTTCATAATACTATAGGAGTTGACATACTATGTATTATACAGTATACTGTCGTCAATGGTGATGCTATGACAAACGAATCCTTTGAAAATGTAATCCTTGAATTGCGGCGCGGTGTGATCGTACTGGCTGTTTTGAGTCAGTTGGACAAAGAAGAGTATGGATACTCGCTCATCAATGGATTGAAAGAACTCGGCCTGGAAATCGACCAGGGCACGCTCTACCCCCTGCTCCGCCGGTTGGAGAGTCAGGGATTGCTCCAGTCCAACTGGCGCATCGAAGCCGACCGTCCCCGCCGTTACTATGTACTCAGCACTGAAGGCAGGATCCTCCTGCCTAGGTTGAAACAAGAATGGGCCGGTATCGTTTCCATGATGAAAAAGGTGCTGTAAATTGGAAGGAGAATGAGAATGAGTACAATCCTGATCGATGCCTATGTTTCCGAGATTGGACGCCGCCTTCCCAGGAAGACGCATACCGATATCGAGGCTGAGATCCACTCGATATTGCAGGATATGCTTGAAGAACGCAGCCAGAAGACCGGCAAGCCCATAGATGAGGAGATGACGCTCGATGTCCTGAAAGCATACGGCGCGCCCGAGAAAGTCGCTGCCACCTATCAAGGGGAACGCTACGTGATCGGCCCACAACTATACCCCATCTTCATGCAGGTGCTGCGCATCGTACTGATGGTGATCGGCATCCTTGCCGCCATCGGCTTGGGGGTTGCCATTTATCAAATGGTTGGCCGCCCGCAGAACGCTTTTGAAATAATCATTAAAGCCGTTGCCAATTTTGGAGCATCCGTCATGACCGCCCTTGGCAATATCGTGCTTATATTCGCCATCCTGGAATGGGCCCTCTATCGTGCCAGCAAGAAGGTGGAGGTCAAAGGATTACCGAAAGAAAAGGAATGGGATCCGCGTTCGCTCACCAAAGTATCTTCCCCAAACCAGGTCAAAATGGGTGAAACCATTGTGGAAATTATTGGTTGTTTTGCAGCGATTGTCATCTTCAACTTCAATCCTCAGATCTTTGGCTTTGGGTATGCGCCCAATGGAAATTGGTACCTGGGCACAGGAAACTGGACTTCTATCCCGCTCCTATCTGAGAGATTCTTTTACTTCGTGCCGTATCTAACCTTGGTCTGGGCACTTACCATCGCGCTGGATATCGTTCTGCTACGCATGGGCCACTGGAACACGGTGACGCGTATCAACTCGATCGGTTTGAAGGTGATCGGCATCATTATCGCAGCTGTAATGCTGGCTGGCCCTTCGTTGATCGCTGTCACCGCTCCTACTCTGGCTACCGTCCTTGGTGACGCAGAAGGAGCGCGGGTTTTAATGACCCTGCTCACCCAGGCTGTGCGGGTGGTCCTATGGCTGGCCATCATTGGCGGAAGCATAGATGTTATCCGGGTGATCTACCGGACGGTTACAGCAACCAACTAAAATCTATGGGTATTGATTCAGCCCTTCCGGAATCATGGGAGGGCTGTTTTCTTGCCTGCTTCATCCCCCATGTTACTTTTCGAATTTAGTTTCAAAATCATGCATTGTAATTTATAAGTTGTTTATTCATACGTCAAAATACAGGCTCATTTCATATGGATGCGGGCGGTTGCGAACGGCATAGTATTCTTGATTGCGTTTGAAATCTACCCACTGCTTGAGAAGTTCCTCCGTGAAGACGCCACCAGTGGTCAGAAATTCATGATCCGCTTCCAGGGCGCGCAGAGCCTCGTCAAGCGAAGATGGCAGGGCTTTGATCTGGGAGCGCTGCTCATCTGTCCAGGCGAAGACATTCTGATCAATCGGACCGAACCCAGCCGCGGTGGGGTCAATTTTGTTGTGGACGCCATCCAGACCAGCCATCAGCATCCCGGCCAGCGCCAGGTAGACATTACATGTGGCATCAGGTGGGCGAAACTCCATGCGGGTGGTATCAGGCTGGTTGGCATATTTGGGAATGCGTACCGCGGCACTGCGATTGCCGAGCGAGAAAAAGGCATTGACCGGTGCTTCGAAGCCAGGGATAAGCCGGCGATAGGAATTGGTGCTAGGGTTGGTTAGTGCCAGGAGTGCCGGGCCATGCCTAAGGAGGCCGCCGATGTAGTAGAGCGCCTCCTGCGAGAGACAGCCGTACCCCTTGGCATCATAAAAGACATTCTGGTTCTTCTTGAATAAGTGCTGGTGGAAGTGCATCCCGCTGCCGGCCTCGCCAAAGAGTGGCTTGGGCATGAAGGTGGCGGTCTGGCCATGGGCGTGGGCGATCATCTTAGTTACATACTTGATGATCATGGTGGCATCTCCAGCAGGGACAAGACCCATCATTGGTGTTTCGATCTCCGACTGGCCCGGCCCACCGACTTCATGGTGGTGATACTTGACCGGCACTCCCATTCCTTCCAAGTTCCTGACGATTTCCGTGCGGAGCTTATAAAGTGAATCTTTGGGGGGAATGGCATGGTAACCCCCATGTAACGGGATGTAATGCCCGTGCCCACCAGCAGCGCTGTTCCAATCGGCCTCACTAGAGAAGATGGCATAGCTGGCGCGGTTCACGCCATTTTCGTAGGAAACACTGTCAAAAATATAGAACTCGTATTCCGGTCCCCAGCGGCTTTCATCGGCTATACCCGTGGACTTGAGATACTCTTCAGCACGGATGGCAATATTGCGCGGATCGTTCTCGAAGATAACGTGTGTGTCGGCTTCAAGGGTGGTGCAGAGGAACGATAGGGTTGGCATATCCCAGAAAGGGTCCATAAAGGCCGTACCGAGGTCCGGAACGAGCACCATATCGCCGGCTTTAACGGATTTCAATCCCACCGCTGAACCGTCGAAACCAATACCTTTTTCCATCAAGTCCGGGACGAATTGTTTTGCCGGGATGGTGAGGTGGTGCCAGCGTCCCCACAAGTCACAGAATTTCAAGTCCACCATCTCGACATGATAATCTTTGACATACTTTAGAGCCTGGTCAAACGTCTGGAACATAACGCCTCCATTAGGCTGAGAAAAGATAATTGCTGTTAATGTAGCACGTCTGGGCCGCTTTGGGTATGGGTAATCCATCCTTTGCTGAATAGTCTGTCATCATCCTTGCAAAGTATGGCGCTTAACAATTGCAAGGTTGTTATGCCATACAGGCATCAGTCAATAATGATGAGTTTTTCGCCTTCCTGCCCGAAACGGGGATCGCCAGTGCTGAGGGTGTTGCCCGGTAAAGGTAAGAAAAAGCCCGGGCTTGTGCCCGGGCTAAAAATTTAAGGACGGCCTCCGAAAAACAATTCCCACCAGATACGCCAGTTGGGCAGTTCCTCTGCTTGCGGCACAGGCGTTGGTTCTGGCGTGGGAGTGAGATTTGCGCCTGGCACCACCTCCACAGGATGTTCGCCTGGGAGCACCATTTTATTTCCATAGGCCCACTCATCCACCGCCAAATCAGAAGTGGCATAAGCTACCTGACCAGCCAGTGCAGTCTGAGTCTGTATTACCGCAGTTGCATCGGCGCTCACTGCATTCAACTGTGCAGTCAGGCGATCCAGTTCCTCCATGCGGTGGTTGAAATCCACCAGTAAAATTACCGCCAGGAGGAGACCAATGATAATTAGAATATTACGCCACTTGAACGTCATGATAATATCTTACCCCGTCCCAGCCGGTTTGACAAGCCGGTGGTCGCGCCGGAAAAGGTCCTCTGCGAGTTCGCGCGCCTGGATAACCTGCACATGTCCATGATCCAGCCAAACAACGGCAGGACGGCGACCGCCATTGTAATTGCTGGACATACTCAGTTGGTACGCCCCGCTGACTGGGACAGCCACCAAGTCTCCTTCCCGTACCTCTGGGAAGGGCAGCGCCTCGATCAACACATCCCCGCTCTCGCAATATGGCCCGGCGAACCAGACTGGTTCCTTCGCCGGTCGCTCTGGATCCCGCACCGGAAGCGCTGAATACCGTGACCCGTACAACGCCGGACGCGGGTTATCTGCCATGCCGCCATCCAGCAACGCCCACACCCGGTCACCAACCTGTTTTATCGCCCCCACCCTGTATAGTGCCACACCCGCCCGCGCCACCAGGCCGCGTCCTGGCTCCAGGTGCAGACGGGGCAGGGAGAGCCCTCGTTCCTTGCAGCCCCGAACCAAGGTCCCGGCAACGAGGCGGGCGTAATCAGCCAGGTCTGGCTGGGGCAATTCATCCTCATGGTAAGCTACACCCCAGCCGCCGCCAGGGCTTAGCGTCCAGCCAGCACCAAAACCAATTTTCAGTACCAGGTCAAGTGCATGGTCGATCCCCCAAACCAGCGGAGTGGGATCGCGAAACTGGGAACCCAGATGGAAATGGAGACCTGTAAGGGTCAGGGCATGATCCCGGCAGAGTTGAGCAGCCTCGAGGATTTGTACGGCATCCATACCAAACTTGCTGCCAGCGTGGCCGGTCTGAGTATAGGCATGGGTCTCCACTGCCAGCCCAGGTTGGAAACGTAGCCACAGGTCTGGCACGCTCCGGTGGCGGGATATTTCGACTAGGTGCTGGAGTTCAGTCAGATTATCCACCACAAGGACCCCGGCGTGTTCGCAAGCCGCTTCGAGGTCCTCCATTGACTTGTTTACGCCGTGGGCGAGCAACCGCTCTCGCGGTACGCCTGCCGCGACGGCGATAGCAATTTCGCCCAGCCCGGTGCAATCCACCCATATATTGTGTTGCTGTGTCCACTCGGCTATGGCAAGGCATAAAAAGGCTTTACCAGCGTATGTGAGACCGCTTACGCCGGGATAAAATTCAGCCAATGCAGTTAGGTAAGCATCGACGGCGTTATCCAGCGTGGCGCGGTCGTAGAGGTAGAGTGGCGTGCAAAATTGATCCGCCAGGTTCGTCAGGTCGCATCCACCGATGATCAGAGAGCCGTGTTCTATCGTAGTAGTATCGGGAAAGAGATTTAGGCGATCCATAAGGCATTTTTACCACAGAATCCATACACGTGCCTTGACGCAGGTGCCTGGGGAGAATACAGAGTCATACATCGCTATGGTGATCAAAACCAAAACCCGCGTTTCCGCGGGTTTCCTGTGCCGAAGGAGGGACTTGAACCCTCACGACCGTAAGGCCACTAAGCCCTGAACCTAGCGCGTCTGCCAGTTCCGCCACTTCGGCGTGCGGGTTGTATTTTATCCGAA
>Ga0209777_10009254_pt1 | contig 10633 bp, 7 predicted proteins | sample FrelakmetHBP12HB_FD_187147 | JGI IMG/M metagenome (GOLD analysis project Ga0209777, IMG submission 187147) | Freshwater lake sediment microbial communities from the University of Notre Dame, USA, for methane emissions studies -HBP12 HB (SPAdes)... | ecosystem: Environmental > Aquatic >... | reverse complement strand
CTCCAGGTGCGGCTCGCGAGCCAGCTCGGAGCACAGGAGATGCTCGCTGAACTGTCTCGTCACCGCCACGGTCAGCGTGCCCTGCTCGACGTGTACCGCGCGATCTCTGCGACGCTCGACTCCGACCGCGTACTCACCACGATCGTGCGCAAGGTCGCGGTTGTGATGGGGGCGTCGCGAGTTTCGATCCTGCTCATCGACAGGCCGCGCGACGTGGCGTACGTGATCGCCACGCATGAAGATCCGCTCGTGCGGGACCTCATGATCGAGCTCGCGAAGTACCCAGAGATCCGACGGGTGATCGAGACGCGTGACGCGATCGCAATCGATGACCTCGCCAACGATCCATTGATGGAGAGCGTACGCAAATACGTGCGACAGTTCGAACACGTCAGCGTCCTTGTGGTTCCGATCATCTGGGAGGAGGAGGTGCTCGGCACCCTGTTCCTGCGCGCGGCTCGGGTTGGGAAGCCGTTCGCGCCGGAGGAGATCGACTTCTGCAGGCTGGTGGCGCAAGCATCGCTCAACGCGATCCGCAACGCCCGCACCCACCGCGCCCTGCTCGACGAGAAGAAACGGCTCGAGGTGCTCGCCATCACCGATCAGCTCACCTCGACCTACAACCACTCATACCTCTACGTGCGCCTGCAGGAGGAGTTCCAGCGCGCGCAGCGCTACTCCCTGGCGTTCTCGTACATCATGTTCGACATCGACAACTTCAAACGGATCAACGACACCTACGGGCACATGGTCGGTGACCGCCTCTTGCGCGAGCTCACCGACGAAGTGCGACGCGTCATCCGCAAGAGCGACCTCCTCGCCCGTTACGGCGGCGAGGAGTTCGCCATCCTGTTGCCCTCGACAAGCATGTCGGGCGCACTTAGGGAGGGTGAGCGTGTGTGTGAGGCGGTGGCGAGGCTGCGCTTCACCGACCTACCTGCAAGCGAGTGCCTGACCGTGAGCGTTGGGGTTGCAAGCTTCCCGGACGCGAGCGTGAGCAACTCCCATGACCTCATCGTCAACGCCGACCGCGCGCTCTACCGGGCCAAGGCCGAAGGCAAGAACCGGGTGTGCAAGTTTCCCTGAGCTCTGCTCAACTTGAGTCGTTCGGATAGATTGCGGTCATGGCTGCAACTTCGCCCGGGGAGACGCGCGGCGCAACCCGGTGTCGTGCGCGGCGTGTCCCGGTGCGCGCCGCGTTGCCCGTGACCGAGCAAGGGCAAGCGGCTGCGGTATAGTCGCGGTCCAGTCTGACGGCGCGGAGGCAGCGATGGTGGTCGTGACACAACGGCGCGGCAGCGCGGCGATCCCGGATGTCGCTGGGATGATGCCGCCGTCTTCCCGTGAGACGATCGACCTGGCGGTCGAGGAGCTTCAGCAACACAAGCATGAGTGGGCTGCACTGTCGGTGCAGGAGCGGCTCGCTGTGCTGGACAAGCTTCACCGCGGTTTCGCGCGCGTCACCGAGCGCTGGGTGGCGAGCGCTCTCGCGGCCAAGGGCATCACGCCGGGGACGCCGACCGAGGGCGAGGAGTGGCTGCAGGGCCCATTCCTGATCCTGCGCAACCTGAGGCTGCTGCGGCGGGCGCTCGAGGATATCGCCCGGTTCGGGCGCCCGCGCATCCCCGGTCGAGTGCGGACGCGCCCCGACGGGCAGGTGGTGGCCCGCGCTTTCCCGGCGGACACCTACGACCGGCTGCTCTTCCGCGGCATGACTGCGGACGTTTGGATGGAGCCCGGCGTCACGGCCGCGGACTTGGCTGCGACGCAGGCGCTCGCCTACCGAAACGGTCCGCCACCGGGCAAGGTCGCGCTCGTGCTGGGCGCCGGCAACGTCACCTCGATCGGGCCGATGGACGCGCTCTACAGGCTCTTCGTCGAGAAGCAGGTCGTGCTGCTCAAGATGAACCCCGTCAACGCCTACCTGGGCCCGCTCATCGTCGAGGCTTGCCGCGCGCTGGGCGATCGCGGTTTTCTCCACGTCGTCTACGGCGGCGCCCTGGAGGGGGAGTATCTGTGCCGTCACGCCGGCGTCGAGGAGATCCACGTCACCGGTTCGGATCGGACCCACGACGCCATCGTCTTCGGCGGAGGCCCGGAGGGCGCCCGGAGGAAGACGGAGCGCCGGCCGCTGCTGACCAAGCGGATCACGAGCGAACTCGGGAACGTGAGCCCGGTGATCGTGGTGCCGGGGCCGTGGAGCGCCGGCGACATCGCCTTCCAGGCTGCCAACATCGCTGCCCAGCTCGTCAACAACGCCGGCTTCAACTGCAACGCCGCCCGCGTCATCGTCCAGCACGCGGCGTGGGCGCAACGCGATGAGCTCCTGCGCGCGCTGCGCACCGTGCTCGCGGCGATACCGCTGCGGCAGGCCTACTATCCCGGCGCCGCCGAGCGCGCTCAGGCGTATCTCGCGCGCCACCCCGACGCCGACCGGATCGGTCGGCCGCGCGAGGGCGAGCTGCCGTGGATCCTGGCCGCTGGCCTTGACCCCTCCGAGCGCGACGACATCTGCTTTGACAGTGAGGCGTTCTGCGGCCTGACGGCGGAGACGCAGCTCCCGGGCGCCGACACGGCGGAGTTCCTCGAGCGCGCGGTGGCGTTCGCCAACGAGACGCTGTGGGGCAACCTGAGCGCCTGCCTCATCGTCCACCCCGCCTCGCTGCGCGACGCCCGCACCGCCGCGGCCGTCGAGCGCGCAGTGGCAGAGCTGCGCTTCGGCACGGTGGCGATCAACCTGTGGCCGGCGGTCGGATACGCGGCGGTGACGACGCCGTGGGGCGGCTTCGCGGGCAGCACGATCTTCGACGTCCGCTCCGGCATCGGCGAGGTGCACAACACGCTTATGTTCTCGCGCGTGCAGAAGGGCGTCGCCTATGGGCCGTTCCGAACCTGGCCGACGCCGCCGTGGTTTCCGACGTGTCGCACCGCCCACACTCTGTGCCGCAACCTGACGCGGTTCGAGGAGCGTCCGTCGCTGCTGCGCCTGGCCCGCGTGTTCTCCGCCGCAATCCGAGGTTAGTCGGCTATTGACGTCAAAGCGTCTAGACGTTAGATTGTCGTCATGAGTGCGAGCAAGAGGGCGACCATCTACTTCGACCCGGATCTTCATCGGGCCTTGCGGCTCAAGGCAGCCGCCATCGATCGGCCTGTGTCCGACCTCGTCAACGATGCGGTGCGGGAGAGTCTCGCGGAAGACGCCGACGACCTGGCAGCGTTCGAATCCCGTGTGCACGAACCGAGCCTTGACTTCGAGGGCGTGGTCAAGGACTTGAGGAAGCGTGGGAAGGTATAGGGTCCTCATCAAGCAGTCCGCGGCCAAGGAGCTCGAGGCCCTCCCGAACAAGAAGCTCCGGCAGGAAGCGGTCACCCGGATCCGTGCGCTGGCCGACGACCCCAGGCCAGCGGGCAGCGAGAAGCTGTCCGGCCATCACGACCGGTACCGCGTGCGCCAAGGGGCATACCGCATCGTCTACTCAATCTCCGACCAGGAGCTGATTGTCTTCGTGGTCAAGGTCGGGCCCCGCAAGGATGTCTACCGGTGAGCCGGCTGACCGGCGTGTGGAGCGGAGCAAAGGAGTAGAGGAACACAGCAGCAGACAAACAAGAGATTGTTCGCAGGTTCACGCGTCGGGGATTTCAGGAACCAAAGCCAGGAGCTTTGAGTGGAGAGTAGGGAGAGAGGAGTGGACAGTCAAGAGCGGACTGCTCTCGCCCGAGCAAGACCTACGGCCTCGTGCTGAGCTCGGCCAGCTTTGCCCGAGCAGTCTCGATGATGGGCTGGAGAGCCCTGTCCGACTGAGCAGGCGTCTCGACAATCGTCGCCAGCTCACGGCGTGCGTTTGCGATCCGCTCTGCTCACGCAAAGAACAGTCTGGCGGGACGAGGGTGAAGGCTACACGCCCGTGCGAGCGGCGCGCGCCTGCGCGGGGAGCGGACGCAAGCCCTGCGCCGGATCCTTCAATGGAATCGAGCTCATGGCGTGCTCAGCAATCGCCGTGATCGTGAGACTCGGGTTGACCCCCAGGTTCGCCGGCACGGCAGCTCCGTCCACGACCCAGAGGTTGTCGCAGCCAAAGACGCGATTGTGGCTATCCACGACGCCATCGGCGGGGTGTGCCGCCATGCACGCGCCGCCGAGGATGTGCGCGGTGATTGGAACGTTGAGCAGGACCTCGGAGAGCGCGCTCTCGGCGAAACCGTCAATGCTCCTGGCGATATGGCGAGCCGCCTGATTGGCGACCGGGATGTAGGAGGGGATCGGCGGCTGGCCGGGATCGGGCTGGCTTGCGAGTGTGCGGGAGAACGGCCAGAACCAGCGCCGCCGCCGCACCAGGCGGAGCGAGTTGTCGAGCGTCTGCATCACGAGCAGGATGACGCTGCGCTCGGCCCAGCCAAAGGGATTGAGCGAGCGCGCAGCGTCGAGCGGATGGCGCAGGCACGTCGCCAGCCACTTGAGCGGGCGCGAGAGTCGTGTGCCGCCGTCGGTGAGCAGCGTGGCGAGAAAGCCCATAACGTCCGATCCCTTGGAGTAGCGCACGACCTCGAGATGGGTGTCGTCGCTCGCGTAGAACCCGCTTGCGATCGCGACGCCTTCCGAGTAGTCGACCCCCCCGCGGCGGGCGGTGGCGCCGGTGAGCACCTCGCTGTTGGTGCGGACCCAGTGGCCGAGGGCGGCGGAGAGGTGGGGCAGCGCACCCGCATCGCGCGACCTGAGCAGAAGCTCAACGCTGCCGAGCGCCCCCGCCGCCACCACGACGGCGCGACTGCGCAGCACCCGTCGGCCGACCCGCAACCAGCGTGTGGAGCTGCGCACGTGCACGCGATAGCCGCCACCGTCGGCGGGTTCGAGCAGCACCGCCCGCGTTTCGGGCAGGATCTCGACGCCGAGCTTTTCGGCGAAGTAGAGGTAGTTCTTGTCGAGCGTGTTCTTGGCGTTGAAGCGGCAGCCGACCATGCAGCCGCCGCAGAACGTGCACGTCACCCGTGGCGGACCCTCGCCGCCGAAGTAGGGGTCCGCCACCTCTTGCTCGGGCTTTTCGCCGAACAGGATCGCGACGTCGGTCTTGTGGAACGTGTCGGCGCGGCCAAGGTCGGCTGCGAACTCGGCGAGGCAGCGGTCGCCCGCCCAGGTTTGCGGCGTGGGCACGACGCCGAGCACGCGGCGGGCGGTCTCGTAGTGCGGCGCGAGCCTTGTCTGCCAGTCGGTGTCGCGCGGCCAGCCACCGCGCGAGAACACCTCGACGGGCGGAACCAGCAAGGTGTTGGCGTACACGAGCGAGCCGCCGCCGACTCCGGCGCCGCTCAGGACGAGCACGTTGCTGAGCAGGCGGAGGCGCTGGATGCCGTGGCAGCCGAGCCACGGCAGCCAGAGGAACTTGCGCACGCGCCAGTTGGTCTCGGGGAAGTCCTCGGGACGCCAGCGTCGTCCGGCCTCGACAACAAGTACGCGGTAGCCCTTCTCGGCCAAGCGCAAGGCCGAGACCGAGCCACCGAAGCCGGAGCCGACGACAATGAAGTCGTAGACCGTGTCCGTTGCGCCCTTGCGTGCCGCCATGTGCCGGAGTCTACAACGCCGGATGGCCCGGGAGAACGCGCGCTTCCAAACCGGGGGTGTTGGTAGCAGAGCCCTCCCGAACAATCCCGGCTAAACTGAAAGCGGGCGCTAGAGTGGCGGCCCAAGGGAGGGAGGGGAGATGCGCAGGCTCTTGGCGCGCTGGGTGATCGCAGCATTCGCGCTCGTTGTGGCCGCGTGGCTTGTACCGGGCATCCGTGTCGAAGGCAACGCCTGGGTGGCGTACGGCGTCACGGCCGCGGCCCTTGGCCTGGTGACCGCGTTCGTGCGGCCGGTCCTGAAGCTGCTCACATGTCCGCTCATCCTGCTCACGCTCGGGCTGTTCACGCTCGTGATCAACGCCCTCATGCTGCTCCTCGCCGCCAAGCTCGCCGGGGCGTTCGGGGCCGGGTTTCACGTTGGGGGGCTGTGGCCGGCGTTCCTGGGCGGACTGATCGTCAGCGTCGTGACCGTTCTGCTGTCGTGGCTGGTGCCTGAAGAATAGGGCGGCGCACGGCGCCGGCGTGGGCGCTGAAGTCGGATGGTTTGGTCTTCACTCGCTTGGTGTCGGCGTCTGACCGTCCAGGATGCCGCGCACGGTGCGGGTCAGGGTGGCGATGCCGTAGGGCTTGGCAAGGAAGAAGACGCCCTCCCGCTCGGTGAGTTCCGGAGGCAGTGCCTCCTCCATGTAGCCCGACGAGAACAGGAAGCGCTGCTCCGGTTTGTGCTGGCGGACGCGCTCGTACAGCTCGCGGCCGCCCATCTTCGGCATCACGACGTCGGTAAGCACGAGATCTACCCGCCATTTTTCGCGCCGCAAAACGTCGAGCGCCTCCTCGCCGTCGCCGGCCTGCAGCAGCCGGTAGCCAAGGCTCGAGAGCATATGAACAAGCACCTGGCGAACCTCGGTCTCGTCCTCGACGAGTAGGATCGTCTCCGTGCCCCCGGGTGCGAGCGGCTCGTCCGGGCTGGGCAGGAGGCGCCCGTGGCCAACGGCGGCAGGTAGGTAGACCTTGAACGCCGTACCGTGCGCGGGCGCGGAGTGCGCATAGACCGTGCCGCCGTGCTGCTTGACGATGCCGTACACCGTTGAGAGGCCCAGCCCCGTGCCGCCTCGCCGCCCCTTGGTGGTGAAGAACGGCTCGAAGATGTGTGGCAGATCGTCGGCGTCGATGCCTTGCCCGCTGTCGCTGAACGAGAGGCAGACGTAGTTTCCGACCTTTGCTCCCGGGTGCGCGGCGAGGTCGTCTGCGCTCATGGCGACATGGCTGGTCTCGATCGTGATGCGACCCCCGCCTGGCATCGCGTCGCGCGAGTTCACGCACAGGTTCAGCAGGATCTGCGTGAGTTGGCTGCGGTCGCCGCGCACCGTCGCCTGCGTGCCGGTGGGGGTGGACTCGATCGTGATGCTCTCCGGGATCATGCGGCGGAGGATGGGCAGCGCCTCGTCAATGACGGTGTTGAGGTCAAGCGTGGTGGGCTCAACCACCTCGCGGCGGGCGAACGCGAGCAGGCGGCGCGTCAACGACGCGGCGCGCTCCGCGGTGCGGTGTACCACTGAAAGCTCGTCCTGCGCCCAGCGATCGTTGCCGAGGTACCTTTGCAGGAGCTCGGTCGAGCCCATGAGCGCAGTGAGCAGATTGTTGAAGTCGTGCGCGATGCCTCCCGCGAGGTGGCCGACCGCTTCCATCTTCTGCGCCTGACGGAGCTGGTCCTCCAGCTCGCGCCGCGCGGTGAGGTCAGTGACCGCGCCCACGACGCGGACAGCCGCGCCGGAGGCACCGCAAATGACAAGACCCCGGTCGAGCACGGTCGCGTAGCCGGCGTTGTTCCTGGCCACGCGGTACTCGATCGAGAACGCCTCGCCGCGCTCAATCGCCGCGCTTGTCTCCAACCGGACGCGTGACCTGTCCTCAGGGTGGATGCGGCTTGTCCACGACTCGATGCCGGCCCCGAGCTCGTCGAGCCCGACGCCAAGCACCTTGCTCACGTTGGGGCTCCAGACGATGCTGCCAGCAGAGAGGTCCCAGTCGTACATGATGTCCTGGGTGGCCTGCAGTGCGAGGCGGTAACGCTCCTCGCTCTGGCGGAGCGCGTCCTCGGCCGCGCGGGCTGGGGTGATGTCCGCGATAAACCCCTCAAGTGCCAGGAGCTCACCGCCGTCGGCGAACACGCCGCCGCCGCGTTCCCAGACCCACTTCTCCTGGCCGTCCCTGGCCCGGATGCGGTAGGTGATTTCGAACGCCGCATGCCTCGCGAGCGCCTCGTGCACCGCGTCGGCGCCCACCGGTCGGTCCTCAGGAACGATGAGGTCGCCGTAGGCGGCGACATGGTTGCCGATGAGCTCCTCCGGTCGGTAACCGGTAAGCTCGACGGCCCCTTGGCTTGCGAACTCCATCGTCCACTTCTCGTCGTCGCGGCAGCGGTACGCCATGCCGGGGAGGTTGCTCATGAGCGTGGCGAGCGTTCTCTGGCTCTCGCGGAGCTGCTGTTCGGCGGACTTCCTCTCGATCGCCTGAGCCACCTGGGTTGACACGTACGTCAGGATGTCCTTGTCGGACTCCGTGTAGCGCACGGTGCCGCTGTAGCTCTGCACCGTGAGCACGCCGACCGTCCGCTCACGGACCTTGAGCGGCACCCCGAGCCAGTCCAGCGAGGGCGAGCCCAGCGACGTGAGCTCGCCCCGCTGCTCGAGCTCGCTGACGGTCGCGTCACTCGCGAGCAGCGCGCGACCGGAACGCAGCACGAAGCTCGTCATGCCATCGCCGGGCGTGAAAGGCTCCGGCTTGGAGTCGTGCTCGTCGACGAAGTACGGGAAGGAGAGGAGATCGCGCTGAGCGTCGTAGAGGGCGATGTAGAAGTTCTGCGCCGGCATCAGCCGGCCAATGATGAGGTGGATCGAGTGGTAGAGCTGGTCGAGGTCCTCGGCCGTGTGAGCCGCTTCGGAGATCTGGTAGAGCGCGAGCTGCAACTCGGCGAGACGCTTCTTCTCGCTGATGTCTGCGATCGTCACCACGCGCGAAGGGGCGCCCTGGATTGTCGCGTGAGCGACTGCAACCTCGACCCAGCGCTCAGCGCCGCCCTTGGTCAGGAACTTCATTTCGTAGCGGATCGGCACATCGGTACTGCCGGTGGGACTGGCGCGCCCCGGCTCAGTCGCCGTCGCAGCATTGCCCGGGTAGACGTTCTCCCAGAACGTCTTGTCCGCGAGCTCGCCGACCGAGAAGCCGGTGATCTGCTCCGCGGCGTGGTTCGCGTAGACGAAGTCATCTCCATGGTAGATGAGAATCCCGACGCTGGTCGTCTCGGCGAGCGCTCGGAACCGCAGCTCGCTCGCGCGCAACGCCGCCTCGACCCGCCGCCGCTCGATCAGCTCGTCGTTGAGTGCGCGCGTCCGGTGCGCGACTCTGCGTGAGAGGGTCCACAGCCACGCTGCCGACAACAGCGCTAGGGCCAGCGCAGAGCCAAGAAAGACGAGACCGTGGCGTCTGAGCGAACCCGCGTTGAGCGCCGACGTCTCGAGCGATCCGAGCCAGCTCTGGTAAAGACGGTCGTACTCTCCGGTCGCCTTGACGCTGGCTAAGCCTTCGTTCAGGCGCAGCACGAGATCCGGGCGTGATTGCCGGGCGGCAAAACAGTACTTGCCCTCGAAGATCGGGGTCTGGGCGGCGGTGAGGTTGGCGAGGCCCAAGCGCCGGATCGTGAGCAGACCGAGCACGCGCGGGGCGAGCACACAGTCGTGACGGCCCGCTGCGAGCTGGCGCAAGCTCTCCTCGTACGATGGTTCAAGCAGGAGATGGCCAGCGTGCTGGCCGGCGAGGACTTCCTCCATGATGTCGCCGCGCTGCACGACCAGGGGCTTGCCGGCGAGGTCGCCGAGCGAGGCGATGGTCGGGCCGCCCTGGCGTACGAAGGCGGCGTAGCGAATCAGGGTGTGCGGCGCGGAGAAGGCGATGCCGTGGGCGCGCGCATCGGAGTAGATCATGCCCGCGAGGACATCAATCTCCCCGTTCTCAAGACTCTGGCGCAGCTCACTCCAGGAGGCGACGCGGAACGCGACCTCGATCTCCATCGCCTTGGCAACCGCGCGCACGAGATCAACGTTGAACCCCTTCGCCACGCCGCCGGCCACGTATTCGTACGGCTCCGTATCGGGCTGCACGCCGACCACGATGCGGCCCTTTGCGGCAAGCGCTGGCGCCGCGAGGCCAGCAACTGCGATCACGAGCAGCGCGGCCACGGTACGGCCGGCACGGCGGCTGCCTGAGTTCACCAGGGTGGACGACCCCGCATCACCGCCGCTCGGGCAGCCGCTACCGCCCACTCGCATACCGCATCCGGGTAATTGTCGAGGCAGCACCACACCCACGCTAACACAACCGGCCGCGGCCGCTCATGTGCCTTGGAGCACAACCGTCTCCCGTGCCGGTCGCCGACTTCGGCGCGCCGGCGTCTCGAGCGCAGGGCCCACCGGCACCATGGCGACCGGCCGCCAGCCGGGCGGCGCGGCAATCGCGCGCGCAACCGCGTGCTCGTCGAAGGCGCCCACCCAGCAACTTCCGAGGCCGCGCTCCGATGCCGCCAGGAGGATGTTCTGCGTGGCCGCAGCCGTATCCTGCAGGCAGTAGAGAGAGCGCCCCCGATCGCCGTAGCGCCGTGCCGACTCCTCGGGCAGTGCGCACACGACGATCACGAGCGGCGCCTGCGCCACGAACTCCTGCCCGAACGCGGCCGTCGCCAGGAGCGCCTTGGTCGCGGCGGCGGTCACGACGACAAAGCGCCAGGGTTGACGATTGCCAGCGGAGGGCGCCCAGCGCGCCGCCTCCAGCAAGTACTCCGTGTCCGCCTCGCTCAAGGCAGTGCCGGCGAAGCTCCGGCACGAGAAACGAGCGGCAAACAGTGACGGCTGCGGCATCGGCGCCTCCCGGCTCCTGGAGCCTGATCGGATTGTGGACGCGGAAGGCCGCGGCAGCAACGGGCACCGGGCGGTGAGGCTAGTGCGGGGCGTGGGGAGCGCGGCCGTGCACGGAGTGCATGACCTCATCGGGAGCCAGCATGGCAGGAGGACGCCGCGCCGGT
>Ga0209777_10009253_pt1 | contig 10634 bp, 17 predicted proteins | sample FrelakmetHBP12HB_FD_187147 | JGI IMG/M metagenome (GOLD analysis project Ga0209777, IMG submission 187147) | Freshwater lake sediment microbial communities from the University of Notre Dame, USA, for methane emissions studies -HBP12 HB (SPAdes)... | ecosystem: Environmental > Aquatic >... | reverse complement strand
CTCGTATGCCTGTCTGAGGAACGGATAGATTTCCTTCGCGGCGAACCCATTCATGAGGCGCCCCCTATTCTTCTCCCCGAGCTCCTTCGCCATCTCAAAGACCCCCCGGCTCACATATGCGGTTTTGTAAGGGGCTCCTGCCTTCTCGGTCTTCTTCCTGTAGATGTTCACGCAGTAGAGACTCTTCTTCGACGTCCCGATCTCTTCCATCAGGGTCTCAGGCGAGACGTTCAGCAGCTCCGCGAACAACGAAGCCATCCCTGAAGGGAGCGCGTTCGAGAGGTCCTTGACCAGCTGGATCTTCCGCTTCTCGCCGACCGACAGGTCCGTCTCGATCGTATAGAACTGATCGGCCGTGAGGTTCCAGATCGGCTCCAGGGGTCTGCACGTCTCGATCCCGAACTTGAACGCGAAGAGGGCCTCTTCGCGTCCTCTCTGTTCCTCAAAGTTCGACGAATCCGCCAGGTACGCTCCGACGGTCTTGATCTGCCCTTCGGTCATCTGGACGTGCTTCCACTTCCCGACCCCATAGTGCTTCGCGTCGAACCCGGCGAGGATGAGCTCGTAATCCGTGGCTCCGAACTTCTTCGCGAACGCCCTGTATGCGGTCTTCGCGCCTCTCAGCTTATTGAAGCTGATCTCCGATTTGCTCGCGAGCCATTTCCTCGCCCATGTGAAGTCACGACTCTGCGTTTCTGGGTTGATCAGCGGGACGAGCTGGTCCGGGAAGATCTGGAGCTCCTCACACATCTTCTTGATCGCCAGGGCGGTGTCTCTCCACATCCCGACCCTCCTGAGCTTCATGTCGTCGATCCATTCCTTGATCGCTGGCTCCGAGAAGAACTCGTCCGTCGTCCCCTTGTGATACTTCCGGTCGACTTTCATGGATGCTGCTTCATTCGGTGTCGCTCTTTCGGTCGCCTTCTTCACCACTCTCCAGATCGTGGTCCTGTCCGAGTTCATCATGGCGGCGATCGTGCCTTTCTCTGTCTTGTCACCAATTTTCGTTCCGGCCCGGTACAGTCGAAGGACCTCCACTTCGAACCCTGCACGGCCAGCCGCTTTAGTCGGTCTTCCGCCGCGTCGCGGCAGATTCTCACTCATCGCAATTCACAGCTTCAGAATCTGAGTCTTGTACGTCACTAGCACGATATTCAGGAATTCGTCTTGGCTCAAGGAGATCACGACGCTCGAACTCTTCCCGTCCAGTCGTTCCTCCGCCTCTGCCTTCAGATTGTCGAAAAACGCCTTCGTCTTGTCCGAGATCCCGATGCTCGCGCCCATCGCTATCTGTCCACGCTCCCGTAGAGTTTGATTGAACCGATATTGTCGGGATATCGAAAGTCCTTCTCTTGCTTGAGTTCGGCGTTCAGCTTTTCCTTGAGCTGCTCCGCCTTCGCAACCGCGTCCTGGAAGTTGCCAGCGAGGATGATGTGCGTGTTGGCATCCAACTTCTCGAACACGACTTCGCACACTTTGGTGATCATCTTACAATCCCCTTCCGTGTCGGTGTTATCGATTCCATGGGGCTGAGTCTGGTTATAATATCTTATAAGTGTTTATAATGAATCACTGAATGGCCTCCAGGAGGTCGCCGCTGAAGCCCTTGAAGTCGAAGTTCGCCAGAGCGTATTCCCTGGCGGAAGCTCCCATCCTCTCGATCGCCCGATAGTCGTCGACCGCCGACCTGAGCCTGGCGAGGAGAGCTCCTCTGTCATTCGGAGGGACCAGGAAGCCGTTCGTCCCGTCGACGATCATCTCCTTCATGCCTCCAGATGAAGTCCCTATCATCGGGGTCCCGCACATCATGGACTCGATGCACGTCGACGGGAAGGCGTCCTGGATCGAGGGAAGGACCGAGACGTGGCTCTCTGAGTAGAGCCTGACGAGCTCGGCCTGGCTGACGAATTCCAGGAACCGCACCTTCTCCCGGAGCTTCCCTGACTCGACTCTCTCTCTCAGTCCACGCGAATACCTTGTCCCTTCGGTGTCTGCCATGGCTGCCGGAGGCCCGACGATTGTCAGGGAGACCTCCGGTCTTTCTTCGGCCAGCTCTTCGAACGCGGAGATCAGGACATGGAGGCCTTTCTGCGGGACTAGGCGTCCCACGAACAGGAACCTGAAAGGAGGAGGAGCTGCTTTCTTCCCGGTCGGATGGAAAGTCTCAGGGTCTACGCGCCCGTACTTCACGACCCGTATCTTCTCAGGTCTGATCCCGCCTCTCTCCATGTTTCGCCTGTTGGATTCGCTTTGGGCGATCACTCCGACCCGGTTCATGACCCATCTGCCGAGCATCCCGTATCTCAGCCTGACGAGGAACAAAGCTCTTCTCTCGGCTATCTCGATCCATTCGCCTCCGTTCTCATTGTAAATCGTCTTCTCCCTGGTCGACCCGAACAGAGAGCAGAGCCCAGCGAAATAGAAATCATATGAGACGATCCTATCGCAACTCCTCAGATTGTGTCTCAGCTTCATGAACGCGATCACTGCGAAGAGGACCTGGTCGAGTTGCTCTGCAGCTGGAGGGCCGAGCTCACCAAACAGGCTGTTCGCTGCCGACCTGACGAATCTGTTCCGCGAAGGGCGCGGAGCATCGACGAAGAGCCTCGTCCCGCTTCCTTCCTGTGAGATCCTCTCCGTCCCATGCTTCACTGAGACGACCGTCACCGAAGGAGGCATCTCCGACCATACTTTGTCGATTGTCCGGATGGAGCCGACCTCTGAACCAGGCCTGGATAGAAGGTCTATCCTCAGGACCCTCGTAATCTCACTCCACTCAGCCAGACATACCCACCCCGATCGGCGAAGCGGCCCACGAGATATCCTCGCTCCGAGAGGTAGCCTTCGCATTCATTCAGTGTCGAAGCGAACGACCCGTCGCTTTTTCTGACCCAGTGCGTCTCCAGGAAGACTCGATCCGGAAGAAAGCCTTCGGCTCCTCGAAGAGCCGCTCCTTCCTCGCCCTCAATGTCGAGCACCAGGACGGTCGGCCTCATCCCGCTCGCCCTGACGAACTCCGCGACGGTCAGCATCTCAGCTTCCGTCTGTTTCCGATATCGCATGTTTCTGAGGTTATCCGTGGTGATATGGAAGGAGTTCGACCCACTGAGGTCGGATTCGATGTTGAGCTTGAAGGCTCCGCAGCTCCCTCCGATGGCCGCGCAATAGAAGCGCACGTTCTTCTTCCCTCGGAAGTGCTTCCTCGCGAAGTCCAGCGCTTTCCGATTCGGCTCGAACGTATGGACTTCCTTCGCTCTTTGCGACAATATCCGAGTGAGGCCTCCTATGTTCGTCCCTGCTTCCAGGACCACGTCGTCGGGCCTGATCGACCTGATGAAAGGCGAATCTGGAGGGATATCCGGGAGCGGTTCTCGCCTCAGATACATCCTGACGGTGTGAACGACGCCATACGGTCTCCAGACGAACGGCTTGACCTGGTGGAAGACACTTTCGACCGCTTGATTGAAGTTCATGTCACGAGGACCGTCCCCGACATGATCAGGATCACTCCGAGAGCATTCGTCCAGGTGAACCTTTCCCCGAACGCGAAATAGCTCGTCAGGATCAGAGCCACCGTCCCCACGGAGTAGAATAGCCCTCCCTTCGCCAGTCCGAGGGAGGCCCTGGCACAATACTGCACAACCGTGGCCGCCACAGCCGAGAGCATCGCCAGAATGAAGTACGGATTCGTCCCCAACCTCCAGAGAAACGCTAGGCTGTACTGGACGTTCCCGCCGGGACTGATCTGTCTGATTGCCAAGCCCCAGCATATCGTATTGACCACGACCAAGCCGACGGAGATCCCATTAGAGAGCCAGAGCGTCGAGATGGGCGTCACGGCTGTCCCTTCAGCCTCCTCTCCATCCTTCTGAGCATGTATCCCGTAGTCGCGACCGTGAGCCCCTGGCCTCCGATCGACAAGAACGCGAGGCCTGAGAGGAGATAGCCCGAATGGAAGATCCCGTCCACCAGAAAGAGCTTCGCCCAGACCGTCATGAGGATCGCAGCTGGGACCATCGCCGTCCCAGCCAAGAGCCCAAACAGGACCGGAGCGTTATATCTCCTGGCGATGCCGAAGATCGCGAAGAGAGCCCTGAAGCCTTGTCTCCAGGTCGGAGCCTTCGCCCATCCGACGCGCTTCCGATAGCTGATCGGGACTGACGTCAACTTCCCGTAAACGAGGTTCTGAGCCGCTATCTCCTGGTCGATCTCGAAGCCTCCTCGGTCGAAGATCATCTCCTTTACTTTCAAAGTCCGGAGCAGATACATCCCCGAAGTCACGTCTGGGATGTTCGACCCCATCAGAAGATTGAAAGTCCGCGTCAGAATCTGGTTCCCCAGCTGATGAAGCCTCGGCATGTTAGGAGAACCCAGCGACCTCGCCCCTATCACTTCGTCGTGCGTCTCTGCGAACGCCAGGAGCCGCTCGATGTCCTTCGGGTCATACGTCCGGTCTCCGTCCATCAAGACGAAGAATGGAGTCCATACCCTGTCTCTGGCGACAAGGATCGCCCCGGCCTTCCCCTCTCCATGCTGTTCGACGACGAGAGCTCCCATCGCCTTCGCAGCTTCCCTGGTCAGGTCTGACGAATATCCGTCCACCACCATGACCTCGTGATATCCGGCTTCATGGATCTCTCCGATGAGCAGTCCGATCGCCTCCTGTTCGTTCAGCGTCGGGACGACTACCGTGACCAAATCCTTAAAGCTCAAACCTTAGAGAGCTCCACACGGATTCGGGACCGACCTGACGAGGATCAGGCCCGTCCACAGGAAGACCGTGATTCCGACAGCGATCATATACAGACAGAGGACCGCAGCGACCTTCTGCAGTCTGCTCCATTCGTATCTTCGTTCCAGAATCCTCCAGGAGAACCACGGGAGTGCGAAGGCCGAGATGAACGTCTTCGACTTGAAGTAATCCGGAAACATCCAATAGGGGATGATGATTCCTCCAGCCCCAGCCGTCCCGTTCGGTCCATACGACGGATTCCCGAAGAGACGTTCCGAGCAGACGATCGCCTGACCGGAATATGATGGGTTGTTAGCGAACCACGCACGAGCTGTCGGCATGGCCCCGAACTCAAGGAAGAGCCTGAAGCAGACGAAGGCGATCACGAGGAGGTCGACCGCGAGGAGCTTCTTATTCGAACAGACTCGCCTCCAGGACCCCGGCAGCTCCCCACAATAAGACTTCGACCCTAAGAAGCAACCGTCTTCTATCGGAGACGATTCTCCAGACCCTTCCAGGCCTCTCAGGGACTTTCCCTTCGCTCCGGTATCTGACTTCCACTTTCCCCTGTCCGAACGCATACTTCCTCGCGTAAGCCGTCGTGCAGCGAGAATGGGGGACCCAATGCGAGACCGCCATCCCCTCGAAATAGGCCATCGGCCCCACTCTCAGCTGGAAATCCACGTCCTCCGCGAGTCTCACGTTCCGCGATTCCGAGACCGAACCGAATCGCTCATCGAACCTGGTGTCTCCGATTGCGACCCGCCTGAAGACCATGTTCGCCCCGTGACCGTATGGCGAGACGTCGAAAGGAGCCGTGCAGCCGATGATCCAATACAGCGATCGAGGGAACGTCAAGAAGTCATCGACGCACTCGAAATCAGGTACTATCTTCCCGGTTATCCCCGCCGCTTCTGGGAACGCTTTGAGGGCGCGGACCGCCGAGGCACTCCAGCACGAGTCCAGACGCGCGTCGTCATCCACGAACGCCACACGGTCTCCGCGAGCTGCTTCCAGTCCCGCGTTCCTGGCGGCGGAGAGTCCAGGTCGTTCCGAAGTGACGACCTTCCATGGAAGTTCCAGAGTGCTGAGAGAGGTCGCCAGGTTCTGGTCCTCGGTCGAGACGACGAGCTCAATCTCCTCTTTCTGGATTTCGACGGACTGCGCCAGCCGCACGATCGTATCCATCCTTCCTCCTCGGGTCGCGCAGACTATCGTGATCAAGGGCTCGGCCTCGATTCGTATGCGATCGCCAGGAGTCCAGCGAACCAACAAGGAAACACGAAATAGATGTCGGTGAATCCGTGGAAGTAGAGGCTGGTGGCCGTCACCGAGCCGATGGCCACAAGCCCGAAGAATCCTAGCGTCCACTCTTCCGTCTTGATCTTCACTGTGACCTTCAGGAGGATGTAAAGGAAGATCGGGATGGAGGTCAACCCGAAGCCAGCCGCCAGAAGGAGGTTCTGAAGAGCCCAGATTCCTCCCGAGATGACCCAGTTGACGTAAGCCGGGATTTGATAGTACGCGTCGGCTCCTATCACAGCGAGGCTTGACAGGACGAACGAATCGTCCGCCCGGAACCCGACCCGCATCAGGAACCAGAGCCCGATGGCGCAATCAGCTCCGGCCGCAGCGAGGTGCCAGTACCAATAGAACCTCAGGGAGACGACCGTCACCACGACGATCGCTGCGACGAGGGAGCCAGGAGAATTGAAGAACTTCAGCCTCTTGATGGTCGGATAGAACATGAGGAGAAAATACGGTGAGAAGTTCTCGGCGTAGAACCAGACGATCGTCCCGATCTGGCTAGCATCGAGACTAGCCAGGCTGCCGACCCTTGGGAGCTCGACCGTCCCGTTCAGGCTAGTGACGGCGACATACAGCGCGAGGGCGTAGAGCGCGATTCCCGATCCGAGGACCCAGTCAGGTCCCGATCGTTGGGTCATGGGCGAATTCTCGGAGGCATTCCAGCATGTCGAACCTGTACACTCGCCAGAGGAAGATGACCTTCCTCCAGCGCTTCTCTCTCTCTTGCCGTTCGTAAAACGGTTCTTTGCTCCCGATCTTCTTCCCGCAAAGATCGCACTTCAAACTCCACCAGCCACCTTCTCGCGGTCCTTCCCGCGAAATGTCATCTTCTCGAAAAGGGTGCGCGGCTTGGGCTCGATAGCCACTCCGGATTTCTGGGCCATGCCGAGAGACAATGCCTGGCGTCTTCCAATTCCCTGGATGCTGGGCGCGAGGTCGTGTATATTCGACGCGAGCGTCCTGAGACAATAGCCGAACATCCCCGACGCTCCACGGACCCGCTCAACCTGGAAGAGCTCCTCTTCTTCCTCCTCTTCGAACGTCTCTCCCGGCATGACCTCGAGAGCCCCCTCGATCTGCTTGTCATCCAGGCCCAGTTTCTTCAGGCTTGCCATCCGCTCCTCTCTTCCTGGAGGAGGACCGCCCATCTCCTCTGGGAGTTCCTCTCCCGGGTGCACGTCCAGCCAGGACCTCCGATCGAGTTCTTCTGCGATGTCTCCGATCGTCCTGAGCGCGGCGATGGACGCGGCTTCCTGCTTCCCGTGAATCGACATCCACGGGGCCAGATGCGCTTCGGGGAACGCCGCGACCGCGACATGCTTGAGGACTGTGCTCTTCTCTCGTTCTTCGGCGTCGGTCTCGGAGCTCATTGCTCTTCTTTCCTCCCTTCAGGATTCCCCCGGTCTGCGACGAAACCGGTCAGCATGAGGAGATTGTCAGCTTCTTCCTGGGTGATCTCTCCGAGAGAGACACCCCGGCTTACGATGTCTCCGACTGTGTACGGCGGTTTGCCTTCTATGTTCTTGGAGTACCACTCTTTCAGCTTCCGGTCGCGCTGGACGAACGACGCAGACCTGATCAGGCTCCTGGCAGCCCTGGCTGTCTCCGTCTTCTCTTCCAGTCTGCCTCTGATCTTCTCTAGCATCCGGCGAGCTGACGGCTTCATGGTTCCTCCGACCTCTGCGCCTTCGCGTTCTCCATCCTGACTCTGAAATCAAGATACACGAAAAAGGCCAGCAATCCGCTCGTTATCCCGAAGGCGAGCAACAAGAACAAAAGAAGGTCCACGCTCTCATCTCAGGTGCCCGAACAATACTAGGATGATCATCGTGAGGCCTACACCCATCCCAAGCCCGGTAAGCATCGGGAGGATCAGCTTGTTCCAGGTCCCTGTTGCCGCTGCCGCCAGCATCGCGAGGAATTCCTTCGCTGCACTTCTCTCTTCCTGGATCACCGGAGCGTTCCCTGTGTCTGCTCCAGCTTCATTGGCTTGTTCGACGAAGTTCAGCGTCTTCCCGGTCCCTTCGACGGTGATGAACTCGCGGCTGAACTTGCTCCTGCCGTGCTTGACCAGGAGGTTGACCTGTGTCTTCCCTTTCTCCTTGCCCTTCTTCAGGAGATAGGCCTTCATGTCGGAGACCTCTTCGACTTCGATCGGGAGCCCATCCTTCTTCAGAGCCTCGATGACCTTCCCTCTGGCGCCCACCACGTCCAGGAAGATCCCGCGGAGGTCCTCGCGGGCCTTGAATCTCAGCGCCGTATTGTTCTTGAAGACCCACGTCACAATCACGTTGATCGCTCCGGCGTTCCTGGAGAGGAACCTCACCAGGAGGATCCCAAAAATGCTTGCGATGAATGCCGCGAGGACGAGCAGCTGGGCATCGATCCCGAGGATGAGGGCCATCAGGTCCCGGCCTCCAGTGCGCCGTCGTGCTCCTTGATCGACAGGATCGGCTTCTCGAGGAACTGGAGGATTTTTATGACCTTCTTCCCCTTTTCGTTGACGACGACGTCTCTGGTCACGCCATCGAGGAAATTCATCATCGCGTTCACAGCGGAGACGATCTCGTCGATCGTCGCGTCTCGATTGAGCTGCTTGCTCTTCGACCTCGCGACGTCACGGCTGAGACGCGCGAGATATCCAACCTGAGCCGGGTCCGTGAAAGGGACCTGTCTCTCGAAATCATCGGAATGGTGATTCCAGCTCCGCTGAAGTCCGTGAGGCACTACTTCCGCCTGGATCCCATGACCCCGAGGGCCAATCCCGCGACGATTATCAGGCCGATCAGCGGCATGTTATTCGTGATCTCCGTACCCATGAGAGCGAGCCAGGACCCCGCTCCTCCGATGTTCTCCGCGACCATCAGGGCGATCGCGGCCAGGATGATGATCACCATGAATATGACTCCTAGCATCTGAGAGGTCGAATTCCCGATGAAGCTCAATTGCTCCGCCAGCGGGTGAGCTGCGTCCCTATTTATTACTGTTAAGGGACGCGTCAGCGGTGGGCGGCGCGCCAGAAATACTTCTGGTGCCAGACGCACATGGGGCCGAAAGGCGTGAGCATCACGGGATCAGAGCAGTGTTCCTCGTCCACTTCAAACCACATGCAGGGAGCCTCCTGCATGTACCTGAAGACTTCGCTTTCTGCGATCACAGAGGGCCGCCAGCTTCCAGGCAGAGGGCCACCAGGTTGAGGTCGGTCAGCTCGGGGAGCTCGGTCTCCTTCAGCTCGAGGATCCCGAAGACCTTCTGGTAAGCATAGAAAGGAAGGGAGCTCACGAAGAGCTCCCCTTCATGCTGAGAGCCGTCACCATGGCTCCAGCTCCACCGCAGCCTATCCCTACCAAAAACTGGGTCAGGCGCGAGGCTTCTATCACGGCTTGCGCGACCGAATAGACCCCGAAGGCAGCTCCCGCGAGGCCAAGTCCGAACGCGCCCGCCGTTATCGCCGTTCTTGCGTTCATCAGCTGCAGACAAGGGACCAGGATATTTGAATCGAGTAGTCGCTGGAATCTGGATTCTGGATCCATGAAGAAAAAAACAGGGATCGCCCTAGCTCTCGGACTAGGGCAAAGTAGTCGTGATAGTGGTGGAGTTCGTGATCGTGACCCAGACCGTCGAGGTCCCCGTGCTTATGGTCGAGATCGTGACGACGACTTCAGGCTGGATGACCACTGTCCCTGTGACGGTAGTGCCGTTCACCACCGTCGTCCTCGTGATAGTGGAAAGGATGTGCGTCTGCGTCTTGACAGGACCCGCCGAAGCAGCCAGCGCGAATCCTCCGAAGAATGTGACCGATGCAACCGCGAAGATCGCTGCCAGGGTTTTCAGTCTGTTCAGGGTCTTCTTCTTCAGTTTCTTCTTCTTCAGTTTCTTCATCTTGCGCGCACCGTCAGGGCGAAGAGGCACATATAAACCACGAAGATGATCGTTCCGATGCCAGACCAGAATTCGTCGGGACTGGAGCACCAGGATCCCACTCCGCACCCATTACTGACCCAATCCTGGACGAGCGGGATCTGAGAGAGGGTGACCATGGCGAGGATCGTGATTATTGTCAGGGCGAACGCTCCTAGAGGTTTCAATCGCCTTCCACCGGGCGCCTTCGAGTGGTCTCCCTTACGCAGTCCGCGCATTCTTCCCTGAATGGTCTGCCATGTACGCAGAGCTTGTCTCTCCAGGGATCCTCGCTCATGGGATCAGCCCCATCACCGCGTCCAGGATCGCCTTGACGAACCAATAGGACCAATAGAGCATGGTGTTCGCGACTCCCCAGACGCGCCCGACGAATCCGAACATCGCGCCGTAGTCTCCCGTCTGCGCCCAGTCGACGACGGTCCCCCCGAAGTAGACTATCACGATGAGCTCGATCACGGCCGCCAGGTCTATTCCCCGGAAGATGCCGAAGAACCCGATCACGATGCTCCATGCCTGGCTGATGATCTGGATCGGGATCATCAGGTATCCGACTCCTTGATACAGGAGGTTCAGGAACCCGACCAAGTACGGAGCATCCTCACATTCGCACCACATGTAGACTGTACGCACCGGTTTATTTTGTCATCTCTAGTGACAATGGGTCTAACATGAA
>Ga0209777_10009252_pt1 | contig 10634 bp, 8 predicted proteins | sample FrelakmetHBP12HB_FD_187147 | JGI IMG/M metagenome (GOLD analysis project Ga0209777, IMG submission 187147) | Freshwater lake sediment microbial communities from the University of Notre Dame, USA, for methane emissions studies -HBP12 HB (SPAdes)... | ecosystem: Environmental > Aquatic >... | reverse complement strand
GAGCGGTGCGGCTGGTGGATACATAACCAATTTTTGTATGGTCAGCAACAATAATGACCGTATCGCTGATACCCAGAATTGTTCGATCAGTCACCAATTCTTGGGGGTCCTCATTGGTTAAGCCAAAATGGGGATGAATCCCACGCATACCTATGATTACTTTATCCACCCGCAGGTTTTGAATGACATTTTCTGCGAAGTGTCCGATCATGGAAGATTCCCGACGGCGGAGAAAACCACCCACGCCGATCACTGCCATTTTTGCAGATGAGGATAATTGGTTAAGAATCAGCAGGGAATTGGTCACAACCGTAATATCATCGCGATTGGATAATTCCATGGCAACAAAGAGAGTGGTCGTGCCTGAACCAAGAAAGATCATTTCTCGTTGTCCGATTAAACCAATGACCTCCCTGGCAATGGCCTGTTTCTCCTCGTGCATGCTATCCATCCGTTCGAGAGTGGGTGGTTCGGCATGTGATTTTGTCTTAATCGAAAGGATGGCGCCGCCATGGGTGCGCCGGGCATATTCGTGCACTTCAATTTCGCTTAAATCCCGGCGAATGGTCATGGTAGAGACTTTATATTCGTCTGCAAGATCGGTTATGACAACGCTGCCATTCTTTTCTAGTTGCATCATGATTTTCTGTTGACGATTTTCTTTAAACATGCGAGAAATTGCCATAATAAAGACTCCTTTTATTATATGTTTGTTTATGTTATTAAATCAATGAAAACAACATAATATAACATCATTAATGTTAATTAATGTTATTTTAGTATGTTTTTGTGGAATCATACAACTAAAATAAAATTAGAGAAATAACTTCGTTAAGGTAAAATGAAGAAAAGGAAAGGGTCAAGGATTAAAAGGATGAATGTGGATGAAGAAATTTTCAAAAGATTACTTGAAGAACATCACAAAGCTGCAAAAACAAGGCATACCAAAAGGGATCTACTCCATTTGTTCTGCTAATCAGTTGGTGTTGCAGGCGTGCATGCGATCCGTCCGGGAAGATGGCGATCCACTATTGATCGAAGCGACCTGTAACCAGGTCAATCAATACGGTGGGTATATGGGTATGACCCCACTTCAGTTCCGGGAATATGTGCATCACTTGGCTGATGGAGTCGGGCTGCCTGATGAGTACATCATTCTGGGCGGGGATCACCTTGGTCCGAATGTCTGGCAGAATGAACCATCCGCCAGCGCCATGGCAAAAGCCAGCCAATTGGTGACTGATTATGTAACATATGGATTCACCAAAATTCACCTGGATGCGAGCATGTCCTGCAGTGATGACCCTGCCAATCAACCATTGAATAAAAAAATATCTGCTGAGAGGGCGGCACTCCTTTGCGAGGCGGCTGAAAAGGCGAAGGGAGTTATTAATCAACTTGTGTATTATGTAATCGGTACAGAAGTACCTACCCCGGGCGGGGAAGTAGAAAAGCAGGACAAGTTAAATATGACTAAGGTAGGTGATGCCAAAGAGACAATCTCTGAGATTCGGCATGCGTTCATTCGCCATCATCTGGAGGATGCCTGGGAGAGGGTGATAGCGGTTGTGGTGCAACCTGGTGTTGAGTTTGGTGATTCCTCAATTTTTCTCTATGATCGAAATAATGCTAAAGAACTCTCCAAGTTCATTGAGCCATATGAGCATTTTATTTATGAAGCCCATTCCACTGATTATCAGCCGCGTCAGAATTTGAAGGAACTGGTTGAAGATCATTTTGCGGTTTTAAAGGTTGGACCAGCTTTGACCTTCGCCATGCGCGAGGCGTTATTTGCGCTTTCTTTTGTTGAGGAAGAGTTGATTCATGTGCCGGAAGAGAGATCAAATCTAAGAGAAAAGCTTGAAACGGAAATGCTTGCTAACCCTGAACACTGGAAGAAACATTATCATGGCAGCGCGTTTGAACAGCAGTTGGCGCGAAAGTACAGTCTTAGCGACCGCTCGCGTTATTACTGGTCAAAACCGATTTTGCAGGAAGCCATTTCAACGCTTTTTAAGAACCTGGAAAATCAGCCAGCGCCGCTATCATTGATCGATCAATTTTTGCCCAATCAAAGCCAGAAAATTAAAATAGGCGAACTTCCCAATAGTCCCCGCTTTCTAGTAGAGGATAAAATCCGCGAGGTGGTGAATGATTATCTCTACGCTTGCGGTTAAGAGAATTTAATTGATAACTCGATCAGGACAGACTAGGATAATTGCGATACCAGAATTCAGGTACCTCGCTGAACGGATAAAATGTAATCAACGGTTTTGCGAGGGAATTGCAGGCATCAAATAAACGGGTCACGCGCTCAACCGCGGTGGTTTTGAGAAAATTGGTCCGTTCTCCTTCCCCTTTAATTCGACGGATTCTTTCCAAACCGCGCGACCGGCAACCACTCCGCTGGCACAGTACCTTGCTAATTTTCTACTTAAATAGAACCAAAGACCTGTTTTTATATTAAAATCCTTCTTATTCAAATGAATGAATCAGAAATACCAATGCAAAAAACGACTCGATCATCCTTAACAAAACTAATCGAAATTTTACAGCAGGATAGTTATTTCCCTCTCGTCCTTTTCATCCTGGCGCTGGTATCCTTTGGTATTCTAATCCCCTGGCTGGGTCTGTACAGCGATGACTGGCATTATTTCTGGCTGAGTTACCGTTTGGATTATATTGCCCGCTTTTTTGTCCGCAACCGACCTTATTTGGGAAGCGTTTACGATTTCATCAATAATATTTTAGGTCCCAGCCCGCTTCAATGGCAGGCGGCTCTTTTTCTGCTCAAATGGACAGGGGTGACTGCACTCTGGTTTACTTTAAAAAAAGCTTTTTATGACCAAAAAAGTATGGCCAAATGGGTCTGCCTATTATTCGCTTTTTACCCGGGCAACCTGATTCTTTTTCAGCCTTTGGTTTTTATTGTAGCCGTCATCCAAATCAACTTATTCTTTTTATCCTTCTTGTTCAGTATTTTAGCTATCCAGCAACCCCAACGAAAGATTCTATTTATTTCTATTGCCCTGGTCACATCGCTGATGAATTTGATCGCTTCGGAATATTTCTTTTTCCTCGAGCTTTTACGTCCGTTCTTCCTGTGGTTGGTGTTGAAACCGTTAGTACAAAAACCAAAAGAACGGTTCAAACGGACTTTGTTAGCCTGGTTGCCTTATCTGTTATTTTTTATGGGAGCACTGGTCTGGCGTTTTCTTTATCAGGCAACCCTCTCTTCTCATCAAGCGTGGGTTTTGCAGGATCTGCAAAAACAGCCTTTGAATACTCTTATCGATCTGGGCAAGGAAATAGTGAGGTCTATTTATCATCTCTTTATTACAGCCTGGAATAACCCTGTGTTGCTTGACCAAATCTATGGGCCGAAACAGCTGATCATCACTCTATATTTCTTTGGCTTGCTGGTAGGCGCAACCATTTTCCTTTTTGTATTCTTCTTTAAAAACCGGGAAAATAAAAATGAAGAAACCAATTCCCCCAAAACCACCAGCCTGATGGCAGGATTGATTGGGCTGGCAGGTCTATTCCTGGGTGGCCTTCCTATCTGGTTATCCAAATACACTGTGGATTTTGGCTTTCACACTGAAAACCGTTTCGTCATCCCTTTTATCCTGGGAATCAGCCTTTTCCTGGCGGGATTTACTTTTGTAATATTCCGTGACAAACTAACGCGGACTTTTGTGTTAACCCTCACTATCGCGCTTGGGTTAGGTTTTCAGTTCTTAACGGTCAATCTCTATCGCCTGGAGACTGAGAGCTTAAAGATTTATTACTGGCAGATGCAATGGCGCATTCCATCCATGCAAACAGGAATCCATTTCGTCAGCAATCCCCCTCCTTTTAATATGGAAGGAGAAAATTCGCTATCGGCCGGGATTAATTGGATTTATGGGCGCAATGAAGCCAAAAAACAAATTGATTATTACCTCTACTTCAATCCCCAGCGCATCCCAATGGAATTAGGCGATTTGGTTAAGGGTAAGCCCATCCAAATTGGGCATCAAATTGGTGATTTCTCCGGTGATCAATTGCATCTGCTGGCATATTATTATTTACCGCCGGGTTGCTTGAAAGTGCTGGATCCTTCTCAAAAAGAAAGTACTATGAATATTCCACCCTTTGTTTCAGAAGCTGCAATTCAGTCAGAACCTGAATTGATTTCACCAGAGATATCTTCCATTAACCGCGAACGTCTTTATCAGTTATTTGGGAAGGAACCTGATCATTCCTGGTGCTTTTATTATGAGCAGGCAGAGTTGGCGAGGCAGTTTGAGAATTGGACAGAAGTCAGCACACTTTATACACAAGTCGTCGATCAAAAATTAGTACCAGCAATTGCAGAAGAATGGCTGCCTTTTATTGAGGGTCTGGCAAACATGCAGGATTGGCAGAAGGCAGTGGACTTATCCCGTACACTAACTGCAAATTCAAAGGGTAGTCAGCCTTTGGTATGCAATCTATGGAGCCGTATCCTTAAAGAAGTTAAACCTGTTGACTCAGACATCAATTTGGTTCTCACCAGTTATTTAAATGAACTGAACTGTACTGCTGATTAGCAGCGATCTAAACGATCCCAGGGGAATGCTAAAGACCGTATAATTAATTGAGTTATCACAATGGGAGTGCCTTTGAACTCTCCAGAAAAACCCTTTGTCATCGGTATCACCGGCAATATTGGTTCAGGCAAAAGTCTGGTGCGTAAAATGTTGGAACGCCTGGGCGGTCTGGGCATTGATGCAGATGCTCTGGCACATCGTGCTCTGTTAAAGGGTAGCCCGGTTTATGAGAAAGCGGTAGCCCAGTTTGGGTCACAATTATTAGATGAGAGAGGAGAGATTGAGAGACGGAAACTGGCAGCCCTGGTGTTTGCCAATAAGGAAAATCTGATCATTCTGGAAAATCTAGTTCATCCGGCAGTGGAAGCAACTGGCAAAAGAATTATTGCCGAAACCTCTGCGCCATTTGTAGTAATAGAAGCCATCAAGCTCCTGGAATCCACCCTAGTGGAAGAGTGCGATAGCATCTGGCTGGTCGATGTCCCTCTTGACACTCAAATTGAACGGGTCATTCAAAGCCGCAGGATGACTCGTCAACAAGTCCTGCAACGGGTAGAACACCAATCCCCACCAGAAATCAAGTCACGTTCAGCCGATATGGTGATCAATAATGGCAGCAGTCCGGAATTAACCTGGAAGCAGGTTAATACCGTGTTTGCACAACTGGCTTTATCCAATTCAAAATTGGGTATGACACTCGATCGTTACCTTGAATGGAAAAATCTGAACCGAGCTCTCCGATTATTGCAGCCAACAAATTCAATCTTCCTAAAAAAAATAGTGGGTGTTTCGCAACCAATGGAATGGGTCAATAGTTGGATCAATTCTACTGCGCACCGCTATTTAGAAAAAAAGGATCTTAGTTCTCGTTCCAGTTATTTTGAATTGCTCGTGCGATTTCAATGCCTCCTTCATCAACCGAATAGCAAACCAGAGTTATTATCAATTATTAATTTTGAGAATTTTATTCTTCAACCTATTTACTTGTTCAAAATAAATGAAAAGAAATCTTTCGATTTGCTGCAATGGTTGGAGGCAATCCATCTGTTAGCCAATCAGAGATTATGTGAGGCAGTCATTTTGCCAGTGAGTAAAAAAAATTCAGTTATAAATCAACAATTATTAAACAATGGTTACCAAATTCTCTCTTCTAATGAGAGCTTATTTCATTTATGGAAGACTGAAGTCGCGAGAACAGAAGTGTCAGGGTACAATGTACTGGCGAAAATTTTACGAAAGACCATTCAATTTAATTAACTGTTTCCATGTCCAATCTGATTTCTGATATTGCCCTGTTATTGCAACGGATTACCTGGTTAAGTGTTCTGGACATTCTGCTTGTCACGGTAATTTTTTATTCCATCCTGATTACATTCCGTGATACCCAAGCGATGGTGCTGCTGCGAGGGACTTTATTCCTGATCATCATCCTTGGGCTGGTTACTTCAATCTTTAAATTACCTGCCTTATCCTGGCTTATTCGCACTGCCATGCCGGCATTGATTTTTTCAATTCCAGTGATTTTCACACCTGAGATTCGGCATGCCTTGGAAAAATTGGGGCATGCCCGTTTTGGGCGCATTTTACTTTTTCGGTCACCTCTTTCCAATGAAGCGGTGGATGCCATGATCAAGGCGGTGGTGAGTGCCTGTATCCGACTGGCCGGTCATCATTATGGAGCGCTGATTGTCCTGCAGCGCCAGGATAATCTGAATGAATATATTAATACTGGGGTGAAAATGGAAGCGCATGTTACTGCAGAGTTACTTCTGCAGGTTTTTTATCCCAATACGCCTTTGCATGATGGCGCCGCCGTGGTGGTGGGTGACCGCTTGCAAGCAGCTGGATGTGTTATGCCTCTATCGGTCAGCAAGGCTCTCAACCAATCACCAGAAAGGGAATCCGGACTGCGGCATCGCGCCGCATTAGGGATTGCTGAAGCCAGCGATGCCATTGCACTCGTAGTCTCAGAGGAGACCGGTACAATTTCCATGGCGAATCGCGGCCGTCTGCTTAAGCGAATCAGCGCCGAAAAATTGGAAAACTATCTGAAAGCCTTCTATAACCAATCCGGTTTAATGTCTGCTTCAACGTTTCTTGCCCGCCTGGAGCATAGGATTGGGCGCGATCGGGATGAGGAAGCATGAACACAAATCTGATTCGCAGGCGGTTTTTTAGAACGATTTCCTTATTTCTCACTGCCTTCTTGATGGCTTTCGTGGTATGGATGGTTGCCATTAATGCCACCGACCCATTGGAAAAACGAATTTTTCCAAACCCTATACCCCTTGAGGCTGTTGGATTGGATCAAAATCTGGTGATTTCTAATTCAATGCCGCAGAATATTGATCTGATTCTTACTGCACCTCAATCCACCTGGGCGACACTGCTCAATGGTCATCAACCAATCCGTGCCACAATCGACCTGACTGGCTTATCTGCTGGTCAACATGATCTTGAGATAAGAATCCAGATTGACTTACGGGCAGTCAGGATTGAGAATATTTCTCCCCGGTCTATTCATGTCATTCTCGAACCGAAATTCAATTGAGCATCTAGATTAAAATGACAATACCTGTTGTGGCAATTGTTGGCCGCCCAAATGTGGGTAAAAGTACCTTGTTCAACCGTCTGGCTGGAGAACGCTTGGCAATCGTTGATGATACACCCGGCACCACCCGCGATCGTTTGTTTGCGAACGGTTTATGGAATGGGATTCATTTCCACATGATTGATACGGGAGGAATTGACCCCAGTGGGGCAGGCCGAAAAGACCCGCTTAGCGTTGGTTCAGCGGATTATATTGAACAAATCCGCCAGCAAGCCCTGCTGGCTGTCCGGGATGCAGACGCGGTATTATTTGTGACCAGCGCCATGGACGGCGTCACCCCCGCTGACCAGGAGATCGCCCAAATTCTTAGAAAGAATCAGACCAAACGCGAAGGACAACCTCACCCGCCCATTCTGTTGGTTGTCAATAAAGCGGATAATAAAGAATTACGCGAACAGTTTATGGAATTCTATCAATTGGGTATGGATGAACCTTATCCTATTTCTGCCTTGCACGGCACTAGCACCGGGGATATGTTGGATGCGCTCACGGCCATTCTCCCTCAGACGACTGAGGAAGAGGAAGAACTTTCAGTTAAGGTTGCCATTGTGGGAAAGCCCAATGTGGGCAAATCCAGTTTACTTAACCGCCTGGCAGGAGAAGAGCGCGCCATTGTCAGCCCCATCGCCGGCACCACCCGCGATGCGACGGATACTTATATTGAAATCGATGGCACGCCGATCACTTTGATTGATACTGCCGGAGTCCGCAAGCGCGGGAGCATCATTCCGGGAGTGGAAAAATATAGTGTCATCCGCACCATGCAAGCCATTGAACGTTGTGATGTAGCTTTATTGTTGATTGATGCCACCAATGAAATCAGTGCCCAGGATTTGCATATTGCCGGGTTTATCAAGGATGCCTGGAAAAGCACGGTGGTTCTGGTAAATAAGTGGGATGCCATTGAAAAAGATAACTACACCATGGAAACTTTCGGATTAAGCCTGCGCCATGCGCTGGATTTCATGGACTATGTACCCATCCTCTTTATTTCTGCCAAAACCGGTCAGCGCGTTAATCAGGTCCTGCCAGAAGTTATGAAAGTTCAAAATGAGCGCTTGGCACGCATCACCACCTCCCAGCTCAACCGTATTTTGATGAATGCCCAGGATCTGCATGCCCCCACTTCGCGTACGGGTGATATCCTTAAGATTTATTACGGCACCGAAGTAAAGACTGCCCCGCCCACTTTTTTGCTGCACGTGAATAATCCCAAACTGGCTCATTTTTCTTATCTGCGCTATCTGGAAAACCAATTGCGTGAACAGTTTCCTTTAAGCGGAACGCCGATCCATTTTGTCTTGCGTCCTCGTAAGCACTAAAGGTATAATCCTTTCTCTGTTATGACCAACTCCAATAATATTTCCTTGCCTCCCGATCCGGAGGAAACCAAACCAGAGAAGAATAACTGGTTATATTATGTTTTGGATATTGCCAAAATGTTGGCAATTGCTCTGGTGTTATATTTTCTGATAGATAATGTTATTGACAGGGTGCGGGTGGAAAATATCAGTATGTTTCCAACCCTCAAAGAGGGTGAAATATTAATTGTGAACAAACTGGCTTACAAACTGGGCAATGTGGAACGCGGGGATATTATCACCTTTCATTACCCTCTCGAGCCACAATTGAATTATATAAAACGCGCCATCGGTTTACCCGGCGATGTAGTTGAAATTAAAGATAAACAGGTGTGGGTGAATGGGGTTGCGCTCATTGAACCATATATTGTTGATCCGCCGGATTACACTGGTAAATGGGTAGTACCGGCTGAGTCGGTGTTTGTCCTGGGTGATAACCGCGTTGATTCAGCTGACAGCCATGTGTGGGGTTTTGTACCGTTCAACGATCTGGTGGGAAAAGCCCTGGCGGTGTATTGGCCGATTGACCGTATTCGTATTCTGAGCCATCCAAATATTATGGTGGCATCAGTCAAATAATCTCTTTTTATTTCTTTAATCGTAAATAATATTTGTAACGATCCCCGCGATAAAGGATGGTGACAAATTCGATTATCTTGCGCTCTTGTGACCAGAGTGTTCTTTCGTTGAGAAGTAGAGGACTACCCTCTGGAATTTCCAGAAGTTCAGCTTCTTCTTTGGTTGCCAATGTAACCTCAAGAGTCTCGTCAGCTTCTGATGGGAAAATCCCGAACTTCTCTTGCAAAATTGAGTAAACGGAACCCTTGCTTTCAACCTCTGCACGGGTGATTTCTTGTGATGCTGAAAGTGCGAGATAAGCATCCTGCAGACCAATTGGTTCATTATCGCCAAGGCGAATTCGTTTTATACGTAACACATTTGGGAAAGGTTCAGTTAACTCCAAGTACTTTGAGACTTTCACTGGTGGTTTTATCCAACCAAATTCAAGAATAATCTGACCGGGTACTAATCCTCGATTGCGCATGTCCTCACTGAAACTAGTTAATTCTAGAATACCTTTTTGTAGCTTAGGAGGAGAAACAAAAGTACCTTTTCCATGAACCCTGTATAACAAACCCTGTCTCACGAGAAGATCAACTGCTTGATGAATAGTTGGGCGACTTAAATTGAATTGATCTTCGAGTTGACGTTCTGACGGTATTGGATCATTTTCCTCTAATTCGCCATTATCTATCTTTTGGCGCAAAATATTAGCTAATTGATAATATTTTGGAATGATATTGGCAGGATCAATTATGCTTGACATATGAATTTTCTTGTGATAAGATGTCTTATGATCATGTAATTAAGTGGTCTATACAAAATAAATAAATTAACAAATTTTTTAAGTGCTATTCATTATTAACATTTTAACATAATTTTATGAAAAAGCAAAACATAAAATGTTTTTTTAATGAATCAAATTTTGAAATAGGAGTCTTAGAAAATGGTTATAACTCGTATTAGTGTCGAAAATATGATTGACTGTTCATCGGGAGGAATCCCAGCTCCAACGTTAGATGAAGTAATAAATTTTGTAAAACAAACCTTAGATTATAAATTTGCCGCAATCCTTGCAGAACCCTATTATGTAAAAGCTGCTGCACCGATACTACATGAAAATAATAAAACTCTTGTTACCGTGATTTCATATCCTCTGGCTGGAATGACTTCAGATACTAAATATTTCCAATCGAAAAAGGCACTTGAAGAAGGGGCTGATGAATTGGATGTTGGAATGAACCTTTCTGCATTCAAAGGGGGAAAATATGATTTAGTTGTTGAGGACCTTAAACCAATCATTGACCTGATAGGTCCCAGGATTAAGAAAATGATTTATTACTCTAATCTTCTTAATGAATCAGAACAAAAAAAAGCGGCAGAGTTGGCTATCCAATTGGGTTTTGATTTTCTTAAAACTAATCCTGGATATGGCTATGTGACCAAGCCCGGGGATATAAAACTTATTAAAGATAATTTTGGTGATGCTATCAAGGTGATGGCTTCTGGTGGTGTAAGAACAAAGAT
>Ga0209777_10009251_pt1 | contig 10635 bp, 7 predicted proteins | sample FrelakmetHBP12HB_FD_187147 | JGI IMG/M metagenome (GOLD analysis project Ga0209777, IMG submission 187147) | Freshwater lake sediment microbial communities from the University of Notre Dame, USA, for methane emissions studies -HBP12 HB (SPAdes)... | ecosystem: Environmental > Aquatic >... | reverse complement strand
GGCTCCAGCACCCAGCGCTCTGACTCGATATCGCCGCCGACAATGCTCGAGAGCCCGGTGCCGCCGCCGAAAACCACCGTGCGCACCGAACCGGTCGGCTGCTGCCTGACTTCCTGTATAATCTGGTTAAAGAGCGGCGCTGCTTCTTCCCACGGGCCCCGGCCTTCAAGCACCAGATGTATGACCTTCTCCACCAGCGTATCCTTGTTGATAAGGTCAAGGTAGCTGATGCTCTCATTGCGCAGGGACGTAAGCAGCCCGGTTAATTTCTTCTGCTCTCTGCCGCGGTGGGCGGCTTGTTTATTTTTTTTCATATGCTGCCAAATGAGGACGCTGATTGTCGCCGGTTTTCGCAGATTTTGTTTTTTATATTAATCTTGATACTCTGCCCGTCCTCCGTAGCACTGCGGAGGGTGGACGTTCATCTGCGTCCGGATGTATATCCTTATTTCTCTCTTTACCTTGTAGCTCCAAACATCCGAACTTCTTCTCCCTGGAATTGCTGTGCCGCAAATTCAAGCGCTGCTTCCAAACTTTTCCGCGTCAATGTCGGATAGCCATGCAGAATATCTTCTTTTGACATGCCGGAGGAAAGGCATTGCAGAATTAATGCAACGGATATTCTTGTTCCCCTGACAATGGGCTTTCCATTCAGGATGTCAGGATCACAAATAATGAGATTTTTTTTCATATGCTGCCAGATGGGGACGCTTATTTCCATAGTTTTTTTCAATCATGGTAATCTGTGTTCATCTGTGTCCAGAAATTCCCTGAATAGCTCTTCGGAAAAATGTTATCGCTTGTTCAGTGATAGTTACTGATTTTGTCTGGCTCTCCAGGGTTATAAAATAATAATACTTTTTGTTCGGTCTATCAAGCAGACAATGGGCGACTCTTTCCCTGCTGTGCCTTGCCCCCGCTTTCTCCCTGCCGCAAAACCTGAAAAGACTTAACCAAAAACAGATTTGGAATTATTCTCTATAAGCAACTCATCGAAATTTTGGACAAAACAGAGCCGGTCTTTAAGAATATTAACGGATTGAGTCAAACAAATTACTTGTTATTCGTCACTTATCACTCGTTACTCTATCTCGTCAATGGCTTATACTTGATGCGATGCGGTTGATCCGCCGCAAGACCCAGCCGTCTGCGCTTGTCTTCCTCGTAGTCCGAGAAATTGCCATCGAACCACGTCACTTGACTGTCGCCCTCAAAGGCCAGGATGTGCGTCGCCACGCGATCAAGGAACCAGCGATCATGGCTGACGACAACCGCGCAGCCCGCAAATTCTTCCAACGCTTCTTCCATGGCCCGCAGCGTGTTCACATCGAGATCATTGGTCGGCTCATCAAGGAGAATCACGTTCGCGCCTTCTTTCAGCATCTTGGCCAGGTGCACGCGGTTGCGCTCACCGCCGGACAGCGCGCCCACTTTCTTTGACTGGTCCGTGCCGAGAAAGTTGAAGCTCGCCACATAGGCGCGCGAGTTCAATTCGCGGGTGCCCAGCGCCAGCGTTTCCTGGCCGCCGGATATTTCTTCCCACACGTTCTTGTCAGCGTGCAGCGTGTCACGGCTCTGGTCGACGTAGCCGAGCTTAACCGTCTCGCCGATTTTGAACGTGCCGCTGTCCGGTTCCTCGGTCTTGATGATCAGCCTCAGCAGCGTGGTCTTTCCCGCGCCGTTCGGCCCGATCACGCCAACGATGCCGCCGGGCGGCATCAAAAAATCGAGATTCTCGAACAGCACGCGATCGCCGTAGGCTTTGCTCACGCCTTTGGCTTCGATCACCACATCGCCCAGGCGCGGTCCGTTGGGGATAAGGATCTCCAGATCGTCGCGGTACTTTTCGTATTCCTGGCTGAGCAGTTTTTCATAGGCATTGACGCGCGCCTTGCCTTTGGCCTGCCGCGCCTTCTGCGACATGTGAATCCATTCGAGTTCGCGTTTCAGCGTCTTTTGCCGCTTGGAGTCGGTCTTCTCTTCCAGGGCGAGGCGCTGCTGCTTTTGCTCCAGCCACGATGAGTAATTGCCTTTCCACGGAATGCCGGAGCCGCGATCGAGTTCCAGAATCCAGCCGGCCACATTGTCCAGAAAATACCGGTCGTGCGTGACAGCGATCACGGTGCCTTTATAATCTTGCAAATGCTTCTCCAGCCACTGCACCGATTCAGCGTCGAGGTGATTGGTCGGCTCGTCCAGCAGGAGAATATCCGGTTCGGTGAGGAGCAGGCGGCACAACGCCACCCGGCGCCGCTCGCCGCCCGACAGGATTGCAATCGGCGTATCACCGGGCGGACAGCGCAGCGCGTCCAGCGCCTGATCGAGCCGGCTGTCCAGCGTCCACGCGTCGTGCTTGTCCAGATACTCCTGCAGGCGCGCCTGCTCTTCGATGAGCGCGTCAAAATCAGCATCCGGTTCGGCAAACTTCGCGTTGACCTCTTCATACTGGCGCATCTCCTCCGCCATCGGATGTACGGCTTCCTTCACCGTCATGGCATTGTCAAGCTGCGGTTCCTGCTCCAGAAGGCCGCGCGTATAGCCCCTGGTCAGCATGGTCTCGCCGAGATACTCGTCTTCGACGCCGGCCATGATCTTGAGCAGCGTACTCTTGCCCGATCCATTCAGGCCCAGCACGCCGATCTTCGCGCCGTAGAAAAAGCCCAGCGAAATATCGCGCAGCACCTGCTTGTTCGGCGGATACATCTTGCCAACGCGCACCATGGAATAGATGACTTGATCGGTCATGAAAAAACTCCATTAAAAAGTGATGAGTGAAAAGTGAAGGGTTCAGTTACGGCAGAGGCACATGGTTTAACAGGTGTTCAAGACCGATCTCATAAGTCGGACTATCTTCGCGAATGCCGTGTGAAGTCCTCTGCTGCGGCGCCATCGTCGCAACTAATCGAATGATATGGGTCAACAATTGCAGCCGGTGATTCCCTTAAGGTGGTTTTTCATAGTTTAATACTGGATACTTTCTTACCTTTGACTTCCGCAACCAGCCTCTCCAGCATACCGCTCTTACTGGCATAACCGATGACAATCTCGTCCGCCAGTTCAATCATAAACAGGTTTCTTTTTTCCGCAGTTTCTGCTGTTACCCGCTTTACACTGTCTTCAAACGGAGTAACAATCAGCAATCGCCCGGCTTCAACAGCCGTTTTAAATTCCGGCTCTATTTTATCTTTCATTCCCCGCGCCAGGGCCATAACAACAGGCTGTGTTCCCGCAAGTAGATAATGAAAAACATCCTTCTCAATCTTGGAGTGAAAACCGCTGATGACGCAGTTGTTTTTTTCACGCTGTTCGATTGCCCAATCGTAGCATTTGAGCACCACCGAAGCGGGTATTTCGCGGCTGCAGAGGAACGCGCTCTTGGGAAGTTTTAATAATTCCGTATTGCCGAGCGATGATACAATCGTCATGTTTGTAATCCTTGATTTTGCATTGCTTCATCGGCGTTTTCGATACTCACCGAACCGATACTGTCTCCAGTTCAATTGCGAATACAGTGTGTTCGCAATTGGGTAAGTTCTGTAAAACTATGGCACTTTCGCGGGCATGGCCGATAATAGTCTTAATTTCCGTAATAAACTCTTTAAGCATTGTTATCTCTCTATTCTGTCTTTCCTCTCTTACTTGCCTTCGAGTTTATGTTTTATCTCTTTTTCAGCGTTCTCTATTGTGGCAAGAAAATGTCTTTCGACTGGGCTTAATTCATCAATAGTTTTCTGTTTGTAGGTCGAGTATTCGGCGAGAGCTTTATTTTCAGCGAGTTCGGCGGATATTTTGCCTGCATTAGCCAAGAGATTTTGCCGTGACATTTTGATAAAACCATCCAGAACGTCAATCCATTCATTCATAGTCATTGCTTTGTGTTGCAGTGCGTTGACTTCGGCAATGTCGAGATATGCGGACACGAGGCGGTTGAGTATTTCCAATTCCTCGTTTGAAAGGTAATTTTTCGCCACGGTTATTTCATTTTTTCGGGGAAGACAGCCTTTGAATGCGGTTAATCCCATGAATGGTTTTTCCGAGTTGGCCCTTTCAAACACGATTTCAGCCGCAGTGTGTCCATGCGCCGCCCAATGCAATTTGTTCTGGACAATCTGGAAAAACTTCTTAGTGGCCTCGGTGTTGGGATTGTAATCAATACTGGTGGCGTAAATTTCCAGAACTTTCCGATAGAAAACCTTTTCAGAGGAACGAATATCACGAATGCGTTCGAGTAGTTCTTCAAAATATCCGCCGCCGCCGTTTTGTTTCAGGAGATCATCATTCATGGTAAAGCCCTTGACGAGATATTCCCTGAGCCGTTCTGTCGCCCATATTCGAAACTGCACCCCGCGCAGGGACTTCACCCTGTATCCGATGGAAATAATCACATCAAGGTTATAGAAGGCTACATTATAGCTTTTGCCGTCAGGGGCAGTTGTTCGGAATTTCCGAACAACTGATGTTTCATCCAGTTCTCCTTCTTCAAAAATGTGTTTTATGTGTTCACTGATATTCGATTTTGACGATTGAAATAATTCCACCAAGTCGTTTTGTGTAAGCCAAACGCTGTTGTCATCCAAGCGAACATTGACTTTTGTCACGCCGTCTTCTGTCTGGTAAATGATTATTTCCGAACTGTTTATTTTCATTCCGCTTCCTCATCCCCGTTGTCTAATTCCTTGCCCATTCGGTATTTAATGTCATAGTTGATGATGAAGTCCAGCTCCTCGTGGGTGAAGCCGTAGTGTCGAGCAAGAAGGCAGTCGATTTGGTCGATGATGGGCTTCGAGAGTTTAGGATAGTATTCGTCGTAACTAATCGAATGATCCGGGTCAACAATTGCAGCCGGTGATTCCCGGCTTTATACATGGCAAAACAAGGGGCGCTGTCCCCTTTAACCCTTCAAAATAATGCCCTAATGGCATTTTCTCCGGATTGCATCCCAATCCTTTCCACGCGGCATAATGAAAAGCCCTTTTCCCCTGCTTCGGCGTTCCCATAGTTCCCCAAGCTGACGTTTCTCTATATTGTCCGGCAGATCCCAATCCCGTGAGTTCTTATACTCGATAACAAGGATTCGTTGATCTTCCAGCAGACAAATAAAGTCTGGATAAAAACGGTCAGTGCTGGTCTGCAGAGAAAAGGATGTTTGCTTGCGTTCGACGTTACGAAGCCAATACTGTGTCCCCTCAAGCTGTGTCGAAAGAAAAACAGCGCATTCAAATTCTTCACCTTCTGCGCGCAGATTACCAATTTGCGGGAAGAAATGTTTTGGCAGCTCAGTAAAGCCGTTATATGTCCAATCGTAGGCATAGCGGCCCTGCCGAAAAATTATTTCACAGCGCTCGTCAACGCTAAACTGTTCCGGTTCGATCAATAGAGCCTGATGAATTTTCCGCATAGCCTGACGCTTTGCATCTCTGAGTTTTACTTCGAGAGCTGCCCTCAAGCGGAATTTCACATAGTTTAATTCCTCTATAGTAAACCCTCTCTTTTCAATGAGCCCGGTTACAGCTTTATTAAAGAATGCAGCTTTTTCGTCGGGCAAAATGCTTTCGTCTGGAATATTTCGCTCAAGCCATGAAACAAGCTGCACCTGGCCCCACTCCGTTTGAAAGTCAAAAAAAGCCAACTCTGTTTCAATATTATCAAGGTATTCAAATTTTAACGATTCTTCCCGGACAAAAAAACGTCCGCCTTGTGCCGTCCGTTCGGGTTTCTTGAAATCACTTTCGCTAAGTTCACACGGATAATCCAGCAGCTTCCATTCGCCCTGCAATAGATGGGTTTCTTCAAATTGCTCCCATAATTCATTTTGCTGAAATGCTAAAAGCGGAATACGAAAAATCGCACCATTTTCAGAAGGTGCTTTTTCTCGCCGTTTCTGTGGGGTTCGGAGGCGGGTTATTGCCTCGCGAATTGCCTCCTTGCCTTCTTTGGTCTGAAAAACACTTTCAAGAGCCTCAGCCTGCTTGGGTGTAAAATTACCCTTTAATGTTATTGACCCGGTCTCTGGTATAATATCAATCTTGCTTGCAAGACCTGCCGGAATCGCCTCTGGCTCCAGCAACTCGGGGGCGGTAAAAGTTACGACAACATTGTGTATAAAGAGATCATTCTGGACTGGTTCTTCCGGTATATTTAACAAATCCTTTGCTTCCTGCCGCTCAAAGCCATTCTTAACTAATCCATCACGTAAGCTCTCAACTGTTGCCTGAAAGTCCGATGATGTGACAAAAGCATAGGCCTCGTTCAATTCCTGTAGAGTCTTACGCTTTGCGCCAGGCATTCGGAGAATACGCCCCAAAATCTGCTCCGCTGCTGTTGAAGAATTTGTGTTTCTGAATGAGCACAGAACATACGCAAAGGGGCAATCCCAGCCCTCCCGGAGTTTATCAATTGTGATAATAAACCGCTTCTGTGATTTCTCGGAAAGAATATCCTCCCCCGCGATTTCGTCATTTACCCCAGTCGCAATTGCGATTTCTTCGGGAGGAATTGAAAAGTCGTCAATAAGTGACTGCTTCACCTTTTCAGGTACTATTGTTTCGCGTTCTGCATCTCTGCGTTCGGCCTGCAGGAGCATAATCGGGCGCAAATAGTCGCCGGTTGCCTTGCGCTCTGCATCAGCCTTCACCTGCAACTTATTGAGGCAGGCAATCGCATCGCGTAAAGCATCCTGCCAGTCATCCCTTCGCACCAGTTCAAGCGGCATTTTGATCATTTCCGCTACCTGTAATGCGGAAGCACCGACACTGAAAAGAACATTGCTCGGCTGCCGCAGGCGGTCAGGCGTGGCTGTTAGTTCCAGAATAGCGCTTGGCTCAAACCGGGCCAGCGTTTCAAAAGCGAGCGGAGTTCCCTGATTGTGCGCCTCATCCACGATAACAAAAGGGTGTCGCATACGAAGCGCATCAACCAGCGAATGGTTTCCTCTGATAGCCGGGTCAGTCACGTCTTCAAAGTGCAGCATCATCTCACTGTTTTGCTTATACACGCTCAGACGGTCCACGTCCTCCTGCTTGAATGCCTGCATGGTGGCAACGATAATGGCATTTGAACCGTTCAGGACATTTGGCTTCACTCTCAAAGCTTCTTCTATTTCTAGAACAGTTACTTCACCAAGCGCAGAAAAGACGGACTGATGAAGAAAGTTCGAGGGTGTTCGGAGTGCTTTCAAGGTCTGTTCGCGGATCGGTTCGGATGGCACCAGCCAAAGTGTCACGCTATGTTGAGTGAAAAGTAAGCTACGATTGGCCCGCTCAATGGCAAGACCGCCAATCAGCGTTTTGCCGCCGCCTGTCGGAATACGCAAGCATACATAAGGCACGCGTTCCAGCTTTGGCAAGGCTCGATAATGCAAGGCAACACCGCGCCACTCTTTCGTTGTTTCTTCATAAGCGTAACGGGGATTGTTACTCGTCTTGCAGCGCTTGAAAAAGGCTTCCAGCCAGTCAAGTGCATCGGCCTGATAGCTTTTTAAAATCATAAAGAGTCAATCCTCAGTTTGTACGGTAACTGTTTAAAAACAATGCCGTCACGACGCAATCGTTCCGGACCAAGCCGGCATGCTGTACCATAAATCACTTTCAAACCATTATGTTTTGGCAAATGGGCAAGGACGTTCGTAGTCAGTACGTTACCACCATCCGGCGCTTTATCTTTTAGAATACCGTTATAAAGCAAATAAACTGCTGTCCCTCGACAGATACCAACAAGCGGACTCGAAGACTTCACTTGTTTCGGTAGCGGTTCGCCAGTCTCAGTGAAATAAACATGCCGTGCAAGATCAGCAAAACGAACGGTATTGCGAATGTTGCCCCTCTCATCAAAAAGAGGATCACCAAGCGTTGCGTAACGAAATCCTTCACCCAAGGGTTCAACCGTCGTACCGTCTGGCTTTGTGTAACCATTACAGATCCGACGCAAACGCTCTGCTGTGACGTTATGGCAAATACTAGAATCCATCTCAACAAGAACAAATCGCCTACTGCCGCCATGCTTATTTAATTGCAGAACTGAATGACCAGTTGTGCCAGAACCAGCAAACGAATCAAGTATGATATCTTGAGGGTTAGTAACCATGCCAATTAGATCAGCCAAAATATCAACATCTTTTGGAAAGCTAAATGCTCCCTTACCAACTAACTGCTCAACCATTAAAGTTGCAGAACGACCGTCTTTGTAAAATACTGTTGTAAATGGCTCTCGATCTACCTCAATTAGATATGATTTACGACAAGGTATGGTAGTTTCATCAGGGCCAAAATGTATACGTGGCGGCTTTTCTGCGAGTGCAACAACAGTGCGTGACTCTTCCCAACGCCAGCCTGTCGAAGGTTTAGCACAGGGTTTACCTGTGATTGGATGAGGAATGTCATAGCGAGGCCTATTCATTCGCCCATCATCTGGTCCTGAGAAGTCAGCAGCGAAATATAGTCCGCGATCATCTGACCAATTGTAGTGCTTGTGTGCCTTTGCGGGATCTTCTTTTGCAAGCCCACGATACCATTTCATTATTTCACTTCTGATTGCTGCAGGGTCATTACCGAGCATGCTACGGAGACTTACATAATATTCAAGAACCTTATCAACTCCCGCTTTTTTTTTACTCCATCGAACTTTATTTGCAACTAAACTTGGCTTATCAAGTACATATACAACTATATATTCATGAGTCTCACTGAATAATTTTGAATCACCTTTTTTCCCTTTTTCCCAGACTAAAGTAGCTACATGATTTTTGTTACCAAAAATTTCATCCATAAGAATAAGAAGGTGTGACAATTCATTGTCATCAATACTAATAAAAATAACTCCATCTTGACTTAACATCTCTTTTAGCAGACACAGACGGGGATACATCATGCATAACCATTTATCATGACGAGTTAAGTCCTCCATCTCTCCGCCGACAACTTTGCCAAGCCAATCACGCATCTCTGGGCTATTTACATTGTCATTGTATATCCAATTCTCATTGCCAGTATTGTACGGTGGATCAATGTAGATACATTTCACCTGCCCAGCGTAGTATGGTAGTAAGGCTTTCAGTGCCAGCAAATTGTCCCCTTCCACAAGTAGATTGCCCGTGCCCGGTTCACCTACAGACAAATCCGGTACGTCCTTCAGCAGATGAAACGGGACCTGCCGATGGTGGTTCTCAACTGCTTTTCTTCCTATCCAGTTCAGCGTTGGCATAAAGAGTTGTGAATTTTAAATGGTTGAAAATTCAAGACACCGTTATTGTAAAAGCTTATTACTTATTGCTCTTAACAATGCCCTTTATGTTTTTCCAGAATTGACACTCCCACGTGAAATATCTGGCTATTCCATCCATGTCAGGGAAAAGAGTACTATGATTAATATTAAATCTGTCCAAATCTCTCAGAATAGTGTTTCGCGCCTTATGTGGTATTATAAATATTAAGTCAGGTTGAATTGGCTCATTAGGATCTTTTCGTATAGTAAAAATTGATCCTTGGGCAACTATGCGAGGGCTAATGTGAGGACTTCTAAGTACCCCGACTTTATCGTCAAAATTATATAAAGGAGCTTCATAATTTTCTTCTCTTCTGGCTAAGCCTTTTATAGTAAATGCATGTTTATTGTCTTTCAAAACAAATATAGCAGAATCATGAATTCTATCTTGAGAGTTATTATTTTTACAGTATTCACAGTTATCTTCTGTGCATTTAATAGCTTCTTCTTGAACAGCAAAAAAAAGTGCGACCAACGGGTTAGTGGTCCAATCCAGTAAACGAGTTGGCAGTCCATGATGCTGGGCAAGAACCAATTTTTTCCAGCTGACCTCCTTATCACTTCCCTGTAAAACCCACGATGGCATTAAAGCAGCGGTGTAATCTATATATAATATAAAAAGAGATCTTTCAGCAGATTCATCATTGAGAGTTTTGCAAATTGAATCTGGAGGGGTAAATGGAGATCTAACAATCTTTGATAGGAGTTTCCACTGGATGTCGCGATGTCCCCGATAAATTGTTTGCTTGTCTTGGGCCGGCTCATCTGAAACCGATTCCTTTATATTATTAATAAAATCAAAAACACTGTTTACTATTATTTTTTTCATAAATCTTCCAACTAGTGTTAACCAGGGAACAGCGCCCGATTTTAAATCCTCACCCCGCATAACAAAAAAATAAAAAGGTGACAGATTTATTTTTCCTTCTCAGCCAATTTCTCTAATCAATGGTTGGAGAATTCCCTTGCCTGGGTATTCCTCATAAAATCGCAGCATCAGCGTTTATGTGATCCAGCGGCAGTGCGACCTATATGAGGCGTTTGGGCGATTCATAGATATCTTTTTTATTTTTTATTTATTCCCCAAATCTATACGCGCTTCTATACTCGCCGCGTATAGCATATAAGTGTAATTTGTCAGCCAGTGGCTGACAAATTGAGCGGCAATCGAAGAAACCAGGGACAACAGCGCCCGTTATTTTTACATTAGCAAATTATGACACCACAGAATTTGTGCAAGAACCTCTTGCACAATTGCCGCATCGAACATTAAAGGTGACAGCGCCTGTTAATTTGAATCGTGTCTCGAGACCAGTGACCCGTGCCCCGGTTGAAATAACTGACAGCTCTTAACCTTTTACTCAGTTCACGCTTCTC
>Ga0209777_10009250_pt1 | contig 10635 bp, 11 predicted proteins | sample FrelakmetHBP12HB_FD_187147 | JGI IMG/M metagenome (GOLD analysis project Ga0209777, IMG submission 187147) | Freshwater lake sediment microbial communities from the University of Notre Dame, USA, for methane emissions studies -HBP12 HB (SPAdes)... | ecosystem: Environmental > Aquatic >... | reverse complement strand
CTTCGAGGCCGTGGGCCGGCACATGGCCGGCACCCTCGACGACGAAGGCCTGAAGGCCATCGAATGCAGCGCCTGCCCCACGTGCGGCTCGTGCTCGGGCATGTTCACGGCCAACTCCATGAACTGCCTCGCCGAGGTCATCGGCATGGCTCTGCCCGGCAACGGCACCATTCCGGCGCCGTACTCGGAGAGGTTGCGCTTTGCCAAGGACAGTGGCGAGCGGCTGATGCAGGTGCTCGCCGCCAACATCCGGCCGCGCGACATCGTCACCGACGCCGCCATCGGCAACGCCCTGGCGGCCGACGCCAGCCTGGGCTGCTCCACCAACACCGTGCTCCACCTGGCGGCCGTGGCGGCGGAGGCTGAGCTCGAGTTCCCGCTGCAACGCATCAACGAGATCGCCGCGCGCGTGCCGCAACTCTGTCACTTGGCGCCGTCTGGCCCTCATCATATGCAGGACCTCTACCACGCCGGCGGTGTCCAAGCCCTGGTTCACCAGCTGGTGGAGGCCGGTCTTATGGATGGCGGCACCAAGACTGTGGCCGCCGGCACGCTGGCTGAGGCGGTGGCCGGCGCAGGAGTGCTCGACGACGACGTGATCAGACCTCTGAAGCGCGCCTACCATGCCACCGGCGGCCTAGCCGTGCTGTTCGGCAACCTGGCGCCTTTGGGCGCCGTGGTCAAGGAGGGCGCCGTCGACGAGTCGATGCTGCGCCACCGCGGGCAGGCGCAGGTGTTCGAGAACGAGGCTCAGGCGGTGGCCGCCATCGCCGAGGACCGCATCCGCAAAGGGTCTGTGGTGGTCATTCGCAACGTCGGCCCCAAGGGCGCGCCCGGCATGCCCGAGATGCTCACGCCTACTTCGGCGCTCGACGGCCGCGGCATGGACAAAGACGTCGCCCTCATCACCGACGGCCGCTTCAGCGGCGCCACGCGTGGCGCCGCCATCGGCCACGTGGCTCCGGAGGCGCAGGCCGGCGGCGCCATCGGTCTGGTCATGGAAGGCGACACGATCGTCATCGATATTCCTGCTCGCACGCTCTCGCTCGACGTTCCGGACGAGGAGTTGGCGCGGCGCCGGGCGGCACAGCCGCCCGCATCGCCGCGCCCAGGCGTAACCGGCTACCTCGCCCGTTACGTCAAACTCGTCTCCGGTGCGGAGAAGGGAGCGGTTCTGCGATGAGTCCACAACAGAGGATCAGCGGCGCCCACGCGATCATCCAGGCGCTGAAAGACGAAGGGTGCGACGTCATCTTCGGTTTCCCAGGTGGCGTCGTCATCCCGTTCTACGACGCGCTGTTCGACAGCGATCTCAGGCACGTGCTCGTGCGTCACGAGCAGGGGGCGGCGCACGCCGCCGAGGGCTACGCGCGGGCGACCGGCAAGGTGGGCGTGTGCGTGGCCACGAGCGGCCCCGGTGCCACTAACCTGGTCACGGGCATCGCCGACGCGTACCTCGACTCGATCCCCATGGTGGCCATCACCGGGCAGGTCAAAGCCGATCTCATTGGCACGGACGCCTTCCAGGAGGCCGACACGACCGGCATCACCCTGCCCATCGTCAAGCACTCCTACCTGGTGACCGAGCCACACGAGCTGCCGCAGATCATTCACGAGGCCTTTCACATCGCCTCCACGGGCAGGCCGGGCCCCGTGCTCATCGACATACCGGTCACGGCGGCGCTGGCGGAGTTCGCCTACGAGAAGGCGACGACGCTCGACCTGCCCGGCTACAGGCCGACCATGCGGGGTCACACCAAGCAGCTGCGGGCCGCGGCCAAGGCTCTGACCGAGTCGCTGCGGCCGGTGCTGTACGTGGGCGGCGGCGTCATCTCGTCGGGTGCGGCGGAGGAAGTGTTCGAGCTGGCCACGCGCCTGCAGATCCCGGTGACGACCACGCTCATGGCGATGGGCGCCTTTCCCGAGACGCACCCGCTCTCGCTGGGCATGCTCGGTATGCACGGCACGGCCTACGCCAACTGGGCCGTGCACGAGAGCGACCTGCTCATCGCCGTGGGTACGCGCTTCGACGACCGCGTGACCGGCAAGCTCTCGGCGTTCGCGCCGCACGCGACCAAGATCCACATCGACATCGACCCCGCCGAGATAGGCAAGAACGTGGAGCCGCGCATCCCGGTGGTGGGCGACGCCAAGCTCGTGCTGCGCGGCATCCTCACCGAGCTCGAGGATCTCGAGCTGCAGCCGGGTCTAACCGCCGACTGGCTCGAGCGCGTCGAGAAGTGGCGCGCGGCACACCCGCTGAAGTACGACGCCAAGGGCGGCGAGATAGCTCCGCAGTATGTGGTGGAGCAGATCCGCGAGGTCACCGGCGGCGACTGCATCATCACCACCGACGTGGGTCAGCACCAGATGTGGGCCTGCCAGTACTTCAAGTACACGGAGCCGCGGCAGTTCATCAGCTCCGGCGGCCTGGGCACCATGGGCTTCGGCCTGCCGGCGGCCATCGGCGCCCAGATCGGCTGCCCTGAGAGGCAAGTCATCGACATCGCGGGCGACGGCGGCTTCCAGATGACCATGCAGGAGCTGGGCACGGCCATGGCCTACGAGGTGCCCATCGTGGTCGCCATCCTCAACAACCGCTTCCTGGGCATGGTGCGCCAATGGCAGGAGCTCTTCTGGAAGGGCCGGTACTCGTACACCGACATCGCGGTGCAGCCCGACTTCGCCAAGATCGCCGAGGCCTATGGGGCCTTCGGCGCCACGGTGACGGCCAAGGATGAGGTGGCCGACACCTTGCGGGCCGCCATCAAGGACCCGCGGCCGGCGGTCATCGACTTCGTCGTGCGTCGCGAGGAGAGCGTCTATCCGATGGTGCCGTCCGGCGCCACCATCACCGAGATGATCGGTGGCGCCCCCAGCAAGAGGGGCAAGTCATGAAGCACACACTCTCAGTGCTCGTGGAGAACAAGCCCGGCGTGCTCACGCGGGTCGCCGGCCTGTTCGCTCGCCGCGGCTTCAACATCGAGAGCCTCGTGGTCGGCCAGAGCGAGAACCCGAACATGTCGCGCATGACCATAACCATCGACGCGGCCGAGCACCCCATCGACCAGGTCACCAAGCAGCTTCACAAGCTGATCAATGTGGTCAAGATCCGCGATCTCGATCCCGAGTCGATGGTGGCCCGCGAGCTGGCGCTGGTGCGCCTCTCGGCCGAGGATGCCACCAAGCGCGCCGAGGCCATGCAGCTCGCCGAGCTGTTCAAGGCGCAGGTGGTGGACGTGGACCGCAAGTCGTTGGTGCTGGAGATCACCACCACGCCCGACCAGCTGGCCTCGTTCACCAAGCTGCTGCAGCCGCTCGGCATCGTCGAGCTGGTGCGCACGGGTACCGTGGCTATCGGGCGGGGGCGCGGCTAGCGCCGCGCCTCCGCGCCGCGCCTCCGCGCCGCTCGCTGTTCACGCACTGGGCGTCATACGAACAGTGCGCCGGCCCATTGACACGCGTCACGTGACACTTTACGCTTGCTGCGTGATCAAGACGTTCGCCGACCGGCACACACAGGAGCTGTACGCGACAGGCAAGTCGAAACGGTTTCCGCCCGACATCGCCAGGCGAGCGGCACGCAAGCTGGAGTACGTCGATCTGGCTACGCGCCTCGACGACCTGAGAGTCCCTCCCGGCAACCGGCTTCACGGACTGGAGCGGGACCGGAAAGGCCAGCACTCGATCGCGGTCAACGACCAGTGGCGTATCTGCTTTCGCTTCGTCGACGGCGACGCTTACGACGTCGAGGTCAGCGACTATCACTGAGAGCGAGGCGTGAGATGAGTATCCCGCACACAGGCGAGATGGTGCGCCGCCCCACCCATCCGGGCGAGATGCTCCGGGAGGACTTCCTGCCCGACTACGGGCTTACGGTCTCCGGTCTGGCTTCGGCGCTGGGCGTTTCGCGCCAGTCGATCAACGAGTTGATGCGGGGCCGCCGGGCGCTCAGTCCGGCCATGGCGTTGCGGCTGTCGCGGCTGTTTGGTAACACGGCGGAGTTTTGGCTCAACGCGCAGCGCACTGTGGATCTCTGGGACGCGGCTCAGGCCATCAAGACCGAGGTCGAGCACATCAAGCCGTTGAGGGTCGCATAACAAGTACTTCTGGCGGAGGACGCCTGCGTTTCGGGCCGACCAACCGTGACTACGCCGGCTCCTCTCGAGGCTCATAGGAGAGAACGATGAACAAGGCCACAGAGGCCGCGGATCTCTTTCACGGCGGCTACGCTTGCTCGCAGGCGGTTCTTGCTGCGTACGCGCCTGCTCTGGGGCTCGACGCGGACGTGGCCGTGCGGATCGCCGCGCCTTTTGCGGCCGGCATGCACTTGGGCGATGTGTGCGGAGCCGCCACCGGCGCGTTCATGGTGTTGGGCCTCGCTCTGTGCACCGAGGACTGTGTCGTGCGCCAAGGACGCGCGGCCATCGCTGCTTCGGTCACGGAGTTCGCCGAGAGGTTCCGCGAGCGTAGCGGATCCCTGGGCTGCCGGGACATCCTGGGCTGCGACGTGCGCACTCCCGAAGGGATGAAGATGGCCCGTGAGGAGGGCCTCTTCGCGACAACGTGCTCGAAGGCGGTCGGGGACGCGTGCGAGATACTGGAAGACATGTTGCGAGGCAGCCGGCGATGCGAGTGAAGCTGTGGGCAGGGCAGGTGCTCGCGGTCTGCCTGGTCGGGCTGCTGCTTGCTTCGTGTGGCGGCAAACCGGCAACGCGTGTCCTGTTCATCGGCAATAGCTTCACCTACTACAACCGCGGCATCGACAAGCAGCTGGCCAAGCTGACGCGCTCGATCCAGACGTCGAGCATCTCCGAGCCGGGATACACGCTGGAGATGCACTGGACCGGCGGCAACGCCATCAAGACGATCGGTGAGGGTGGTTGGGCATACGTCGTCTTGCAGGAGCAGAGCCAGACTCCGGTCATCGACCGGGCGAAGTTCCAGGAGTATGTGAGCGATTTCAACCAGGTGATAGAGCAGAACGGTGCGAAGACGATCCTGCTCATGACCTGGGAGCGGCCGGACAGTGTCGCTTATGGGGTCACGACCGCCAACCTGGCGGCGGCCTATGATGCGGTGGGCACGGAGCTCGGCATCAAGGTCGCCCCAGTGGGCCTGGCCTTTGCGAGCGCGCTGCAGCAACGGCCAGATCTGGTGCTGTATGGCACAGACGGGCACCCGACGATGTATGGGACCTACCTGGCGGCCTGCGTGCTCTACGGCACCATCACCGGGCACAGTCCGGTCGGCATCGCCTACGCGGACAGTAGCATCTCGCCCGAGGTGCGAGACTTCTTCCAGCGGGTCGCGGCGCAGAGCCTCGGTCAGTGACGGCGTGGTAGAGACCCCGGAAGAGCGCCTACGCCGCGTCACGAGCGAGACGATTAGCATCGTGCCCTACGACGCGGAGTGGCCGGCGCGCTTCGAGCTCGAGAAGCAGCACTTGCTTGCCTGTCTGCCCAGCGAGCTGGTCGTGCGCATCGAGCACGAGGGCAGCACGGCAGTCCCCGGCCTGGCCGCCAAGCCCATCGTGGACATGCTCGTGGAAGTGACCGATCTTGCGGCCGTCAGGGAACGGGTCGTGCCGATCTTGGAGTCGCAAGGCTACGACTACTTCTGGAGTCCCACGAAAGGCGATGACGTTCCGCCCTTCTATGCCTTCTTCATCAAGCGCGACCCGGCGACCGGCGCGCGGACCCACCACATCCACTTGGTGGAGAAGGACTTCGTAGAGCGGTGGGACGAGCTGCTCTTCCGCGACTTCCTCATCGCGCATCCCGATGTCGCGAGGGAATACGAGGCGTTGAAGCGCCGTCTGGCCGCCGAGTTCCCGACCGATCGCGTCCGATACACTGACGGCAAGACCGACTTCATCACGGCCGTGATGAGGCGGGCGAAAGGAAGGCCCATGGAGGATTGCAGGATCGACTTCGACTCCTTGAGTTGGGAGAGTCCGCTGCCCGGCGTGCGACACAAGTCGTTCGAGCACGGCGGCACCAAGCTACGTCTGGCCGAGTACAGCCGGGACTTCGTCGCTCCCGACTGGTGCACGGAGAGCCACGTGGGCTACGTCCTCGAGGGTGAGGTGGACATCGATTTCGATGGTCACGTGGAGCGGTTCTCAGCCGGCGACGGTCTCTTCATCCCGGAAGGCGAAGAGCACCGGCACAAGCCGACGGTGGTGACCGACGTCGTTCGACTGGTCCTGGTCGAACGCGTTGGACGTCAGGTCCCGCAAGGAGCGAATGGCAGGTGCTAGCAAGAAGACTGAAGCAGGGCGACAGGTTGGGCATCGTCTCTCCTTCCACGCCAGTCACTCCTGAGATGGAAGGCCAGTTCCTGAAGGGTGTCTCGTTCCTCGAGGATCTGGGCTTCGCGGTGGTCGCCGGCAGACATGTCCGCTCGCAGACGCTCGGCTACTGCGCGTCTCCCGAGGAGAAGGCGCAGGACATCAACGCCATGTTCGCGGACGGTTCCATTGACGGGATCATCTGCGCCCAGGGTGGCGCCACGGCGAACTCCTGCCTGCCTTACCTGTCGTGGCCTGTCGTCGGGGCGAACCCGAAGGTGTTCATGGGTATCAGCGACATCACGGTCCTGCTGAACGCGATCTACACAAAGACGGGACTGGTCACCTTCCACGGGAACGATCTCCTCTGGGGTCTGGGCAGGGACCCGACCGACTACGACCGGGCCGCCTTCGTTGCGTCTCTGATGGAGGGCCGCCAAGGGGCGATCCAACCCAATGGCGAGCGCCGGACCATTCGAGCGGGCAGCTGTGAGGGAGTCGCGTTGGGCGGCAACCTCCGCTGCTTCCTGAAGCTGGCCGGCACAGAGTACCTTCCCGACACGGCCGGTGCGGTTCTGTTCCTGGAAGCAGTCGACGTGACTTCCGAGACCTGCGACTGCATGGTGCATCAGCTCAAGCACATGGGCGTCTTCGAAAAGGTGTGTGGCGTGGTCGTCGGCCACATCGACGGGTTGCAGGAGGAGCCCGAGGCGATCCAGATGGAAGAGGTGCTGCGCACGGCCACCGCCGAACACAGCTTCCCGATCCTCAAGGTCGATGACTTCGGTCACAACTGCCCGAACACCGTGTTGCCGATTGGAGCCAGAGTGAGAGTGGATGCCGACCGGCTGACCATAGAGCTGGCGGAGCCATTCATCACGTAGCCTTGGTCGCTCGAGGGGCCGCTGACGCGCCACACGTTGGCAGAGTGGCTGGAAGGGACTTGGAAGAGAGATGAGCCAGGAAGTCGAGTTCGAGGTCCGTGACCACTTGTCGCCGGCACAGGTGGACGATCTCGTGCGCTTGTATGGCAACGAGTGGTGGAGCAACAAGAGAACGCGGCCGGATGTGGAGGAGATGCTTCTGGCCTCAGACCTTCTCTTCGTGGTCGTCGAGAAGGGGTCTGACTCCCTTGCCGCGTTCGCCCGGGTGCTCACGGATTGGACGTACGTCGCCCAAGTGTTCGATGTGATCGTCGCGCCGGAGTATCGCGGCCGTGGCCTGGGCCGACTCCTCGTCGAGCGCATCTGTGCGGCGCCTGCGCTGCAGCACGTCGCGACCATCCAGCTGCATTGCCAGCCCGAACACATCCCCTTCTACCGGAATTGGGGCTTCTCCGAGGAGATCGGCCGCTCGCGGCTCATGCGGCGCACCTCGGATCCGCGTCTCGCCGATGCCGCCGCCCAAAACGCCGCCGCAGTTGACGAAGGCGAAGGGCCGGCCTGACAAGCGCTTCCAGTAGACACGTCGCAGCGTGGTAGTAGACTGGCACGGAGGGGGTCGCGATGGGCTGTAGGCGGGTGGTGAAGTGGTGGGCGGCATCGCTCTTCTTGGGCTTGCTCCTGGCCGCGCTCCAGTTGCTGGGGTCTGTCGCGTTGGCGGACGATTCCTCGGTAGGCGCGGAAGGTGGCACGGTCCACGCTATTTGGACCACCGACGTCCGTCTGGATGCCGAGACTGTGCAGGCCACGTGCTTTGGCAACTTCGCCGAGTACCGCGTGGATTTCCGCTTCGTCAACGAGGGCAAGGCGCGCAAGGTGATGCTCGGCTTCCCGTTCCAGCGCCGGGAGTCTGACCCGGCGGCAGTGAGCCCCGAGTGGCCGGTGGGATTCCAGGCCTGGCAGAACGGTCGGCCGCTAGCGGTGAAGGCGGTCACGGTTTCGGGCGGGGCGACGCCGGAGGATGCGACGGGGGGCTACTTCGTGCACGAGGCTGTGTTCCCGCACGGGGCGACCATGATCACGGTCAGCTACCTGTCTGTCCCCGGGGGCTACGCCAGAGACCGTGGCAGCCATGCGGGCGCCGGGCACGGCATGGCGGCCTTCTACCAGTATTGGCTGCACACCGGCTCCACGTGGAAGGGGCCGATAGGCAAGGCGGTCGTGCGCTATCAATTTGCGGATTCGTTCGATGGCAGCGGCATCCAGTTGTCGGCGCAAGACGCTCCTGAGGGCGTAGCTGTGACGACACCCACAAGCTGGACCCGGCCGCTGCCGCGCACGTACCAGTGGGAGTTCACCGACTTCGAGCCACGGCTCGTTGGCGCCAACTCGAACTGGTGGGCGCGGCAGTCCCCGTACGACGTCACCTTGGGTTTCGCCCGCGGGTACTTCAGGGGGCCGAAAGAGGAGGCCTGGACGTGGTCCAGCGTCGCCCGCGGGTTCGGCACCACCAAGTACGACTATCTGCAGGACGGCGATCTCACCACGTGCTGGGCCGACGGCGCCCCTGGCCCGGGAACCGGTCAGTGGATACAGGCCCGGTTCAAGCGGCCCACACGGCTGCGAGAGCTGCGGATCCTGCCGGGCAACGAGAACGACGCGTCCGCGTTCGGACTGTTCGCCCGGCCCAGGACGCTGCAGGCCGTCTTCTCGGACGGGAGTTCCACCCTTCTCCACCTGAAGGACGCGCCCACGCTGCAGCGGTTCCCGGTGGACGCGAGGACCCGCTCCGTCCGGTTCGTCATCAAGTCGGTCTACCCGGGGATGGACTACCCGGCCACCTGCATCTCCGAGGTGGAGTTCGGTACCCAGCGGGCTCCCGGCTACGCGCCGTTCGGCCAGCTGATCGATGATCCGTATGCTTCGGGCCGGCTGGCGGCGTGGGCCGGCCCGGCCGCGCCCACTCTCCGGTCGCCCGCGGCCAGCAGGTACGCACGCTGGCAGTATGAGGCGGATGCGGGCGGGGACTTGATCGGGATCACTCGCGTCTCTCCCGCCACGAGGGCTCCGTTCGAGCAGCCGTCGTCGCTGGCGGCCATCGCGGCCAAGGATCACGCCCTGCGTTTGCCGGACCAACGGCTGGTCGGCAAGCCGACGACCGTGACTGCCTTGTCTAACTGGAACTTCGACATCCGCTACTCGTCTGGGATCGAACTCGTTGTGAACACGAACCTGAGGCGGGGGCCGCGCACGTCGTTGCCCGCCGAGCTGGCGGCGGAGAAGAAGAAGGTGCGCCGGTGGGAGGACAAACGCAAGGAGCCGTTTGAGCTGGTGACGCTGGGGCGCCAGCTCGTCGGCGTGGCGCCGGGTGGGCGCGCGTTTGTTCGCTCCTACTCATCCCCGAGCGGCACGACCAGCATCCCCTCCCAGCTGTTCTGGAGCGCGGGCGACAGGTCGTACCATCTCTACGCTCGGTCGCCGGCGGTGACCTCCGACAAGCTTGTCGCCGTCGCTCGTTCGATGCTCGGGTTGCCATTCGACAGCGCGCAGATGCTTGTCGGCAGCGGGCACTCGAGCTCCGGCGGCGGGGACAAGTCAGGGTCCTGGCTCTGGCTGTCATGGATCGGCTTTGCTGCCCTCGTGGTCGCGGTGATCGGGGTGGCTGTGCTGCAGGAGCGGTGGAGGCAGAGGAGGTTCGCGCCACCGCCCGAGACACAGTAGCGTGATCGGGCGGACGCTGATAGGCGCGCCAAGAGGGCGCGTGCCGCGTGCGGCCGGCGCGCTCGATGTTCCGCAGCACGCTGTCACAGTCATGTTTGTCTTTCGGGAGGGGAGATGACCGAGCCGATTCGTGAGCTTCGTGGCGGGAACATGGACATCGACCTCATCCCGAACCCTGACCTCAGCTGGAAACGTGAGGCCTGCCCCTGGAACGAGGCCGAGCACTCCACGGCGCACAAGTGCGCGGTCAAGGACACGTCCATCTGCCGCTACTTCAAGGGGATCAGGCCGGTCGACACCGTCCTGTGCGCGTACCCCGCTGCGAAGTAGGGCAGGCGCGAGCCGCAGGGTGCTACAGTATCCCGCACAGCGGGACTCGAGAACGGACGGGAGTCGGATGGACCGCAAAGCTCGGATCCGCGAGTACAAGGAGACGCCGCGTCCGATGGGCGTGTTCCGCGTCAGGAACACCGCCGATGGCAAGTCTTTCGTCGGGTCCAGCAGAGACCTCCCGGCGATGCTCAACCGGCAGCGGTTCCAGCTCGAGCTGGGTTCTCACCCGAACCGCGCCCTGCAGGAGGACTGGAACGAGCTCGGTCCCGCGGCCTTCGAGTTCGAGGTCCTCGATACGTTGAAGCCGACGGAGCAGTCTGACCATGATGTCGCGGAGGATCTCAAAGTGCTCGTCGAGATGTGGCTGCAGAAGCTCTCGCTGTCGGAGGCACCCGGGTACAACGGCGA
>Ga0209777_10009248_pt1 | contig 10636 bp, 6 predicted proteins | sample FrelakmetHBP12HB_FD_187147 | JGI IMG/M metagenome (GOLD analysis project Ga0209777, IMG submission 187147) | Freshwater lake sediment microbial communities from the University of Notre Dame, USA, for methane emissions studies -HBP12 HB (SPAdes)... | ecosystem: Environmental > Aquatic >... | reverse complement strand
TGCTCCACATCCGGTTCGAGTCGGTCCCGCCGACGTCGCTCGCGGTCATCGCCGTGACGGCGACCGCCGGGAGCCTCAGCTACCTCTTCACGGCGCCCGTGGCGCCGCTCCCCTTCGGCGGCGTGGTGGGCCTCGTGGACTTCCAGCACGCCCTGCCCCTGGCCGCGGGATCGGTGCTCGCCGCGCCCTTCGGCGTGCGGCTCAACCGCCGTCTGCCGGTGGCGTCGCTGCGGCGGTTCTTCGCCGTGTTCCTCCTCCTGATCGGCCTCGACATCGTGTGGGAGAACCTGCTGCGGTGAGCGGGCTCCGGCGCAAGGACCTCCCGGCGCCGAAGCCTCGGGCCCCCCGCGCGCGCCGGGCCGCCGGCCCTGCGGTGGGGATCGTCGGGCCGGGACGCGCGGGGCTCGGCCTCGCGCTGGCGCTGGCGAAGGCGTCGGTGCGCGTCCTCGGCGTGCACGGTCGGCGGCCGAGGGCGGTCCCGGGCGGCGTGCGCCTGACCGTGGGTCCCGTCCCGCCGTGGCTCGCCGAGGCGGACGTGGTGCTCCTCGCCGTGGGGGACGACGCACTCGCCGGCCTCGTGGCGGATTTGGCGGGCTCGGGCGCGATCCGCCCCGGCCAGGTGGTGCTCCACCTCTCCGGCGCCCGGAGCAGCGACGTGCTCGCCCCGCTCGCGGAGCTGGGGGCCGCGACCGGCTCGATGCATCCCCTGATGACGGTGAGCGAGGAGCCCTCCCGCGCGGCGCGCCACTTCCGCGGCGCGACCTTCGCCTTGGAGGGGGACTTCGACGCGGTCCGGGTTGCGGACGTCGTGGTGCGCGCGCTGGGAGGCGTGCCGGCGATGATCGCGCCGGAGGCGAAGGCGGCGTACCACGCCGGCGCGGTGTTCGCGTCCAACTACCTCGTGACGGCGCTGGCCGCGGCGGAGCGGCTCCTGGAGGAGGCGGGGATCCCGGCGGCGGCGGCGCGCGAAGCGCTGGTGCCGCTCGCGCGGGCCACTCTGGAGAACGTAGCGGCGCTCGGGCCGCTCGCCGCGCTCACGGGTCCGGTGGCGCGGGGCGACGCGGCCACCGTGCGAAAGCACCGCGAGGCGATGGGGCCCGACATGCGGCGCCTGTACGACGCGCTCGCCCGGGCGACCTTGGCGCTGGCGAAGGAGCAGGGGCTGGCCCCCGCCGCCGAGGCCGCGCTGCTCGCGGCGCTCGGGGAAGGGCGTTCGCCCTAACCGCTAGTTGCTGGCGTCCACCACCCGGATCCCGGCGGGCGGCCGGAAGGTGAAGGCCGACGCCGGGATCCGCGCGTTGGGGCGCAGGCGGTCGAAGGTGATCCGCCGCACGGCCCCCGACGCCTCGGTGATCTCGATCCTGCGCACCAGCGCGTCGGCGCGATCCACCCACACCAGCACGCGCGAGTAGGCGGCGTTGCGGTCCAGCGGGGTGAGGGTGAGGACGTCGGCGTCCCGCCCGGCCGCGCGATCGGCGCGCGCGTACGCGGCCGCGAAGCGCTCGTGCGGCCGCTCGAGGAACTCGGCGATGATGTCGGCGGACTCGCCGGCGCGGCCCGTCAGCCGCGTGCGTACCACCTGGCTGGGGGTGGACGAGGGCAGGTACACCCACAGGTACTCCCCGTCGGCGACGATCAGGTCGCCCCGCGGCTCGGACCAGCGCATCGCGAAGCGGCCGGGCTTCTGCTGGAGGAACTCCCCGCGCGACGGCTCGCTGCCGCCGATCATCGGGTCGCTCACCTCCTGCACGAAGTCGGCGCGCAGGCTCGTGATCCGCGCGTAGGCGGCGACCGCCCGGTCGAGGATCGCGCTCGCGTCCTGCGCGCGCAGGGGCGCGGCCCACGCGAGCGCGAGGCCGAGCGCGAGCGCCACGACGCCGGCGGCGCGGGCCCCCTTGGCGTCTTGGCGTCTTGGCGTCTGCTGTTCCGTCCTCACAGCCCTACCTCCGCCGGTTCGGCCACGCGCCGCCCGATCACCTCGGCGATCGCGCGGCACTGCCGCATCATCTCCGCGAACTCCTCCGTCGAGATCGTCTGCACGCCGTCGGAGAGGGCCCTTTCCGGCGAGGGGTGCACCTCGATGAGGAGCCCGTCCGCCCCCGCCGCGACCGCCGCCCGCGCCATCGGCACCACCTTCCCGCGCAGCCCCGTGCCGTGGCTCGGGTCCGCCACGATCGGCAGGTGGCTCAGCCGGTGCACCAGCGGGATCGCGGTGAGGTCGAGGACGAAGCGCGTCGCCCCGTCGAACCCCCGCACGCCGCGCTCGCACAGGATGACCTGCTCGTTCCCCTCGGCGAGAATGTACTCCGCGGCCAGCAGCAACTCCGTGATGGTGGCGGCGTAGCCGCGCTTCAGGAGCACCGGCTTGCCGGCGCGCCCCACGCGGCGGAGGAGGGAGAAGTTCTGCATGTTGCGCGCGCCGAGCTGCAGGACGTCGGCGTAGCCGGACACCAGGTCCACGCTCTCGGTGTCCATCACCTCGGTGACCACCGGGAGGCCCGTTTCCGCGCGCGCTCGCGCCAGCCATTTCAGCCCCTGCTCGCCGAGGCCCTGGAAGCTGTACGGCGAGGTGCGCGGCTTGAAGGCGCCGCCGCGCAGCACCGTGGCGCCGGCGTCCCTCACCCGGTGCGCGGTGTCCACGATCTGCCGCTCGCTCTCGACGGAGCATGGCCCCGCCATCACCACCACGTCGTCGCCGCCCACCGTGACGCCGCCCGGCAGGCGGACCACGGTGTTCTCCGGCTGCCACTCGCGCAAGGCCTGGCGGTACGGCTCCGTGACGGGCACCAGCTCCTTCACGCCCGCCAGGTCGGAGAACCGGGCGGCATCCACGTTCCCCTGGTTCCCGAGGACGGCCACGGCGGTACGCTGGCGTCCCGCGAGCGAACGCGCCTCGTAGCCCATCTCCTCGATGCGGCGGACCACGGCCTGCACCTGCTCCGGCGTCGCGCCGCGCTCCATCACCACCAGCATCCGCCGGCCCCCCGCCTCAGCCGATCTCGAAGCGGTCGCCGTCGCTGGCGAGCGCCACGGGGCCAGCGTACTCGCGCGCCACCGCGGCGCGCACGTCCATCTGCTCGACCTGCGGATAGAAGTGCGTCAGCACCAGCCGCTTCGCCCCCGCCGCCTGCGCCAGCTTCCCCGCCGAGCGCGGGGTGAGGTGCCCGCTGATCGCCTGGTCGTCGGGGAGGGAGCACTCCGCCAGCAGCAGGTCGGCCCCCGCCGCCCAGCGCGCCAGCGGCTCGCTGGGGCCGGTGTCGCCCGTGTAGACGAGCCGCCCCTCGGCCGACTGCACCGCCAGCGCGATGCTCTCGCTGGTGTGCGGCGTCGGATGGACGTCGAGCGTCGCCTCGCTGGTGCCCAGCGGGAACGGCTCTCCCGCCTGCACGTCCAGCACGCCGATGGGATACCCCGGATCGAGCAGCCAGGGCCCGAACCCGTCGGCGAGGCGCCGGAACAGCCTCACCGTCCCCGCAGGCCCGAGGACCACGAGGGGTTCGGTCCGCTTGGTGGCGTGCCGCAGCGCGAAGAGGAGGGCGGGGATGTCGCCAAAGTGGTCGGCGTGGAAGTGTGTCAGCACCACGTGGGTGACACGCTCCCACGCGAGGCCGCAGCGCGCCAGGCCGTGCAGGGTGCCCGAGCCGCAGTCCATCAGGAGGCGCAGCCCCTCCCGCTCCACCCAGTGGGCGGGGCTGCCGCGCGTCGCCGAGGGGGCCACCGTTCCGGTTCCCACCGTGACCAGGCTGAGCGTCATGGCTCTCCGAGGAAGACGATCCGTTTCGCGTCCCGGAAACCGGGCGCGCTCAGGCGGTAAAGGTACACTCCAGGCCGCACGAACGCCCCCGTGTCGTCGCGCCCGTTCCAGGCGAAGCGCGGGTCGCAGCTGCCGGGCACGTCGCCCGGCGGGCGGCCATAATGGCCCGGATCAAGGTCGTTCGGGACCATGGGTCCGGGGGCGAGGCGCCGCACCCGCCGCCCGCGGAGGTCGAAGATGTCCAGCTGCACCGCGCCACCCTGCGCCACGTCGAACCAGATGCAGGTGTTCACAAGCCCGGTGCGCGGGTTCGGGAAGGGATTCGGGAAGTTCTGGTACAGCAGCGTCGTGGCCGGCGTCGCGTCGCCCACGACCACGAAGCTCCCCCGGCTCGTGACGATGGAGCTGTCGGCGCCGAGGTGCGCGACCACCCGCCAGCGGAACGGAAGGCTGTGCTCCAGCGGGCGCGTGACGCGGAAGGTCGTGTCGGTGATGCCGGTGGCAGAGGCGACCGCCGCGGCGGGCGAGCCCGAGGCCGGATAGACGGCGACGTCGTAGCGGAACGGCCCCGGCGGCGTCGCGGCCGCGGCGGCGTGCCACGCCAGCGTCGGCAGGGAGTCGTGGGTGGTTTGCCCGCCCGCGTCGGCCAGCGTGAGGAGCGTGACCCAGGCGGGCGCCACATAGGGGCCGCGCCGCGGGATGGAGTCGGCCACGCCGAGGGGCGAGCGCGCCCCGAGACGCCACCAGAGCGGCACCCCGGGTTGCGCGCCGACGGGGAGCGTCACCGACGAGCCGGTCACGACGGTGTCGAGGAGGCGGTGCACGAACAGGGTGTCGGTCGCCACCTGCAGATGGAACGTGTCTGCGGTGAAGCCCGGCAGTCCCGTCGGCTGGTCCACGTCCCAGGCGAAGGCCGGCGTTGCCGTCGCGAGGAGCGAATCGCGGGGGCCGAAGGGCGCGAGGCCGGCGGGGAAGGCCAGGAAGTGCAGCGCGTTGGGGATGCCCCAGCCGATGGAGTCGTTGGGTGCCGCGCGGTTGCTGGACGCGCCCAGGAGGCCGCGCCGGAGATCGATGGCCGGCCGGCCGAGGCGCGTGCCCTGGACCAGGGCGGCGAGCCCGGCGATGAGAGGTGCGGAGAAGGAGGTGCCCTGCCAGAGCATGACGCCGGAGTTCATCGCCGCGACCGTCACGCCCAGCCCGGGGGCGACAACCTCCGGTTTGTGGCGGCCGTCGGCGGTGGGTCCCCTGGAGCTGAAGTACACGTATGCGCCGTTGGCGTCGGTGGCACCGACGGCGACGATCGAATCGGCGTCGGCGGGGGTGTCGAGGGACTTCGGTGCGGGCCCCCCGTTTCCGACGGAGATCACGACCAGGGTGCCGAGGCGCGCCGCGGCGCGCGCCGCGACGCTGGTGACGCCGACGTCCCCGTTCAGCTGGGCGTAGGTGTAGCTGTAGACCGTGTCCGCACCGTTGAACCAGAGGTAGCCGAGGCTGCTCGAGATGATGTCCACGCCGAGCGACTCGGCGCGCTCCACCGCCGCGACCCAGTGGTCCTCCTCGATCTTGTGCTCGGTGGGTATGTACTCGGTCTTGTAGAGGAGGAACCGCGCCTGGTTCGCCTCACCGAAGAGGATGCCCGGCGCGTTGGCGGCGATGAGCGACCAGGTCGCGGTGCCGTGCTGCATCTCGTTGGCGGAGGAGTCGGTCGGCTGGTCGCGCACCGTCGTGTCGGCGGGGTAGACGAAGTTCTCCTGGTCTACGATGGTCGCGCCTGCCATGAACGGGTGGAGCGTATTGAAACCCGCGTCCAGCATGGCGATGCGCACGCCGGCCCCTCGGAGGCGGAGGGCGTGGAGCGCGGGAACGTTGAGCTGCTGGAACTGCCAGGCCCCCGTGCCGTAGAGGGTGTCCGCCGTGGCGCTGAGGACTGCCCCCGCCACGGCGAACGGGGCGGCGGGGATCCGCGCTGCGGCAGCACGGCACGCGGGGGAACCGGGGCGCCCGCACGTCTCATCGGCCGGGCGCACGTAGATACCGACCGACTGGACCCGCGCGACGTCGCGGGACCGCGCCAGCGCGCCGAGCGCGCCGGAAGGCACGACGGCGGAGACGGCGTTCACGAAGCGGCTGATGTGGCGGACCCGGCCGCCGGCGTCCCGCACGCGGGCCGCGAGGGCGTCGAGATCGGCGCCAGGCGTCGCGATGACCCAGACGAGGGCCGTCGTGTCCTGGCGGGCGGCGAGAGCGGCGAGTCGGGGTGAGAGAGTGCGGGGCATCTGGGCCCCGGCGACGGCCGGGAGCCCCGCGGCGAGGAGGGCGAGGAGCCCGGCCCGGCGCAGCATCTACGCGGCCTGGTTCTCCTCGCCCAGCCGCACCGACACCACGCTCGACACCCCCGGCTCCTGCATCGTCACGCCGAACAGCGCGTCGGCGACGGCCATGGTGCGCGGGTTGTGCGTGATGACGATGAACTGGGTGTTGGGCTTGAACTCCTCGAGGAGGCGCGTGAAGCGCCCGATGTTGGCGTCGTCGAGCGGCGCGTCCACCTCGTCGAGGACGCAGAACGGCGCCGGCTTTGTGAGATAGATGCCGAACAGGAGCGACAGCGCCACGAGCGACCGTTCCCCCTGCGAGAGGAGGTGGAGCCGCTCGGTCCGCTTGCCGCGGGGCCGCGCCGTGATCTCGATCTCGGCCTCGAGGGGGTCGGTCGGGTCGGAGAGGACGACGTCGCACTCCCCGCCGCCGAACAGCGTGTCGAACACGCGGCGGAAGTTCTCGCGCGCCGACCCGAAGGTGGCGGTGAACCGCTCGCGGGCGACGACGTCCAGCTCGCGGATGCTCTGCGCCAGGCTGCCCTTGGCGGCAACGATGTCGTCGCGCTGGGTGGTCAGGTGCTCGAGCCGCTTGGTCTCCTCGGCGTGCTCCTCGACGGCGAGGGCGTTGATCGGGCCCATCGCCTCGAGGCCCTGCCGCAGCGCGTCGGCCTCGGCGCGCAGCGCCTCCACGTCGCCCGAGACGGATGCGGGCTCGGCGAGGACGCCGTCGAGGTCCTTCCCCCATTCGGCCGCGAGGCGCTCCCCCATCACGCGGCGGGACGCCGACAGCTCGCTCGCGTCGAGATCGAGCCGGTGGCCCTCCTCGCTGAGGCGGTCCACCGTCTCGCGCGCCTCGTCGAGACGCCCCTCGGCCGCGGCCAGCGCCGCCGCGGCGGCGCCGACGCTCTGTTCGGCGGTGACGGCCACGCGCTCCAGCTCCGCGAGGGAGGCGCGCCGCTCGGTGAGCTCCTCCGTCCACGCGGCGCGCTGGGTCTCCAGCGTCGCGCGCTCGGCGTCGAGCTGGGCGACCTCGGTGTCGAGGGTGCCGGCGCGGCTGGACAGCTCCGTCATCGCCGCAGCGGCCCGCGTCTGGCGATCGCGCGCGGCCTCATAGCGCGCCGTGACCTGCGCCTCCTCGACCTGCCAGTGCACGCGCCGCTCGCGGGTCGTCTCCTGCTCGTCCTCCAGCTCGGCGAGCCGGGCGCGGTCGCGTCCGAGGCGCTCCTCGAGCCGGATGCGCCCGAGGTCGCCCGCGGCCAGCTCGGCGCCCACGGAGCCAAGCCGCTCCTCCGCCGCGTGCAGCCGCTCGGCGAGCCGGGTCACGAGGCCGACCTCGACGGAGAGGTCGCGCTCGACGTGCGCGAGCCGGCGGCGCACGTCGTCGGCGCCGGCGGCGGCGGCGCGCTCGTCGCCCCGGGTCGCTTCCAGCGAGGCGTCGGCCGCGGCGGCATCGCGCTCGGCGCCGGCGAGCCGCGCGGAAGCCGCGGCGATGGCGCGATCCAACTCGGCGAGGTCCGCCTCGAGGCGCGCGGCGTCGTCGGCCAGCGCCTCGAGCTCGGCGCGCCGGCGCAGCGGGCCCGCCGCCGCGCCGTGGCCGGGGAGGAACACCGCGCCGTTGGACCGCACGATGGCGTCGCCCTCGGGGGCGAACGGCCTGGTGCCGGCGAGGAGCGCGCGCACCCAGCGGGCCGCCGCCCCCTCGGCCCCGGTGCGCTCGGCCAGCTCGCCGTCGCCGGCGGTGCTCGCGGGGCCCGGCTCGACCGGCAGGAGGAGGAGAGGGCCGGGGTTGCTCTCGCGGTGCCACCCGTAGATGGCGTCGCATGCGGCGAGGTCGGTCACGAGCACGGCGTGCAGCCACTCGCCGAGGGCGTGCTCGACCTGCGCGGCATCCTCGCGCCGGGCGCGGACGAAGTCGGAGAGGGGGCCGAGGACGACGCCCCCGAACCGCTCCCGGGCGCCGAGCAGCGCGGCCGAGGCGGGCGCCAGGCCGACGTGGTCCCGCTCCAGCTGGCGCAGCGCGTCCCGCCGCGCCGACGCCTGGGCGAGCGCCTCCTCCGCGGCCCGCCGGTCGGCGCGCAGCCGCGCCTCGCGCTCCCGCGCCTCGGCGAGGGCGTGGCGTGCGCGCTCCGCCTCCAGCCCCAGCGACACCATTCGGTCGGACAGGGACGCCTGCCGCGCCGCGGCGTCGCCCACCTCCGCCGACGCCACCCCGAGGTCCCCCACCAGCGCGGCGCGGCGCGCCTCGGCGCCGCCCTGTTCCTCGCGCAGGTCCGCCAGCTCGCGCTCCAGCGCTTCCCGCTCGCCGCCGAGGCGCCGCAGCGACTCCGCCTGCCGCTGCAGCTCCTCCTCCACCGCGCGGACCGCGGCGCGCTGCGCCGCCAGGTGGTCCCGTGCCGCCTGCTCGAGCGCCTGCCGCGCCGCGAGCTCCCGCTGTACCGCCGCCCGATCGCGCTCCGCTGCCGCCCGCTCCGCCGCCGCCGCGTTCCGCTCGCGCTCGGCGCGCGCCGCCGCCGTGCTCGCCTCCCCCCCCTCGGCCAGCGCGCGGTCCCGCCGCTCCGACGCGTTCCCCAGCCGCTCCGACGCCAGCGCCAGGTCGCCGTCCAGCGTCGTCACCGCCAGCCGCGCCTCCGCCACCCGGCGCTCCACCTCGGTGCGCCGCGCCTCCGCTCCCGCCCGCGCCTCCGCCGCCGCGTGCCGCTCACGGTCTCGGTCGGCGAGCGCCGCGCGTGCCGCCGGCAGCTCCCCCGCCAGCGCGGCGCGCCGCCCCGCGATCTGCCGCAGCGCGTCGTCGATCGCCGCCGCGTCGTGCCGCGCCAGCGCCGCCACCACCTGGAACCGCCGCGCCAGCATCTCCCCGTGTCGCTCCGCCCGCCGCCGCTGGCGCGCCAGGCTCCGCACCCGTGTCTGCACCTCCGCGATCAGGTGCTCCACCTGCGCCAGGTCCGTCCCCGTCTCCTCCAGCCGCCGCTCCGCGCTGCGCTTCCGCTCCCGGTACAGCCCGAGGCCCGCCGCCTCCTCGAACAGCGCCCGCCGGTCGTCGGGCCGGTCCGAGAGGAGCGCGTCCACCATCCGCGCCTCGATCACCACCCCCTGGTCCGTCCCGAGCCCCGTCCCGGCGATCGCCGCCAGCAGCTCCCGCCGCGTGACCGGCGCCTCGTTGATGAAGTACTCGCTCTCCCCCGAGCGGGACACCCGCCGCGACAAGGCCACCTCGGCGAAGTCGAGGTCCATCCCGCGGTCGGCGTTGTCGAACACCAGCGCGACGTCCGCGACGTTCTGCGCCCGCCGCCCGGACGAACCCTGGAAGATGATCTCCTCCATCCGCGCCCCGCGCAGCACCCGCGGGTTGTGCTCCCCCAGCACCCACCGCACCGCGTCGGACACGTTCGACTTGCCGCAGCCGTTCGGGCCGATGATGGCGGTCACGCCGTCGCCGATCTGGAACTCGACGGCATCGGCGAACGACTTGAAGCCGGACAGCTCGAGACGGCGGAGCTTCATGGCACGGATCCCACGCGCGGGCCGAGGCGGCGCGCGCGTCCCAGGGTGAAGAGGAGCGAATCGAGGACCGCCGCCTCGTCCGCGCGCTCGAAGGCGCCGGCGTAGAGCCGGAGCCGGCCGCCGGGATCGGCGAGGAGGAACGCCGGGACCCCGTGGGCCCGCAGGCTGTCGCGCTCCGCGCGCATGTGCGCGCCCGACCCGCCGCCGCCGATCGCGAAGCTGAGTGGCAGCGCGAGCGCCACGCTCCCGTTGGGGTCCGCGAGGCTGTGCGAACGCAGGGTATCGAGCAGCGTCTCGGCCGCGGCCATCGTCGCGAGGGGACCCGCCTGCACCCGGTAGCTGATGCGCTTCCCGACCCGGACCGGGGTCACCAGCGCCCTCACCCCGCGGGCCGCAAGGGTGTCGAGCGCATCCAGCGCGCGCGGCAGGTCGTTCCACGCCGAGACCTGGACGATCCACGGCAGACTGGCGGGGTGCTGCGCGGTCCGCGCCGCCGGCGCCGGGGCTTCCTCCGGCGGGGCGACGGGGATGACCCACTCCGGCCGCAGCGCCACCATCGCGAGCCACACCGCGACCACGAACACGCCGGCGTACACGATCGTGCGGCGGGTCCGCTGGGGCGCGTGCAGCGCGTCCAGCTCGCTGAGCGGTGCCCGGGCACGGCGGAGGGCGGGGCGCGCGGGAGGGCTGGGCTCCCCGTCCGGTGCCGCGCCCTCGGCGGGCTGCTCCGCCTCCGGCGCTGCGGCCGCCGGGGCCGGCTCTGCGGGAGGGCCTTCCCACTCCGCGGTGAACGGCGTCGGGCCGGCCGCGTAGAACGTGTCGGCCGCCGTGGGCGCATACCCCGGCGTCTGCGGGGGCGCGTGCCCTGGCGCCGGCGGGGGCGGCACGAACGCCGTCTCGTCCACCAACTCGAAGGTGCTCCCGAGCCCCGCGTCGTTGCCTTCGAAGCTGGGGGTGACGTCGTTGGCGGCGGCCGCCGGCTCGCCGGGCGTGACGACCACCATCGGCTTACCGCTCTGCTCCGCTTCGACCAGGCCGCCCGGCGCGTCGCGGTCGAAGTCGAAGC
>Ga0209777_10009247_pt1 | contig 10637 bp, 18 predicted proteins | sample FrelakmetHBP12HB_FD_187147 | JGI IMG/M metagenome (GOLD analysis project Ga0209777, IMG submission 187147) | Freshwater lake sediment microbial communities from the University of Notre Dame, USA, for methane emissions studies -HBP12 HB (SPAdes)... | ecosystem: Environmental > Aquatic >... | reverse complement strand
ATCACCGTCTTGGCCATCCCGCAGCTGCCGCAGGTCAAGGCTTCCGGTTCCGGATGGTATTCAATCCGTTCCCGAGGCAGAGCGGCCGGCAGCGCCTTGCGCCCGGTGTGGGTCTGGTTGCGGAGCTTCCGGTGGGGCTGGTCCTGGGCCGAGGACGGCTCGGACTCCGGCGACGCCGGAGTGATTTTCGCCTGAAGATCGCTCAGTAGCTCGGTGAACAGCAGCCGCTGAGCCGGGTCGAACCGCTCGGACTTGCGCCCGAACATCTGCCGCTTGAGCCAGGCCAACTGCTCGTTGAGGTCATCGACATTCGTCAACAGGTGAAGAATCATCTGCCGCAACAGCGACACGTCGGTCGGCAACTCCGTCAGCGGCGTTTGCGCCGTGATCGTCTGGAGCAGGGTTGTTGGGTTGGAACTGGCCATCCGTAGCTGACGACATCCGTTCGATCGTGAAACGCCCGGAACCCGGTGTTCCGGATATTGTATAGAGTCCATTTCGCCCAAATCGTTTCACCCCCTATCCTTAAAATCGAAAATATTTTTTGGAGGGAAAACCGAGGAACGGAACGATCGGTCCCGTCAACCCGGAACGCCGGCTTGCCGTCGATAGCGTTTGCGTTGCCGAATGGTCCCCAGATCGATCCCTTCCAGGAGCAATGTCAGCCGGGTCCGGTCGAGCATCCGACACCGAGACCCGTCGGCCGCGTCGATCGCCTCGAAGGTTCCCGCCTCCAGCCGCTTGTACCACAGGCAGTAACCCGTCTGGTCCCAGAACAAAATTTTGCACCGGTCCCGGGGGCGATTGAAGAACACGAACAGATGTCCGCTGAGCGGATCCTGGTTCAGGATCGTCTGCACATGACAGGCCAGCCGATCAAATCCGCACCGCATGTCCAGGGTGTCGGTGGCCACAAAGATCCGTACCGAACCGGGCCAGTTCAGCATAGCGTCGTCGCCCGTGCCGCCGCCAGGATTTCGGTCAGGATCGACCGATCCACCGGACCCGTCAGCCGAATCACCGGAGCCGGACCGCAGAGCACTTCAAGGGTGGCCGTCGAGGATGGCACCGCGGGGGTGACTTCCACAAACGAAGAGGCCGGCACGCCGCCGTTGGACCGTCGCAAGCCCTTCGGCCGGGGCCGACGAGAACCCGGCGGGATCCGCAGACGCGATTGCCACTGGTAAAAGGTCCCCTCCGATACGCCTTCCTTCCGGCAAAATGCCGCGATCGTCAGTCCGCTGGTTCGCTGACGAGCCAGCAGGGCTTGCCAGGTTGCCCGCCCCTGCGACCGTGTATTCTTGCACCGTTGTTTCATAATGGGTCTCCCTTCAATGCAACTCCCATTATGACCCACACCTCAGGAACCTCAACCTGTACTTCGTCGAACGGTTACGATTTACTGAGATTCATAGTCATAACTCCATTCAGGATATAGGTTTGATGGGTATTGTACTCTGAAGCTAAGACAAGGGGAATAGGTTAATGCTCTGCAACTTTTTGTAGGGGGATGGATTGCAGGAATTTTCACCATAGGTTCATCTGGCAAAAGTCATACCTTTGCCTTGCGACATTCGGGTTTGTAGGCCGTAATGTCTTTGAGACTGAACCCTTTTTTCCCATGACAGTGCTCTTGCCAGTGCTCCAGACTGATCGGTTTGCTCCGATAGGTAATATACGCCGGGCGGGAACAGCGAAGAACGGCACAGATTTCAGGAGAGTTCATGCCGTTGTCACCAGTAACTTTTCCACCTGCACTTTGTGCAACAGCCGAAATGTCCCGTGGATGCCTTGGACGTAGTTCCCATTCGCCAACCGGATCAGTGCCCCCCAGTCCCCGATATCACTTTGGATGGTTCCGATGATTTCGGCCCCGGCCGGTACTGTCCCAGGCCCCCAATACCGCTTAGGATCGAGTTTCAATAACTTCATGTTCATTTCTTGGCCCCTTTGTCCTTTGTGAATCGATATTTTCAGTATGGTCTTAATTGGCATAGGAGTCAATTATTTTCTGAGAATATAGATTCATATTGGAAACTATTTCTGATATGATCGAAGAATAGGATTGTCAAATATATGGGATCCTATTTGAAAACACCTATGGAACCTCATTCCTGCCTCAATAATGCTCATTATGAATCTATATTTTTGTTTTTTGGCGGGAAATTGGAATTTCATTGACTTTTGCATAGAGGTGGGTATAATATACACACAGTCCCGTATTGCTCTTTGAGGCATTAGGATGGATGATGTAGGGGGCAGGGTGGATGGAACCATCAGGACAAGGTTGGCTGGATGATTTAACCCACTATCGTGGCAAAGGTGTGCCGCTAGTGGGTTTTTTGTTTGGGAACCATGGAAGACCATAAAGTCGATATGCCTTTATGGAGTTCCGGGGAGTATTACTGCAACTATTGTGTCGGGTATTATAATCCCAGCTACAATACCCCGTTCTGTTAGGTTAGGGACTTTTTAAAATCAGGAGTGTTTCTGCTATCACGCAGGAAAGGTATAGCTGTGGCCAAGAAGGAAAGTAAAATTACCAAAAAAACCCGACCCACAAGGGGAAAGGCGAAGCTCTTGCCAGTGAAATCCTTTGTTCCAGTGACCAAACCATCAACTTCCAAGCCCGATAAAGTCGAACCGCTGACCAAGGAAGACCTCCAATACTTTCGAATACTGTTACTGAATAAGCGTGCCGAATTGCTCCGTGACGTCAATTCGATTGAATCGGGAACTCTTAAGAAATCTCGTCTGGATGCCGCAGGCGATTTAACGAGCATGCCCATTCATATGGCCGACCTCGGCACGGACAACTTTGAGCAGGAATTCTCTCTGGGGCTGATGGCCAGCGAACGAAAGCTGCTCTCGGAGATCAACGCAGCGTTAAAACGGATTGATGATGGAAGTATCGGAACCTGTGAAGTGACCGGGGAACGTATTTCCCGAGCCCGCCTGGAAGCCAATCCCTGGGCCCGGTACACCATTGAATATGCCAATCAGACAGAAAAGAGCGGATTTAATGACTTTCGGACATCGTATCAATACCCGGAAACCGGTCAAAAGGAGGAATCTGAGGAGGCCGAATCCTCTGACTCTTCAATTCCCTCCGGAGACGAAGAAAAGGAAACCGAAGAAGCTGAGACGGAAGAAGGACCGGTGGGTTTATTCGGAATCGATGATGGGGAGGAAGAGGGAAAAAAGGAACTTTGATTCCCTTACAATCTATGTGCCATGAAGACCTATGGAAATACTATGAATACTACAACAGAAAGTACTTGAACCCATGTCCTCCTTTATCAAAATCCCATTAACTGAATCCCAGAAGAACCTGCTTCAGCAAAAAGAACTCACCCGTATGGTGGAGCCAGAAACGAAATTAGCCTTATCAGCCATCTTATTCCTGGGAGAAACGAATACCCTTTGTATCGATCCTATCAACCTGGAGCACCTGATTGAGAAGATCCGTAATGTGACGGATTATGAAGTATATAATCCCAAGCTCGCCAGGCAGTATGCCCGCCTGTCTGGCTACTTAACCGATTTCCTTGACAAAAAATGACTTATGTCTGACCCAATCAAAATCCAGTTTGAAATTACCGATGCCCAACATGAGATCCTGCTTTCTTATGTGTCCGACATGAGATTTTCATCCTGGCTTGATGCAACAACCAAGATCGACATCGATAAGTATCGGATCTCTGTGGAACTATACCAGTTGCAGGAGATGATTGATTATTTGCAGTTCCTGGTGCTTCAAGCCGATCAGAAAACGACAAAGGACCAGCTTCGTGAATTGGCAGGATTTTTAGAAGAACAGCAGACTGAGTAATAGGAGATCGCCATGATCTCTATAAATCAGGGCGTGGGATCTTGACCCTGTTCAATATGTTTGCATAGGTAATGAACCAGCCCCATGAATCATAAGTGAGCAATCTTATGGTCATAAAAATATTGGTATTTCTGTTTAAAGTGATCATAGCTGGACTGATTCTGGTAGGGTTATACTATGCTTATCAATATGTTCCTAAGATGTGGAATTAGGTCCTGGTTCTTTCTGAGCAGGAACTGGCAATAATATGATGATGTTCTTGTTGAGTATTGGAATGATCGGCTTGCTTTACTGGCTGATTATGGCATATTCGGGACTGCGGTTGTCATCCATTCCAGTTCTTCGCTCACCAGCGTCAGAACGCTCTGTATGGCCGTGTCTGACCGTCATTATTCCTGCCTGTAATGAGGGGGCCGAAATCGAAGATGCCGCACGTACCTTATTAAATCAGGACTATCCGAACCTTCAGCTCATCTATGTAGACGATCGCTCTACAGATACGACTGGGCAGGTGATTGATACCCTGGCAAGCAGTGACTCCCGTATCAAAGAGATCCATATCGGTGAACTTCCTGGCCAGTGGCTGGGGAAGGTGTATGCCCTGCACACCGGGCTACAACAGGCAATCGGTGACATCGTGCTGTTTACAGATGCTGATGTTCACTTTGCTGACGGAACACTGAAGGCTGTTGTAGACCATTTCATAAGCAGGAAGCTTGACCATCTGGCGGGCTTTCCTGGTCTTAAGCCGTCCGGCTTATTTCTGGGGGCGATGTTGACGGCGTTCCTTCGTCAATTTGTTGCGGTTACGCGTCCATGGAAAGTCAGCGATCCTCAGTCAGGGGCGTTTATCGGGATAGGGGCATTCAACATGGTCGATAAACAAAAATTCCTTGCTGCCGGGGGATTCGAATGGCTTCGAATGGAGGTGGCTGATGACGTGGGGGTTGGGCTATTGATGAAACGCTCAGGACATCGATGTGATGTGGTCTGGATGACCGAGTGGCTGAGTTTGTACTGGCATCGAACCATCCGTTCGGCTGTGCGTGGTACTGAGAAGGGGTGGTCCAGTATCTGTCATTTCAGCGTGACTGCGACGATCATTCTGGGATTCATCAATACCATCTTGGAGTTGTCTCCTCTCTATGCACTCTTCTTGCTGTGCCCCTCACTAAGACCGGTTGGGTGGCTCGGTGTATGCATTATGGGAGTCTATGTTTTCACTTCTGTAATGATTCCCCGAAGGATGCGTCAGCCGATTCTACACAATCTGATGTCCATGCTTGTTGCTCCGTTTGGATATGTGGTTATGATTCGCACAGCTATTCTTGGCTATTTCCGTGGCGGGGTAGTTTGGCGGGGCACCCTGTATCCGACCCAGGATCTCAAGTCGGGGATGCGGCTCAATTTTCGTGGTAAACCATTGACATGATGATTGGAGCATGAAAGGATTAGAAAGGATTCAGTATGAATCAAACGATGGCATGGGGAATCGGCTTGGTGTTGTGTTTGAAGGCGGCAACCATCACCGGGTGTTTGCTTCGTGGAGATGGGGCGATTAGAGATAGTAGCGGTTCTGATGTTCAGATGGGTTTCAATACGACGCATTGAGGTAGGGGGGCAAAAGGCTGGTGAATGCCATTGAAAATGAGTCTCAGCGGTGTAGCTGAGCAAGAATATGCAGGATTATATGGGGAATTACCAGATAAAAACAAAAGGAGATAGTTGTGATGATCCCAGAAAAAATGTTGGAAGTGCTGAAAAAGGATGGGGTGGTTGCTATTGCGACACTGGGTAAAGACGGCCCCCACATGGTTAACACATGGAACAGTTACATACGAATAACAAAGGATGAGCGTTTGTTGATCCCCGCCGGTTACATGCACCTCACCGAAGCTAACATTGCCACCAATAATAAGGTATTGGTTACATTGGGCAGCAGCAAGGTGGCCGGCAAAAATGGCCCTGGTACCGGCTTTCTGATCAAGGGCACGGCAGCCTTTCTAACCACCGGCCCAGATTTCGAAGCAACTAAGGCAATCTTCAAATGGGCACGAGCAGCATTGGCGGTTACCATTACTTCTGTCACGCAGACTTTGTAGCTTACGACTGCTGATCAGACATGAGAAGGTACTGAATGAGACGACACTAATTGACCTTAAGATTCAGAACATGAAAGGTTCAAATTATGAAGGTCAAATATCAAATATTTCGTGGGATGTTTTCCAGCTGGAAAACCTTATTTACACAAGCTGCAGAGTTCGCTTCGGAAATCGGTAAAGAAAATATAATCAGTATTTCTCATTCCCAAGAAGTGGTTACCGTATGGTACTGGTCTGAAGAATTACCATGATTAACATTTTCAAAGGCGACATAACGAAGGTTCGAGTCGATGCAATCGTCAATGCTGCCAATAAGACATTGCTTGGAGGTGGGGGTGTAGATGGTGCCATTCACCGTACTGCAGGACCTCAGCTTCTGGAAGAATGCCGTCGTCTGGGGGGATGTGATACGGGTAAGGCAAAGATGACAGCCGGATACAAGCTTCCAGCCAAACATGTCATTCATACTGTAGGACCGGTATGGAGGGGAGGGGATCATGGTGAAGAAGCCCTGCTACACGATTGTTATTGGAACTCCATGGACCTGGTTCACAAGCAGGGACTGGCATCCATAGCATTTCCATGTATCAGCACAGGAATATATGGGTATCCTGCCGACCAGGCAGCTCGCATAGCGGTGAAAACAGTGAGAGATTACCAAGCCCAAATGAAGTGTTCTATGGATGTCACATTCTGCTGCTTCTCCGATGAGGATGAAGCACGATATAAAGTAATCTTGGACGGAGACAAAGGTGTTTAAGAAGTATGAGGGGATAGGATTTGTACTCAGGGGCGACAAATTCTCAATGAGAACAAGCCGCCTTGTTGCACTAAGCTGCCTGATGTTAGTCGCATTATGGCCTGATCTTTGCACAGCAAGAACCTACACCACCCATTTTCCACTTACTGAAAATCCCATTTCTGAAAATGCCAACTGGACAAACGGCAAGGCAAATGGTTTCGATTGGGCTGATATTCGGACAATACCAGGATTGGCGTTTGGAACCGAAGTGGGCACCATCAAGTACGATGACTCGACGGCTTTATTGACAGGTAGGTGGGGTCCCAATCAAACTGTTCGGTCAACCGTTTACAGCGTAAATCCACAAACGAATACCAAAATTTGGGAGGAAGTCGAAATTCGTCTCCGCAGTTCCATTTCAACCCATACGAATACAGGGTATGAGGTTCTGTTTGAACTTCCGCCACATAATTTCTGTCAGGTCGTTCGATGGAACGGTCCTTTAGGGGATTGGACTTCCCTCGGTTATTTAGGGAGTGGGGTCCACAACGGTGATGTGGTTAAGGCAATGATTGTCGGAAATGTGATCACCGTATATGTGAATGGCGTGTCTCAAGGTCAAGTAACCGATAGCACATATGCCAGTGGCAATCCCGGCATGGGTTTTTATCTTGAAGGGACTACGGGTGTGAACAGAGACTATGGATTTACAAGTTATTCGACTACCGATGGATTGCCATCATCACCCCCCAACACCGTTGCAACCATCCTTTCCGGGTCCATCCCGGTTTGGATCCCGAATCCTTGTTTTCCTTTTAATCCCTCAATCATAATTTCCTGTTCCTCCACCGTCCTATTGATGGTTTTCCATCAATTCCCGAAACTCTGAATCGCTCTTAAATAATCTGCATTATTTGCCTACATACGGTGGTCTTAATAATACCTTTTCACCGGAGCGTCTCCTCGATCGCTCTGGCCACCACATAGTCCGGCAGTTTCTGTGAACTGGGTACAGTTGCATAAGCAGACAGGATACTGATATCAGAAAATGCCCCGACTTCTTGGATTAACTCATTTGCCCACTGCCGAAGGCTTCCCTCTGGCATTCCATCTCTCACCTTGCCTCGGATGGCTTCCATCAAGGCATCAAATTCGGCCGTCCCATCATACCAATCAAGCTGCAATTCCAATTGAACGGCTTCCGGGTTTCTGAGATTGTCAAATGTATATTGAATTCCCAAAGGATTGTACGTTTCTAACCGTTCATCCAAAAAAGCCAGACACCTATATTCCGACACAGGAGGGCTGGATGTATCTGGCGGCGGTGCTGGATCTGTATGCCCGGCGGGTGGTGGGCTGTCCCCTCTATATTCAGTATAGTCGTAGTGGCTTAGGAGTCAATCATATTCTGAAAAAATAGATTCATAAAGGATAATAAATCGGATTTGATCGACCAGCAGGATTGCCCTCTGCATAGGTTCCTATTGAGAAGCGACCTTGGAACCTCATTCTTCCCCCAAAAAGGCACATAATGAATCTATATTTTATATTTTGGCGGAATAATTGGAATTTCATTGACTGATACAAGAAGGTGGATATAATATATACATTCAGTCTCATATTGATCTTTATGAGTTGTGATGGGTGATATAGCCTAATGGGATTCATGCTTAGGGGAGATGGAACCATCAGGACAAGTTTGGCTGAATGATTTAACCCACTATCGTGGCACAAGGATGCACATAGTGGGTTTTTTGTTGGGGAACCTTGGTCTTTTACATGTTATTTTATGGAAGTTTGTCCTTGGTCAATAGGGCAAGGATCTATGTGTCATCAAGACCTATGGAAATACTATGAATACTACAACAGAAAGTATTTGAACCCATGTCCTCCCCTATCCAAATCCCACTGAGTGAATTCCAGAAGAACCTGCTTCAGACAAAAGAACTGACCACTATGGTTGAGCCAGAAATGAAAATAGCATTATCAGCCATCTTGTCCCAGGGAGAACAATACTACCTCACCTTGGATCCTATGGACCTGGAGAACCTAATTGAAATGATCAGTAATGTGGCGAGCCATGAAATGAAAGACTCCAAGTTGGGCAAGCAGTTTGATCAACTATCCGCCTACTTGGATCAAATCCTTGATGAAGAATGACCTGATATTGAAATCTCCCGGTGATATCCGGTGAAAGAGGCATTATGTATCTCGATTATTTCTCTTGTCCCAAGTGCGGTTGTACTGCTTTCCGAGACCAGGACAATCGAGCGGGTGAGGTTGTCTATGGATGTTCAAAGTGTCAGTGGAAAGGGGAGCCGATAGAAACGCCCATCCATAGTAATCCAAAGCATTGGAAAGCCAAAATAATGGTGAATAGCTTTAAAAAAGAGTCTGTGGGAAGATAGGATAGCGTCGAAAACTGAGCCAGGAATATGGAATTCCCAGCTAATGATTGTTTAATACTAAAATATAAACAGAAAGGACATAGCTATGATCTGGCATGTAATCGAAGCTGTTGCTGTTATTGTTATACTATTTCTCTTTGCAGGTATCAGGATTGTGCGTCCGACGCATCGCGGCCTTGTCGAAAGGCTTGGCAAATACACGTATTTTGCAAAGCCAGGTTTTAACTGGATTATCCCCGTAATCGACAGATTGATCCAGATCAATATCACAGAACAGATGATCAATGCTGAAAGGCAAGAAATTATCACAAATGATAATTTGAATGCAAAAGTAGATGCCCAGGTTTATTTTAAAGTCAAAGCCGATGAAGAGAGTGTTAAAAGTTCGCAGTACAATGTAAATAATTATACATTTCAAATCGTGAACTTGGCCAGAACAACTCTGAGAAATATTATTGGTACCTTGACGTTAAAATCGGCGAACAGTGAAAGGGATAAAATAAATGGGGATCTTCTGAATACGCTTGCCAAAGAAACCAGAAACTGGGGCATGGAAATCGTGAGAACAGAGTTAAAAGAAATTGATCCCCCCGCTGATGTCCAAGAGACGATGAACAAAGTTGTCAAAGCAAACAATGAAAAAGTGGCTGCTTTGGATTTTGCCGATGCAATTGAGAGACAAGCTGATGGTACGAAAAGATCCGAGATTAAAAAGGCAGAAGGCATACGGCAGGCAAAGATTCTTGCTGCTGAGGGTGAAGCGGAGGCGATACGACTTGTGAATGAGGCGGCGAATAAATATTTTATTGGCAATGCTCAATTGCTAAGAAAGCTGGAGATGGTTGAAAAATCATTAAAAGATAATGCTAAGATAGTCGTTCCTACCGGCTCTGATCTTGTTAATGTCATTGGCGAAATGGCAGGCATCGTGCCGGTTAAATAAGACTGGTTGTGATCTGCCCCCTTTTGTTGGTCCAGTGTCGATGAGAGGACTCCACGCTATCGTTATCCACTATGCACTGATGTATAGGGCCTGACACAGCCCGTTTTCAGATACCTTGGGGCGTTTATTCTATTTATGGTTTTCTTTTATGTTATATAAGTATCCTAATCCCTTACATCTTGGGCAATCTTTTTCATTCGCCGACCCCCACCATGAATAACGATTGATTCCTCTTCCATCACATTTGGGACAAACTTCGGCATGATGTCCTTTCTCTTTCAATTCTATGACCTTTTTAAGGGCATTCGCCTGCCTATTTCCCCTCTTAGCACGCTGAATGGCTATCCAGATAGAGAACACAGCCACCATAACAACAACAAAACAGACAAATACGATGTAACCCATGACAGGTCTCCTAATACCCTTTGACGGATTGCAAGGCCGTCGCCCCGGACATTTGATGAACTTTACATCATTCTAATTACTTTTTGATTCTTAGTACTACACCGCTATAAAAGCTCAAGAAAATTCATGAGGCGAACCGATAACTTGTTCCAGAGACAGGACTTACTGAATTCTTCTGGAGGTTATCGCTATGGACGCCCAAACG
>Ga0209777_10009246_pt1 | contig 10637 bp, 10 predicted proteins | sample FrelakmetHBP12HB_FD_187147 | JGI IMG/M metagenome (GOLD analysis project Ga0209777, IMG submission 187147) | Freshwater lake sediment microbial communities from the University of Notre Dame, USA, for methane emissions studies -HBP12 HB (SPAdes)... | ecosystem: Environmental > Aquatic >... | reverse complement strand
AGAGCAGTTCACGATTGGGTGTATCCTCGCGCATTCGTGGCACGGGCATCTTGCCCGTGTCCACGGCCTGGAAGGCCGTGCCACAAGGTCACAGCCATTCGTGAAGTGCTCTAGTCTCTGCCCAGCACGAAGCGTCTGCCGTGCCCGCAGACATGGACTTTCAGCTTCGAGTACTTGACCTGCATGTAGTCGCCGAAGGCCGCCGGGTCGCCGAGGTTGCCTTCAAACATGTCGTAGTGTCCCGGGATCGTCAGCCGCGGCTGGAGAGCGCCCGCCAGGTCGGCGGCTTCCTGGTAGGTCATGTTGCCGATGCAGTTCCTCGACAGGCGCTGGGCGTCGCGGCCGTTGATGGGCAGCATCACCACGTCGAAACGCCAGCGCCGCAGTTTGGTCTGCAGACCTTCGTAGATGCAACAATCGCCGGAGTGGTAGAGCGTGCAGCCATTGCCTTCGAGGATGTAGCCCAGGTGCGGATAGCGGCCGCTGGCGGGATCCTGATCCAGAAACTCGTGCGCGGCGGCCACGGCGCTGATCTTCAGTCCACCGTCCTGGCCACTCGAGGCGGGGGCTGCGGCCACCATGGTCTTGCCGTCGTCCAGGCCGATGAAGCGCTCCAACGGGATGCCGAGTTCCCGCGCCAGCATCTCGCGCAGCAGGTCCGGCACGACGAACTTTGCCGTCGGCGCAGCGGCGGCCAAGGCCGGCCAGACGGAGCGGTCAATGTGGTCGCCGTGATCGTGGGTGCCGCAGATGAAGGCTGCATTGGCGACCTGTTCAGGCTTCAGCAGCGGCGGAACAAGGCGCGAGCTCTTGGGCGTCAGGTATGCGTCGAGATAGGCTACCGTCTTGCCCATCTTGACGATGAAGCCGAGTTGCCCCAGCCACCACAGGGCCAGTTCGCCCGGCTTCAGTTGGCAGGAGTCCACGTCGGCAATGAGCTTCTTTCCGGTGAGCATGTGCTGGTTCCGGTCCCTACTTGCCGAGGGCTTCGAGGGCCTCGAGCACCTCGGGTATGTGCATGTAGGCCGGGCCGCCTTGCATCAGCACGGCAACGCCCGCGGCCTCCAGAACTCTTCCCTTGTGTTCCCGGCTTCGAGCGCCTTCTGAACGTGCATGTTGATGCACGGCCCGCAGCGCTGCGCGATACCGATGCCCAGGGCAATCAGTTCCTTCTCCTTGGTTTTCAGGGCGCCGTTCTTCATGACATTCTGGAAGAGCGTCCCAAAACCTCTGATGGTGTCGGGCGCGGCCTGCTTCATCCTCTCCATGTCGCGCCCTATTCTCTCGTAGAATTCCTTCGCGTTCTCGGCCATTTGCCCCTCCTTTGCCCGAGCCTCAGGATAGTGGGGCAGGCTACAAGCCCTCCTGAAACGGTGCAAGTGCAGGGAAAGGCGTGTCCCACTTGCTTACCGTCTTGCGCGCGGCTAGACTAGAAGAGAATGCGAGGCCGGCAATGGGCTTGACCAGAGTAACGGCAAGAATCTCCGACTTGTCACGAAAGGGCTCTCCTTTCGAGGCTGAGTCTCTTGTAGACACTGGCACCATAGACTGCCTGGCACCAGCGGACAAACTCCGTGCTGCTGGCATCAAGGCTGAAGGGAAGGCTGTATACGAACTGGCCAATGGAAAGTCAGTGAGATGCCGGTACGGTTTTGCGCGAATATGGTTCATGGGCGCTGAAACTGTCGCCCAAGTCGTATTCGGGCCGCCCAAGAGTGAACCCCTCCTTGGTGTCACCGCTCTAGAGAACGCCGGTTTTGCCGTGGATCCCGTAAGCCGCACGTTGAGGCGCCTGCGCGCCAAGCCCCTGAAGTAGCCCCGGCGCCGACACGTTTCTCCGCGCCCGCAGACGGGACGGAGTAAGTCACCTACGGAACGTCAGTCAATGCTTTGTGGAGGGACTTGAGATGCTGCGCCTGAAGATCAGTGCTTTACTGTGCGGCTGGGTTTGTCTGGCCGCTTTCGCGGCCGTGGCGGGGGAAGTGCCCGAGCAGGACATCACCAAGGTGGATGCGGACTTCGCCGTGCAGGGCGAGTATGTGGGCGACCTGACGTCCGCCGACGGCGCTAAGCAGAAGCTCGGAGCACATATCATCGCCTGCGGCAAGGGGGCGTTCCATTCGGTCTTCTACCCCGGCGGACTGCCTGGCGAGGGCTGGGATGGGAAGACGCGGATTGAGAAAGTGCCGGCGAAGGAAGGGAATGTCCCCGTGGACACCAAGACGGAAGGCGACAAGACGGTCGTGGACAGCGTCTACAAGGCCGCAATCTCAGGCGAAGTCATTACCGGTCAGACCGACAAGGGCGGGAAGTTTGAGCTGAAGAAAGTGCTTCGTAAGAGTCCCACGCTGGAACTGAAGCCCCCACCGGGCGCACTGGTCATCTTCGATGGCACAAGCCTGGACCAGGTGGCCAACGGCCGCATGACGGAAGACAAGCTGCTGCAGGAAGACGTCTACAGCAAGGAGAAGCTTGGCAGCGGGACGCTGCACGTCGAGTTCCGTAGCCCCTACGTGCCCATGGCGCGCGGCCAGGGACGCGGCAACAGCGGCGTTTACATGCAGTCTCGTTACGAGACCCAGATCCTGGACTCATTCGGCCTTGAGGGTTTGCACAACGAATGCGGCGGGATCTACAGTGTGAAAGCCCCGGACGTGAACATGTGCTTCCCGCCGCTGTCGTGGCAGACCTACGACATCGAGTTCACAGCGGCACAGTATGACGGCGGCAAGAAGACGAAGAACGCGGCGGTGAGCGTCAAACACAACGGTGTGCAGATTCATAAATACGTGGACGTGCCGCACTCGACTACCGCCTCGCCAAAGCCGGAAGGCCCGGACCCCGCGCCACTGTATCTGCAGGGACACGGCAATCCCGTGCGCTTCCGCACTGTCTGGTTCGTCGAGAAGAAGTGAGACTTAGAACACTCTCTCCCGCGGGCCAAGCGCCCGTGCCCTGGCTAGGGGTGGAATGCCGCAATAGCACTTTCCCTGGTCTCAGCGATCTGGAATTGCGTGGTCAAACCCAGCAGGTCCAGGACATAGCGTATAGAGGAGGTGGGCTGAAGCAGCACAATGTCCCCCGCGGCTTCCTTGGCTTCGCTCTGGGCGCCGAGGAAAAGGCTGGCGCCCGACGAGGACATGTAGTTAACGTCGGCCAAATCAACGATGAGCTTATGTTGATTGGTTTTGAAGAGTTCCAAGAATGCCGCTTGGAGCGCCTGGGTGGTGTGCGCATCCAGGTCCCCTTTTATGGTAAGGATCACCAAGCCCTTCTCGGGCACCAATTCCTTGGCAATCTTGAAGGCCGCTGCGACTGGCCGTGCCATAAGCTCCCCCTGCTAAAACTTGAGTCAATCGGATTTTATGCGCCCTGGCAATTCACCGCAAGTACAAAGGCAAGCAATACGGATCCAGCATTAGCGCGTCCTCGTCCGTTCGATGGATTCGATGACCTGCCACGGCAGTGTCACCGTGCCTCCGGCCATCTCAATGGTGAGAGTCTCGACAGTGAGTGCTGTCAGCGCGATCTCAAAGCGGCTGCCTTCGCGCAAGGTCAAGACCCACTCGCCTCGCCTTGGTCCGGCTGGCTGTGGCTGGGGTATGAAAGGAAACACCAAGGTCCTGACCGGCGCCATGCCGATAGTCATCTCGCCGTTGGCATCCTTGATCGTCAACTCACTGGTGAGTATGTCCGCTTCGAGGATCTCCACGTTGGGCATGGGCTCCAGATCCTGGTGTGTCTGTAGAACGTTCTTCTTCTTTTCCTTCCCCGTACTGTCCCCTAGCCCGTCTTTCCGTTCGTCTTTGGCGCTTGCAGCCGGAACTTCTTCCTTTTTCGGCGCCTCCTTTTTGGGTTCTTCCCGGCGTCGAAAATCCACGCCAGGTTTCTCGTCCTCCGCGACCGTTACAGGGACAGGCAGTTCGCCCGGCTCAGTGGCTGGCGGGTCGAAATCAATCTTGCGCAGGATCGAACGGGGCAGTTTTAGCTCCGCCCCGCCGGGCAGCAGAAACAACGCGCTGGCCGCATCGAGTTTGAGAAGCCGCGCGCGGAAACAATCGCCGCTCTGCAAGAGCACGCCGTGAGGTGCGCCCGCAAGCCCACGGGCGGTCTTCCCCTCTGGCGCGGCGGCCCTCTTCGAGTCGGCAGGTTCGTTCACATAAGCCGGCTCAAAGCGCTCTACCTCATCAAGGGGCGCCTGAAAGGGCGCCGCCTTCTCATCCAGGAATTCCGGCCGCAAAGCGAATCCATTCGCCAGGGATGCGCCGCTCAGTTTGCCAGTGAGCCGCTCGCTAGTTGACATCCAGACGCAGGCAGTGCCGGGCGGACGCTCAACGGGAACGATCCTGTCGAACAGGAGTTCGTCGAGGAGCAGGTCACCGCTTTTGCCGGCGCCTGTGCGAGAGAAGCGCACGCGAACAATGGGCAGCGTGGAATGCACACCCACGAACTTGCGGTGCGGACTGGCCACCGCCGGATCTCGAAGACTGTAGACCTCGCCGATCTGCCGACCGCTTCTATCGAAAGCCGTCAGCCCCACATCGTGTTCGCCCAACGTAAATGCGCCTATCACGGTCACCCCGCCGGGGCGGAATGCGCCCGTCTTCCGGTTATGACTTCCGGGGAGGACGAACTGAACGTCGCAGTCCGACTTGTCCACCTGCGCCACCAGCTTGGGCCGAGGAGCGTTGTCCGGGGCCTCGGCGGCCTTCGCCTCCGCTCTGGGATCCACAGGACGCAAGAGAATGCCCCACATCGCGTACGCGTCCTCTAACCTGTCACCGGCTTTGGCCGCGGTGGCGCGCTGGCCTGGCGGCGCCTTCCGGTCCTGACTCGGAAGACGGTCCATCGTCAATGTGAAAAGGCCGGCGTCTGGACGCCCTGCCTTTGCTCCTGGCAGAATGCCCTCGACTGGGGACGCCAGCCGCTCCAGTTTGCCGGCTTCCGCTTCAACGGCCCTGGCACTTACTGTGATGGGGGCGACGGCAGGGGGCGCAAGCTTGTCGGCATTCACTTCCTCAGGCGCAAGGCGTTCGAGACTCTCGACGCGCGGCAGGGGGAACTTGAGCCGCCCCCAGGGCGAGCGCAGTGTAAGGTCGGCGGAAAGGATCACGCCTTGCAGCGTCTGGCCATCGGCTAGAGCCACAGTATCGCAAGGCATTGCCGCAGTGCCAAACAGACCCATTTCGCCGAGTAGCACGCGAGCCCGGCTGGACACTTCGGGATCAGAAGATGCCGTGGCGGCTTTCAGCGCCTGGAATGCCGCGCGCCCGAGGCTTCGCAGCCTGGTCAGGGCTTTCTCGCGCGTGGCAAACTGGTCGCTCTGCAGATCACCCACAGCCAGCTGCGCTTCGTTTTCCAGATCCGGATCGAACCGCGCGCCGAAGAGGATGCTTCGGACCTTGGCAAGGTCCAACTTCTGGGGACCCTTGTGCGAGCGCAACACCAAAGGCTTGTCGCTGGCCAGCAAGCCGATGAGCCGCGCGCCTCCGTCGGTCACCACGGCAGCGGGAACTTCCGCCGGTGCGTTGTCCTCGGCGCACCCCACGCAGATTGCCAGGCCTAGAACAACCACCGCGAGCCGGTTCATGTCTCCGGTATACGCCGCCAGGACAAGGTGAAAAGCAAAAAGGGCGGATTGCTGGGTTTTGCCTGGGTGTATACAATAATGGCAAATCTGCTGACCTTTGGGCAAAACATGGAGAAGACTGCAATGTCTAGATCACCGCGCCTGCTGCCCGCCTTGCTCTTGTGCCTGATCGCAGGGCCACTTGTCTACGCCGAAGCCGAGCTGACCTATCCTCAACTGGTCCAGCGCCTCACCGATATGGAACGGTTGGCCTTGCTGCCTGACGAAGGAGAAAAGTGCGCCCAGTGCTCCAGCTACGATCGCGCCAGTAAGTACGACGAGAAGACTGGCAGGTACGTCGCCTGGGACGCCAACGGCGATGGCGGCGGCTTCATCCGCCGCGAAGGCGAGCAGATCGTCATGGCTGAAATGGATGGGCCGGGCTGCATCTGGCGCACCTGGTCGGCCGAAGCCAACGCCGGCCATGTGCGCATTTTCCTCGATGGCGCCGCCGAACCGGCGGTTGATCTGCCCTTCAAGGATTACTTCAGCGGCAAGGCCGAGCCATTCACGCGGCCCGCGCTCGTCCACGACGCCTCGAGCGGCAAGAACGCCTACATTCCTATCCCCTACCAGAAGTCCTGCAAGGTGGTGGCGGACAAGGGCTGGGGCAATTACTACCACTTCACCTACAGCACGTTCCCCAAAGGCACGAAGGTCCCCACCTTCAAGCTGCCGCTCAGTGCCGAAGACAACGCCGCGCTCGACGCCGCGGAGAAGATCGCCGCCGACTGCGGCAGGGATCCGGCAGGCCCACGCGCCGGCGCGGCAACAGAGAAAGCCGAAGTGAGCGTTGAGGGCGAGCAGTTCGCCAAGGTCTTGGAGCTGACTGGCCCACAGGCCATTACCTGCCTGCGCGCCAAACTGGACATTCCAACAGCTCCCGCCGACCAGCGTGCTCTGCTGCGCGAACTGGTCCTGCGCATCCGCTGGGATGGCGAGAAGGAGCCGTCGGTGTGGGCGCCGCTAGGCGATTTCTTCGGCACCTTTGGGGCCAATCCCTACCAGTCGCTGCCGCTGGGCCTCGCCAAGGACGGCTGGTGGTACGGCAACTGGTACATGCCGTTCGGCTCAAGCGCCGTGATTGAGCTCGAAAACTCAGGCAAGCAGGCCCGCAAGGCCAGCTTCGAGATCACGCACGCGCCGTTGAAACAGCCCATCGAGAAGCTGGGCCGCTTTCACTGCAAATGGCACCGCGACTTCATGCTGACTGAAATCCCCGAGCGCCGAATTGACTGGCCCATGCTCATCACCGCTGGCCGCGGGCGCTTCTGCGGCGTGATGCTCCACGTCTGGAACCCAAAAGGCAGTTGGTGGGGCGAAGGGGACGAAAAGTTTTTCGTGGACGGCGAGAAGTTTCCATCCACGTTCGGCACAGGCTCGGAGGATTACTTCGGCTACGCGTGGTGCAATCCCAAGCTCTTCACGAACGCCTTCCACAACCAGACTATCTCGATGAACAACAAGGGACATGTCTCCGTCAACCGCTGGCACATCAGCGACAACGTGCCTTTCCAAAAGTCCTTCGAGGGCTGTATTGAGAAATACTACCCCAACGCCCGGCCCACGCTTTACGCCTGCACTGCCTATTGGTACTTGGCCCCCGGCGGCGAGGACAAGTACCTAGACGCGTCCCTGGAGCAGCGCACCGCTTACTATCCCGAAGCTGCCCCCGTCCCGCCCGTGCCAGGCGCGATGGAAGGTGAGAAGCTGAAGGTCCTGAGTGTCACCGAGGGGAAGGCTGAGCCGCAGGACATGGGCGGTTTTGACGGTAACTGGAGCGGCGATTCGCAGCTTTTCTGGACGGGCGGCAAGCAGGGCAGCAAGCTTGAGCTGGGCTTGCCCGCGGAAAAAGCCGGCCAGTACGAAATCGTGGCCCAATTCACCAAGGCCGGTGACTATGGCATCTTCCAGGTCGCGCTCGATGGCGAGAAACTCGGGGAGCCGTTGGATCTCTACAACCCGCAGGTCATTCCTTCCGGCGCGCTAACACTTGGCAAGCGTGAGCTCACTGCCGGGGAACACAAGTTGACGCTAGAGGTCACAGGCGCGAATGCGAAGTCCGGCGGCGGGAAGTACTTCCTCGGCTTGGACTACGTCAGGCTGAAGGCGCCCAAGTGATTTTTGATTTTGGATTTTGGATTGGCGCTCGATCACACCAGGGTTCAGGAACGCATCTCCGCCGCTTGCAGGACAGGCCGCCGTTCCTTCCAAGGCGCTTGCCCACCCAATCCAAAATCCACTGCGCCTTGCGTTGCAGGCGTGGTTTTGTAGACTGCTTTCCGTCCTGAGCCCCTATCTTGGGAGGGAACTATGCAGCTTGGTCCGACTTGTCCCGCCGTGGTAGATCGTTTGCTGAAGAAAATGCAGAAGCTCGCCGACCGCTCGCGAGCCGGAGAAGAGCTTGACCAGGCGGACATGCGGGCACTGGTCGAAGCGCAAATGGAGATGCTCTCCATCCTGGACACGATGGTCCAGGTGACGGCCCATGATGCCTGCGTGCCCGTGGAGTGGCCGGAGGTGCGCCCCGGCGTGGAAGTGCGCGCCTGATTTTGGATTCTAGATTTTGGATTGGCGCTCGAAAACCCAGAGTCCAGGAACGGATTTCTGCCTCTTGGAGCACAAGCCGCCCTGTCCTGCAAGGCGCTTGCCCACCCAATCCAAAATCTAAAATCTAGAATCCAAAATCCTACTTCTCGGCCTCTTTGGCTTCCTCCGCGGCGATGGAGAGGAAATATGCTTCCAGGCGCTTGCGCCAGCGCTCGGGCATTTCCTCGCGGAAAGCTTGCAGCAACTCATCCCGCTGCGCCGGAGGCAGCTTGGCCCAGGCATCCTGCTTGCCCGCAACCAGCGCCGGGTTCACCTGCCCCTGCTGGACGGGGCTGCCGAGCGTCGAATCCTTGAGCGGGTTATTGGAGCTCTTGCCTGAATTCGACTGGTTGCCCTGCTGCCGCTGCTGTTGTTGATTCTTGTCTCCCTTGCCGGAAGACCCGGAACTGCTGCTGCTTGCCTGGTTCAGTTTCTGGATCAACTGCGCCAGCCGCTTCTCGATGCCCGAACCCTGGACTTGCACGGCCTGGTCGTGGCGGTCGTTGCGCAGTTTATCCTCAACGTCCTTCATCTCCTTCGCCAGATCGCCAAGCTCCTTGCCGACTTCGCCCACCGAAGGGAGAGGCTCAGTCTGGGCGTTGTCGCCGCCGAGGACTTTGCGCACCGCGCCGGCGATGGCCATCTTCACGCGCTCGTCCTTCTCATTCTCCAAGGCTTTCGAAAGGCTCTCCAGCGTGGCTTTGTCACTAATCTTGGAAAGAGCCGTCGCGGCCTGGAGGCGGACGATAGGCACTGAGTCAGTGGTGAGCAACTTCAACAGCGGTTGGCTGGCGCGGTTGTCTTTGATGTTGCCCAGGGCTGTGGCACACAGGCCGCGCACCGAATCTGTATCGTCGCCAAGGCCCTTGATGAGGGCCTCGACGGAGGCCGCATCGGGCAACTTGGCCAGCGTGGCCGCCGCCGCGCGCCTTACGCCGGCATCGCTGTCGTCCGCCACAATCCGGCTGAGCGGCCCGACGACCGCTTTCCTTTCGCCGCAGTACTCCAGAGCACGCGCGGCCATTTCGCGCTGCAGAACCAGCGAAGACCCCAGGGCTTTGAGCAGCGCGTCCTTGTTTGCGGCCGCGTCATCGCTCAACTGTTTCTCGGTATCGGCCTTGCTGGTGGGTGGCGCCAGCCCCGGCAGCAGGCCCACTTGCGCGCCGTAGAGCGCGTCGAAACTGGCCTTCAGCTTCTGGTAAAGCTCCAGCGGCATCTCATTGCCGTTGGGCGTCTCCGCCTGCCCGGCCAGGAGCGCATCGCTGAGCAGCGCCGCCGCAGCCAAGACTCCAACAAGCGTTCTTCTCATCTCTCGCATCCTTCGAACCGATACCCAATCCTCTCCCACCATCCCTATGTTACCACGTCACACAGTAATCAGAAACGGACAATCGCTGGAATCGGCGCCCAGGCGCACGCCGCTTCATCTTACTTGCCGTCGAGCGCAGCTGCTCGTACACTGTTGCCAGCAAGGAGGAAGGAAGAGGCGGACGGTTATGCCCGACAAGTCAGAAGCAGCAGGGCAGACAGAGCAGCCGGCCCCTGGCGCAGCGCCAGCCCAGAAGGGCGCGCCGGACGCGGCCGTGGGCAGCCAGGCGCCTGCACAGGGCCTTTCCGTTGGCGGCACAACAAGGCCGCCGCGTCTGCCACGCAAGGCTGCGCCTCCTTCCCTCTTGGGGCTTTCCCCTCGCAAGACGATGTTGCTCCTGGGAGCGGTGGCCGCAGTCGCAGGCGCGTTGCTTGTAACGGTTATCATCAAGTTTGCAGGCGATATGACTGCGCCTATTGCCGAAGGCGCTCCTAAGTTGGCGGCCGAGTTCGAGGAGCGGGCCAATAACTACACCATCCGCCCACCTGTGAACTGGGTTATTGAAGACCGTCATGACGGCGCGAACATCTTCATCAAAGGTCCCAAGGAGAGAGGCTTCCCACCACTCATTGTCGTCAGTATGGAGATCAAACCGGGAGGCATAGAGTCCTATATGCGCGAGCACAAAGGCCGCATTGCCTTCCAGGCTGGGCAGATAACCAATGGCCCGAAGGACTCGAAGGACAAGGCAGTCAAATGGATCAGCGAGGAGACTGACTCCATTGACGGCTGCCCGAACACGGTCCGCCTGGAGTACGAATGCAATACGGTCATGAACGACGAGACGATCGTCAGGGTCCGCGCGTTGCAGTACATAATGGAGGACAAACCCCGTTTCTATAGGCTGACCGGTTTCGTCTCGCCAGAGAACTTCGAGAAGTACCTGCAGAAGTTCGAAGCCTGTATGCGCAGCTTCAAGCGCACCCCCCTGCCCAATGCCGCGCCGCAAGTGCTGCCTTAACCCGGATTTGTCACCGCAGAGGACGCAGAGGAACGCAGAGAACAGACTGGAATGTAGAACGCGGAATGCAGGACGCTGAATGTGGCAAA
>Ga0209777_10009245_pt1 | contig 10637 bp, 8 predicted proteins | sample FrelakmetHBP12HB_FD_187147 | JGI IMG/M metagenome (GOLD analysis project Ga0209777, IMG submission 187147) | Freshwater lake sediment microbial communities from the University of Notre Dame, USA, for methane emissions studies -HBP12 HB (SPAdes)... | ecosystem: Environmental > Aquatic >... | reverse complement strand
CATCCCCACCACCATCGGCGGCCTCCTCAGCGCCATTGGCATCGCCGGCATGGATCGCATGATCCAGGCCAACGTCATCGCCACCTCCGGCCGCGCGGTGGAAGCAGCGGGCGACGTGGACGTGCTACTGCTGGACAAGACCGGCACCATCACCCTGGGTAACCGGCAGGCCGTGGCCTTCCTGCCCGCGGATGGAGTGGACATCGAGAAGCTGGCCGACGCCGCCCAACTCTCCTCCCTGGCGGACGAGACCCCCGAAGGCCGCAGCATCGTCGTGCTGGCCAAGGAGCAGCATGGACTCCGCGAGCGGGACATCCACGCCCTGGATGCCCACTTCGTACCCTTCACCGCCCAGACCCGCATGAGCGGCGTCAATATGGGCGAACGCCAGATCCGCAAGGGCGCCGCCTCGGCTATCGAAGATTACGTCCAGACCCAAGGCGGCAAGTTCCCCGACGATCTGCGCCGCACCGTGGACCAAATCTCCATGGCCGGCGGCACGCCGCTGGTGGTGGCGGAAGGTGCCCGCGCCCTGGGCGTCATCCAGCTCAAGGACATCGTCAAGGGTGGCATCAAGGAGCGCTTCTCCGAACTGCGCGACATGGGCATCAAGACGGTGATGATCACCGGCGACAACCCGCTCACCGCCGCCGCCATCGCCGCCGAGGCCGGTGTGGACGACTTCCTGGCCCAGGCCACGCCGGAGGCCAAACTGAAGCTCATCCGCGAGTACCAGGCGGGGGGACGCCTCGTTGCCATGACCGGAGACGGCACTAATGATGCCCCCGCCCTGGCCCAGGCGGACGTGGCCGTGGCCATGAACAGCGGCACCCAGGCCGCCAAGGAGGCCGGCAACATGGTGGACCTGGATTCCAATCCCACCAAGCTCATCGAGATCGTGGAGATCGGCAAGCAGATGCTCATGACCCGCGGGTCGCTGACCACCTTCAGCATCGCTAATGACGTAGCCAAGTACTTCGCCATCCTGCCCGCGGCCTTCGTCGCAACCTACCCGGCCCTGGGTGCGCTGAACGTCATGGGCCTCCACAGTCCGGAGAGCGCCATCCTCTCGGCGGTGATCTTCAACGCCCTCATCATCGTGGTGCTCATTCCCCTGGCCCTGCGCGGCGTGAAATACCGGCCCGTGGGCGCCGCCAAACTATTGCAGCGCAACCTGCTTTGGTACGGTGTCGGTGGCCTCTTCGTGCCCTTCATCGGCATCAAGGCAATCGACTGGCTCCTGGTTGCCCTCCACCTTGCCGCCTAAGGAAATCCCATGAACCTGCAACTGCGCCCCGCCTTTGTCTCCTTCATCGCCCTGAGCGTCATCACGGGCCTGGCCTACCCCTTCGTCATCACGGGGCTGGCCAAGGTCATCTTCCCCCATCAGGCTGGCGGCAGCCTCATCGTCAAGGATGGCAAGGTGATCGGCTCCGAGTGGATCGGCCAGTCCTTCACGGCCCCCAAGAATTTCTGGGGTCGCCCCTCCGCCACGGTCGATGCCGACAACAAGCCTCTGCCCTACAACGCAGCCAACAGCGGCGGCTCGAACCTGGCCCCCAGCAATCCGGACCTCGCCAAGGCCGTCCAGGAGCGCATTGCCGCCTTGAGAGCCTTGGACCCGGAAGCGACCGGCCCCGTGCCCGTGGACCTCGTCACGGCCTCTGGCAGCGGTTTGGATCCCCACATCAGCCCAGCCTCCGCCGCCTTCCAGGTCCATCGCGTGGCCAAGGCAAGGGGCCTGGACGAGGCCAAGGTGCGCGACCTGGTGGTCGCTCAGATCGAAGGTCCTCAGCTGGGCGTATTCGGCGAATCGCGGGTGAACGTACTGAAGCTGAACCTCGCGCTGGACCAGATCAAGTGAACAAACACTGATTTCTCTTCCAACCCCCTGATCTGACTCTCAATCATCCCTGCCAACGGCTCCCGGGTTCCGTTTATTCCGAATGCCGTGCAACTTGAACGCCACTCTGCAGAGTGGCGCCATTCGGCGCAACGTCTTCCCTGAAAGGACTTATCCTGAACAAGATATTTCATGCCCTCGCCACTCTTTCCTTATGCATCGCGTTGCCTGCCATGGCCCAAACGCCCGCGGCCCCTAAACCTGACTGGACACTGACCGGCAATGCGGGGTTGTTTTCTGACTATCGTTTCAGAGGATTCACCCAAACGGGCTTCAAGCCCGCCTTCCAGGGTGGTTTCGATGTCTCCCACGCTTCCGGTTTCTACGTCGGCAACTGGAATTCCAATGTCGAGCAGGCCCTCTATCGTGGCGCGACACTGGAGATGGACTTCTATGGCGGATACAAGTTCGAAACCGCAGGTCTGGGTGTCGACCTGGGGGCCATCACCTGTTACTACCCAACCCATGCCAACACCGGGAATTTCGGAACGGTCCACCATGACGAGATCTACCTCGGCCTCAGCTACACCTTCCTGAGTGCCAAGTTCTCTTATGGTCTGAGCAATTACTTTGGCGCGGGTGACAACACCGCTGTCGACACCAAGGGGAATTGGTACCTGGATCTGGGCGCCAGCCATAATTTCAGCAGCGGCTGGGGCATCAACGCGCACTACGGCCATCAGTTCATCAAGAACGCCACGAATCCTGTGATCGGCCTTCAGGACGACTTCGTCGACGATTACAAACTTGGCATCACAAAGGACCTGAGTGGTTGGGTCATCAATGCCTCTTTCATTGGCACCAGTCGGAAGGACTTCTTCACAACGGGTGCGGGCGCTCCTGAATCGGCAGGTAAAGGAAACATCGTCGTTGGCCTTTCCAAGACCTTCTGATTCAAACATGGAGAGAGGATTTGCCTTGGTTTGACCTGGCTCTTTCATGCACGACATGACAGGACCGAATCACATTCTGCCGGAACAGGTCAGGGAATTTTGCCCTCGGATGCTCCTGACAACCACCGTGGATTCCGGATAGGTTTACACCATGGCAATTGAACGTCCCGATCCCGATGCTCTGCTTCGAAAAGTGCAGGAAGAGGAAGCACGTGAAAAGCGGGCCAAGCTGAAGGTTTTCTTCGGCGCTGCACCCGGCGTCGGGAAGACCTACGCCATGCTCTCTGACGCCCAGGAACGACGGTCGGAAGGCGTGGATGTGCTGGTCGGCGTGGTGGAAACCCATGGCCGAAGCGAAACCGGCGCCCTGCTCGAGGGGCTGGAAGTCCTGCCCCGGAAGGAGCTGGCCTACGCGGGCCAGTTCATTCCGGAGTTCGATCTGGACGCGGCCCTGAAGCGCCGGCCCGCCCTGATCCTCATGGACGAACTGGCCCACTCGAACGTGTTGGGGTCCCGGCATGCCAAGCGTTGGCAGGACGTGATGGAACTGCTGGACGCGGGCTTCGATGTCCACACCACGATGAACGTCCAGCATCTGGAGAGCCTCCGGGACGTGGTGGCCCAGATCACGGGCGTGATCGTGCGGGAGAATGTCCCGGACACCGTGCTGGAACGGGCCGACGAAGTGGAGTTGGTGGATCTCCCGCCGGACGACCTGCTGGTGCGCCTCAAGGAGGGGAAGGTCTACCTCCCGGAGCAGGCCAGGCACGCCCGGGATCATTTCTTCCGCAAGGGCAACCTGCTGGCCCTGCGGGAACTGGCCCTGCGTCACACGGCCGAGAGCGTGGACGCCCAGATGCGCCGCTACATGGCGTCCGAAGGGATCCACAAGACCTGGGCGGCGGGGGATCGCCTGCTGGTGTGCGTGGGCCCCGGCGAGCTGTCGGAGCGGCTCATCCGGGGCACGCGCCTCATGGCCGGCGCCCTGGGCGCCCCCTGGATGGCCCTCTACGTGGAATCCCGGAAGCACCTCAAGTTCACCGACGAGGACCGCGTGCGGATCGAGAACAACCTTCGCCTGGCGGAAAAGCTCGGGGGCGAGACAGCGGTCATCGAGGGGGCCGGCAGCCTCCATGAGGACATCCTCACCTTCGCCCAGGACCGGAACATCACCAAGCTCGTGGTGGGCAAGCCGTCCCGGCCCCGCTGGATGGAATTGGTGATGGGCTCCACCGTGGACGACCTCATCCGCCACAGTGGGGATATCGATGTCTACGTGATCAGCGGCGAGGCTGGGCGAGAACCGGCGGCCCCGCTCATCCGGCGGCCCATCACGAGTCCCGTGCACAACTACCTGCTGGCCGCCATGACGGTGGCTCTGGCCAGTGGCGTTGCCATCCTCGTCTTCCGCCGCACGGAATTGGCCGATGTCGTCATGGTGTACCTGCTGGGCATCCTGATGGTGGCCACCCGGCTCGGCCGGGGTCCTTCCCTCCTTGCTTCCATCCTCAGCGTGGCGGCTCTCGACTTTTTTTTCGTCCCCCCGTACTTCACCTTCGCCGTCACCGACTTCCGGCATGTGGGCACCTTCGCGGTGATGCTCCTGGTGGGCGTGGTCATCGGCAACCTTACTGAGCGCATCCACGCCCAGGCCCGCCTCGCACGGGTCCGGGAGCAGCGCACCCACGCCCTCTACCGGCTGGGGCAGGAACTGGCCCGCAGCGCCGGTTCCGCGGCCCTGGTGGCCTCCGCCATCCAGAACGTCGCCACCCAGTTCCAGAGCCAGGGCGTGGTCCTCCAGCCCGACGAGCACGGCCGGCTTCAGATGCCGGACCATCCCATGGCCTTCCCTCTCAACGAGCAGGAATTGGGGGTGGCCCAGTGGGTCTTCGATCATGCGGAACCCGCAGGTCTCGGCACCCTCACCCTGCCCGGCGCCCGCGCCACTTATCTTCCACTCAAGGGCTCGACCGGAGCCATCGGCGTCATGGGTTTGCTCCCGGAGGGTGCGCCCCGTTGGATCGAGCCTGATCAGGGGCAGCTGCTCGAGGCCTTCGCCACTCAGACTGCCCTGGCCCTGGAGCGCGCCGTGCTTGCGGAACAGAGTGCCCGTGACCGTCGTCGCGCCGACGAGGAGCACCTTCGCAATGCCCTGCTCAGCTCCGTTTCGCACGACCTCCGCACCCCCCTCGGGGTCATCACGGGTGCTGTGAGCACGGCCCTCGAAACGCCGGATCTCGCCGAACCCGCCCGCCGCGAGCTGCTTCAGTCCGCCCAGGAGGAGGCCCAGCGTCTCCATCGTCTGGTCTGCAACCTGCTCGACATCACGAGGCTCGAAGCGGGTTCCCTGGAGCTCCACACCGAATGGACGCCCATGGAAGAGGTGGTGGGCGCGGCCCTCAACCGCAAAGAGCTTGCCACGGAGGCCCACCGTGTGCGCGTATCCCTGCCAGAGGACCTGCCCCTGGTGGCCATGGATGGCGTGCTCATGGAACAGCTGCTCCTGAACCTACTCGACAACGCGCTGAAGTACTCCCCACCCGAATCGCCTGTGGACATCAAGGCCTGGGCCGCAGGGAAGTCCTTCACCCTCTCCGTGTCGGACCAGGGACCGGGCATCCCATCCGGTGAGGAGGAGCGGATCTTCGAGAAGCTCGCCCGGGGCCAGACCGCCTCCAACCGTCCGGGAGCGGGCCTGGGCCTCGCTATCTGCAAGGGCATCGCCACCGCCCATGGCGGGAGCATCCAGGCCGTCAACCATCCCCAGGGCGGCGCCCAGTTCCTCGTCAGCCTGCCCCTGGGCACGCCGCCGCAGATGCCGAAGGAAGGCGTGTGAGCAGCCCGGCCCCCGTGATCCTGCTGGTGGAGGATGAACCGCAGATGCGCCGCTTCCTCCGGGTGGCCCTGGAGGGGAGCGGCTACCGGTACCTGGAGGCCGTCACCGGTCAGGGAGGGTTGGCCCTGGTCGTCCAGCACCGGCCGGAAGCGATCCTGCTGGATCTAGGTCTGCCGGATATGGATGGCCTGGATCTCGTGACGCGCCTGCGGGAATGGAGCCGGACGCCGGTCATCGTGATCTCCGCCCGTGGACAGGAGACCGACAAGGTGGCAGCCCTGGATGCCGGGGCCGACGACTACCTCACCAAGCCCTTCGGGACCCGCGAACTACTGGCCCGCATCCGCGTGGCCCTCCGCCATTCGGGACCCGAGACTGCGGATGACCCCGTGTTCACCCTGGGCCGGTGGCAGGTGGACCTGGCCAAGCGGCTGGTCCTGGTGGAGGGCAAGGAGGTCCACCTGACACCGCTCGAGTACAGCCTCTTCACAATCCTCATCCGCCACGCCGGGAAGGTGGTCACTCACCGGCAGTTGCTAAAGGAAGTCTGGGGTGGCGCCGCGGGCGCGCAGCCCCTCTACCTCCGCGTCTACATGACCCAGCTCCGCCACAAGCTCGAGGAGGAGCCCTCCCGACCCAAGTACCTTCAGACCGAACCCGGAGTGGGCTACCGGCTGTGGATGGAGGTTTAGGGCTGGTCCCGAACGATCTGGAGGGAGGCGATTCTCTGGTACGCGTCACACTGAATGCCGATCATCCAACACCAAATACTCCGGAAGGCAGACAGGAGTCCCATGGCCACCACACTCGCCTTTGATGTCTACGGGACCTTGATCGACACGCATGGGGTGATCAACGCGCTGAAACCGCATGTGGGCCATCGGGCCAGTGATTTCTCGCGGGCCTGGCGCGAGAAGCAGCTGGAATATTCTTTCCGCCGGGGGCTGATGCAGCATTACGAACCCTTCGCGGTTTGCACCAGCCAGGCGCTGGATCTCACCTGTTCCCAGTTCGGCCTTCACATGAATCCGGAAAACAGAAAGGAACTACTGGATGCCTACCGGACCCTGCCTGCCTTCAAGGATGCCAGGGAAGGCCTCGCCCGAACCAGGGAGGCCGGATTCAGGCTGTTCGCTTTTTCAAACGGCAGTGCGGAGGCGGTGGAAGCCCTGTTGGCGCAGGCGGGCCTTCGGGACTTCTTCCTGGACGTGGTGAGCGTGGACGAGGCGAAGTCTTTCAAGCCGAATCCCGGTGTATACGCCCACTTCCTCAGGCGGGCCGGTGCCACGGGCTCCGAGGCCTGGCTGATCTCCGGCAATCCCTTCGATGTGATTGGAGCCCTTTCCGCTGGTATGCGAGCGGCCTGGGTCAAGCGCTCCCCGGAGGCCCTGTTCGATCCCTGGGGCATCGAGCCGACCTTAACTGTCGCCAGCCTGGCGGATCTGGCGGCGAGGATCTGCCCTTAGGTCTGCCGCTCGGATTCATTGCCCAGGTTGGCCGCGCAGGCGGGACAGATTCCGCGGCTGAAGGAGGCCTTTGTCCGGGGTTTCAGGTAGGTCTCCAACTCCTGCCAGTACCCTTCGTCATCACGGATCTTCTTGCACCAGGCGCACACCGGAAGCAGGCCCTCAAGCTCCTTGACGTTCTCCAGGGTCAGATCGAGGTTTTCGCGGAGCACCTGCTCCCGCTGGTAGGCCAGCTTCAGCCCACCCGTGACCACCGCGACCAATGAGTAGGAAAGGAGATGGTTGATGGTGTCCCAGATCCGGTAGAACTCCTGGGTTAAGGGCCGTCCGGAGGTCAGGTCCACGCAGTACCAGCAGCAGGCGGACAGGAGGGCGAAGCCCAGGCCCCGGGATATGCCGACGCCCCAGGTCGCGATGAGGACCGGAATGACATAGAAGGCCGAAAAGCCGAATTCATAGGACGTGACGGCGTCTACCGTGGCGACTACCCCGAGCACAGCCACCGCCGTCAAAAAGATCACGGCCGGGGCATGGGTGGAATCTGCCCCCTGAACACCTGACGATAGGAGAGAAGCGATTCCCATGGCGAACGGACCCCCGGGGCATTCGAGTGGCGTTCAGGGGGCGATTTCAGCGAAGAACCATGGTTCTTCGTTCACTGGATCGTGAAGGAGGGATTTGGGAGGATGTTGTCGGGGGAATTGTTGTTGATGGATCCCCCATTGGGTCCAGGGACCGTTACCGTGAGGACATATCCCGATCCGGCGGGGATGCCGGTCGGCACGGTGGTGGTGATTTCGTTGGCATTGAGCACCGTGTAGACGGCCTGTGGAGTCCTGACGGGGCTGGCAGGATTGCCAGCGATTGTGGTAGGTCCGTAGAAAACCAGTGGGGCGGTAGCACCGATGAAGCCCGAACCCGCGATGGTGACTGAATCCCCAGGGTTCATAGTTGATCCAAGAGCCGGATATGTGACGTTCGATATGCCAGTGATGGTCGGCGTGACGTAAAAGGGCGTAGAGCTCGTGCTGGTTCCTGCAGGGGTCGTAACCACGACGAAACCGGTTTGAACGTTTCCAGGAACTTGGGCGTTGATCTGGGAGTCGGCGTACACAATGAAAGGGGCCGACACGCCCCCGATGGTAACGCCCGTGGCGCCATTGAAGCCGGAACCAAAGATGTACAGGGTGCTGCCTATGGGGGCCTGAGCGGGGGAAAAGGGCGATGAGGAGGACGTGATGGTTGGCGGGGCCGTCGAATGGCCCGAACAACCCAACATCGTGAGGCCCAAGGCACCGCCGATCAGGCAAGGCAAAACAATCCTGTGGACCAGACGCATGTCGGAACTCCTCATTTCAACGGAGGGCTGCCTTGATCAACGATGTCCCGACAGGCGCATTGGTTCCAAATCAGGCCGGAATTCCGCGGGTGCCTAGCGGTGCCAGCCAGGTGCCAGACCTCGAGAAAAACCACCGCCACCCCGGAAGCCCGCGCCTCGACCAAAGCCACCATAGGAGCGACTGACGCCGTTCCATCGCCCTCCGCCCCAGTAGGCTCGACCGCCCCATCCATAGGACCGGTAGGGGCCGCCGAAGCCGTACCAGTGGCCCAGTCCGACCCCGTACCAGCCGAAATAGCGAGGACCGAAGAGCCCGAAAAACGGCATGGGTCCCCAGCCCCAGAGCCAGGGGGCGACCACCCAGCACCACCCGGTTTCCGGGTAGTAGACATACATGTTGGGCGTGGAGCCATCCGGCGGCAGATGCGTGTACTTGTCCCCATAGGGCATCCACACCCACCCGTACTGGGCGGTGTAGACCCACTGACCATCCTGGGAAGGCTTCTGTTGGGAGGAGCCCTGGGGCTGTTCAGAGGGAGGCTTGGGGAGCACCGCCGGTGGCGGGGGAGGCGGGTTGGTGGGTGCCGGAGTGGCGGGATCAACTGGAGGATTGGCCTGCGTGCTGGATCTGACCGGGGTCCTGTCCGGATCCTGGGCGACCGCAGCCACCGAAAGGTTTGCAAGCGTGGTAACCATGACCAGGGTGCTCTTAAGGGTCTTCATGGATGCACCTCCTATGGCATTAGACACCGGCAGAGCTGGATTGGTTACATCAGTCATGTACTCAAAGAATTGGAAGCCTCCCTAGCATCCAAGGCCTTTCACTCCATCTCGAAGGACAGGTAGGACAGCTTCCCATCCCGCTCCACCTGGAGGGCCACGGCATCCCCTGGCTTGAGGGCTCGGACTGCCTTCTTGAGGGTTTCCAGGGAATCGATCTGAGTCTGGTTGATGGACCGGATGACATCTCCCGCCTTCAGACCGGTCTCGGCGGAGGTGGCGTCTTTAATGCGCGCACCCACCATGACACCAGAATCGCTCCGCAGATGAGGCATGACCTTGCGAATATTCTCGTCGATGTCCGCACCAATGATGCCAAGCCTTCGCACGAGGCCTTTGTCGGACATGGCCAGTTCGCCTAGCTGGTCCGTGGGTCGGGTGGACTCCTTGGCCAGAATCTCCAGAGTGTAGGTTTCCTCTCCATGCAACAATTTGAGGGTCACGGGTTGATCAATGGGGTGGACAAACACGGACCTCATGAGTCCGGGAAGGCCGTAGATCGGGTGTCCATCAAACGAATCGATGATGTCCCCGGGTTCCACGCCCGCGGCCTTGGCGGCGCCGTCCGGATCCACGTCGGCGATGATGACGCCCCAGTCCCGGGGAAGCTTGAGGCCCGCCGCCAGTTCAGGCGTGATGGGCTGGGGGATGATCCCGGCTTCGATCCGGCGCACGCGGCCGTACTTGCGCAGACTCTCGTAGACGAACTTAACGGTCTCGGCCGGAATGGCGAACCCCAGTCCCTCGCTGCCTCCCGAGCGGGTCAGGATGAAGGCGTTGATGCCCAGCAGGGAACCTTCCGCATTCACCAGCGGGCCTCCACTGTTGCCTGGATTGATGGGGGCATCGGTCTGGATGAAGGCCATCGGGAAGGCATTCTCGACCTGGCGCTCGGCGGCGCTGACCACGCCCATGGTCACGGAACTGGTCAACCCCTCCGGGCTGCCAATGGCGAAAACAAGCTCGCCTTCCTTGGCCAGGCTCGCTTTCTCCAAGGACAGGACCGGGAGGTCGGTGGCCTCGATCTTCAGCAAGGCCAGGTCGACGTCTGGCTGACTGCCGATCACCTTGGCGTCGAAAATCCGTCTGCGGATGGAATCTGGGGCGGAGGGCTTGGTGCCCTGGATCGTCGGGAGCATCACCCTGACCCGCTGGGCTCCGTGGATCACATGCTCGTTGGTGAGGATGAAGCCTGAGGGATCCACGATGATCCCCGAGCCAAGGCTGTGCTGGCGTTCGACGACTGCGGCCTCGGTCCGGTTGCCGTCCTCGAGTAGACCGAAACCGGCGACCCGGATCTGCACGACCGCCGGGGATACCTGCGCAAGGATCTGCGCCATGTCAGCGTTCAGTTTCTGGATGACGCCCCCGCCGGAAGCGCCGCCAGTGACGGGTTTCGGATGTGAAACGGCCTGTCCCT
>Ga0209777_10009244_pt1 | contig 10637 bp, 9 predicted proteins | sample FrelakmetHBP12HB_FD_187147 | JGI IMG/M metagenome (GOLD analysis project Ga0209777, IMG submission 187147) | Freshwater lake sediment microbial communities from the University of Notre Dame, USA, for methane emissions studies -HBP12 HB (SPAdes)... | ecosystem: Environmental > Aquatic >... | reverse complement strand
GTGCCTATGCGGTGATCTCCGAGGGCTGTTCTAATTATTGTTCTTATTGCGTGGTCCCGTATGTGCGCGGCGAATTACACCAGCGTAATTATAAAGATATACTAAAAGAGATAGAAGGGGCAGCGGAAAGAGGGATTACTAAGATTACGCTTCTCGGGCAGAATGTGAATGCGTATCGGTTCAGTGTTCATGGTTCAGAGTTGATAGTTGACTTCGTGCAGCTATTGAAGATGGTAAATGAGATTAAAGGATTAAAAGAGTTTAGTTTCGTTACTTCTCATCCCAAAGATACATCTAGAGAATTATTCAAGGTGATGGCGGATACGCCGAAACTTAAGAAGTCCCTGCATCTCCCGGTGCAATCCGGTTCAGACAGGATCTTAAAACTGATGAACCGGGGGTACGATAGAAAATTCTATTTGGATTTAGCGGATAATTATCGTAGAATTGTAAAAGGCGGCTTGCTTAGCACGGATATCATTGTGGGGTTTCCTTCGGAAACAGAAGCAGAGTTTGAGGATACGCGTAAGTTAGTAGAGGAAGTTAAATTTGATGCCGCTTACATCTTTAAATATTCTCCTCGTCCGCATACCGAAGCAGAAAAGCTGGTAGACGATGTGCCAAGGGAAGAGAAAGAAAAGAGGCATAAGATCATATTAGATTTACAAAAAGATATCTCCAATAATAAAAATGCTAAAAAGAGTCGTTAAGCTAGTTTTGTTCGTTTTGTTCATTGTCTCCGTGAATAACGGATACTGCTTAAACCTAGACAAAGTCAAGATTAATTTTCTAAACGGTGATTATAAGGCCGCGGCGTTAGAAGGCGAGAGGCTGCTTGCCCAAGAGCCGCATTCTGATGAGCTTTATTATCTCTTAGGGTTAATTTACTTAAAAGACGGGAATTTCTTGCGCGCCTCGGATATATTCGAGATAATCTTAAGGGAATTTCCGGATACCAGGTTAAAGGATGAGGCTACCCTTGGACTCGGGGATAGTTATTTTTTAAGGGGGGAGCTGGATGATGCCGAGGCCTGTTACAAAAATTTATCCGTTAAAAACACTAAAACCAAATTAAAAGCGCAGGCATACCAGCGTTTAAGCCAGATCGCTTTTAAAAAAGGGGATACCGAGTCCGGCAAGGATTATCTGGATAAGTTAAAACAGGAGTTTCCTTTGGGCGTAGAGTTAAAAGAGGATAAGGATTTATTCCCCGTTTCTTATTCCGCCGGAGATATTTCTTATACGGTGCAGGTAGGCTCTTTTTCTAGCAAAGCCAATGCCGAAAATCTTACGCAAAGATTGACCCGTAATGGATACCCTGCCTACCTGGAAGAATCGGCTTCCGCGGGGCAAGCCGCTTACCGGGTCAGGGTAGGAAAATTTAGTTCGCGTAAAGAGGCCGTAGATTCAGAAGAAAAACTTTCAAGAGAAGGTTTCCCCACCAAGATCTATCCTTAATATGCCTTCCGTGCTGCAGTTTAAATTCGATAAGAAAGACGCTTATTTTCTTTTCTTTATCCTGGCCATCGGTGTCCTGATCCGGATAATGTATCTTGCCGATTATAAAAATACCGAGGTCTATCCGGTAATGGTGCATTCCGACGGCTATTATTATAACCTCTGGGCAAAGGATATCGCCAGCGGCGATCTCTTTGGCAGGGGCGCATTTATGAAATGGCCGCTTTACGCCTATTTTCTGGGCACGATATTTAAGCTATTCGGTGAAAATATTACCTTTGTCTATTTACTGCAATTTATATTCGGATTAATAAATTGCGTATTGATTTATACCATCTGCCGGATAATCTTTAATCGAATGACTGCGGTATTTGCCGCACTCCTAACCCTATGGTACGGTTTATTTGTTTTCTACGAAGGCCTGCTTATCTATACCAGTTTTTCCATTCTTCTAAATTCCGCGCTATTCTTATATTTTCTGCATCTGGACAATCGGCTTACTAAAAAGAATCTGTTTATCGCAGGAGTTTTTTTGGGGATATGCGCGATTACGCAGGGGAATATCCTGATTTTTGGTATTTTCGCTCTGGCCTGGTTATTTTGGAAGCACAAACTAAGCCTGCGCGCGCTTGCCGCAGGGGCTATCTCTTTTTTGGCCGGGTTAATTTTGATTATCGGCTTGGTAACTTTACGTAATTATGCGCTAGATAAGGATTTCGTGCTCATTGCCGGTAATACCGGGATAAACTTTTACTTAGGGAATAACCCTCAGGCGCGGGGTGTATTTTCCGCGATGTACTTTACTTCTAATCAGGATTCCATGTTTAAGGAATCCCGCGCCATCGCAAAAATAGAATCAGGTAGGGATCTAAAGACATCACAGGTGTCCGCGTTCTGGTTCAATAAATCTTTTGCTTTTATTAAGAAAGAACCCCTTACATATCTAAAGCTGCTGGGGCATAAAATCACTTATCTTTTTAGCACGGGAGAGTTCGTACATGACCATGAATACCGTTTCTTACCCGGCAAGATCCGTATCTTTAAAATATTATCTTTAAACCTAAAGTATATTTTACCGCTGGCGTTTTTAGGGATGCTTTTGGGCCTCAAGGAATTTAGAAAAATTGGGCTGTTCTATATCGCCTTATTTTCTTTATCCTTAGGGATAATCATATTCTTTGTTACTGCCAGATACCGGATGAGCGTAGTGCCGTTTTTGATCATGTTTGCCGCTTATCCGCTAGGTTATTTTTATGCGCAAATAAGGGGCAGGCGTTATTTTAAGTTAGTTTTATCCGGTATCGCTATGGTAGCTATTTTTCTTTTGCTGAATCATCAAAGGATATCTCGCCAGCAATCCGGATACATAATATCCGAGCCGGAAGTACAGGGACTGATAGCTGAGGCATCGGTTAATGAAGAAAAGGCAGATTACAAAAAAGCATTGGAGCAATTACAGGTAGCCGCCCGTATTAGCCCGCGTAACCACCATATGATCTTTGCCTTCGGTTCGGTCTATTATCACATGGACAAATTCGATCTGGCAGAAGAAAAGTTTAAAGAGGCAATGGGCATTTTTCCTTTTTATATTGATGCCTACTATAATTTGGGATTTTTATATAACCAAGAACATAGATTTGATGAGGCGATTGCGGTCTTAGAAAGAGGGAGTTTTTTAGATCCGGAGGATGCGGCAATATATTTTGAATTAGGCAAGGCATATAAGGCGAAAAAGGATTTAGCGAAAGCGAAAGATAAGTTTAACATTGCTTTAAGTAAGATGCCGCGCTGGAGAAAAGAAGACAGGCAGCTTATAGAAAAGGAACTTGTGGGGTTATGATGAAGCTGCAAGAGATTATATTTATCACCGGGCCCACGGCAATAGGTAAAAGCGAAACCGCGGTCCTGTTGGCGAAAAAGATTGACGCGGAGATTATCTCCTGCGATTCTATGCAGATTTATAAAGGGATGGATATTCTTGTTTCTAAGCCCGGTACGGAGTTGCTCAAGGGCGTTACGCACCATCTAATTAGTATGATTTCTCCGGTAAAAGAGTATAATGTTTCAGCATACCGCAGGCAGGCATTAAAAGAAATCAAGCGGATTACCGGAAAAAATAAGGTCACGCTTTTTGTCGGCGGGACCGGGCTTTATATGTCCATATTAGTGGACGGAATATTCCAGATAAAATCCGAAAATAAGGATATCCGTAATAAACTTTATCAGCAAGCCGAAAAGAAGGGGAGTATTTATTTACATAAGAGGCTGGCGAAGGTTGATCCGCAGGCAGCGGCTAAAATTCATCCTAATGATACCCGGCGCATTGTCCGGGCGTTAGAGGTCTTTCTGGTAACGGGTAAACCGATCTCTGAATTGCAGAAGACAAGAAAAGGCCTAATTGATGAATATAAGGTAAAAATATTCTGTCTGGATATGCCGCGGGAGCAACTTTATCAAAGGATTGACGCGCGGGTAGAGAAAATGTTCCGGCAGGGGTTGGTAGATGAGGTAAGGCGTTTATTGAAAAGAAAATTGAGCCGGACCGCCCGCTTTGCAATCGGGATAAGGGAGTTGGAAGGTTTTTTTAACGGCGCATATGATCTAGCCGAGGCAAAACGCCTGATCCAGCGTAACAGTCGCCAATACGCTAAAAGACAGTTGACTTGGTTTAGAAAAGATAAGCGTATAGAGTGGATTAATATTGACGAAAAAGATAAGCCGGACAAGATATCTGATAGAATATTGAAAATTCTAAAGAATTAGCGGTTTTTACGGGTCCTGCCTTGGTGGTGTCTCTCGCCGCAAATATGCGGCTGCGAGACACGCACCAAGTCACCCGTAAAAATTTCTAGCATAGAGCATATAATCTAGCGGCTGGCTTGGACTGATTTCGAGCGGGGCGTCGAGGACGCCATGCTTAAAACGTTTCTAAATTCAATCGTAAAAGTGCCTTTTTAGCGGGTGGCTTGGGGATATCCGAGCACGCACCGTAAGGAGCGCGCGCAGGATGCCCCAAGACAGGACCCGCTAAAAAGAGAAAGATAGAGGAATATGGAAAAAGCTCTCTTAGTTTCAATAAAATTTAAACACGAGAAGGATAACTGGGGTTTCGAGGATATTGCCGAGGAGATGGAGGAGCTGGCTGCGACGAGCGGCGCCGAGGCGATAGATAATATCACCTGTCTTTGCGATACGCCTACGCCGAATTTTTTGATCGGGCGCGGCAAGGCCGAGGAGATTGCCCTTCTTTGTCAAGAAGAAGAGGCGGATATGGTTATCTTTAGCCATGATCTATCCGGCACGCAGCAGCGTAATCTAGAAGAAGTTATCGGCAAAAAGACTATTGACCGCACCCAGTTGATCTTAGATATCTTTGCCAAGCACGCTAAAAGCCCGGAAGGTAAAATGCAGGTAGAGCTGGCGCAATTACAATATCTCATGCCGCGCTTGATCGGCAAGGGATTAATCCTTTCGCGTACCGGCGGCGGTATCGGCACCAGCGGACCCGGAGAACAGAGGCTGGAGGTGGATCGCCGCAGGATCCGTAAAAAAATAGATAAATTAAAGGAAGACCTCAGGCATTACTCTTTGCACCGCGCGACTATGCGTAAGAAAAGGAGGGAGAAATCGCTTCCTACCGTGGCTTTAGTAGGTTATACCAATGCCGGAAAATCTACGCTTTTAAATGCCCTGACTGACGCCGGGCAGGTGGTTGCCGATAGCCTTTTTACCACACTTGACCCTTTAAATAAATCCCTGCAGTTGCCGAATGGAGAAAATATCGTTATCTCCGATACCGTAGGTTTCCTGAACAACCTGCCGCATCATTTGATCGAGGCCTTTAAAGCCACCCTAGAAGAAGCGATGGAGGCGGATTTACTGATTCACGTACTGGACGTAGTGCATCCGCGCGTGTATGAACATGCAGAAGCAGTATTTACGGTTTTAAAAGAGTTAGGCGCGGATGAGAAACCCATTATTACCGCTTTAAATAAAATTGATCTATTGGACGATAAGATGTGGCTAGAAAAATTACAGAGAGATTTTATCCATCCTGTGCCCATTTCGGCAAAGTTCCGGCAGAATCTGGATATCCTTTTAAAAAATATCCAGGATAATTTTGTCAGCCGGATGGAGCGTCTGGAGATCGTTATTCCGCATGCGCGCATGGACCTGGTGGATCTATTCTACCGCGAAGGCAAGGTAGAAGAGATAAAATACCTGCAGAACGGGATAAAAATCAAACTTTTTCTCCCTAAGATTCTCTTACAGAAACTAATGCACTCCAAAGGTATAGAGATAGTCAGTTAGAATATCTAACAAAAATAATTAAAATAACTTGACAGAATAATTATTTTGTGGAAAATAAATACGTGAATATCCACGCATAAAGATACTTATTCAAAGCGGGGGATATTTTTTTACTTATCGATTAGCACTCTCATTACAGGAGTGCTAATAGAAGCGAGGTGAGGGGCATGGGATGAATAAAATGAGCCTAATGCGGATGAATCGAGAGGTTGACAAAATAATAGTTTGTGTTAAAATTATCCCCTGGCATTCTAAAGGTAAGAGTGCTAAGTATATGGCCAAACAAGGAGCATAGATGGTCAAGAACGTGGATTTTGCATCCCGAAGAAGGGCAATTTTAACCGCTACTATTAATAGGTATATCAAAGAAGCGCTGCCTGTGGCTTCCGAAGACGTAGCAAAAGAGTTTGAATTAAGTTCGGCTACTATCAGGAATATCTTTGCGGACCTGGAGTCAGAAGGGTATCTGTCCCATCCTTATACTTCCGGAGGCAAGATGCCTACGGATAAAGGTTACCGCTATTATGTGGATTTTCTGCTGGCGCAGATGGAGCTTCTGGATGAGGAAAAAGAGCGTATTGTCAAGCGCTTCAAAAGAGAAATGTCTAAGCTTGAGGATGCGCTGGAGGAAACCTCAGAGATTATTTCTGCCATGACGCATTATGCCAGCATCGTTTCTTTCTTAGAATGGCAGGACAGGTTCTTTTATAAAGGCATCAGTCATATCTTGGATCAGCCGGAGTTTCAGAGTATGGATAAGATGCGTATTCTGATTAGGATGATCGAAGATAAAGAGCGGCTCCTAGATATTATTAACCGCGATTTTAAGGGTAAGGTCAAGGTGTATATCGGGCGGGAACTAGGTGTTCCGGAGATGGAGAACTGTTCTTTGGTAGTTTCTAGTTATCGCAGGAAGAACCGGCCTTCGGGAAGATTAGCGGTTCTGGGCCCGGTGCGTATGGAATATAAACATATTATTCCTACCGTGGAATATATATCCGATGTATTATCCGAGGTACTCACTGACCTTTAAGGATTATGGAAGAGCATAAGGAAAATAAAAAGGACCACGAGGTAAAAGAAGAAAAGATTATCAGCCTTAAGGAATCCGAATATCTGAAATTAAAAGAAGAGGCGGATAAGGCCAGAGAGTGCTTAGAGAAGATGGCCCGGCTGCAGGCGGATTTTGAAAACACCCGTAAGCGCATAGATAAAGAAAAACAGGAGTTTGTCAAATTCGCCAATGAAGGGATCATCTTAGAGTTGTTGAATATTTTAGACGACTTGGAGCGCACCGTGGGCTCAGCGCAGGAAAAACATCAGGATCTGTCAGCGTTTTTAAAAGGTGTGGAAATGATTTTAGCGCATCTTTATGAGATGCTTAAGGAGTACGGGGTTAAACCCATTGAGGCGCAAGGTAAATTGTTTGACCCGCATGCTCACGAGGCATTGATGCAGGTAGAGGATAAGGATTTACCGGAACATACTATCGTAGAAGAATTACAAAAAGGCTATCTATTAAACGACCGGGTAATCAGAACGGCAAAAGTAAAAGTTTCTAAAAAATAGACACCCCGCGCTTATGCGGTATTGCGCGGGTGTGCCCTTGTGGGCTAGGAGGATAAAATGGCAAAAGTTATCGGTATTGATTTAGGGACATCCAATTCAGCAGCGGCAGTAATGGAAGGCGGCAGGCCTGTGATCATTCCTTCCGCGGAAGGCGCGGGGGTAGCCTCCGGTAAGGCGTTTCCTTCCTATGTCGCATTTACTAAAGACGGCCAGCGTTTAGTCGGTGAGCCGGCCAGGCGTCAGGCAGCGATCAACGCGGAAGGTACGATTCAGGCCGCTAAGCGTAAGATGGGCAGTGACTATAAGTTTAAGGTTTTCGGCAAAGAATATACCCCGCAGCAGATCTCCGCTTTTATTTTACAAAAGATCAAGCAGGATGCCGAAGCCTATTTAGGGGATAAGGTGGAAGAAGCGGTAATCACCTGCCCCGCATATTTTGATGATAACCAGCGCACCGCGACTAAAGATGCCGGTGAGATTGCCGGGCTAAAGGTTTTGCGTATCATTAATGAGCCTACTGCTGCCTGCCTTGCTTACGGTCTGGAAAAATCCCAGAAGCAGCAGAAGATCATGGTTTTTGATTTAGGCGGCGGGACCCTGGATGTAACCGTCATGGAGATGGATCAGGGGGTATTCCATGTGCAGTCCACATCCGGCGACACGCAGTTGGGCGGCACGGATATGGATAAGGTATTATTGGAATATATCGCCGGACAGTTTAAACGCGAGACCGGCATAGACCTGATGAACGATAAGATGGCAGTGCAGAGGGTGCGCGAGGCAGCGGAAAAGGCCAAGGTAGAACTTTCCAGCACTCTATCGACGGATATCAATCTTCCTTTTATTACCGCGGATGCCAGCGGCCCAAAACATATGGCCATGAATTTAAACCGGGCGAAGTTAGAGGAGTTAGTCGGGCCGATTATTGACCGCTGCCGGCATCCGATGGAACAGGCGATTAATGATGCCAAGATCACTTCTAAAGAGATAGACCGGATCATCATGGTAGGTGGGCCGACGCGTATGCCTATCGTGCAGAAATTTGTGGAAGATTACGTGGGCAAGAAAATAGAGCGCGGGGTGGATCCTATGGAGTGCGTGGCTTTGGGCGCTGCGGTACAGGCGGCGATCATCACCGGAGAAGTTAAGGATGTTTTACTTTTGGACGTCACGCCGCTTTCCTTAGGCATTGAGACCCTGGGCGGAGTAAATACGAAGTTGATCGAAAGAAACGCCTCTATCCCCACGCAAAAGAGCCAGGTTTTTTCTACTGCCGCGGATAATCAGACCGCGGTCACTATACGGGTTTTGCAGGGGGAACGCCAGATGGCCGACGGTAATGTGGAGTTGGGGAGGTTTGATCTGGTGGGTATTCCGGCTGCAGCGCGCGGCGTACCGCAGATCGAGGTAAAATTTGATATTGACCGTGACGGGATCGTGCATGTCTCGGCAAAAGACCTGGGTACGGGTAAGGAGCAATCCATTCGTATCACCGCTCCTAAAAAACTTTCTAAAGAAGAGATCGATAAAATGGTCAAGGACGCGGAGCAATTCGCTTCCGAGGATACTAAAAAGAAAGAAGAGGTAGAAGCGATCAATCAGGCGGATCAGCTGGTTTACGCTACGGAAAAATCCCTCAAGGATTACGGGGATAAGGTGAACCAAACCGAGCGCGCCAATATTGAAGCAGCGGTGAATGATTTAAAGACCGCGATAAAGGATAAGAATATTGAGAGAGTTAAAAAAGGCATGGAGTCTTTGACCCAGGCCTCGCATAAGTTAGCAGAGGAGATTTATAAGCAGGCCGCGCAGAAACAACAGGGGCAAGGTGCAGGCGGCAAGCAGCAAGAAAAAAACGAGGAGCCGAAAGAAGAGCAGAAAAAAGACGAAGATATCATTGACGCGGAATATAAGGAAGAAGACGGGGATAAGAAATAGTTCATGGTTCATTGTTCATGGTTCATAGTTAAATTTTACACTGAACACTGAACACTGAACACTGAACAAAAGGATTATGTCAACTAAGCGTGACTATTACGAAATATTAGGGGTAAAAAAAAGCGCTACTCTGGATGAGATAAAAAAGGCATATCGGGAGATGGCATTGCGTTTTCATCCTGACCGGGTGCCGCACGAACAGAAGAAAGAATCAGAGGAGAAGTTTAAAGAGATCTCCGAGGCATACGCGGTGCTCTCCGACTCCCAGAAACGCGCGCTTTACGACCAGTACGGCCACTCCGGAATAGACCAGAAATACGCCTATGAAGATATCTTTAAGGGCGCGGATTTCGGCAGTATATTTCAGGATTTAGGAGATTACGGAGTCGGCGGCGGGCTATTTGACGAGATATTTAGCGACCTGGGATTTGATATTTTTAGTGGAAGGGGAGGGCGCAGCGGAGCCGGCGGCAGGCGCAAAGGCCGGGATTTACAAATTGCCGTAGATATCAGCTTAGAAGATGCAGCTAGCGGTACAGAAAAAACCATCACCGTCCCGCGTTATGAATCTTGTGTGACTTGCGGGGGCAGTGGCGCAAAACCGGGGAGCAAAAAAACTACCTGTACGCAGTGCCGGGGTTCAGGCCGCGTCGTGGCCTCTAATGGTTTTTTTCAGATGGCCCAGACCTGTCCGCGCTGTCACGGCGAAGGTTCGATTGTCTCCAGTCCCTGTCCGGATTGCCGCGGGGAGGGCCGGGCCAAAGTTACCCGTAAAATTAAAGTAAAAATTCCCGCCGGAGTAGATACGGATTCACATTTAAGGGTAAGGGGCGAAGGAGAGGCGAGTGCCGCGGGTAGAGGGGATTTATACGTAATCATCGAAGTCCGGCCGCATGCGGTTTTTCAAAGGCACGGAAACGATATCATCACTGAAATCAGCATCAGTTTGAGTAAGGCGATACTGGGCGGTAATGTAGAAGTGCCGACATTGGATGGCAAGGTAGAAATGAAGATACCCGTCGGTACACAAAGCGGTAAAATTTTTCGCCTGCGCGAAAAAGGGATCCCGGATCTGCACGGCCGGGAGCATGGAGATGAATTAGTCAAAGTTGACGTACAGATACCCTTAAGCTTAAACGCCGAACAGCGCCGCTTGATTGAGGAGTTTGCCCGCGCAAGCGGAGAAAATATTGACAAAGAAAGTTTTTCCGATAAGATAAAAAGAACTTTTAGATAAGGGGAATATGCCTACATACGAATACGAATGCGCTCATTGCAAAAAGACCTTTGACCTGTTTCAGCAGATCACGGCTAAGCCCATAAGCAAATGCCCGAAATGCGGGAATAAGGTAAAGCGCCTG
>Ga0209777_10009243_pt1 | contig 10638 bp, 10 predicted proteins | sample FrelakmetHBP12HB_FD_187147 | JGI IMG/M metagenome (GOLD analysis project Ga0209777, IMG submission 187147) | Freshwater lake sediment microbial communities from the University of Notre Dame, USA, for methane emissions studies -HBP12 HB (SPAdes)... | ecosystem: Environmental > Aquatic >... | reverse complement strand
CGAGCGCAAAGCGGCCGCTGGCCGGTTCCATCCACACGCCCATCCCCGCTTCCACCTCCTGCGGATCCACGAATGCGACCACCGGAAGATCCGCGGCGGCGATTTTCAGGAACACGGCATCGGTGGCCGTGTCGCGGACGGCCTGCGTCACGGCATAGGTGCGGTCCGCGGTGCGCACGAGCAGGTCGGCCGTGCGGAGGCTTTTGAGATCCGCGGCCGAAGTGGCGAGCCAACCGTCCGAGGTCACGGCGACGGCCTGGCCGATCTCGCGATCCTCGCCGACGAATCCGGTGTCCGCGGCCGTGGTGATTTTTTTTACGATGCCGAGCACGGACGACAGGCGGTGCGTCAACGATTGCGGCGGCGTCAAAAACGCGCTCGACGGAGTCTGGACGACCGGCACCATCTGCACCTGCGGGGCGGTGCTCGTCGGCTGCGTTGAAACGGCGTTCGGTCCTTGGGATTCGAGCGCGTCGAGGCGTGAGGCAACGGACAGACCGAAGACCAGCCAGCCGGCAATGGCGCCGGCCACGAGTCCGGTGCCGGCCGCCCACCAAAAGGCGCGGCTCGGACGACGCATTTTCCACGAAAAAATAGCCATAGATTCAAAACCGATGGTATCACGGCTTTCGGTTCATGCCCAGCGGGATAATAAAAGAATGGCCATGTACGCGCCGGCGCCCAGCACGCCCTCGAACCAGGCCACGCGCCGGGACGGTTTGGGCTCGTAGGCGTAGCGGCGCATGCGGAGGGGCAGGGCCACGAGGAGCGCCGCGAGCGCGCCCTGGACCAGCATGTTGCCGGGCAGCACCTGGGTCAAAATCGCGGATTGGATGCCGACAAACAAACCCAAGGCGGTCCAACGTGCGCGATGCGCGGCGTCGGCCGTCGGATGCGAGGTGACGAGATACAGGGCGGCGACGGTCACGCCGAACACCGAAACGCCCGCCCACCAGGGCAGACGCACAAAAATCGTCAGGCCGTTGAGGGACAGGCCGAGAAAAAACGCGATCAGGGGTACGAGCGCGACATTCACGTGCGACAGCGCGTTGACCGGATAGCGCTGCGGATCCCAGCACAGGAGAAAAAATAATTTAAGCGAGAGAAGCGAGACGCCGGCGAACAGGATCGTGACGGTGTACCGGGCGATGGCGCCTTCGAGCAGAAGGAGGGAGAGGCCGAAGGCGGCCATGGCCAGCACGGACGGCAGCATTTTTTCCACCGCCTCGCGCACGGAAAGCCGGCGCCAGCCGATCCAGACGGTTGCGCACAGATGGATCGCGAGGGCGGCGAGGAGCGGCCAGGGAAACAGCAGCGGCTGCGCCCACTGCAAACGCGCCAGCAGGAGCGCGCATCCTCCGGACAGCCAGGGCAGCAGCAGAAAAATAATAAATTTCATAGACCTCCGGCGCGCGCGAACCACGCCCGCGCCTGCGCGAGGGCCTCCGACGCCCCGCGCTTTCCTTCCGCGATTTTTTCCAACGCGAGCGCGAGCGCCAGATGAACGTCCCGATCCTGCGGCGCCACCTTGAGCGCGAGCAAACGGTCGCGCGCTTCATCCGCTTTTCCTTTTGCGTCCAATGTTCTCAAAATGTCCGCGACTTGACGGCTCCATTCTTCGTGCACGGCGGACAGGGAAACCGGTTCCGTCGAGGTCGCTGCCGCATCCTGCCGGGACATCGGGGCGGGAGAAGGAACGGCGCATCCGCTTCCGCAGGCACAGACGAGCAACGCGAGGACGCCTATCCGCCGAACAGCCTTCCATGCCGAGAACATACGGCCTAGCCGTTACGCTTGCGCTTGAATGCGAGCCATTCGCTGTACGCCAGCGATCCGCACGTGGCCACCGGAATCGCGATGATGCCGCCCACCACCCCGAAGAGCTGAAGCCCGACCAGGAAGGCGATGATGCTGATGACCGGATTGAGTCCGACGGATTTTTGCATGACTTTGGGCGCGATCAGATTGCTTTCCAGTTCGTGGATCACGATCATGCAGACGAACGCGGCGATGGCGTGGCCCGGTGAAATTGTCAACGCCAGCAGGATGGCCGGGATGCCGGAAATAATCGGCCCGAGGTACGGGATAAATTCCATGAACCCGCCGAGCAGGGCGAGCAACACCGGAAACGGCACGCCCAACACCAGATACACCACGAGATACAGCATGCCCAGGATGACCATGAGCACAATTTCGCCGCGCATCCAGTCGCCGAGCCGGTTCATGACGCGCGTCGCGAACTGGGTGGCGTACTCCCGGTGCTCTTCGGGCACCAAATCCTGGAACGCGCGCTTGATCGCGGGCTCTTCGATAATAATATAAAATGACAGCACGAACACGATCACCACGCCGGCCAGGGCGCCGACGGCCCCGGTGAGCGTACTGAACAGGTTGCCGACCAGATCCTGCATCTGACCCTGGATTCCGAGCAGGGTCGAGCTCCAGTCCGTATCGACCACCAGGCGCGCGACCCACGCTTTGACCACCGAGATCCACCCCGAAGCCCATCCGAACGACGACCCGTACGCACTCGGGATGCTGCGCACTTCCCCGACGATCACGGGCAGCATCAGCGCCAGGAGCAGCGCGAGCGCGCCGACGATTAAAATATAAACCGCGATGACCGCCAGGGCTTTAGGAATTTTGTGCCGTTCCGCCCAGCGTGCAAACGGATACAGGATGCCGGCCAGGAGAAACGCAAGGAACACATAACAGAGAATATCCCGGACGAGCCAGGCGACGACCAGCGCGAGCAGAATAAAGATCGTGCGGAGAACCGTTCCGGTGGAAACGGTGATGACGCGGGGAGATGACATGCGCATAGGATAGCAAGTAACGCGGCTGGTAGGCAAAACAAAAGACAGGTAGTCTGTAGGGGCGATATGAAACCGTACGCCGAAAACCGGAAAGCGCGGCACGAATACGAAACCCTCGAGACCTACGAGGGCGGTTTGGTTTTGACCGGCGAAGAGACGAAAAGCATCCGCGAAGGCGGCGCCAAGCTCGATGGGGCGTATCTGCAGGCGTTCCAGGGCGAAATCTGGCTCATTGGCGCGCACATCCGGCGGTACAGCAAGGCCGGATCAACCGGGACGTATGATCCGGACCGCAGCCGGAAGGTGCTGGTCCATGCCAAAGAACGGGCTTCGCTGTACGGAAAAACGCAGCAAAAAGGCTTGACACTCGTGCCTTTCTCATTGTATCCTCGTGGCCGACGCATAAAAGTCTCGTTCGGGCTGTGCCGCGGGAAAAAGACCCACGACAAGCGCGAAGCCATCAAGCAACGCGACCTTAAGCGCCAGATTCGTCAAGAATCGTAAGGGGATGAATCAGCATCGACGACGAATGACAATCTCCGAGGCAAGCCGAGTCTGTTGGCGGACTCGTAAATCCCTGCCAACACCACGACAACTGCCAACGTCGTTACAAAAGTAAAGAATGCGTTCGCGCAAGCGTTCCGCGTTCCGACCTTTGCTCCGTCCCTCGCCTAAGGCGAGCTTGTACGGACCGATCGCCTCCTGTGCGTCTCACACCGGAGAACCGATCGTCATATCTTGAGACTCGCTCCGAAGAATTGTTCCATTTTTCGAAGGACCGGCTAGGAACTTGGCAGACGATGCTCGTCCATTCCGTGACGCGTCTGCGACCAACGTGAGTGGACCAAGCTTGTGAACGACTCGTCGGTTATCTTCGCTCGGACGGGGGTGCGATACCCCCCATCTCCACCAACAAACTAGCTTATTAGGCGTTAGCTTCTTAGCTGGTTAGGTCAACCCTAAAAAGCTAATAAGCTAAAGCCTAACGCCTTTATCAATGCGCATCCATCATCGCCGCCGCGGAGGCGGCTGGCAGAAAAAAGAAGAAGGACTTGTCTACCGCTTCAACGAGCAGATCCTCTCACCCGAGGTGCAGCTGATCGACGAAGAGGGCAAGATGCTCGGCGCGTACAACACCGCCGCGGCCATCCAGCTCGCACAGGAACGCGGGTACGACCTGGTCGAGGTGTCGCCCAAAGCAATGCCGCCGGTGTGCAAGCTCCTTGACTACGGCCAATTCAAATACCAGAAAGACAAAGAAATGCGCATCCAGAAAGCGCGCGCCAAGAAGGTCGACGTCAAGGGCATCCGCCTGTCGGTCAAAATGGGCCAGCACGACATCGACATCCGGCGCGAGCAAGCTGAGGAGTTCCTCGCGGACGGCGACAAACTCCGCATCGAGATCATGCTCCGCGGACGCGAAAAGGAGCACGGAGACCTGGCAAATCAGCGCATCCGCGACTTCCTGAAACAGATCGAACTCAAGTATCCCCTCTCCATCGAACAGCCGACCACCCGCGCGGGCGGAAACGTCTCGACGATCGTCGGAAGAAAAGCATAAATTAGCTTGTTAGGCATTAGCTGGTTAGCTTCTTAGGTCGATCTAACTAATAAGCTAAAAAGCTAAAGCCTAACGCCTTTCCCCCAATTATGAAACTCAAGACACACAAGACCGTTTCGAAACGGATCCGCATCACCAAACGCGGAAAACTTCTGAAGCGCAAGGGCGGACAGGACCACTTCAACAGCCGCGAGAGCGGAGACGTCACGCGCAACAAACGCCGCGACCTGCAAGTCTCCAAAGTGTACGTCCGGAACATTAAATCTTTGATGCCGAATAATTAACCAACGAAACCAACGTGGGCGAACGCATTGGTTCGCCCCTACCGAATTGAACCATATGCCACGCGTCAAACGAGGGACTCATCACATCAAGCGCCGCAAGAACATCCTGGCCCGGACCAAGGGCATGATGTGGGGGCGCAAAAGCAAACTCCGCGTCGCCAAGATCGCCGCGGTCAAAGCCGGCGCCAACGCCTACCGCGACCGCCGCCTGAAGAAGCGCAACAACCGCGGACTCCAGCAGATCCGGATCAACGCGGCCGCCCGCCTCAACGGCACGACCTACTCGCGGCTGATCGACAGCCTGCACAAGCGCAACGTCGCGCTCGACCGCAAAGTGCTGGCCGAACTCGCGATCAAACATCCGGACGTGTTTACCAAAGTGGTCAAAGGATAACCAAAAATGAAACCTCCCCCGACTTCGATCGGGGGAGGTTTTTTATCCACATCCGCTTTATTTTTCGCTAAAAAAGTGGTATCATAGATGCGTCTCATCTATTTCTATTTTTATCGTACGATCTTTTTATGGCAAGAACAAACGAGGTGCCGATGATGCCCGACCGGGGTGCCGCGGAAAAAGCTCCTAAGCCGGTAAAGCTCGGTGTTGTCGAAGGAGGAGGCAAAGCGGAAAAAAGCACAGGAGAAATGTTGGAAAGCCTTTATCGCGAGGCTTTTGACATCCGTTACCAGCTGGAGACGGGAAAAGGCCGAAAAGGCAATAAAAAGATCGAACACACCGAAGAGCGGCTGGACGAGCTGAAAAAAAATATTGCTGCCATTCGCGGCGATTTAAGAAAGATTCCGGAACCGTTAACAGACACGGGAGACAAAGAAACCTACGGCCAGTTGAAAAAAGCACTCGTTGAAAGCGCCAACCTCATCGAACAGAAACAAACGGAAATCGCGATAAAGAATGTCGAGGCAACAAGACGCGCGCTGGGAAGGTTCGGAGAGGAAGAGCAGCTCCGAGCGCTCACCCGCGTATCGGAAAAAAAGGAAAGGGTCCCGCGCGAAGCCGAGGAGGCCAGACGCCAGGCGCTTAGCGATAAACTTACGGTGGATGTCGATACCTACAAGCAAAGCAGACAGTCGCTTCTTCCGAGGTTTGAGGCCCTGGGAGTCAGGGAGGAGGACATCGATGGAATCCTTCAGGGCACAAAGTCGACCAGTTTAAAAACGAAACTCGTGGGTGCCTGGAACTGGCTTAACGACAAAGCCTCACTCCAGGAGCTCATCGATGAATGGAATACGACTGTTGCAGGAAAAGAAGAGGCGCTGAAGGATCAGGCAAAAGAACTGCTTCCCGGTTACAATGATACACGATTTTTAGCAAGACTCCGCAACTCGGAGCTGGAGGCGGAATCGGTGCTCGAATCCGCCGCGCGCGCGAAGGCCAGGGTCAAGGAATATCCGATGGGTATCAGCGCGCCGTCACGCGTTGAAGTCGGCGGTGGCATGGGTACGGCAGCCGTTGGCACGCGTGGAGCGATGGAAACCTTGGGCCGCGGACCAAAAACGACCCGCGAAGCTGCCATGGCAGAAGCGATCGCCAATATCGACGAGCGCGTACGTGAACAGAGAATGTGGATCCGCGCCCTGCTGACGGATGCGGCTAACCTGCAGAAGAAAGAAACGCTCACGCCCGGGGACATGATCGCCGCCAAAGACTTGGAAACCAACGGCCTCACACTTCAAGAAACCGTTGATGCGATCGGCGCGGATCTGAAGAAAAACGGCGAGTTTGTCGTCGCTCCGCCGGCCAGTTTGAAGTGGGCCATCGACAGTTTGAACGAGGTGGCAAGAATCAAGAACGAACTTAAAGAACGATACGAAAAGCAGAGAAAAGACGTCGAAGGCGAGACCGAGATGCCCGAACCCCCGCGAGCGGAGGCGCCGGCCATGACCGTCCAAGAGGAGATGTGGCCGTTGATTGAAAATATCCATGCGAAACTGGAACAGACACGGAACTGGTATAAAGATTTCCAAGCTCATCCGGAGAAATACAAGAGCCCAATGCCGCTCCATCGGATGAAAAAGATGATTGATGGGTTTAAGTCGGAAATAGACAACAAGCGGCTGACGACCAATGGCATCCCCGCTTATGATCAATACATCGATCAGGCGGTTGCCGATCTGGAAGAGTTGAATAAACTGTACAGCTCGGCGGTCGAAACGTTCGAAGGACGACTCAAACATATCGTTCCCGCTTTCGTCCCTGCCGTCTTACCGTCGCGCGTCTATGAGGAACCCAAGAAGGCCAAAAAGCCCGCGGCTGAAGCCGTGACTGAAATTCCGCAGCCGATTGCGCCCAGGCCCGCAGCCCCGGGCGCGAGGCGTGCCGGACCCGGAGAGATCACGGAACGGCTTCCGGCGGTTGCAATGCCGATCAAAGAAACCGCGGATGAAAAACGGGATAAAGAAATCAATGAACTCAAAGATCGGGTGCGGATCGAGTTGGAGAAAAAAATGGACGCATCCGAAGCAAAGGCGATTGTTGACGCTTTTGAGAACACCTCGGAATTGACGAAGGGGGCGTTTGAACTTCCAAACGTCACGGATGCCATAATGAAAGCGTATAAATATTACGATACGCTCTCCTTGAAACAGCTCGAGGACGAGAATGAAGCGAACAGGGCGTTCGGATTAATATCGAAAGAGGGCGGTGATCAGGCCGTTTCCCGTTATATCGCCCGCCGCGTCCGGTCGGGTCTCGAGCTTAGTCAAAAAGTCAGACAGGTCGAGGTCCTGCGTGATGCGAACGAAGATGTCGCGATATTGCGCGGCCGCGGCGACATGACGAAGGGCGTCATCGTCCGCATCAACGGCGACACGGTCACCGTGGCATTCGAAGGCGAGAACAAAAAAGTTGCCAACAGAGACGTCCCGATCAACGACTTCCTCAAGTGGCAACGAAGAGGACGGGTTAAGGCTGCGGCCTAGTCACATCGCAACCGAGAGGCAAAACCCCCGAAAACGGGGGTTTTGGTTTGGCCGGGCATGCCTCTTGACAAATCCAAAAATCCTGCTAACGTTTAAGTACAACGTTTTCCGGTTTGGAGACGCCCATGGGTACCGACTCGCACCTTACGCTGTCGCAAGATGTCCTCCGAGAGGTTGAGAACGTCGTCGCCGAGCACCCGATCTTGGCTGAGCGAGCCGTTCCTTTCCCCGACATCCCGATAGCCCTTCTGCGAGTCTTCACAGGGGCATTACCGAACTGGGCCGAGGACTTCTCGGCACACAAGGCGACCTACGCGCGCGACGAGTACCAAACTCGCGCGTTCCTCCGCTCGGAGACGGGCGCCCCGGACCCGGTCCGGATCGCCGTCACCTGCCAGCTGCGCGAGCTGGAGCTCGTCATCACGTCCATCGTAAGTCCCGACAACCTGACGACCTACAGCGACCACCAGAAGTACGAGGCTATCAAGGCCGCGCGCGCCTGCGTCCAGCTCGTCTGCGTCGCCTTCTACCGCTCGTGGAAGCGGTGCGCGCAGGCCCAGAACGCGATGGCCGTGCAGGGCGGCGGAAGCGCGACCGTCTGCGAATGCCGGGACGCTCCCCGATCGGTTCCGAGCGAGCCCGCGGCGCCGTCGACGAAGGACGAGATCGCCGAGCTGCCGGAGCATCCGCCCACGCCGTTCGGGATCAGATCCAAGAAGGCGCGGCCGCGGCTGGTCGCACACGGACCGGATGGCGATGCCGACGTGATCCGCGGCATCAATTGGAAAGAGCGCAAGTTCTGTGAAGCGTACGTGGATATGCCGGACGGAACCAAGCTCGAGCTGATGCAAGCGAAGAGCGGGTAGTCTCTCTCCCATCGTGGGAGCTCTTTTTTTTGCCGATATGGTCTGCGCGGTGTAAAATAGGACGTACTTATGATGAAGATGCCCGCCGAAGGTCCGCGCACGCCAACGCGTGGCGCTGAAAAACCGGAACCGCCGAAAGAGAAGCCGCACGTCGCCAAACCGCCGCGGGTCGAACAGGCGCCGCTCAAGGAGGATGCGGATTTGCGCGCGCAGATGGACCGCTTCCGCGAAGATTTGGTTAAACGGACAAAACACGAACAGATGAAGAAATCAATCACGGATGAGATGAAGGACGCGGAAGACCTGTTTGCAAAACTCCACGGCGGAGATTTAAAAGCGATCGCCGAGGGTACGGCCAAAGCTCCGGGCCTCTTTTCGCGATTCGCGAGCGGCGTGACCAAAATGGCGTACGTGCTTTCCGGACGCGGCAACGAGTACAAATCCGCGAAAGAATACATCGAAGAATACCGGGAGCTCCAACGCAGCTTGAGCGCGGAGGAGGATGCGATGAAACAGACCAAACCGCGCGAGGTTTCGCGGCGGTCCTTGGGGGTCGAGCGCACGACGCCGGTGCAAAGCGGCGGCATGGGGACGGTCGCGGCGGCAGAAGTGATGCAGCGGCGCGGCGCGATGCAGCTGCTCGGTGCGTATGAACCGCGCGAGGCGATCAAAACGACCGTGGAGGAACTGACGCGACCATTTGTTGCGGGGATGAAAAAATTCAGCGCCGAACTGACCGTGCTCGACCGCCTGATCCGGGAAGAAATGGAAAAAGCCGAACCGCAGATCGCGGGCCTCAAAAAAGATTTGAACGACATCGGCAAGCGCCTGCAGGCGCTGTACGGACAGCTGGATGACACGGTCCGGCTGAATATAGAGCAAACGCCGGCCGGTAAAAAATTCCTGGAAAAATTCCAGGCGCTTTTGCAATACCAGGATGCGTTGAAAAAGCTGATCGCGACAAAACGGATGACACAACCGATGGCCGTGACGAAATTGCCCGAGGCGATCCGGCCGGTAGAGAAGAAACCGGCCGTCGCCGAGACGTTCCCGCCGCCTTCCGCGGACGAGCTGTCCTGGGCGAGCTTGCCGGTCGAAACGGTTGCCAGATCCAAACCCCGCGCCGTCCCTCCCCCGCCGCCGCTTGAGGCGCTCCCGGCCGAGCAGCGGGCGATCGTGGATCAGGCCGTACGCATGCTCGAGCATAATCCGGACGCATCCAAGCGCGACGCGCTGAATAAACCGGAGATGATGGACGAGATCCGAGGCTACGCACGCACGGTCATGGCGTATCAACAAAAAATCCGCGAACTGCCAAAAACCCGCCCAGGCCGGCTGAAGGAATTGGATCCGGAGCTGTTCGCACATTTGGCCAAACTCCATAAAAAAATCAAAGCGGCCAACGCCTTTCTCGGTTTGAACACCCTCACCTATCTGAATATGGACGTGGAAGAAAAAATCTTGGCGGAGACTGCCAAAAAAGAGACTGCGGATTCGTCCAAAACCCCGTAGACCCGCGTGTGCATAAGCCGGTTGACACGCCGGCTTTTTGTGTTACTGTCATGGATGAATCCTTGTCCTTTCACAGGAGGCGTCCCATGGATGCGAACGATACGGTTTGCGTTCCGATTGACGACGTCCATTGCGAATTCCTCGCCCTGCTCGAGCAACATCCGGCGCTCCGACGCGATCCCTACGTGGTCGAAGCGTTCCTGTCGCTCCTCCAAGCCATGAGCGGCCGTGCACCTATGTGGGCGAGCGCGTTCACGGGTTGCCGGGAGACCTACACGTTCATGCGCGGACAGTACGCCAGCACGCTCCTGCGCAACCGCACCCACGCCGTCCAGACGCCGATGATCCGACGGGCGATCGAGGACGCGCTCGATGCGCTCGGCCGCCTGCCGCCGTCCTCGGTCGGACAGGAGCAAGACGCGCTCGGCTTCCTCTACCTGGTGTGCCACGCGTACACGAGCTTCCTGGACCGCAAGGAACCGGAGACGGACGACGACGACTTCGATGCGCTGATGGATACCCCGGACGACGATGCGCCGATCTTCCGGCCTGCGTCGGATACGATTCCGGACGACAGCGGCGTGATCATCCCGAGCATCGCCGCGAGTTCGGCATGCTCGGAGACGTCGGACTGCCGGAAGATGACGCTGCGCTCGGGATCG
>Ga0209777_10009242_pt1 | contig 10638 bp, 10 predicted proteins | sample FrelakmetHBP12HB_FD_187147 | JGI IMG/M metagenome (GOLD analysis project Ga0209777, IMG submission 187147) | Freshwater lake sediment microbial communities from the University of Notre Dame, USA, for methane emissions studies -HBP12 HB (SPAdes)... | ecosystem: Environmental > Aquatic >... | reverse complement strand
ATGTTGAAAAGAAGTTCCTGTCCATATACCTCGATGCCGGTATTCTCCAGGACAATCCCTTCCAAATTTTGGATGTGAAGGGCGTGGGCAGGCTCATGGAGACTGCTATAACCTGGGCCCGAAGGGAAAAAAGGGACCTGCACATCGGTGTCTGCGGAGAGCACGGGGGAGAGCCGCGTTCCATCATGTTTTTCCACACTGCCGGCGTTGATTCTGTGAGCTGCAGCCCGTTCCGGATACCGATTGCCAAACTGGCCGCGGCCCAGGGTGCCATTCTGGATAATCAGATTGCAGCGGCGAGAAACAAATTGCGCCCTCTGGGCTAGCAGATAGGTCGTAAAGGGGTGAGCTTCGCGCAAGCGAAGCTCACCCCTTCTGCGTTACTTTCGTAGCGGTTTATTCCCTTCTGGTTCTCTTTACCTTGTCGCTTTTCCTCAGGTCTTGGAATAGCGAGGAAAACACTTTACTCAGTGATTCAAGATGGATGTCGCTGCTCAGGTCGCTGTGAAGCGGCGTGATTGAGATTTTGTTTTTTCCAAGTGCCGAGATGTCGGTACCTTCAACCTCTTTCCAGTCGGGTTTGCCGCGCACAATCCAGTAATATTTCCTCTTGCCGTCGTGGCCTGCTTTGATATTGTCCATATAGCTTCGTTCGCCAAGTCGGGTTACTTCGATTCCGGCGATCTTATCAAGTGGCAGGTTGGGCAGGTTGATATTGAGCAGGAACTTATGGGGCATATTGCTGGCAGCAACCTGTTGCGCGATGAGAGCGCCGAGCTTGGCAGCGACATCGAAGCGTACCCTCTTGATAGAGCCCACAGAGATAGCAACAGAGGGCAGCCCGTAGAAATAGCCCTGCAGGGCTGCGCTCACTGTCCCCGAGATTAGCACATCGTTGCCCAGGTTTGAACCCTCATTGATGCCTGAGAACACCATGTCTACGCCGTCTTTTAATAATGTTTTCAGGGCTAAGATAACGGTGTCTGCGGGGGTGCCCTCAACGGAATAAGCCTCGACTCTGGTAACCTCAGGTGGCATGGGGCTTACCCTCACCGGGTGGTGCAGGGTAACTGCAGTCCCTATCCCGCTCTGGTCGCGGTCAGGGGCGACCACAACTACCTCGGCTATTCTCCTGAGTTCCCGGACCAGCGCCCAAAGACCCCGGGCGGTGATGCCGTCGTCGTTAGTAACCAGGATTCTCAAATATGTTCTCCTAGGGAATTCTATTTAGTTTATCACAAAGCTACTGTGGGGACAATTTTCCAGCCTTTGAGAGCGTTCAGAAATGACAAAAGGTTTGCCTGGCCACGAAGCTTGGCTTATAATTGAAACCTTGAAATCAGGAGGAAGATTGGTTGGATAATATCTCTCAAGAGCCGGTCCTCTACATCGTTATAGGATTAGTCGCTATAACCTTAATGGTGCTGGTTCTCCCTTTCAGAGTTAAGAAAATTGGGGAACATCTGGAGCCATTCTTCCTGGTCATGGGCATAATTGCCGTGAGCGTTTCCGGGCTCTGGAGCTTGGGACTGGTGAAAGAGGCACTGAAAGCTCCGGTGATGATACGGTCACTCCCTCTGGGCATTTTCCAGGTGGTGCTCATATTTGGCCTTCTCATACACCATTTCAACAAGCCTTTCCGCAATGGCATTGTATCCCTGGCTGATAAACTCGGCCCCAAGCTCTTTCTCTTCCTTTTCATAGCTTTGCTGGGTCTGCTCTCCAGCGTTATCTCGGTGATTGTTACGGCTGTCATTCTGGCTGAAGTCGTGGCGGTGCTTCCCTTCTCTAGGAATCACAAAATAAAGACCATAGTCGTTGCCTGTTTTGCTGCGGGATTGGGTGCCGTCTTGACGCCGGTAGGGGAGCCCTTGTCCACTATCCTGGTGAATAAATTGACAGGCCCACCGTACAATGCCGGGTTCTTTTTCCCCGTAGATATGTTTGGAATGTACGTAATCCCTGGCGTCATCGCCCTAGCTGTTTTTGGAGCGATATATATTGGCCGCAACATATCTCTGCAAGCAGAGATGGTCGATGCCAGGTACACTGAGACCCTGAGAGGGGTAATAATGAGGGCGGTCAAGGTCTTTATTTTCGTGGCTGCACTCATATTATTGGGTGAAGGCTTGAAGCCTCTGATAGTGTGGTATCTGGACAAGATTTCGCCCTGGGCGCTCTATTGGATTAACACTATCTCTGCGGTTCTCGACAATGCCACCCTGACTGCTGTGGAGATAGGTCCTCTTATGGCACGATTTCAGATTCTCAGCGCTATTATGGGCCTGCTCATTGCCGGCGGGATGCTGATACCGGGTAATATACCTAACATAGTGGCTGCGGAACGGCTGAAGATAAGCATGAGAGAGTGGGCGGTGATAGGAGTCCCGCTGGGGCTCGTTATCATGGTTATTTATTTTATCGCCTTGATATTTACTCATGCCCATATATAGGACACAAGCGCCTTTCAGGTAACTGGCTGAGACGTTGATACAAGAAGAGATGGGGGTGTCTCCCCCATCTCTTCAAATATAAATAGCCGGCTTGTAACCGGCTATTATGCTCCCAGTATTATGTTGTCGATGAGCCGGGGCTTGCCGATTTTGACTGCCAGGGAGACCACTGCCTGGCGCTCAATGTTTTTAAGCTCCTCCAGGGTCTCGGCATCTGCAATGCTGACATAGTCTATTCTGGCTGCACGCGGCTCACTCTGAATGAGCGAGGTCATCTCCGTGCGGATGATGTCGGCATTTCTTTGGCCTTTACCCCACAGCTTTTGTGCCAGGGTCAATGCTTTGTAGAGTACCAGCGCTGATTTCCTTTCCCCAGGGTCGAGATAGACGTTGCGGCTGCTCATGGCCAGCCCATCGGGCTCCCTCACGGTGGGCACAGCGATGACCTCGAGGTTCATATTGAGGTCGGCGACCATCTTTTTGATGACTACCAGTTGCTGGGCATCCTTCTGCCCGAAGTAGGCTCTGGTAGGCTCGACTATGTTGAACAGCTTGGCGACCACGGTGGCCACGCCGCGAAAGTGGCCGGGGCGGATAGCGCCCTCAAGCCGCTCAGTCACCTTTTCCACATCTACCCAGGTGCTATATCTCGGAGGGTACATCTCTTCGGCGCCGGGCATGAAGACGATGCCCGCCTTTTCTTTATTGAGCATGGCCAGGTCTCTCTCGGTGTCTCTGGGATAGGACGCGTAATCGTCCTTGGGGCCGAACTGGGTGGGGTTGACGAAGATGCTGACGATTACATTGCGGTTCTCAGCTCTTGCCCGCCGCGCCAACTCGAGGTGTCCCTCGTGGAGGTAGCCCATCGTAGGGACGAAGCCCACTGAGCCTCTGAGCTTGCGCCGCGCTTCTTTCATCTCCGCAATACTATGCAGAACTTTCATAGTGGCCTCAACATTTCTTTGAGGACTTCTTAAGCTCGGCGAGTACGCTCTCGTCCATGGCGTAGCTCTGTTTTGCAGTGGGGAAGGTTCCCGCCTGGACTTCGGCTATGTAATCGGCAGTCGCCTTCCTGATGATTTCGAATAGTTTGGCGTATTGCTTGGCGTGTTTGGGCATAAAGTCGGTGTACAGCCCTAAGAGGTCGCTTATCACCTGCACCTGGCCATCGCAGTACTTGCCTGCGCCGATGCCGATGGTGGGTACACTGATTGTCTCAGTGATGAGCTTTGACAGCGGCTCGGGCACACACTCCAGTACAATGGCGAATGCGCCGGCCTCATCGAGGGCTATGGCATCGTTGAGCATGCGGACTGCTGTCTCCGGTGTTTTGCCCACGACCTTGAATCCACCGAGCTGGTTTATCGACTGAGGTGTGAGACCGATGTGCCCCATCACGGGGATGCCGCAGGAGACGATTCTTTTCACTGTCTCCGCCATGCTCTCGCCGCCCTCGAGCTTGACTGCCTGCGCCCCACCCTCTTGCATAAATCGGGCGGCGTTGCGCAGTGCATCTTCGAAGGAGACCTGATAGGTCATGAAGGGCATGTCGCCTATAACTAGAGCCTTGGCAGTGCCTCTGACCACTGCCTTGGTGTGATGTATCATCTCGTCCATGGTCACCGGGATGGTCGACCCGTATCCCAGGACCACCATTCCCAGGCTGTCTCCGACAAGTATTAGAGGTATTCCCGCTTCGTCGATGAGCTTGGCTGTGGCGTAATCGTAGGCGGTGAGCATGGCGATTTTCTCGCCTTTTTGCTTCATCTCTTTGATCTGGGTGATGGTAACTCTCATCGGCCACCTCCTGAATAAGGACGGTCAAATACAGTCCGGGTTAAGAGCCTTAGTTACCACTGAAAGCGGGACAAATCTCTTTGGATTTCTTTACGATCTGGTTCTTTGAGTTGACATAAACCAGCTTGGGGGTGTGGTTGCGTGCTTCAGCTTCGTTAACTGTGCAGTAGGAGATAATGATAACCGTATCGCCTTTGTAGACTAACCTGGCAGCAGCGCCATTCATGCAGATGACCCCGGAGCCGCGCTCGCCCTCTATGGCATAGGTTACCAGGCGGGCGCCGTTATCGACGTCAAGGACGTGAACCTGCTCGTATTGCAGGATGTCCGCAGCTTCCATGAGGTCTTTGTCTATGGTGATGCTGCCCTCATAGTCTATGTTGGCCTCGGTTACGCGTGCGCGGTGGATTTTTCCCTTGAGCATGGTTCGCATGTTAGGTCCCTCCTGCACTGGTTAGTTAGAAGTTGGCGCATCTCTTCAGCTCTTGTGCTATCGATTTTTCCCTTGACTAGAGCTACGGGGATAGTCTGCAGTCCCAGCTCTCTATAGGCGGGGAGGAGCGCCGGGGCTGATTTCTCCAGCGCCTCCAGATGCTTCTTTATTGTTCCCAGGTCTCCGCGGGCAATGGGCCCCGTGAGACAGTTGGGCAAGCCGACATTCTCCAGATTGTTGAGGGTGCCGCGCAGCAGCGGCAGTAAAGCTCGGGTTGCTTCCGGTGTGGACACATCGAAGGTCTGCCATAAGTCGGTGGCCATCTTCATCAGGGTTACCAGGTAGTTGCAGGCAATAACTGCTGCAGCATGGTATAGCACCTTGTCGCCTGCACCAAGTTTTACCCAGGTTCCATCAAGGTCCTGGGCCATACCTTTTAGTGTTTCCAAAAGCTCTCCCTCCGCTTCCAGGGCGAAGGTGGAGCCGGGGATGTTCTTTATAGCGTGAGCAACGTTGGCGAAGGTCTGAAGGGGGTGGAAGGCGCCTACCTGAGCGCCGTCTCTTTTTGCTGGCTCAAGCACGTCCAGTGAGTGAGCGCCGCTGCAGTGAACCACGCTTTGTCCTGAATGCCACTTGAGTTCTGAGGCAACCTGTCCGATGGCGTCGTCGGGGGTAGTGATGAAGACAAGCTCGGCGACATCGGCAACGGACTGCTTGTTCTGGTATGACTGGCAGCCGGGGACGCTTGCAGCAAGTCTGTCCGCAGACGACTTGCTGCGGCTGGCAACCGCCATGACAGAGTAGCCTCTTTCATGGAGCGTTATCGCCAGCGCTGTGCCTACTGTGCCTGCTCCTATGAATCCGATTCTAGGCATCTTCATCATCTCGCTTTCGGGCAAATAAAAAGCCTTCGCGAGCATTGCCCGAGAAGGCTTTTAAAAGCCAGGTATCCTATTTTGCCGTCTCGGTCGTGCTCGATCCAAGCGACTTTTGTTTTAGAGGTGCGATTTAGCCTTACCGTCCGCCTCAGGCGGATCGATAGGTAGTATTATTATACCAACTTTAGTAATATTGTCAAGTTCACCTTAGTTACCAAGGTGGGGTATGTACTTCTGCCAATCGGGATGCTCGTCAAAGCGGTGATACACTATGTGGTAGCCAACTATGGGTGGCGCACATGGCTGATGGCGTAGGTCCATGCCTGCCACCTTAGGTGAACGCCCTGCCTTGCGCTGATTACAGGCCCTGCAGGCGCTTACCACGTTCTCCCAGGTGTGTTTGCCGCCGAGACGCCGCGGTACAACGTGGTCTATGGTGAGGTCTCTGGTCTGCTTGCCGCAGTACTGGCAGGTGTAATTGTCCCGAATAAACACCTCACGACGGCTCATCTTCCGCTGTGTGCGGGGGCGTTTGATGAGGTAGACGAGGCGTATCACCGAAGGCAGGGGGATGGTCATGGAGGCGCTGCTGATATTGCCGGAGTTTTTCTCCAGCATCTCCGCCTTGCCTCGCCATATCAGGACAACCGCCCTCCGTGCACGGCAGACATCGAGCGGCTCGTAATTTTGATTGAGGACCAGGACCGGGGAATTGATCACAATAATCTCCGTACAAGGCAAATGATAGCAGGGAATCAGGGAGGTTGCAACCCTGACCTGTCCTTTGGACTAGTAAAGTTGGACTAGTAAAGTGCCATGATTTTGTATCAATAGTTGATGCGACTGTCTCAATCCCTTCTGTGGCTAAAGAGGGCAGCTTCGCTTTCATCCTCACGCAATGGTGTAAAATAATACACTCACTTCTTGGCGTAGCTTTTATTGCGGCAATACCCACCGAAGGACTATAATTGCCTTTCAGTTAATGCAATCACGATAAAATATATTTGCGAAGATTTAAACGAGGCTTGCATTTTCCTCCAGTGAATAGTAATATACTCGCGAAAAATAGTAATGTGAGTCGATACATGATTGAAAACTTAAAGGTTCAACATTACAAGAGCTTGAAATCCGTAGACATTCCATTCCACCCCTTAACAGCCCTCATTGGACCGAACGCGTCGGGGAAGTCCAATATATTAGACGCTATGGCTTTTATCTCTGAATTCGTTAGAGGCGAAAACATTACCAATATGATATCCAGGAGGGGCGGCTACGGGTCGTGTGTTTGGGGCGGGGATCGAAGTCTTCATATTACTTTTGAAGCGGAGGGGCATCTATCGGATCAGGAGGGAGAGGCTAGGAAACCGTTTATTTATGGTGTTCAATTATATTCTGTAGATAATCTGAATAAGATTTCTTCCGAACGGATTGACTTTGCGGGAAAAAACATACTGCGGAGAACTGAAGCCCAATGGAATATTCCAACTGCCATTCCAGGCCCTCGTATGGACTTTGCTGACCCATTAACAAGCGCAGTACCCGGAACTGCTGGGCAGTCGAAACCTATTCAGTTCGTATATGATAATATTCGTAATTGGAAGTTCTACCAGTTCGATACTAATGCAATGAGAGAGCCTCAGCCCATCAGAAAGCAATACCAACTGGAGAAGAGCGGGCGAAATCTTTCCACAGTTTTGCATGCACTATATTCTGAATCTCATCCCGCATGGGATGAAATATCTGAAATATTAAAGGTGTTTTTGCCGAGGGTAAAAAAGCTCTTATCACCAATTGACGATAGCGGAGGAACATACGCTGCCATTCTAGAGGAAGGTTTACCTAATCATATAAGTACGCGGGCTATGTCGGATGGTACACTCTTTGCGCTTGCTCTTGCTACTGCTCTTTCTGTTCCACATGCTCCTGGCCTCCTTGCTTTCGAAGCACCTGACACTGAAATACACCCGTATTTACTGGAACATATTGCAGAACTTCTAATATCGGCGTCAGAGAGAACTCAGATAGTAGTTACAACGCACTCGCCATATCTCGTGAAGCATCTGCCAGCGGAGTCGATAGTAATCGTTGAGCACCGCGGAGGGGAAACAAAAGTTAAGGCGGTGTCAAATGATAATACGATAATGGAAGCCATTAAGAGTTTGGGGCCAGCTGAAGCTTGGTATTCGGGACATATCGGAGGTGTGCCCTGAGTCTAGGGATCTTCGTCATGGGTCCGAGTGATAGAGACGTAATCTCAGAGTTGATAAGAAAACTGGGATACCATGGCGCAATATATAGCCGAATTGTTGAACAGGGCAAAGTATATGATGCCGAATATATGCTAAGACATATTAGCCAACTTATACGCGATAGAGCAGACATATCGAAGATCATCGTCTTCCCCGACTCGGAATGTACTCCAATTCCAGAATCGAAAGAAAGAGCAGATAGTGTCATCAGAAAACTCGCCAGAAAGTTGCATAAACTACCTATCAAGTACGTTATCGTTGACCATTCCCTAGAGGGCTGGTTGCTACAAGACGAGGAAGCTCTGAAATCGGTCATCGGAACTGGTTCTGCCCTTTCGCTATCCACAAATCCAGAAGACGATTGTCGGCCTGCCGATACGATAAGGAATCTTTTTAAGAAGCACGGAAAGTCTTTTAGGAAGACCATAGATGACAAAAAGATAGCGGGTATGATAGACGTAAAACTACTTGAATCGAGGAGCGACACATTCGCTCAGCTAGTATCCGTTCTCAGGTCATCAAATAGATGAAGATGTCACCCGCCAATTCAATTTCAGGGTGGTCGACAATTCCCCTTCCCATTGAAGAAGCGAATAAATAGCGCCCCCTAGACGCCCTCTTCTAAAAATCGATATACCTACCCTTCGGCTACGTTCGCATATTCGCGCTATCCGAAGAGCTTCAGGAAGCCTTCTCACCCCCTGCATTTTCAGCCTCTAGGATTTTTTGAAGCTTGAGATGCACTCCCAGTTGGAGACACATTCACATAAGTGCATGTGGTTTCTTGGGGGGATGATAACATCCCCCAAGAGCAAACGAAATCCATGATGGGATAGTAGTTGACCCCTATTCCCCTTTAATGTATATTGTTGATTAGCCTTTTCAGGAGGAAACCCGAATGAGTTTACGCATACCTGGCCCTACGCCGTGTCCGGACAATGTGCTTCAGGCGATGTCCAAGCAGATGATCAACCATCGCGGTAAGGAGTTCGGAGAGCTGATGACCCGGGTTACCGCGAGGCTTAAAGAATTGTTCCAAACCAAGGGCGATGTCTTCATCCTAACCTGCTCGGGCACCGGCGGGATGGAAGCTGCCATTGTCAACACCCTATCTCCGGGGGATAAGGTGCTCTCGCTGTCGAACGGTGTTTTCGGCGACAGGTTCGCCACCATAGCCGAGCGGTTCGGTGCCAATGTGACCCGGGTGAAGTTCGACTGGGGCAAGGCTGTTGACCCCGACGCCGCAGATAAGGCACTAAAGGCCGACCCCGGCATCAAAGCAGTGCTGGTCACTCATAACGAGACCTCTACAGGCGTGACCAGCGATTTGCAGGCCATCGCCTCGGTGGTAAGAAAATACGATAAGCTGCTCCTGGTCGATGCTATTAGCAGCCTGGGCTGCGTTGACCTCCAGGTTGATAACTGGGGGTGCGATGTGGTAGTCACAGGCTCGCAGAAGGGCTGGATGGTGCCCCCCGGCCTGGCTTTTGTGAGCGTCAGCCAGCGCGCCTGGCAGGCGCATAAAGCTGCCAAGATGCCGCGCTTCTACTGGGATTTCACTGCTGCGGGGGACTTTCTACAAAAGAAGCAGACCCCCTGGACCCCGGCGATTTCGATATTCTACGCTCTCGATGTTGCTCTGGTGATGATGTTGGAGGAGGGGCGGCCCAAGATCTTCGCCAGACATGCCAGTTTGGGACAGAAGACCAGGGATGGCGTGAAGTCTCTGGGATTGACACTATTTGCTGCCGACGAGAAATACGCTTCCAATACGGTCACCGCAGTCAATTCACCGTTTGGAATAGATGGCAAGAAGATTCAAGAGGTCATGCGGGATGAACACGGCATAGTCATCTCCGGTGGGCAGAGCACCCTGGCGGGAAAGATATTCCGCATCGGCCACCTGGGCTATGTGACTGACTCCGATATAGATGATGTAATCAAAGGGTTAAGGCAGACTCTGCCTAAGGTAGGATATAAAGTACCGCATAAGTAAGCTGCTGAGAAAAGTTATATGAAACATAAGATTCTGGTTGCCGATAGCATCGCCGAAGAGGGTATAAGTGTTCTGCGTCCTGAGGCTGATGTTGAGGTAAAGCTGAAGCTGAAGCCTGCGGAACTGATAGATATCATCGGCAGCTACGACGCGCTGGTGGTCCGCAGCGAAACCAAGGTCACGGCTCAGGTTATTGAGGCAGGAAAGAAGCTTCAGGTAATCGGCCGTGCCGGTATCGGCGTAGATAATATAGACGTCGATGCGGCAACGAGGCGCGGGATAGTGGTGGTCAACGCCCCGGCGGGAAACTCTATCTCCACGGCTGAACATACGATAGCCCTGTTGCTTTCGCTCGCCCGTCACATCCCTCAAGCCTGCACCCGCCTTAAAGCCGGCGAGTGGAAGCGGGAAGGCTTCATGGGCACGGAGGTACGCAACAAGACCCTGGGCATAATCGGATTGGGTCGAGTGGGCTCCGAGGTGGCGAGGATGGCCAAGGGTCTGGAGATGAAGCTCATTGTCTATGACCCCTTTGTGTCTGCAGAGAAGGCTAGCCATGTGGGCGTGGAGCTTGTATCAATGGAGGAGCTGCTGAAACGTTCCGACTTCATCACAGTCCATGTGCCTTTAACCTCAGCGACAAAAGGGCTCATAGGTAAGAAAGAATTAGCCTCGGTTAAGCCCACAGTGAGGTTCATTAACGCCGCCCGGGGTGGAGTGATTGACGAAGAGGCGCTTTACAATGCTATTGAGGAGGGTAAGGTAGCCGGCGCTGCCATAGACGTCTTCACCAAGGAGCCGGCCCTCGATAATATTTTGCTCAAAAGCGATA
>Ga0209777_10009241_pt1 | contig 10639 bp, 12 predicted proteins | sample FrelakmetHBP12HB_FD_187147 | JGI IMG/M metagenome (GOLD analysis project Ga0209777, IMG submission 187147) | Freshwater lake sediment microbial communities from the University of Notre Dame, USA, for methane emissions studies -HBP12 HB (SPAdes)... | ecosystem: Environmental > Aquatic >... | reverse complement strand
TGTTGCCGTTAATGGCATTCATGTACATTGACATTCTTGAGGCAAAGAAAGAAACTCAAAGACAGCAACAACAAGTGCAAAAATTGATAAATGAAGCAAAGGAAAAATGATGGATTGGCTAAGACAAATTGCACCCACAATCGCCACTGCCCTTGGTGGCCCACTTGCTGGACTTGCCGTTGATGCGGTGTCCAAAGCCATCGGCGTTGATCCAAAAGACGTTCAATCCACCATTGACCAAGGCAAGCTCAGTGCAGACCAGATAGCACAGCTTAAAACGGCTGAAATAGCGATGGCGGCACGGGCGCAAGAACTTGGCCTTGATTTTGAAAAGATCGCCGTAGATGACCGCAAATCAGCCCGTCAGATGCAAGCAACCACACAATCGTGGATACCTGGTCTGATGGCCATTTTTGTAACAATTGGTTTTTTTGGAATACTTATTGGTTTGATGACCGATCATTTCAAAACCAGCGATGCGTTGATGTTGATGCTGGGTTCACTTGGCACGGCTTGGACAGGCATCATTGCGTTTTACTTTGGGTCTTCTGCTGGTAGCCAGAAGAAAGATGAACTCCTTCACAAATCAACACCGACATCATGAACCTCAGTCCACATTTTACTCTTGAAGAATTGACATTCACAGATCATCGTGAATACGACAACACGCCCAACGATGAAGAGTTGGCTAACCTTGTTCGCCTTGCAAATTTTCTTGAAGAAGTCAAGACCTTGCTGGGTGGCAAGCCAATCATGATCAACAGCGCATTTCGATCTGAAGAAGTTAATCGTGCGGTTGGATCAAAAGACACCAGCCAACACCGCCGTGGTTGTGCCGCCGACCTGCGTGTGCCAGACATGACACCGGATGAAGTGGTGCAAGCCATCAAAGCATCTGACCTTAAGTATGACCAGTTGATCAGGGAATTTGACCGCTGGACACACGTATCAATTCCCAATGTTGATGGCGCAGAACCACGTAACATGGCTCTGATCATCGACAAAGCTGGCACAAGACAGTATGCCTAAGAAGCGTGGCCCAAACCTCTCCGTTGGTCGTGGCGAGAAACAGTCCGTCAGGGCGGGGGGAGGGCTTACCGCAAAAGGTCGTAAAAAGTATAATCGTGCCACTGGCAGCAATCTAAAAGCTCCCCAGAAGTCTGGCCCAAGACATAAATCATTTTGTGCCAGAAGTAAAAACTGGAAAGGTGAACGAGGCAAAGCTGCCCGTAAACGCTGGGGGTGCAGATAGTGGCTACGCAAGAACAGAAAAAAGATTACCACGTTACGAAGGATTTTGACGGGGTAAACACCAAGGCAAACCGCACCTCAATCAAAGAGACTGAGTTTGCCTGGTTGGAAAATGCCATGCCTATTGGTCACGGCAACTTGCGTATTGTTCCTGCGCCCACCACAGTTGCTGGAGTTACTTTTGGTTCAACCGTGTATTATGCCCAGTACGGCAACATTGGCACAACCAACTATTACATTGCATTCCAAACTGATGGCAGATGCGAAGCCATCAACGTAGGCACTGGCGCCAAAATTACTGTTGCAGCCGCCGGTACGTTCTCATCTTCTGGCGTTCAAGCCAGCCAGTGGAACAATACCGTGGTCATCATCATTGACCCAACCAACGGTTACTTCCAGTGGGATGGCACGAATCTTGTCAAGGTTGGCTCGTTGACCTTTACTTTGTCTGGCACTGGTACGGGTTACACAACCGCCACAGCAACAGTGGCTGTACCCAACCAGACAGGTGGCACAAGAGCCGTCATCTCGCTGACCACAAACGGTACATCCATCACCAGCGTGTCTGCTTACGGCACAGGACTGACAACGGGTACGGGTTACACCACCGTTCCTGCGGTCACCATCACCAGTGCCGGTTCTGGCCAAAGCATCACCGCAGCCATTGTTTCTCAGCCAGGCTCTTGCATTGCCTCATTCTCAGGCCGTGTGTGGATTGCCAACGGACGCACGCTGTACTTTACGGCTGCCGGTACAAACAATGATTTTTACAGTGCCACTGCTGGCAACATCATATTTAACGACTCCACACTGATTGGCAACATCACTCAGTTGGTGTCGGCAAATAACTTCTTGTACGTGTTTGGCACAGACAGCATCAACGTCATCTCTGATGTGCGGATCAGCACAAGCACCGGCACGACTCTGTACACCAACACCAACATCAGCGCCAGCGTTGGTTCAGACTTGCCGTATGCCATGATGCCGTACTTCCGGTCAATCGTGTTCATGAACCGCTACGGTGTGTACGCCTTGGTCGGATCAACCACATCAAAGATCAGTGACTCGCTGGATGGACTGTTTCCGTACATTGACTTCACCAAGACAGTCAGCGCCGGTCAGGTTTTGATTTACAACATTTTGTGCGCTGCGTTCAATTTCTATTACACCGGCACACAAGGCACTCAGGGTGCGGCACAGTACATACAAGCTGTTTTCTTTGATAAAAAGTGGTTTTTTTCGTACCAAGCGGCAGCAAAATACATTACGTCTATACCGGTATCCGGTGCAGCAACACTGTATTCAACAACTGGTAGTGATCTTCAAACCATGTACCAGAGCAACACGGCGGCAATATCCACCAAGGTGCAGACAGCCTTGATGGGCATGGGCAACATCATCCGTGATAAGGTGGCACTGAAATGGGGCGTTGAAGCGGTGCTTGGTAGCACGTCAGGCAACAACTTGAACGTGACGGTGGACAGTGAAAACACTTCTGCCAACACAACCACGACCACTGTCAGCAACTTTTCTCTTGTCACTTGGGTAAACAATACAGGATTGACAATACCTTGGGTGAACAACAGCATTCAGGTTGTCAACTGGGGTAACTTCAGTGCAGGTTATTACTTGTACAAGTACGATGCACAGATGTGGGGCAAGTACATTGGCATGACAGTGACCAGCACCAGCCCGAATTACATCATTGCTGGCTTTCAGTACGAAACAGAACAGAGAGCGAAGTTTTAATGAACATGGACGCACTCTCAATTGTTCGCCACGGCGATACAGACAGTCTTCAGGGTTTCATTTTTGAGAATGGAGTCCAGCATAAGACCTTTGCAGAGGCTTTGATGGATCAAGACGTGGTAATACCCCGTTTTCCCCTCATGGATGCCAATCCAAATGACCTAGAAGACTGGCTTTTGGCCCATCAAGTTGAGCATCAAGCGATGGCAATTAGCCTTGGTTTGAGCAATCCAATCAATCTTTTGGACACAAATTGGAACGATGAAGCATCGTTTTACGACTGGTTAAGTACACACCTTTCTCTTCATCAACAAATCTTGTCTGCACTGGAAATTTAATATGGAAATGCAAAACCCCTCCCCCCCACCAAAAAATTCTCAAATTTCCAAACAGCAGATTATTGAAGACATGATGCCAAGGATTCAAGAAGCGCAACAGCTTGGAGTCCCGCCAGAAATGTTTGTCAGGATGGGTAATTTTGCCGAACAAGTTGTCAAAGACAGAAGTTTGTATCCTATTTTTGTTAAGTCAATTGTTGATAATAAATTAGCTAAACCTAAAGAGATGACTGATAAGTTTGATCCGCAATTGCTTGGTTTATTTGTAATACTTGGCAAAGTGGCGCAACAAATGACGGGAGGTATGTAACATGAATTTGTTTGGAGACATAACTGCATTTAAATTAGACGATGGCCCTCCTAGCTGGGTTTCAAAAACCGTTAAACAAGTTGCTCCGCTTATTCCCGTGGCCGTAGACTTATTTGCTCCTGGATTTGGCGAGGCAATTGGAACATATTTAGGCGCAACAACTGCTGCTGGTGCAACGGCGCTTGGTTCTGCCGCACTGGCTGGTGGCGCTACTGCGCTTGCTGGTGGTAAGCCAGAAGATGTAGCAAAAAATGCTGCGTTGGCTGGCGCTGGTAGTTATGCAGGTCAAGCGGCAGAAAAAGCAACTGGTACATCTGGAATTATTGGCGGCGCTGTAAGAGGCGCTACATCTGCCGGTACTCAAGCCGCATTGACTGGCAAAGATATTGGCAAAGCCGCTTTAAAAGGTGGCGTGCAAGGCGGTGTTACAGCCGCTGGAAGCGAATTAGGGTCTGCTGCCGGTAAAACGATTGACGAGCAAATAGCGGAACAGCAGGGTGTTTTACCCAGAACCGAAGCTGTTGATTACAAGCCCAGCACTCTTGCTGATGTGGGATCAACAATCACAAGCCAAGCATTTGATAAGCAAGTATCGGATTTGATTGCCAAGGGAAGCACGCCCAGCCAAGCCAAACAAGCGGCATCTGCAACGCCAGGACAAGTATCGTCTGTTGCTACTGGTTCTCAGCAGTCTCCACAGGCTTTTGGATCAACAGATGTGGCAATGCTGGACTCTTCATCACCAGAAGGAATAGGTGGAAAAGCTGGCCAAAAAGGTGGAAAATACCCGTGGGGTGACCCTGAAGGCACTACCGCATTGAAACAAGAAGGGCAGGTGGTTTGATGGCAACCTTAGCAAAATTACTGCAAGTGGACATGGGTTTGCCTGACATGGCAAAACGCCTTGCTGCCGCTGGTCGTGGCAAAGACTCTATTCTTGCTCACATCAATCCCAAAGAAGCAAAATTGCTCAAGAAACACGGCGGCAGTGGCAAGATCAATCCCGCAACTGGCATCATGGAGTTTGACCCTACCGATGGCGGCGAACCTGGTGCGGTTGGAAATACAACAGAATATGCTGCCGAATCTGATGCCAGCTTACCTACTCCAACAAGAACGCCAGTATCTGAAAGCAATCTGTCTAAACCTCTTGCAGTTGACATGTCTAATTTCAGCAGACCGCCTGTAGCACAAGTAAACGCCGGTTTAGATACAACTCCAGCGCCATCAGCAGCGCCAGCACAAGTTGCACCACCTGCTACTAGCACAATCACGGGCGAGAACCTTGGGGCAAGCCAAAGAGATTATCCAAGTGCGACTGCACCTGCTGCTGCTCCAACAGAGCCAGGATTTATGGATAGATTGTCTGGCTACGCCGATCAGGCCGCTGCACTGAACAAAACATTGACTCCTTTTGCGCCGTATGCCAAGTTTGGTACACAAGCACTTGGTGTCTTGCAAGGACAAAAAGCGGCAGAACAAGCCAGACAGGAAGCACAAACCAACGAAGCAGAGATCAGAAAGTTGGCTGATCCGTATCGGGCGCAAGCACAACAGATTGCACAACAAGGTCAAAGTCTGTTGACGATGGGTCAAAAAGGTCAATTGACTGCTGATCAACAACAACAATTAGAGACACAACGTGCGTTGGCCATGCAACAACAAGCACAAGCCGGTATTACTGGCGGCACTGCGGCACAACAATCAGAAGCACAAATTCAGAGACTTGCACAGAGTTATGCTCAAAACAATATCAATCAGGGATTGCAGTTGTTGAGTCAAGCGCAGAACATCTCTGGTACTGCTGATGCACTGATCAAAGATGCCATTGCCAAAGGCTATTCTGGTAGTCAAGATGCGGCTAAATTGGCGCAAGAGTTCTACAACGCCATAGGATTCAGCTTACCTGAGACACAAGCCAAAGCACCAACACAAGCTGGGGGTCAATAATGGCTACAGCATTTATGGGTGGACAGACTGGGTACGATGAAGCGGGTAATCCAATTGCACCTGCTGCACCTGTTGAACCAAAACAGTCGCCACTGAATATTCCTGGCTCAATGAGGAACTTGCAGACAGCGCCATCACCAATAAAAGCGCCGTCTGTGATACCGCCGCAACCAAGACCGGCTGCACCTGCTCCAGCAGCGCCAATTCCTACGCCTGAGCAGATGGCTGGTGATCAAGGTTTTGTTCAAGGATTGAGCAAAGCCACGCCAAAAGATATTGGAACAATAAGAGCTGAACAATTTTCTTTGGCCACTGAAGCACAAAAACAAGAAGGTTTGGCAAAACAAGCTGAGGCTGCATCTATTGCTAAAGGTGAAAAATCTAAAACTGAGTTGATGCAAGACATGGCCAAGCAACAAGCAGATGCCATTGAACAACACAAGAAAGACATTCAAGAATCATCTCCTTTTGCGCCAACCAAAGAAAGCGCTAAAGATGTTGCCAGCTTGTTTGCTTTGATCAGCGTTGCTGCATTTGGTTCTGGCGGTCAAGGTAAGTACGCCGGTATGCAAACTCTGGCCAGCTTAACTGGAGCCATGAAAGGCTATCAAGAAGGACGCAAAGATGTTTATGAAAAAGACATCAAAGCGTTTGAAGAAAACCTAAAGGTTCTGAAGACTCACAATGACAAGGTAAATGCTTTGTATGAAGATGCCATGAAGTTGATGGCAACCAACAAAGAACTGGGTTTGCAAAAGATTCAAGAATTACGTGCTTTGGACAATACTGGAATTGCTGCTCAATTGGCACGCTCTGGTCAATATAAAGTTCTTGGCGAGTTGTTGGACAAAACAACTGCTGCTTTGCAAGCAACACAGGACAAGATTGATCAGCGCAAATTTGAATTTGCCAAACTTGATTATCAGCAGAAAAAACAATTAGAAACATTCAGAGAAGAGAAAAAATACGAAAAGCCAGAAGTATTGTTTAATGAGGCAGGTAAACCTTTTTACATTGATCCATTAACAAAACAAGTTGTCCCGTTTGAAGGCGGCATGGAAGGCATGAGAAAAACTCAAGCCAAGGCTACAGGGCCAATTGGCCCATCAGCATTTCTTAAAGACACGATTGGCAAAACAACTGGTGACGTTAAGACTGATCAAAAAATTGTTGATCTTGCTAATGGCGTGTCTCAAATGGATCACGTTATTACTTTGTTTAGAGACCCAGAAGTTAAAACTGGTGTAATTTCAAAATTATCAGGTATTAAAGAGAAACTTGCTTCTTTGGGCAAAAGTGATCCTAATCACGAAATCACTGATGAAGAGTTTAAACGCATTGTTGATGGCGAAATACCACCAAGTGCAAAAAATGCTGTGGCACAAAAAGAAGCATTGTTTGCAGCATATACCGCAGAGCGAGAAATTGCTGGTGGACGTTTGTTGGTGTCTGTGGTCAAGCAAGCTGGTGGTGCATTAGACCCAACCAACTATGAAAAACAAGGTTACTTGAATCTGTTGTCTGGCAGAAGAAATGAAATGGTCAAAGGCTTGCATGGTCAGTTAATTTCTGATCAAGATATTGCAAAGATGACTGCCAAACTTAATGATTTCAGAGCAACAACTGGTGCGGCTCAACCTAATGCAACCAATCCTGATCGACATTTTTTAAATGGCAAAGCAATTATTCCAAATAAAAACAATACTGGTTGGGTTTATGAAGACACTGGCAAGGAAGCTAAATAATCATGGCACTACCACCACTTCCTGCTGGCGCAACCAAAGAACTTCCCCCTTTGCCTAAAGGTGCAACCAAAGCTGTGCCTGAAGATGAGGGATCAACTATTGGTGACATTGCGTATGGTGCAGGTACTGCGCTTGCGGAGCCTGTGCTTGGTGTTGCTGAACTAATACCAGGTGAAATTGGTAAAGGTGCTGCCGGTTTGTCAAAAGAATTGGAGGCCGGTTATCAAAAACGTGCCGAGCGTTCTCCAATTGCTACCCGTGCTGGTTATATTCCTACGGCTATTGGTACAGCGTTGATACCAGGCGCTGCTGCATTTAAAGGCGCTGAAGGTGCTGGTCTTTTAGGTCGTGCGCTTGCAACTGGTGCTGGTGTTGGTGTTGGTGGATTTGCTACAAGTCCTACCGGCAAAGAAGAATACGGCGAAAGAATTGGTGAAAAGACTGGGACAGGTTTAATGTCTGCTGGTCTTGGCGTATTGGGCGGCACAATCCCATCTTTGTACAAGGCTGGTAAAAAAGGCATCACTGCGGGATATGAAGCATTGACCGGCAAAGCTGGCAAAGAAGCTGAAGCTGCTGGCCAAACCTTGAAAGGCGAAATCGCTAAGACTGGTGCTGCTGGCCAAGAGTCTATTAAACAGCAAGCTGAAGCATTGACTAAGGCTGAGTTTGAAAAACGTGCAAGACAAGAAGCCAATTTGAAGGCTGCACAAGGCAAAGCTACATCTGCTGCCCAACAAGAGCGTGAAACTGCTGCTCAGAAATTCTCTGACTTGTTGCCGTCTGATCCCAAAATCAATGATGAAGCCACACTTGGTGATGCCATGCAAAGGGTTCTTTCACGCACAGAAGGTTATCTTTCAAACAGGGCTTCTCAACAAGCAAGTAGAGATTACAAAGAATATTTTGAGCAAGCAAAAGGATTTTCTAAATCTGATGCACGCAAAGAAATGATACAAAAACTTGAAGGCTTGACACAATCAAGTTCTGCTGGTTCTGAATTAAGAAATAGAGCATCTCAAGCACTAAAAGATTTGTCTGAATCTACAGATGCAATTGGTGCAGAAAAAGAATTTCGCAAATATTTTGAACGTGCCTCTGGGCCTTCAGAAACAGGTTATGGTCAAGTTCAAAAAGACGCAGACACAGAAATTAGTAATGTCATAGGTGATGCGTTAAATACACATGCTCCAAAACGTATTGAAGCAAGAAAAAATTACAAAGAGTTTCAAACGCCATTAGATGCTTACGAGACTTTGCTTGGCAAAAAAGCTGTAAAAGAAGAAGCTGGTGTTCCTGGAAGGTTGCAAATGCAACCAACTGAATATCCATCTTATTATTTTAAAAATAGAGATCGAGTAGAACTTTTGCGTGAGCAATTGCGAGATGATGAAGCTGCGATGCGTAAGTTTGGTGAACAACATCTTCGCAATGAATTGCAGGACAAGACCGGTAAACAGGCTCAAGATTGGTTTGGCAAAAACAAGGCATGGATTGATGTGATACCTGGTTTAAATACACGGGCTGAAAAGTACGTTCAAGAGTTAAATCGTGCCGAGACTGCTGCTGTTGGCAAAGAAGCAGAAGCTGCCAAGTTAGGCGCTAAAAAAAGTGAAGTGATTACCGCACGGCAGGCTAAAGAAGGCGAAATTGCAAAATTATCCCAAGCGCAAAATAAAACCATTCAAGACCAGTTGAATAAATTAAGTGAAGTTAAACCAGAAGATGCAAAAGGTGCTGCCGATACCTTGATCAATACTTTGAGGACAATGACAAATACTGAAGGTAAATACATAATTGATCCTGAAAAGCTGAAAAACATTCAAATGCAGATGAAAATGGTTGAAGATGCCTATGGCAAGACCAAGCAAGCACAAGAAATGAAGACGGCTATCATCACTAAAGGGTTGTATGTCCTTGGGTTTGGTGGAGGCTTGTATGGCACAGGCAAAATTATTTCTGGCTTAACCAAGGATTAATATGAGCAAGAAAAAACAACTGGGTATTGATCCTGCGCTTGAGAAAGCCATTGCCAAACTGCTGGAAGAGACTGTCAATGATGTCACTGCCAGCTTGACCGACAAGATGAAAATTATCGACCGTAGTCTGAAGCTGGAAGCCTTGAAGCTCAAAGTGTCTGATGACGCATGGGGCAGTGGCTTCTTTGAAGAAGATGACGAGAGTGAAACATAACGATATACTCAGGCTTTTTCAAAGGGGATGATCATGGAACAAAAAGTAGCTGCTCTCTTATCGTTGGCGTTGAGCGTAATTACCGACAGGTTATTGACAATTATTGCGTTGGGGATGACATTTGCCCTGTCAACGTGGATAATGAACAATCCTGACTGGGTGCGACTGGCGACCTTCTGTTTCTTCTGTGTCAGTGTGTTTCTGCCTGTTCTATACAAGGAGCGTAAACGTGAACAAACTATTCCAAACCCAGTGCCTGTACAAGGAAATGACGCATTCTAAAGATGCAACTTTCCGTTCTGGCGACAACCGTGTTCCTGTAGACGGAACTCTTCAATACCGTTGGGCTGACAGCATGTCTACCCTGCGTCCTGAGACTGGCCGCAACTTCATGGAAACCAAGGGTGTCTTCAAAGACAAGCACCCCACCAATGCAGATGCCAGCCCGTTCTACATGACTGGTGGCACAAAGCGTAGCCATCCGCAGGAGTAATCAATGGCCATCATTTCATCCTTTGCCCCGTCACCCATCAGCCAGGCTAACACGCAAGCCGCAACACTGGCATCTCAGCGTTCCAACGCCTATGATGCTGTGGACAAACTGAGGGTAAGTACACCCCAATCTCTGATCGACACTGACTTTGAATACGGCCAACAGTCTTCAAAATGGGAACAAGTTGCACTGCAACAAAACCGTGGGTCCTGTTACTACATCACCAACACACCCTTGATTGTCACCCAGTTAATTGGTAATCAAAGTAATAAATACCAACTTGCTTTGACACTGACTTCTAGCTCTGTGACTTACGCTGTTGGCACACCGATCTTCATTCAAGACCCTGTTGACGCAAACGCTGCTGGCTGGGGTTTGATCACAACTGCAACAAGTGCAACGTCATACGTCATTACCATGCAGAATCAAGTGTTTACAAGCGCTTGCTATTCTTCTACATCAACATACATCTATGCTGGCTATTTTTATAGCAACTGCGGTATTTCTGTAAATGCGGCCAGCACCACAGCCATCACTTTGTCTGGTACAGCCATCACTGTCAACACTGTTTACGCCCACGGTTTGTCTGTTGGTTCTCTGGTTTACATCG
>Ga0209777_10009240_pt1 | contig 10639 bp, 10 predicted proteins | sample FrelakmetHBP12HB_FD_187147 | JGI IMG/M metagenome (GOLD analysis project Ga0209777, IMG submission 187147) | Freshwater lake sediment microbial communities from the University of Notre Dame, USA, for methane emissions studies -HBP12 HB (SPAdes)... | ecosystem: Environmental > Aquatic >... | reverse complement strand
TTCCGATCTCGATGTGTCCGGTGAGGAGGGTGTGGTTGTGTTGGAGGTTGTGTTGGCAGTTGTGGATTGCTTGGATGTTGATGTCGGTGGCGACGACGTTGGCTCCGTGGTGTGCGCAGGTGAGTGCGATGATGCCGCAGCCTGTGCCGAGGTCGAGGGCGTTGGTGTTTGGTTGTGGGTGTATGTTGGTGAGGAGGAGGTAGGTGTCTTCGGCGGGGTCGTAGACGTTGGGGTTGACTTGGAGGGTGAGGTCTTGGTAGTGGAAGTGTGTCGGCTGTGGTGTGTTCACGGTGGTGTTGTAGGCTGGTGTGGTTATTTAAGTGCTGTCGCTGTTTTTTTGGTGGGTTGGTCGGTAGTCTTTTAAAGGGTGTGGTGATTTTCTACTGGTAGGATGGATGTGCACGGTTTCTTGTCGTGTCGGTAGGTGCTCAGATGTCAAGTGAGGAGCCGGAGATTGTTCGGGAGCTGCGGGAGGAGGAACGTTCGGGAAGGCTTCGTGTTCATGATGAGGGTGGTGTTGATGATGTGGTGGTGGAGGATGCGGATGAGTCGTGGAGTGTTGGGTGTGTGCCGACGGGTGGTGGGAAGAAGCCGGTGAATCTGGGAGATCCTGTGGTGTTGTATCAGACGATTTTTGAGAATTCTGCGGTGGCGATTACGCTGACGGATGAGAACGAGCGGTTGATTCGGTGGAATCCGTATGCGGAGCGGTTGTTGGGGCGTGGTCGGGATGATTTGTGGATGTTGCCGGTGAAGAGTCTGTATCCGGCGGAGGAGTGGGCGAAGATTCGTTTTCAGAATGTCCGTCAGCGTGGTATCACGCATCATCTGGAGACGCGGATGGTGCGGAAGAACGGGGAGTGTTTCGATGTTGACCTGTCGTTGAGTATGCTGAAAGACCAGGTCGGTAATGTGATCGGGTCGATTGGGATCGTTAAGGATATCTCTGCGTCGAAGTCGTTGGAGAAGGCGTTGCGTCGGTCGGAGGAGACGTTTAAGCAGTTGTATGAGAAGGCGCCGGTGTTGTACCATACGTTGTCTCCGCGTGGGGAGATTACGAATATCAACGAGCAGTGGAGCCGTGTCATGGGGTATCCCAAAGAAGAGGTCCTTGGGAAGTATATCTTCGATTTCATCGAGTTCTCTGAGCGAGATGCGGCGGTGCGGTCGTTTGAGTCGAAGATCGCCAGCAAGCAGCAGTTCTCCCAGCCGACGGAGAGGATGTACAAGACGAGGTCCGGGGAGGAGCGGATCTTTCTCATCCGTGATTTCCTGGTGTTTGATGAAAACGACGCGGTGTTGTCGATTCAGACGACGATGGTCGATGTCACGGAGCGCAAGATGATGGAGAAGTCGCTCCTGGAGAGACGGGATGAGCTGGAGCAGGTTGTGGCGGAGCGGACCGCGGAGCTGTTGCAGAAGAACGTGCGGCTGCATGAAGAGGCTGTCGAGCATGAGCAGATTGAGACGGCTTTGGAGCTGACTCTTTCTCATCTGAAAGAATCACAAGATAAAATCCAGGAGCAGAACCGGCAGTTGCGCAAGTTGGATGAATTGAAGACTAATTTCCTAAATGTCGCATCCCATGAGCTGCGGACGCCCCTGGCGTCGATCAAAGGCTTTGCGCAAATCATGCATGAGCGGATGATCGGTGAGATCTCCGATGAGCAGGAGAGGGGACTCACCGTGGTTTTGCGGAACGTCGAACGGCTGGATCGCCTCATCCAAGACATCCTAGACATCTCCCGGTTGGAGTCCGGCACCATGCAATACAAACCGGAGCCGGTGACCGTCTCAGACCTGCTCACCGAGGCAGTCAACATCGTCAAACCGCTCACAGGCCACAGGAAAGTGACCATCCATGCCGATGACTGTCACACGCTTCAACCACTAATTATCGACAAAGGCCGTATCGTCCAAGTCCTCGTCAACCTCTTGAACAACGCCGTCAAATTCTCACCAAATCAATCCACCATCTCGGTTCGCACCCGACTCCAAGGCGATCAGGTGCTGTTCGAAGTTGAAGACCAGGGCAGAGGCATCCCGGCCGATAACCTGGAGAAGATCTTCGAAACCTTCTTCCAGGTGGACCAAGGATTGGACCGTAAATTCGGCGGCACTGGCCTAGGCCTGTCCATCGCCCGCGGCATCGTCGACGCACACGGCGGAAGGATCTGGGCAGAAAGCACCCCAGGTGCCGGCAGCATCCTGCGTTTCACCCTCCCGGTCATCTCTCAAATAGAACAGAGTCATTCACAGCAGAAGGAAATCAAGATAACCTCTCATAGGTAAAGGAAAAGCGATGTCTCGTATCCTCATCGTCGACGACGAAGAAGACCTCAGGATGCTCATCAGCCTGATCCTGAAAAAAGCAGGCCATGAGTCCTTCCTTGCTGAGGACGGAGAGGATCTGTTCAAGAAACTCCCCGGCATTCGGCCAGACATCGTCCTGCTCGACGTCATGATGCCTGGGATGGAGACCCCGGAGATCCTCAACAAGCTGCGCGACTCCCCCACCAACCCCCCTGTCATCCTCATCACGGTGCTGCGGTACTTCGAAAGCGAACGGGAGTTCATCTTTTCCTGCGGTCACGTCGTCGAGTACCTCACCAAACCCTTCGACGTCTCCAAACTCCTCGGAGCCATCGACAAACACCTCGACCACAATCAACATAAAGGACGCAAAACCATCATCGCCTAACAGCCAACCTTCGACGACATCCATATTAATAACCTTTGAAAAATATAAATACTTATAAAAGAACACTTTTCTAGTGAACCTGGAGAAACAAACGAAAAAAAACGTATTCTTATGCTTCACTAGTATCCTCCTAGTGCTCACCAGCACTACCACCGTCCTCAGCGAACCCACCGAACCGCAAACCACTCCCCAACCCACCCTCGAAACCGACTGGTGGACCATGCTGCGCCACGACGCCAACAACACAGCCAGCACCACCACACCAGGCCCAGACACCGGCCAACTCCTCTGGAAAACCACCATCCCCGAACCCATCGCCTCCACCGCCCCCATCATCGCCAACAACCACCTCTACCTCAACACCAACCCCCCCTACTACCTCAACCCACCACCCAACCACAGCCTCCTCCCACCACCCCCTAACCCACAGAAACTCCTCGCCGCCCTCACCACCGGCTACGAAGGATCCATCTACTGCCTCGACACCGCCACCGGTACACACCTATGGCATAAGACCTTCGTCTCACCCAACACCCCCGTCTACCTCAACGACAAACTCTACTTCACCGACACCAACGTCTACGCCCTCAGCAGCAACCTCAACTGCCTCAACGCCAACACCGGCGCCACCATCTTCAACCGCCCCATCGCCGGCGGCATCGCCATCTCCCCCACCATCACAGCCAACGGCAACCTCTACTTCAACGCCATCGACGTCTACACCTTCGGCGGCACAGTCGACTGCGTCGACACCAACGGCCACACCAAATGGACCTACAACCTCCCCGTCTACGAATGGTCCTTCTCCCCACCCACCGCCGACGCCACCAATGTCTACATCGTCACCTACAACATCAACTCCTCCTACACCGGCCACCTCGTCTGCCTCAACGCCCGCACCGGCGCAAGCAAATGGTCAAAGACCATCGGCAACGTCTTCACCTACGTCAACCAACCCAACATCGCCGTCTGCTCCCAAGGCAACGTCTACGTCACCGACTTCAACATCCAAAACTACAACACCTACCTCCGTTGCTACAACGGCAACACCGGCGCCACCCAATGGACCCACACCCTCCTCCAAAGCCTCTCCTTCTCACCACCCGCCATCTCCAACAACTCCCTCTACGTCACCTACGGTAATCTCGTCACCAACCAAACCTTCCTCCTCAAACTCTACGCCTCCAACGGCACCCAACAATGGATCACGACACAACCAAACTACGCTCCCCTCGGCAACGTCTACTGCACCGCCAACAAAGTCCTCGTCACCGCCACCTCCGACTACACCTACTCCTACGGCATCTACACCTACGACAAAAACACCGGCGAACTCCTCTGGTACCACATCCCCACCCTCGAAATGGCAGGCACCCCCGCCATCGCCAACAACACCCTCTACCTCACCGACTACAAAGGCGGCATCTACGCCCACACCGACCAACTCACACTCACCCGCTTCCACCTCAGCCTCCTCACCGCAGGCCTCACCCTCACCAACACCGGCAACAACACCTTCACCAACATCACCTGGCGCCTCACCGCCACCGGCGGATTTCTCAACACCATCAACAACACCAGAAACGGAACCATCGCCACCCTCCCCCCGCATCTCAGAACCAACATCAACACCGGACTCCTCATCGGTTTCGGCCCCTTCACCCTCAACGCCACCATCGCCCCCCAAGGATCACCCACCTTCATCAAACACGCCAAAGGCTTCGCCCTCGGACCCCTCATCCTCATCACCCTTCACTAAGAACCAGACCAACAACCATGGTGACCCAGGGAGGACCCGACACTCTGGCAAAAAGCCATTTCTCTCCTGGCGGAAAAATCAATACGTTTATTATAGAGTGACCTGATAACCCCCCGAAAAACACCATGATCGGGGGTGAACATTTATCGCATTTGATCTAACCTATGTCGTAGAGGTAGGACCTCTCCTGGCAACCCTAATCTTCATCATCATCGCCATCGAACTCGAAGACCTCGTCAAGGCAGCCATCGCACTCGGCATCAGCAGCGCGATCCTCGCCGCCGTCTTCTTCACCCTGAACGCGCCCTATGCCGCCGTCTTCGAACTCAGCGTCGCCGCAGGCCTCATCACCATCCTGCTGCTCTCCGCCATCGGCCTCATCGAGCACAGTACCAAAGACCAACCACCGGAGGAGACACCATGAACTTCAAACCCATCATCACCTACGTGTTCGCCTTCATCCTCTTCCTCGTCCTCCTCTTCCTCGCCTACCGACTCATCCCTGAGGCGCCAACGACACCCCGGGCTGCCACCAGCCCCTTCTCCCAGGCACTCTGGGACCAATGGGGCACCACGGTTCTCGTCTTAGCCTTCATCTCACTCGCAGGCGGGGCCAGCGTCCTCGTCCTCCTAGGAGGTGGCTGGCGATGGTCGTAGCCAACTACATCATGTTCGCCGTCATGATCCTCTTCCTCGGCATGTACTGCGTCCTCACCAAGAAGAACCTCATCAAAAGCGCCATCGGCATCAGCATCATGGTCAAAGGCGCCTCCCTCAGCTTCCTGGCCGCCGGCGGCACCACCGCCCAGGTCGCCGTCGTCCTCATCATCGTCGTCGACGCCATCGTCGCCGCCATCCTGCTCTCACTTGCTGTGAACGTCTACCGCCGCACCGGCAGCCTCAACATCGAAGACCTACGGAAACTCTGGGGGTAAAGCAAGATGACACCCAACGAACTCCTCGTCTGGCTCGCCCTCATCTTCCCCTTCGCCGGCACCGCCCTCGTACCCGTCCTCGCCAAAGCAGGCACCAAAGCCAAAGTCTACTTCGCCGTCCTCCTCGGCTTCTGCACCGCAGCCGTCGTCCTCATCATCCTCGACATGGTCTGGTTCGGCGCCTCCCAAGCCCTCACCTACAGCTTCGCCTGGGCACCCTCCCTTGCCAGCAGCCCCACCGCCACAGGACTGAGCTTCACCGTCTACATCGACCCTCTCGCCGCCATGATGGCAGCTATCGCCGGCGGCATCGGCAGCCTCGTCCTCCTCTACAGCGTCAAATACATGGAAGGACAAGAAGGACTCACCCGCTACTACGCCCTCGTCCTGCTCTTCATCGGCAGCATGATCGGCCTCGTCTTCGTCGACAACCTCCTCATCCTTTACTTCTTCTGGGAAGCCGTCGGACTCTGCTCCTACGCCCTTATCGGATTCTACACCAAAGACCCTAAGGCCGCCCGCGCTGGGATCAAAGCCCTCGTCATCACCCGCGTCGGCGACATCGCCTTACTCATCGGCATTTTCGCACTCGCCGCTGGCGTCACCGCCAGCCTGGGCGCCGACTTCTTCAGCCAGGCGCTCAGCATCCGCTATCTCATCGCGCATGTCGCCACCATCCCACCGATGACGCTGGCAATCGCCGGGTTCTGCTTCATCATCGGCGCAATGGGCAAATCCGCCCAAGTCCCTCTACATGTGTGGCTGCCGGATGCAATGGAGGCGCCCACCACAATCAGCGCGCTCATCCATGCGGCGACCATGGTTAACGCAGGCGTCTACCTCATGGCCCGGTCACTACCTTTGTTTGCCTCGGTGCCGTACTGGACCGATACCCTGATGTGGATAGGGGTCATCACCGCATTCCTCGCCGCGACCATGGCGCTTGTCGAACCAGACCTCAAACGTGTCTTGGCCTATTCAACGGTCAGCCAGCTGGGGTTCATGATGTTCGGCCTAGGCCTCGGGTTCGCCGGGTTCACCGCCGCCACTTACCACCTCATGAGCCATGCTATCTTCAAGGCGCTCCTCTTCCTAGGCGCTGGTGCCGTTATTCATACCATCGGCACACGGAACATGTATGAGATGGGTGGCCTGAAATCCTCGATGAAGGTTGCGTATTATACGATGCTTATCGGTGGTCTATCGCTAGCCGGTTTGATACCGCTTTCCGGGTTCTGGAGCAAGGATTTTATCCTCCTTGCTGCCTGGGAGACCGGACGATACATCCCGTTAGCCATCATGGTGATCACTGCGATTCTGACGGCGGCGTATACCTTGCGGATGTTGAATCTTGTGTTCTGGGGGCAGCCGCGTCGTGAGCATCATGTCCATCCGACGCCCGCAGCGATGAGCATTCCACTGGTTCTCCTCGCGATTGGTACGATGGTGGCATGGATGGCGATCGGGTTCCTGTCCCGGGCTTATGCCATGTTTCACTTCGAAGACGTCCAGGGGATGTCGCTGGTTGGGTTCATCGTTGAGACGGTCACCAAACCAGCGATTGCGTTCTCCCTTGCTGCCCTCGCGATAGGTATTGGGTTGTACTATGCCCGGAAGGCTTATGCGGCAAATGCTGTGGGCCAGGCGACGATTTCAGTGGCCCGGAAAGGCTATGGGTTTGACGCGTTCTATGGTGGGATTTACGCAGGGCTCGTACGGTTCGGCAACGCCTTCCGCAGGACACACACCGGGGACCTGAATTACAATCTCACAGGTCTGGTCATCGGCCTCGTGATTCTTGTGCTCGTGTTGTACTTTGGAGGGTTCCTGCTATGAGCGATATCGTGTTGCTTCCTTTGGCGTTCCTGCTCGCTGGCTCAATCTTGTCCTATGCGGTCGGGCGTCTGGAAGTCCTGTATAAGAAGAAGTATCTCGCAGGGACGGTCGCGTTCCTCTTCGTCCTGCTTGCCTTGGTGCTGCAGGTCTTTGTCGCCGTTCAGGTCTGGGACGGCGGGTCCCTGGCGACGACGATTGGTGGGACGCAGCTGCGGATGGATGCGCTATCCGTGTTCATTTCTCTTGTGGCGCTGACGCTTGGGATGACGGTCTGCCTGTATTCTATTATCTATATGCGGGAGGACGCCGGCCTGGAGTATTATTATCTGTTGTTGCTGTTGATGGTCGCTGGTATCCTGGGTTTGAGTCTGGCGACGGACTTCCTGGTCTTGTATCTGTTCTTTGAGTTGATGTCGATCCCGTCGTATGCGTTGGTCGCGTTCCGTCGCAATGACGGCATGGCGGTTGAGGCGGGGATGAAGTACATCGTGATGAGCGCGGTTGGCTCGACGATGGCGTTCTTTGGCATCTCGCTGATTTATGTGCAGACCGGGATGCTGAGCTTCTCCGGGCTCGTGGGTGCGTTGCAGAATTCACCGGTGCTGCAGGCTGCCATGTTGTTCCTGATTGTTGGGTTTGGTGTGAAGGCTGCGATCGTGCCGTTGCATACGTGGCTGCCGGATGCGCATTCTGCGGCGCCGTCCGGGATTAGCGCGATGCTGTCCGGTATCGTAATCAGCGCTGGGTTCTTCACCCTGATGCGTAGCCTGTTGGTGTTTTCCGCCACTGGGCTTCCCACGGGCCTTATCCTTATTGTCTTGTCGTTGGTGACGATGACGGTGGGGAATATCATGGCGTTCTCCCAGTTGTCCCGTGAGCGCGTTGACTTGAAACGGATTCTGGCGTATTCCAGCGTCGCGCAGATGGGTTATATCATCTTGGGTATCGGCGTGGGGATGGCGTACGGCATCCGGACGGGGTATGAAGGCGGACTTTTCCATATCATGACGCATGCGTTCATGAAGGGGCTGGCCTTTTTGTGCGCCGGGGTCATCATCCATCAGCTGGGGACTCGCTATCTTAATGAGATGCAGGGGATAGGGTTCTCCATGAAAGTGACCGGTTTTACTCTGACGTTGGCGTTGTTGTCGCTGGCTGGGGTGCCGCCGCTCAGTGGTTTCATGAGTGAATGGCTTGTCTTCAGCGGCGCGATCGGCACGTATGCGAACATCGGTTGGATTGGCCTCATCATCGCTGTCATCGCGTTGGTCAACGCGTTGATTTCTCTCGGGTATTACCTGCCTATCATCCGCAAGCTGTACATGAGTCCGAAGGAGGAGCAGAAGACGTCGATCCTTGCGGCACGGGATCCTCATGTCGTGCTGCTTGCTGCGATTCTCTTCCTCGCCGCGTTGACCATCATCCTTGGCGTCTGGCCTGAGCTTGGGTTGCGGGCGGTCAAACCCGCGGTGGACGCCCTCATGCATGTCGGAGGTGCCCTATGACCGACCTTTTGGCTGACCTTATGACTCCTGTCATCACGTTCTTGGTGATGCTCGCCATCGTCGTCATCATCTACCTGCTCGCCGGTAGATTAGGGCCCGCGAAGAATCCGACCAAGTATAAGACGAAGAGCTACTATTGCGGTGAGGAGTCCCCGCCGCCGGAGGAGGCCCATCAGTCCTATGATTTCTTCCATGTCGCGTTCTTCTTCACGATCCTGCATGTCGGTGCGCTCATTGTCGCCACCGCGCCTCGTGGTATGGCCGCAGTCCTCGCCCTGATCCTCATCGGTGTGATGGCGCTGACCGCGTTCGCCTTGTTCGTAGGAGGCAAGCCTCATGTTTAAAGGACTCGTGAAATGGGCACGGATTAAGTCTCCATGGATCCTGCATATGAACTGTGGCTCCTGTAACGGCTGTGACATCGAGATTCTCGCCGCGCTCATCCCGCGTATGGATGCGGAGCGGTTCGGCGTCCTCTTGAAGGGCAGCCCGCGGCAGGCGGATGTCATGATCTGTACCGGTCCGGTTACCAAGCAGATGACGGAGCGGCTGCGTCGTATCTACGATCAGATGCCGGATCCCAAGTTCGTCGTCGTGGTCGGCCAGTGCGGCAGCAGCGGCGGCATCTATGCTGGAGCGTATGGTGTGGAAGGCGGTGTTGACAAGATCATCCCCGTCGATGCGTACATCCCTGGGTGTCCACCCCGTCCAGAGGCGATCGCAGATGGTTTGATTAAACTCCTTGCGAAAATCCAGAAGGGAGGTTCCGAATGACATCAGTTGAGCAACTCATCACACGCTTGCAGGACAGCCTGCATCAGATCGTCGTCTTGAAGCGGCCGCGGCGGTATTTCCTGACCGTTCCTCGAGAACAGCTGCATGAGGCTGCCGTGATTCTAGCGTCGGAGGGTGTTCAACATCTCTCCACGATCACCGGCCGTGATACCGGCACGACGCTAGAGGTGTTGTATCATTTCTTCGTCAACGATTCGGTGGTGACGGTCAAGACGCAACTGCCTCGTGACGACCCGACCGTGGACAGTATCATGGATGTGTTCCCCTCCGCGGTGTTGTACGAGCGTGAGCTGTTGGATTTACTGGGTATCACCGCGCGGGGCCATCCTGACCTGCGACGGCTCGTCCTACCGGATGAGTGGCGTGGCGGTTATCCGCTACGAAAAGACTGGAAACCCATACAGGAGGAGTCCCATGCCTAGAGTCCGTCTGCCTATCGGCCCGCAGCATCCTGCGCTTAAGGAGCCGGAGAGTTTCATGATTACCTTGGATGGTGAGCAGGTCGTCGACGTGGATATCCGTATCGGGTACACCCACCGTGGTATTGAAAAGCTCATGGAGAGCCGTTCCTACATCCAGAACCTGTATCTGGTGGAGCGTATCTGCGGCATCTGCTCGTACACCCATGTGGTGAACTTTTCGCAGAACGTCGAGGAAATCCTGGGGTTGACCATCCCGCCGCGTGCCTCGTATTTGCGCACGTTGGTGTTGGAGTTGGAGCGGCTGCATAGCCATTTCTTGTGGCTGGGTGTCGCTGGTCATGAGATCGGGTTTGACACGTTCTTTATGTACACTTGGGAGGACCGTGAGGTCGTCCAGGACCTGCTTGAGGACATCAGTGGGAACCGCGTGAACTATGCGTACAATACGATTGGTGGTGTGCGTCGGGACCTCAGCGATGAGCAGAAGAAGCGGGTCCTCGATGGCATGGATTACCTGGAGAAGCGTACGGCGTACTATAAAGAGGTCGCTATTCACGAGTCGACGATCCTGTCACGGGCTGAGGGCGTCGGCATCCTGAAGCCTGAGGTGGGGAAGCGGCTGGCTGCGGTCGGTCCGACGATCCGCGCCTCCGGCGTCGCCGTGGACATCCGCAAGGACGACCCCT
>Ga0209777_10009239_pt1 | contig 10639 bp, 7 predicted proteins | sample FrelakmetHBP12HB_FD_187147 | JGI IMG/M metagenome (GOLD analysis project Ga0209777, IMG submission 187147) | Freshwater lake sediment microbial communities from the University of Notre Dame, USA, for methane emissions studies -HBP12 HB (SPAdes)... | ecosystem: Environmental > Aquatic >... | reverse complement strand
GAAATAATAATCATTGTAAAAATAAATCTTCTTTTCATAGTTTATCCTGTTTTGTTTTTGTTCTGTTTACCGCATGTTTCCAGCCTTCATAAAGGTTTTCCCGTTTTATAGTATTTAAAGAAGGTTGATATGATTTATTACTTTCATTAAACTTCATGATTTCCTCAATGGTCCAGAAGCCTGTGCAAAGGCCTGCCAAATATGCCACACCAAGCGCTGTGGATTCAATATTTTCAGGTTTTTCAACCAGTACTGAAAGCATATCTGACTGGAATTGCATCAGAAAATCATTATTAGCTGCACCGCCATCTACTTTCAAACATTTAATATCGATACCAGAATCCTTTACCATTGCTTCCAGCACATCTCTTGTTTGATAAGCAATAGATTCAAGCGCAGCACGTGTAATTTCTTTAATTCCTGTTCCTCTCGTGATGCCTGTGATCATTCCTTTTGCATACATGTCCCAATACGGTGCGCCCAATCCTGAAAATGCCGGAACAAAATAAACTCCACCTGTATCAATAATTTTTTTTGCCATATCACTTGATTCAACCGAAGAACGGATGATCTTCATTTCATCACGCAACCACTTGATGGCAGCACCTGCAATAAAAATACTTCCTTCCAAAGCATAGGTAATATTTCCATTCAAACTCCATGCAATTGTAGTGAGTAATCCGTGAGATGAAGATACTCTCTTTGTTCCTGTATTCATCAGCATAAAACAACCCGTACCATAAGTATTTTTTGCCATTCCCGCTTCAAAGCATGTATGCCCGAACAAAGCAGCCTGTTGATCACCTGCTACTCCGGTAATAGAAATTTCCACTCCATCAAAATAACTTAAAGTTGTCTTACCATAAAAAGCAGAAGAATCAATCACATCAGGAAGCATTGTCTTTGGAATATCAAATGCAGCCAACAACTTTTCATCCCATTGAAGTGTTGAAATATTATAAAGCATGGTACGCGACGCATTTGAATAATCAGTGAGATGATATTTCCCTCCGGTGAGTTTCCAGATCAGCCATGTATCAATCGTTCCGAATAATAAATCACCATTCATTGCTTTTTCTTTAGCATCTTTTATGTTGGCTAATATCCATCGGAGTTTTGTGGCAGAAAAATATGAATCTACAATCAGGCCCGTAGTTTCTTTAATATAATTGTCATATCCTTTTTTCTTTAGTTCTTCGCAAATATCAATCGTTCTTGTATCCTGCCAGACAATAGCATTACAGATAGGAATGCCTGTATGTTTATTCCACACCACAGTAGTTTCGCGTTGATTAGCAATTCCTATGGCTTCTATCTGCTGAGGTGAAATATTATTATTTGCCAGTACTTTCTTTGCCGTACGCATCTGCACTTCAAATATTTCTTCCGGATCATGTTCTACCCAGCCTGCACATGGAAATATTTGCGTGAACTCCTGCTGTTCGATACCAATAACTTTCGCTGTCTTATCAAACAACAAAGCCCTGCAACTGCTGGTTCCCTGATCGAGTGCCAATATATATTTCTCTGCCATTCTTCAATCTTTTCCTTTTCAAATCTACAATTTTTTTTCTACACAGAAATATAAAAAATTTTACCTTGCATAATATTTCACTTATGAACTGCGAGAGCTTTACTTTTACTGACGATAGCGGAAAGCAAATTTATGCTTATAAATGGTTTGATAAAAATCAATCTTCTCCCAAGGCTATTATCCAGATAGCGCACGGCATGGCAGAGCATGCGGCACGTTATGAGCGTTTTGCAGAAGCCTTGGTCAAAGAAGGCTTTATTGTTTTCGCTAATGATCATCGTGGTCATGGAAGGACTGCAGGAAATATTGAAAATACTGGTCATTTTGCAGATAATCACGGATGGGATTTAGTGATAGAAGATTTACATCAGCTTACAAATATTATTAAAAATGAATATACTAATATTCCACTCGTCCTTTTCGGACATAGCATGGGATCGCTTCTTTTGAGGAGTTATGTGATGAAATATGCTGATGAACTTCAAGGACTGATTTTATCAGGGACTAATTTTTATCCAAATCTTTTGACCTCTCTTGGAAGCTGCATTGCAGGAATACAAAGGTTTTTCAAAGGAAAAAAACATAAAAGTAAATTGCTTGATCAATTATCCTTTGGAAGTTTTAATAAAAAATTCAAGCCTAACAGAACTGCTTTCGACTGGCTGTCGCGCGATCCGGTTGAAGTTGATAAGTATGTGGCTGATGATTACTGCGGATTTTTATGCAGCACCCAGTTTTTTAAAGATCTGTTTTATGGCCTGAAACAAATTCATAAATCTGTTGCATTCACACAAATTCCTATAGCTTTACCCATTCTTATTTTTTCCGGAGAATGCGATCCTGTAGGGGGATTCACCAAAGGGGTGAATTTGTTTTATAAGAAATTATCTGAAGCAGGAAAAGAAAATATTACTCTTAAATTCTACCTTAATGGTCGTCATGAAATGCTGAACGAAATAAACAGAACGGAAGTGTTCAGTGACGTGGTGAAATGGTTGAATGATAATATTGGTAAAACCTGACAGAAAATATTATCTTCCGTAGAGCGGGCATTGATAAGGGAAACCTGAAGAATTGAAATTATAGGGCGAGGGTTTATTTGCAATATTAAACTCAATTCCTATGGTAGAATGTTCTGACACTTTATAATCCATGCCGAACTTCACACCTTTCATATTCGCATCATACACATGATCCAGATCGCTTTTAGTGGCGAATGTGTTTAATTGGGTATATACCTGTCCGTTTAGTGTTAGGCGATCATTGAGTTGGTATTGTCCTCCAGCAAATAAAAAAGTACTTGTGAAATTATTACTGAAAGGTCTTGATTGAAAAGCATCTCCTGCCGGATGAAATAAATTATAACTGCTGTTCATCACCATCAATCCTGCATCTAAAGTGAACCGATCACTTAATTTATAATTTAATTCCGGAGCAAAGTAGGTGCTCATTATACTTCCAGTTTTGTTGAAACCTGTCATAAATGCAGTGCCTGCAGTCATGTGAAATGACATGGGCTTTTCAGCAACGAAAGATTTCTTTAATGAATCACTGGTCTTAATACTTTGAGCTATTGTTGCTGAAGATAAAAACAGCGTACCAAATATTGAAAGAATAATTATTCGTTTCATTGGATAGGTTTTAAGAGTGTAAAAGTAATAAAAATAAATAAAGTAAAAGGATTTTTGATTTACAATTTACGAAGTACGATTTTAGATTTAAGGATGGATTGTCATATAGCACTCCGTGCCGTCATAAATGGTCATTATACGATTTAAGGTTTACGAATTTAGATTTGGGATTTTAGATGGTTCGACAGGCTCACCACAGGTTTAAGTTTTCTTCCAAAATAATTTATTTTTCTCAATCAATATAAAAAAACATTATATTTGCTCTACAATTATATTATTTTTACATAAGTTTTTTTTAAAGTTTAGCCAAACAATAGTAGATTGAACGATAAAACTACTACATATTTGCCCACCCTGACCGCTAATGATGTGTTTGCTTATGCTATAACCCCTGATACTGTAGAGAGAGAGAGAGAGAGAGAGAGAGAGAGAGAGAGAGAGAGAGAGAATTCTTTAACATACCTTCTGAAACAGTTTATTTCATTTTTTTCCTTCTGTAAATACCATCAGTATTTACGATGGTTCGGCTGCGCTCACCACAGGTTTACAATTTATGATTTACGATTTAGGATGGTTCGCCCCTCGACTGCCACTTCGACTTCGCTCAGTGTCCAGCTCGGGGTGACGGCTCACCACAGGTTTACGATGATTCGACTGCGCTCACCACAAGTTTATGATTTAGGATTTGGGATTAAGGATTTAGGTATAGGGAATTTATGTTGGATATAAAGAAATTGACACTTACATTAAAGATATTGGCTCTTACAGTAAAGCAATTGAGATTTACATCAAAGGAATCAACATTTACACTGACGGAATGACATGTTACATCAAAGGAATCAACATCTACACTGACGGAATGACATATTGCATAAAAGGAATCGATTTTTACAACAAAGGAATTGACATTTGCAGTAAAGGAATAGACATTTACATGGAAGGAATCGACATTTGCAGCAAAGGAATGGGAGATTCAATTTAGGATTTAAGATTTACGATTTTAGATTTTTGATTTGGGATTTACGAAGTACGATTTGAGATTTGGGATTTACGAAGTACGATTTACGATGGTTCGACAAGCTCACCACAAGTTTAGGATTTGAGATTTAAAAAGACAATTCACCTAATTAATAACCTTAAAAATAAATATTATGGATGACAGGAAAGAAGACAACACGAGCATGAAACTTACGGTTGAAAGTATATTAACCAAATACCAGGGTAACTGGATTGCAATACCGAGATTTGCCGATGCGGTTACGGATTTCAGAGCGAAATTATCTCAAATAGAAAACCAGCGGAAGGTACAGGAAAAACACACAAAAGGAGCTGCCGATCTTAAGACTGCCAACAGAATGGTGATGTGCGAAGATGCTGCTTTAGTTGCAAAGATTGTGAAAGCATACGCACAATACAATCATGATCCTGTATTAAAAAATATTGTTGATTATTCATATACTGATCTTTTTAAAACCAGGGATACGGATTCGAAAATAAAATGTCAGGATATTTATGATGCGGCTTTGCCTATACAAGCGGATTTAACAACAAATTACGGACTAAATCCTATGGCTATTCCTAACCTGGACAGCGCGATAACTGCATATGATAATGTGATAATGGCGCCCACTACAGCCAAAGGCGTGAGGAAAACAGCAGGAAGTAATTTAACCCAATTGGTAAAAGAGACTGATGGAATACTTAAGGACAGTATTGATAATATGATGGAGCCTTTTAAAAATACTGTTCCGGATTTTTACAAAGAATATAAGAGTGCAAGAATAATAATAAATTTGGGACGGAGGGGAAAAGCAGCTCAGGCTATACCCAGCAAACTTGCCACGATAAGCGGTAAGGTAACAGATGCAAGCGGCAAAGCGCTGAAAGGTGTTACCTGTGTGCTGATAGGTTTAACTAAAAATTATACCACGATCACGGATAAAAACGGAGTTTACACGTTTGCAGGCGCTGTGGATGATACTTATACTTTGCAAATAATACTCAACGGTAAAAAAATGATCATAGTGAAAGATATAGCGCTGAAGGCAGATAATAAAATAGTAAAGAATTTTATGATGGAGGCTGAAGCAGGGAATGAAACGGCAACGAAGTTGAAATAGAAGGTATAGGGTATAGAGGTATAGGGAATAATTGAACCATAGAACAATTGAACATCTGAAGTGAAAAAGTTTGTGAAGGAATAAGGCACAAGGTAAAAAGAAGTCTGTGGTTGTTGGTCAGGGCGGTTGGTAGATATTAAAGGTCTATGGTTTATGGTCAGAGCAACCGGTTTAGTCAATGGTCATAGTCTTTGATATTTTAAACCAATGACCACAAACAAAAAACCAAACTTAATGCCCCAACCATAAACTTATAACCATTTTAAAAAGAGTAAACGGAAATTAATAAAATATACTTATTATTGTAAATCAATAAAAATTAAAATTATGAAAAAAATAATTTTACTCTTTGCAGTAATTATTTTAATGTATTCCTTTTCTTCTGCACAAACTACTATTCCTGCAGGAAACGTTAGCGGAACATGGACATTAGTCGGCTCACCTTACCTAATACAGGGTACGATTAAGATACCCAATGGACAAACGCTCACCATAGAGCCGGGAGTTACAGTGGACTTTCAGGGTGCTTACAGACTAAATGTGCAGGGGCGATTGCTTGCCATCGGTTCCCTTGCAGACACTATCAACTTTACTGCTGCAAATACTTCTATTGGTTGGCTTGGAATACGTTTTGACACTACATCTGCTACTAATGACACATCTAAATTTTTGTTTTGTAAAATACAGTATGGCAAAGCATCAGGCAGTTCACCATATGATAAAGGAGGAGCATTTTATATCTATAATTTTTCAAAAGTAATTATTTCCAACAATGCGATTATAAATAACTCGGCTTCCTTTGGCGGTGGAATTTATTGCTCAAATAGCAGCTTAATTATTTCAAATAACACCATTTTAAAAAATAAGGCTTCTACAGGCAGTGGAATTCAATGCTACCAAAGTAGTCCAACTATTACTTTTAATACTATTATGAATGACACTACTTCTGGAACTGGTGGAGGAATTGAATGCGATCAAAGCAGCAACCCAACTATTTCCAATAATACTATTTCTAAAAATACAGCAACTTCGTCTGGCGGAGGAATTTATTGTACCACCAACAGCAATCCAATTATTTCAAACAATACTATTTCATACAATAAGGCTTCTTCATCTTCTGGGGGAGGTGGAGGAATTTATTGTTACCAAACAAATCCAACTATTTCTAACAATACTATTTCATACAACACGGCTTCTTCTTCTTATGGTGGAGGAATTTATTCTAGTTCTGACAGCCAGACTATTTCCAATAATACGATTACAAACAATTCGGCTACTTATGGTGGAGGAATTTATTGTAGCACCAACAACAATATTATTTCAAACAATATTATTTCAAACAATTGGGGCGGTTATGGTGGGGGAATTTATTGTTCCTCCAATAGCAAACCAACCATATCAAATAATACTCTCTCGTATAATTCGTCTGGTAGAGGTGGAGGAATTTATTGTGACAATAGTAGCATTCCCTTAATAATAAAAAATAAGATTACAAACAACACTGCTAATAATTATGGCGGAGGAATTTATTGTTACAGCAGTAGTAGCCCAACTGTTTCCAATAATACTATTACGAACAATTCGGCTTCTTCTAATGGCGGAGGGATTTATTGTACTGGTAGCAGCCCCCACGTTTTCAATAATACTATTTCCAATAACGCTGCAACTAAAGGAGGAGCACTTTGGTGTGGTTCTTTCAGCAACTCTATATGTAAAAACACAATTTTTTGGGGTAATACCGCGAGTAGCAGTGGTTCACAAGTGTATTTAAATGATGAAGGCAGCGACCCGAAATTTTATTTTTGCGATGTGCAGGGAGATAGCAGTGCATTTGGAATGAATGGCATTTTATTATATAGTGGTATTTACCTGAATAATATTGATACAGTTCCTTTTTTTGTTTTACCTACAGGTGGTAGTGGTTCAACATATAATGGACTATCAGCCGTTTGGTCATTGCAAAGCGGTTCATCTTGCATAGATACAGGCACCATAGATACAACAGGGCTTAATTTACCTGCAACAGATTTGGCAGGCAATCCACGTATAATTGGTGGTAGAATTGATATTGGAGCGTATGAATGTCATTGTACATTACCAATAATACTAACAATTAATTCTACAGATGCCAGTTGTTCTACTTGTCCTGATGGTAGTGCAACAGCAATTGTTTCTGGTGGCACACCACCATTTACATATTTATGGAACGACCCTTCTTCTCAAGTCACTGGAACTGCGACTGGTTTATTACCTGGAATATATACTATAATAGTTACTGATTCAAATTTGTGTTCTAAAGCTGATTCTATTGAGGTTTCATATACTGTTTCTATTAATGAAATCCTAAACATATATTCAATAAATATTTATCCAAACCCAGCCAACGATAATATTATTATTGAAGCTCCACAAAAATCACAAATTGAAATTTTAAATATACAGGGACAGCTAATAAAAAGTATTGCAACAAACAATAATAAAACGATTGTTGATATTTCAGCACTGGCAAAGGGGATTTATATGGTGAAGGTGCAAAGTGAAAATGGTGTGGTGAATAAAAAATTGGTGGTGCAATAAAACACAAAGATGATTTTCTTTCGTTGCCCCGTGCCCTGAAGGGAGGAAAGAAAATCATTAATAAAATATAAAATAATTATAAATTCTAAAATTAAAAATTATGAAAAAAAATCTACTCATTTTGTCTATTATCGCAATAGGCTTTTTAACAACAAATAATTTGCAGGCACAGCCTACATGGTTTCAGTCATTTTACCAACTCAATACATACACTTTTGGGATGACTGATAACGGGTACATTTTCGCATCATCAGGTCAGAGTGTGAAATTATCAACCACCGATGGTTCCGCATATTCGTTTAACCTCGTTACGGGCACTTTCCCAACTTCGGGTTATCAAAGTATTATGGCTAAAGGAAATCTTGTTTTTGTTTCTGATGATGACTATATAAATTATCATGGAAGAGGAATTTATATGACATCGGATTTTGGCGCTACATGGGTGGCGAAAAATAATGGGCTGGGCGCTGATACAAATGTTAGGGCTATTTATTTGATGGCTAACGGTGCTTTGCTTGCATACACTGAAACTATGACATCCGGTAAATTATTCCGCTCAACTAATAATGGAACCTCATGGTCATTTCTTCAAAATCAACCTACCGTGTACGATATAAAAGTGCGCTCGGCTACAGAAGCATATATGTGTTCAAATGGCAATGTATATAAATCCACCGATAATGGACTCAGTTGGACGATAATTTCATCATCCTATGTTTATAAAATTGTTATTACGTCTACAGGCACATTTTATGGTATTGACAATTATACAATCCAGAAATCAACTGACAATGCAGTTACATGGACAACCGTTACAACTACAGGTCTTCCAGTTGGGATTCAGTTTGGGGCTTTTCTGCGAGCGCCAGGTGATACTATTTATTGTGGGAATATTGCTTCTCCTTATGGTCTTTATTATTCTACCAATGGATGTGCCAACTGGAATCCTTGTATGACAGGTCTTGGTACTGGTCCCCAGATTCTCAGGGATAATTTAACAATTAGTAAAGGTGGGTACTTGTTTGCCGGTCCTTCCGGCAGTGGCGTTTACAGAAGTGTAAACAGGATTACCGCTTCGACAGCAGGCATTGAAGAAAACCAATTACCGGAATCTGCAATAAGCATTTATCCTAATCCCTCACACGGAAAAATACAAATTGAAAGTTCAGACCTGAAGGTTGAAAATTTGGAGATTTATAATATGCAGGGATTGTTATTAAAAAACTTTGCAGTAAATGATAAAGCTACAACTATTGATATTTCTACGCTTGCAAGTGGGATGTATTTTATAAAAGCGAAAACTGAAAAAGGAGTTGTGGTGAAGAAATTTATTATAGAATAAATTATAAACAAAAAAGAAAAAAAAGCTGCTCTGTAAGGGGTGGCTTTTTTATTTTCTGTATGACATGATTATTTCAAATCTGCACCTTTGCTGGCACCCACTGACAGGAGATACTCTTTTGCATCATCTTTAGCTGCATAGTCAAGGGCGGTTTTATTGTTATCGCTTTTAGCATTTACATCAGCACCATGCGCTACGAGCGTTTTAAGCACTTCCAACACTGATATAGGGCCGTCATAAGTTGAAGCCAGCATAAGCGCTGTCATTCCCTTGCCCCCTTTTTCATCCACATAGGCTCCCTGATCTATGAAGTAATTTACCAGTTCAGTTTTTCCCTGAAATGCGGCCACCATCAGCACTGAGTTTCCGAATTTATCCTTTGCACTGATATTGGCACCATGCTGCACGAGCAGTTGGATGATCTCCATATTTCCTTTGTACACCGCCATAAACAATGGGTAATTGCCAAACGCATCTTTCTTATTCACATCTTCACCGTTCTGAAGCAATGTACGAATACTTTCCATGTCTTCTTTCTGTATGGCAATATTCAGCGTTATTGTCTGGGAAATGGAGGAAAGAGATAAACTGAATAAAATAATAATACAAATGAATTTTGATTTCATTAGAGAAAATTTATTGTTTTTTCTGAATCATACATGGAAGAATATGTAAACGATAAGCATGAGGTATTTCCATGAAAATATCGTCGTTCTTATATTCTTTAATATTGTTGAAACTATCAACAAGATCATTGTAGTGATCGATCATATCCCAGTGCGAACCGGCTACCAGCCAACATGCTGAATTCATTTCATCGTCGCTGTATGGAATATTATCCCGTACCCTGCGCATCAAGGCTTTTGAAGCGCTGAGAAAGTCGGATGCACGCATCAGATAAAAACCAAAAATAGGTTTCACCATTTCGTTCATATCTTCTGTTTCAAATTTACAAAGTTTCAGATAGCTGCTCTCAAACATTTTGATGTCTTCATTGAAAGGTTTCAGATTAATCTCCTGAATCATTTTCACATCACTCAGATGCAGTTTATCTACCATGCTTTCGCCAATGAGCATCAGGTTTTTTGATGGTTCATAATATGCTGTATTATGCTCACCTTTTTCTGTTTTATCATAATCAATAAACCAGTCTTTAATGGCTTTGCGAAGTTCGGCATCCTTATCGAAATAATCTTTAAAAGCATCCATCAATCCTTTATGCATCTGCTTTCCCTGCATCATTGCATCATCCTTATAATTTTCCTGTTCATAATAATGATTGACCTCAAACAAAACTGCATTCATGTTAATGAGTGATTTTTTATAACGCTTTGCTTTATCATCAATTCCCGACAGCTCAGGTCCGTTCTTTTCCAGAGCTTTCATACATGTGATGAAATCTGAAGGGTCGTATATAGTGTATAAACCATAAATA
>Ga0209777_10009238_pt1 | contig 10639 bp, 7 predicted proteins | sample FrelakmetHBP12HB_FD_187147 | JGI IMG/M metagenome (GOLD analysis project Ga0209777, IMG submission 187147) | Freshwater lake sediment microbial communities from the University of Notre Dame, USA, for methane emissions studies -HBP12 HB (SPAdes)... | ecosystem: Environmental > Aquatic >... | reverse complement strand
CACCGACCTGTCTCAGCTCGAAAAAGCGCTTGACAAGCCGGCCAAGGCCGTTTTTATCGAATGCCCGGCCAATCCTCTCGTCGAGATTATTGACATTCCTGAAGTTGCGCGGATGGCGCACGAGAGGGGCTTGACCGTGATTGTGGATAACAGTTGGGCCAGCCCTTATCTATTGCGCCCCCTGGAGTTGGGCGCCGACCTGGTGGCTTCATCCGCGAGCAAGTATATCGGGCATAATGAAGCGATGGGGGGATACGTTGCGGGAGGGGCAGAACAGGTGGCCGAGGTGAATAATCACATGCTGACCCTTGGCGGTGTCATGGCGCCGTTCAACGCGCTGCTGACAATGATAGGGTTGAAAACCCTGCACGTCAGGATGGATCGGCATTGCCGGAATGCTATGGAGGTCGCCAGTTTTTTAGAAGGCCATCCCAAAATCGCCAAGGTCCATTATCCGGGCCTGAAAAGTCATCCACAACACAAAATTGCAAAACGACTAATGCCCGATAGCTCCGGAATGATCGCTTTCTGGCTTAAAGGGGACTTCGAAAGCGCGCACAGATTCATGAACAACCTGAAGGTATGTCTTCTGGCGGTAAGCCTTGCGGACGTCAGGACCCTCGTCGAGCATCCCGCCTCCATGACACACATAACCACGGCAAAAGAAAAACGGGAACGCCTCGGGATAACCGATAATCTTGTCCGCATCTCCGTCGGCCTGGAAAACATCCATGACCTGGTGAGGGATATAGACCGGGCATTGATGAAGGTATGATTTTTCACCGGTTGATAAAATGGCATACTGTTCACATGAACACCTGAGTGTTCGGGAGAAGCGGCGATGTACGCATCAGCCTACCTGAAGTTGCTTGAAGAATTGGAATCCCAAATGGCTTCGCTTTATGAGATGTTTTCCAAATATCTCTCCGACGATGTGGAAGCGGCCAAACTGTTCCAGCGGTTGAGGGATGAGGAAATCTCGCACCGAAATATAGTTTCACTTCAACGGCGCATCGCGGCGAAAAACAAACTTACCTTCGATGATTCGTCACTTGACGTGGAACAAATTAAAGACACCTTACGCAGGGTTGACAGGATTATCAAATCCGAGACCCCTCCCTCGGTCGAGATAGCGTTAAGGGTTGCTGTCGAGTTCGAAGACAACGCATCCGAGAGGCACATTTCCAGAACATTCAAGCCAATGGGGTCTGAAATAGAGAAAATGGCAATAAGCCTCGGCGCTGAAGATAAAAAGCATTACGAGGCTATTCTCGGATTCGCCAAAAAACGCGGAATCTCGCTTCCTTAAAAAGCCGGACCTGATCGTATCGCAGCATTGTCGCAAATCATATGTTCAGACAAGGGGTTTAATCCCCTTGTCTGTGTTCCTTGAATCCGTTTGTAAATTTTGTATTAAGCAGATATGTTTTTATAAGAGGAGTTGAAGGAATGAGAGCAAAGATCGGGTTGCGCGGAATAGCAATTTTGGCCATTGTGATTCTTATCTCGGTGATTGGTCTTCGGGGCGGCAAAATATCGGCTAAGCCCGTAAAGAAGCCCGAGGCGGCGCAACCGGACAAAGTGACCAAGGCTTGTATCGAGTGTCACGATCAGAAGAAGGTTGCCGTTGACGTTAGTCGCCAGTGGGAGGCTTCTCAACATGCCAGGAACGACGTGGGCTGCATGGCGTGTCATGAGGCCGCGGAGAACGATCCGGATAAATGGAAACATGAAGGTTTCATAATAACTCAGGCGCCCTCCCCAAAGGACTGCGGCAATTGCCACGACAAGGAGGCGCAGGAGTTCGAGAATTCCCACCATTCAAAGGCCGCGCAGTTCATCGGGTCGCTGGATAATATGCTTGGCGAAATCGTCGAAGGCGGTCCGGCGGCGAATCTGGGATGCAAGCAATGCCACGGCTCGATTTTAAAGGTTGATGCAACCGGAGTCCCCATTGAGGGCACGTGGCCAAACACCGGCATCGGGAGAGTCAACCCGGACGGCTCGAAGGGGAGCTGCAGCGCATGCCACACAAGGCACCTGTTTTCGCGCGCTCAGGCCCGCGAGCCGCGCACCTGCGGCCGGTGCCACATGGGGCCCGACCATCCCCAGATCGAAATCTACGAGGAATCGAAGCACGGCATAATGTACGCCTCCTTCCGCAATCAAATGGCCCTCGATTCAGAAGAATGGATCGTGGGAAAAACGTACATCGCCGCCCCCACCTGCGCCACTTGCCATGCAAGCGCCACGCCGTCTTTGCCCGTCACCCACGACGTCGGCGCCCGCATTTCATGGACGCTGCGGCCTCTCTTCTCGAAGCACCAGGAAAACTGGGAGGCAAAACGCCAGAATATGAAAAACGTCTGCCTGGCCTGCCACGCCCAGACCTGGGTCAATAACTATTTCAAGATGTACGACGACGCCGTCAATCTCTGGAACAACAAGTTCGCACAGCCCGCCCAGAACATCATGGACGCACTGAAGAAATCGGGGAAAGTCACCCCTACCCCGTTCGACGATCCCATAGAATGGACGTTCTTCGAGCTTTGGCATCACGAGGGCCGCCGCGCCCGGATGGGGGCGTCCATGATGGGGCCTGATTTCACGCAATGGCACGGGTTCTACGAGGTTGGTAAAGTATTCTACAATAAATTCATTCCAGAAGCGGAAACTTTACTGCCGGGCATCAGCAAGTCAACGCTTGAAATGCCCGAACACAAATGGAAAAATGGGCTAAGCCCCGAGCAAATACAGCAAATGTTGGATTTCTATCAACAAAGATACGGGCAGAAGGTCCAATAATAAGGAATGGTCGCGGGGGCGCATGGCCCTTCGCCCCCGCTTATCGAGGCGCTCTTATCGTTCGTCTCAAACCTCCGGGGAATCAAGCTTTCGGGCGCGTTTTGCTTCCCGGTTTAATTCCATGCTTCTCGGCGTCCCACGTATCGGGGGTGACGCCGACATCCTGAAGCGCCTTCTTTATGACGCGGTGGGTCTCGGTTTTCGGCAATTCGCTGACAATGCGCACATATCTTGGGATGGCGAAGTAAGCGAGCTTGTCCTCAAGGAACTCGATAAGCTCCTTGGGATCGAGCGATTTGCCCTGCACAAGGACGGTACTGGCCATAATGTCGTCCTCGCCAAGCTCAGCGGGAACTGCGTAGACTGCGCACTCTTCCACGGATGGATGCTTCAATATCTCGACCTCGACCTCGTAAGTGCTTACGTTTTCTCCGCGGCGGCGCAGGTTTTCGCTGTCTCGTCCCACAAAGAACAGATAGCCCTTTTTATCCTGATAGAGGTAATCGCCGGTATAAAGCCAGCCGTCCCGCAGTTTCTTGTTGGTGGCTTCGGGATTTTTAAAATATTCAACCCCCTCGCCGCCACCCTTTTTCTGACTCTTTTCAGGTTTTTCTCCGACCTTCATGATCAATTGCCCGGGAGTGCCCGGGGGGGAATCGTTTCCGTTTTCGTCAACGAGGCGAATCTTGGCCCCCAACGGCTTGCCTATGGAGCCTTTCGGAGCGTTTCCGATGTTCATGATAAGAACGCCGCCTCCGTCAACTGCGCCGTAGCCCTCCCAGATCGTGACGCCGAAACGCTTCTCGAAATTTTCCCATATATTGGCGGGACATGCGCTGGTGATTATCAGCCTGACGCGATGGTCGCGGTCGTTCGGTTTGGGGGGCTGTTTCATGAGTATGGGGATCATGGCGCCGAGCAGGTTGAAGGTGGTGGCCCCGAAGTAGCGCACCTCGTCCCAGAACTTGGTGGCGCTGAATCGCTGGCTCAGCGCCACGGGGCATCCCATGCCGAACGCGGACATCGTGGTTATGAAGAGGGCATTGGCGTGGAAGAGGGGGAGGCAAGTGTAATACACGTCATTTTTATTTCCAATCGTCCGGAAAAGCGCCTCGCTCATCCCCATCCTCGCGTCGCCGTGGCGATATACCACCCCCTTCGGCAGTCCCGTGGTGCCGGAGGTGTACATCAATATGGCGATGCTTCCCTCCGCGGGCCTATCGGGAGGCCGCGCCATCGGCAGATCCGACGAATAGAATTCCTTCATGCTTAACGCGCCCTCCGGCAGCCTGTAATCCTCCGGCGCATCAAGTGTATCTATTATAACTGTTTTAACGTTTGGCGTCTCAGCGCGAACTTTTTCAAAAAAGGGATAGAGGCTGTAATGTATAAATATAAAGCTCACGTCCGAATTGGTCAGGATGTGCGAAAGCTGCTTGCCTCTGAGGGCGTTATTGGTGGGAACCACGTACATGCCGAGCTTGAGGGCGCCGAAATAAAAATCGTAAAAGGTCGGTGAATTGACCGTCATGATCGAAACGCCCATGCCCGGCTTGGCGCCACGCTTCTTGAAACCCTGAGCCACAACATTCGTATTCTGATCCAGCTCCCGGAACGTGACAGTTTTATCGCGGAACAGAACGGCGGGTCGGTCGGCGTATTTCTTGGCTTTTTCCTCGAGGAAATCGCCAAAATAAAGTTTGTATGCCGGCGCAAGACGCTTTTCCTTAAACGATTGAGACAGGGTCTTCCACAAAGTGCCCCGCTCCCGCTCCATGGCCACAAAATTCTTTATCGTTTTTAATATAAACACTCCAGTGCGCATATCGTATTCCTCCTCTTTTCATTTTGAATTTTGGATTCTGAATTTTGGATTGGGAATTTTTAAGTAAAAAAGCTGGTGCTCTGTTACATAACAAACGACGGATAACATGTAGGGTGGGCTAGCGAGCGAAGCAAGTCTGCCCACCAATTCTGGGATTGGTTGTTGGTGGGCAGACTCCTACGGATGAGACATTCGCTAGCCCACCCTACCATTCTTGTCATATCAAGAGTAACAGAGCACTAGGCAATCCCTTCATCTTCAATCCAAAATCTAAAATCTAAAATTTAATTGTCTCAGTCGAGAACCTCGAGTATCAGGCCCTTAAGATAGTGTGTTTCGGGGACAGTTAGCAATATGGGGTGGTCGGGAGACTGGAATTGGTATGCCGTGACTTGTACTTTTCGGCGGACATCGGCGGCGGCCTTGCGAAGCACTTCGAGGAATCTTTCGGCGGCCAGGTTGTAAGAGCATGAATATGTTGCCAGAATTCCGCCCGGCTTAAGCAGCCTCAAAGCGCGGCGATTTATCTCGCCATAACCCTTGCCCGCGCTCGATAGGTCTTTTCGGCTCCTCGCGAAAGGCGGGGGATCAAGAATTATGATGTCGAAAAGCTCGCCGCCGGACTGCATTTCTCCGAGCGCCTCGAAGACCTTGGCCTTGCGCGGAGTCACGTTAGCGAGGCCGTTGAGTTCGCAATTTTCCCGCAGCCGCGAAATTGAGGCATCCGAAGAATCCATCGCGACCACTTCATCGCATTCGCGCGCAAGATGAAGCGAAAAATGACCATGGTAACAGAAAGCGTCAAGCGCCCTGCCCCTGGCCCAGCGGGAAATGCAGAGCCGGTTGGCTTGCTGATCCAGATACGCCCCGGTCTTATGCCCATCCCAGAGGTCGGCAAGGTATCGCGCCGTTCCTTCCTGTACCTCCACCCTATGCTGCGGCTCGCCCGCGGCCATTTCCTTGTATAGCGGAAGCCCCTCCATTTCTCGTACCGTTGCGTCGCAGCGGAGCGTTATGGAGCGCGGCGAATAGACTTCTTTCAGAATATCAACCAGTATCGCCTTAAGTTTTTCAACTCCCGGTATCAATATCTGCGCGACAAGGTGACCGGCATAATGATCCACAATCAGCCCCGGAAAAAGGTCTCCCTCAGCGGACGCCAAACGGCATGCGGTTTGCGCCCCGAACATCTCGCCCCGGCGGCCGAGCGCCCCTGTTATGAGCGTCCTGAAATATTCGCGATCGGGGGGCCGCTCGCTCAGGCTTATGATCCGAAGCGCAATTGTTGAGCGATAGCTGTAAAACGCCTGGGCCAGGAAAGTCCCCGCCGATGATTCGACCCTCACCACTTCGCCATTCAGGCTCTCATCGGCGCCAGAAGCGATATCCTCCCGGTATATCCATAGATGGCCCGTCTTAAGCCATTTAAGCCCCTTGGGGGTAAGTTTTACAGATGTTTGCATGGTTTATTGATTCTGCAAGAAATTTTCACGGTCGGGTTTTTTCTTGAGATCGAAAATCAGGAAGCTATTGGTCTTGGCCAGGATGGCGAAGTTTTTCGCGAGGAAATCGCGTAAATCGGATTGTTTCCTGAATTCGCCCGAGTCGGTGATAATAAAGTATTCAGGCGAATCTCCCAGATATATTTTATTGAATCGTTGCTCAGCGCTCAGCTCCGGCAAGCCTTTCAGCTTTTCCCAGTTAAAATCATCATAAGCCGGCCACCATCTGCCGGAAATCTCGCCATGATACTCGAGCGGCGCTCCATAACCCCACGTCAAAAAGATCGTTCGCCGGCTATGATTCACAAGCTGGCCGACTATCCTGCACGTGGACACAACATTATCGGCGCTCTGATTTAAAAGCCTGGGATAGGTTTCGCGCATACTTGCGATAATGACGATAACAAAGATACAGATAACGGCCGCGCGTCTCAGTTTGAATCGAAATTCGGGCGCGTTAAACCGGCTCAAAAAACTATCGGCTAAAGGCCCCAAACACAGGGCCACCATGGGAATATATTGGAGATGATAATAATCGTGGGTGTGGATCGAATAACTGAATATAATGCCGAAAATAAGGTATGAGGCCAGCAATCCGGCGATGACGGTTTTCTGCAATCGGCCGCTCGCCAGCGTAAGGCCGAGAAGCGCGCCGATAATGCCCATCGGGCCGAATACTATTTCCGCCCTCGATAGCCAGCCGCTCCAAAAAAAACCGGATAGCAGAACATGGAAAATGAATCTCCCCTCGGCGCGGCCCTGAAGCGACCCCGAAATAAATACGCCATAAATATAATACGCCAGAACGGGCAGAAGGCTGATAACGAAATAAAGCGCGGCGTCGCGGTTGAGGAACGCCCGGATAAACCCCTTCTTCGATATTTCAATTGAGATAAACAATACAAATATCTGGATCGCGCATTGCGGCTTGACCAGCAATGCAGCCGCCGTGACGGTCACAATAACCGCCAATCTCGCGATGGAAGGCTTATCATTATACCGAAGAATGGTCAAAATACTCATCAACACCATCATCGTCATAAGAGGTTCCGGCTGAAAACTCCTGCTCGCAAGGACGCCGTAAGGAACAAACAGGTAGTAGGCGGTTGAAAATACGGCGGCGTCCGTCGAGACCAGCCTTTTTGCGATGCGGTACAGGAAAGCGCCGCCGATCAGCCAAAACAGCGAAGAAAACAGCCGGGGAATCCAGAGCCGCTCGCCGCCCGCAATCCGGTAAATGAATGCGGCCAGAAGCTCCGTGACCGGCGGCTCCAGGAGGCCCTCTTTTTTCCTGTTTAGGTTCGCAATTTCTCTCTTCCATTGGGGAACCGCGCCTAATGTATCGTAATAATAAGCTCTCGCTATAATCGCCGAATGATACTGGCGAGATGGGTGGTACTCGAGAGGCGGGTCGTCGAGGTGATAAAGCCTCATATTGAAAGCGAGGAGGAACAGGAAGGCTAATATCATCATCCTTAAAACGGTGTCCTGAATAAAAAATTGCTTTTCTTGACCTTGGTCAGTCTGTTGTTGAAGATGCATTGCACTCCGCCCGCGAGCCGTTCAGAATTTCGGACTCTTATTTTTCTTTCTTAATTTTCATTTAATTAAATTTACCATATATGATGACCTTTGATTCCATATTGTCCAATCAATGCGCCATCTATACTCCAAAATCTTATGTACTCTCCTTCGCAAGCGCCCGGATTTTTTCCTTTTCTCCTTGATTTTAAGCCGATCGAGACTTATAATTAAATATCGTTCATGTAATAAGGGGTGAGGCTTGCCCTGCACCCTGATGAAGAGGTTTAATTTTAAAGATGCCATCTGCGGAAAAGAAAGATTTCTATGAGGTTTTGGGGGTTCCCCGGGACGCCGACGCCACAGCTGTTAAAAAAGCCTACAGGCGCCTTGCTATGGAATATCACCCCGACCGGAACCCCGGCAATAAGGATGCGGAGGAGAAATTCAAGGAGGCCAGCGAGGCCTATGAGGTGTTGAGCAATCCCGATAAAAGGCAGATATACGACCGGTTTGGTTATGAAGGGCTGAAGGGCCACGGATACTCGGGTTTTACCAACATATCGGACATTTTTTCGTCTTTTTCGGATGTTTTCGAGGATTTCTTCGGTTTCGGCCCCCGCCGCTCCAGAAGCGGCCCCTCTGCAGGCGCCGATCTGAGATATGATATGGAAATATCCCTCGAACAAGCCGCTTTTGGGGCAAAACAGGAGATTTCCTTCGATAGATTCAACACTTGCGCCACGTGCAAGGGCAGCGGCTCCAAACCCGGAACCAGCCCCAAGACCTGCGACCGTTGCAAGGGAACCGGCCAGGTCGGCATGAGTCGCGGGTTCTTCTCGATACGCACCACCTGCGACCGGTGCGGGGGAGTGGGTAAGGTCATCACCGACCCGTGCGCCGATTGCCGCGGCTCCGGCAAAACGGCCGAAAAAAAGACTATTACCGTCAAAATTCCGCCCGGCGTTGACTCCGGCAGCCACCTGCGACTGACGGGTGAAGGGGAAGCCGGGGAACGCGGCGGGCACAGAGGAAACCTCTACGTCGTCCTGCACGTGAAGCCTCATTCCTTCTTCGAGAGGCATGAGGACGATATATTCTGCCTGATCCCAATCTCATTTCCCCAGGCCGCATTGGGCGCAGAAATCGAGGTTCCGACCCTCGATGGGAAACATCGCCTCTCAATTCCGGCCGGAACCCAGCCGGGCGAACTTTTTCGCATAAAAAACAAGGGGATACAACGCCTCAACGGCTTCGGGCGGGGGGATGAAATCGTGCAGATAAACGTCGTTGTCCCGACACAGCTTACGGACCGCCAACGCGGGTTATTGGAAGAATTCGCAAAAACAGGCTCACAAACCGGCGAATCAAAAGCAAAAACAGATTCTTCCGATAAAAAGAAAGGCAAAAAGTGATTTTAGATTTTGGATTTAGTCTTCAATCCAAAATCCAAAATTGGAAAGGGAGGTTGATCCAGAGTGAGCGCCAAAAGAGATGATAACCCGCCCGATGATTGGGCCAATAAAATTATAAATCTGCCTGAAGAGGGCAAAGAAGAAAGCGACGCCGGCGAAATATCAAGTAAGTACAGGGTGACGGACCGCAGGCACTGGGCCGAACAGGGGGAAGAATCCACCGAGGATGCCCAGGCGCCTGTCCTAAGACCGCCCGCTTACGTCGAGGCCCTCGAGGAGGAAATCAAGAAAAAAGACGCAACCCTCAAGGAATACATAAGCCAATACAAGGCCGCAAAATCCCAAATGAACGAGGCCATCTCCCGTATCGAGCGCGAAAAGTCACGCGAGGTCAACTTCCGCATCGCAGAACTCGCCCGAGCTTTCCTCTCCATACTCGACGACCTCGACGCCGCCACAGACCACGCAAAAAAGGAAAACGAAAATTCCCCTGTAGCACAGGGACTTATTCTCATCTCACAGCGCATCAAATCAACACTCGACGGCATAGGTATTGTAGAAATCGAATGCCTCGGCAAGGCACACGACCCCGCCTTCCACGAAGCCGTAGCGGTCGAACCCGTAGAAGGCCCCGAAAAAGACGGCCTCATCATTGAGGTGTTGAAAAAAGGCTACACTTTGGGAGATGTACTCGTACGCCCCAGCGCCGTGGTCGTGGGGAAATTTGAATAAAATAAAAAAGAAGAAACCGCCGGAGGAAATTAAAAATAAATCAATGCTTTTTCAACTCTTTGGTTGGATTTGTAATTGACTATCTTGGACCTGCTCTTCAACCTGAAATCAAAGTCATAGCTTTATATTGCCATGCGCTTAGTGTTCGGAGCAGAAGCGGTGGATGATGTCCGCGAGGAGGCGGGCGCCGAAGACGAGGTTTTCGGTTGATATGCGCTCGTTTACGCCATGAAGCGTTTTAAGGAGGGAGCCGGCGTCTTTTTCGGGCCGGAGGGGCATGAACCCGTGAACTTTGCAGCCGTGAGAGGCGAGGTGTCTGCCGTCCGTCGCGCCTGTGGACATGAACGGCGCGACGCGATGGTCCGGGCCGAGTGAGGTCACTGCCGCTTCGATCGCGTGGAAGAGGTCGGAATCCGGCTCGGTGTATGCGCCGTTGGAGGTGGTTGATAATTCTGCCGTGACGCCGTATTTCCCTGCGACGCGCCGAATGTCTTCCAGCATCTCCTCATGGGACATCCCCGGCAGGAGGCGGCAGTCGAGTGTTGCGTCAACCTGGGAGGGGATGACGTTAGCCTTATCCCCGCCATGCACGACGGTGATGGATATGGTGTTGGTGAACATCGCTTTGACCATTCTCCGCACGACGTTGTCACTGATCAGGGCGATCAGGAAATCGCCAATGATGGGGTAAGTCGCCAGGCGCGCGGCTATGGCGCCCGGCCAGCCTGCGATGAGCCGCCACATAGCCTCGACCGCGTGGCGGCTTTCGCGGTTGATCGGGGCGCGATGCGTCGAGATTTCGGCAAGCGCTTTTGCCATGTTGTTCATGGCGCTGCCCT
>Ga0209777_10009237_pt1 | contig 10639 bp, 7 predicted proteins | sample FrelakmetHBP12HB_FD_187147 | JGI IMG/M metagenome (GOLD analysis project Ga0209777, IMG submission 187147) | Freshwater lake sediment microbial communities from the University of Notre Dame, USA, for methane emissions studies -HBP12 HB (SPAdes)... | ecosystem: Environmental > Aquatic >... | reverse complement strand
GCGGCCAGGATACATTAAATCGATTGCCACGGACCGGCTGGGATATCTCGCCGGCAAGCTGGGAGCGGGTCGGTCTGCCGTTTCTGATCGCGTTGATCCGTTGGCGGGAATCGAGATTATGGTACGGGTGGGGAGCAAAGTGTCGGCAGGCGAGCCACTCGGAACAGGGTACGCACAGAAGCAGACGAAACTCGCCGGCTTTGACCGCGACTTCATCAACTGTCTAACATTCTCCGATCAGCCGCCGCGACCGGAGCGACTGGTGTTGAAGCATTTGCGACATGGATAGGAAGAATGACCGGCCGTTTATCGGTGTGGTGTTCAAGTGCTGCAAGGTTTACAGCCGCATCTATCTGAACAAGCAGAGAACGGCCTTTGTAGGTTGGTGCCCGCGTTGCGCGGCACAGATTCGAATCAAGGTCTCACCGGATGGGACAGACTCAAGATTTTTTGAGATGACATGAAACGACATCGGGCCAAGATAGTGATCGTGCCTCTGGGAGATGTCGACTACTTCCAGATTAACAAGCTCTCGACCACTCTTTCCAGCCGCTTCGGGTACTCTGTCGACATTCTGCAGGGGATCAAGATACCCAACGAAGCGTATGATTTGATCAAAGGACAGTACTTCTCGACAATGATCCTGCAGAAGCTGGAACTGCTCAAGGCAACCGACAAAGAGAGGATCCTCGGAGTGATTGAAGATGATATCTATAATGCGCGGCACCATGTACTGGTGTCGGATGTCGATGCAGTCGGGAGCACGGCGCTGGTGTCACTCTTCCATCTCAAGCAGCAGTTCTACGGCCTGCCGGACGATGAGAAATTGATCTATCAGCGTCTCGTCAAGGAAGCGACCCGTGTCGTGGGGGCGCTGTTCTCAATTCCCTATTGCCGCAATCCCAAGTGTGTGATGTACAATTCCGACGAGATGTTTGATATCGACGAAAAATCAGAGAAGTTCTGCGACATCTGCCGTCGCACTTACATGAAAGTAATGTAACGTGCTGACAGTTTCGCAAGTCCTCGATCAGTTGCGCGCCGATGACGCCTTCATGCGCAACGTCACCGAGTGGCATGTCGAACCGCCAAAACCCGCCGTCTATGCCGATTTCCCCGCCTCGGTTCCGGCGCTGCTAAGAGAGTCGCTTAACAAGCGTGGTGTTCACAAACTCTATTGTCATCAGGCCGAGGTCTTCAGTGCCGTCCAACGTGGCGAGAATGTAACGGTCGTTACACCGACCGCATCGGGCAAGACGCTCTGCTACAACCTACCGATATTGGCGCGGACAATCGCCGAACCGGAGGCACGGGCGCTGTACCTCTTCCCTACCAAGGCGCTGTCACAGGATCAAATGCTCGAGTTGCACGGCGTCATCGAGGATCTCAAACTCGAAATCAATACGTTCACTTTCGACGGCGACACTCCGGCAGAGATCAGGCGCAAAGTTCGCAAAGCCGGGCACATCGTCGTAACCAATCCCGATATGCTGCACACCGGCATCCTGCCGCATCATACCAAGTGGATCAAGCTGTTTGAAAATCTGAAGTTTGTCGTGATCGACGAAATCCATACCTATCGCGGCGTGTTTGGTTCTCATCTGGCGAATGTGATTCGACGGTTAGACCGCATCTGTCGCTTCTATGGCTCGAGCCCGCAGTTCATTTGCTGCTCGGCAACGATCCGCAACCCCAAAGAACTGGCGGAAAATGTTACCGGTCGCCCCATGACGCTGGTCGACAAGAACGGAGCGCCATCGGGGGAAAAGCATTTTGTGTTCTACAATCCTCCGGTAATCAACAGCCAACTGGGGATACGCAAATCATCGCTAAAAGAAGCAGGTCGCATCGCGCAGCGCTTCATCACCAACAAAGTCCAGACGATCGTCTTTGCCCCCTACCGGCTGATGGTCGAGTTGCTGTTGATTTATCTCAAGCGCGATTGCCAAGGCGCGCGAGTTGAGGGTTACCGTGGAGGCTATCTGCCGAACGAGAGGCGCGCCATCGAGCGCGGACTGAAGTCGGGGGAAATCACCGCGGTGGTAGCGACGAACGCGCTGGAGTTGGGGATTGATATCGGCACGCTCGATGTTTCGATCATCACCGGCTATCCCGGCACCGTCGCCTCAACGCGCCAACAGGCAGGGCGCGCGGGACGCAAGGGGGGCGTAAGTGTGTCGATCATGGTAGCATCCAGCTCAGCGCTAAATCAATACGTCGTCAACAATCCTGACTACTTCTTCGGCTCTCCCTCTGAGATGGGAATTGTCGATCCGAACAACTTCGTAATCTTGACATCGCACCTAAAGTGCGCGGCGTTCGAGTTGCCATTTCAGAAGAATGAGAAATTTGGCGTTGAAACCACCCAAGAAATTCTGGAGTACTTGCAGAGCAAGGGCATACTGCGATTCTCCGGCGACCGCTGGCATTGGTCATCGGAGATCTATCCGGCAACCGAAGTGTCGTTGCGGTCGGCTTCACCGGAGAATTTCGTGATCTTGAATACCACCGATAACAACCGCGTGATCGGTGAGGTCGATTATTTCGCCGCGCCCATGTTGATACATCCCGAAGCGATCTATATACATCTCGGCAACCAGTTTCAAGTGATGGAACTCGACTGGCAAGGCAAGAAGGCATACGTCAAGGAAGACAAGGTCGACTACTACACGGACGCCGAAACCAAAGCAGACCTGCGCGTACTCGAAACCATTCAGGATGAGGGAGCACTCAACTGGGGTGAAGTCTCGATCACCAACGTGACAGTGCTGTTCAAGAAGATCAAGTTTGATACTCATGAAAACGTCGGTTCCGGCAAGCTGGCACTTCCCGAAATCGAGATGCACACTACCAGTTTCTGGTACGAGTTCGAGCCGGGAGTCGGCGAGCAACTCGGCTTCGGACACGAAAATCTCGGCGCCTCGCTGCGTGGTCTGGCGAACGTTCTCGGTATCGTGACTCCGCTCTGGCTGATGTGCGATCCGCGCGACATCAGATCGATCTCGCAAGTGAAGTCCTCCTTCACAGAGAAGCCGACGATCTACATCTATGAAAGCGCACCCGGTGGTGTCGGCTATGCGCAGAAGTTGTTCCGTATTGCCCCGGAAATCTTTGCTGCCGCCGGTCGACTGATCAAAGAGTGTCCCTGCGAGTCGGGATGCCCATCGTGTGTGGGGCCGGAGATCGAGGTTGGCGCGGATGGGAAGAAGAATGTGCTGAAGATGTTGGGGCAGGCGCTGGAGGCTATGACGCTGGAGACGGCATAGAATAGTGTGGTGCTCAAAACACGAGTTTCTCGATACAGATCAACTCAACTCTATAGCCCGCGTCCATTTCGATCGGTTTCTTCTTGACTTAGCTCGCCCTTGAGAACATTATTTGTAGATACGCACTTTGCAGATGCGCTCATGACCGGTGTCGTACGGCACCAAGGAGAAGCAGAGATGTATTTGAAGTTCCGTTGCGGGAGTTGCGATCAGGAGATGGTCGTGCAGTTTTTGAAACCGGGGGAGATCGCGAAATGCAAGGCATGCGGCGCCGACAATGTCGTTCCTGCAGATGCAGTGGCGGCAGACGGCACGACCCCGAAGGCACAGGTCGCCAAGCCTGCAAGCCAGCAACCCGAAATCGCCAGGGCTCCGGTGATTCCGGTCATATTGACTTCCGAAGGACTTGGATCCGTTGTCACGATTCTCTTCTGGGTTGGTGTCGTCATGAGCCTGGTCGAAACCTTATTGATAATGGCGGCGTTTGGGACTGGCGAAACGGGGTCGGCGCTCGCGACATTCGGCAAGTTCGTCCAGCAAAGCTCCCCCTCAAACTGGACAACTCTGACGTCGGGAACTCAGTTTCTGATCGGTCTGGTGCTTCTTTTTGGGCTCGTATCGATGGTGATAGACGTCGTCTGGATGTATCGCGTGCACAAGGACCTCGACACACTCTATCCGGGATATGCGATCAGCCCGGGGCAGGCGGTTGCCCGGTTGCTGATACCCGTATTCAACTTCTGGGGTGTTTGGAATGTGTTTGCCGCTCTTTCAGGCAAGTTCAGGCAGGAAATTGGGAAGGTGCGGGAATTGGGTAGCACGATTTACACTTTGCTGATTGTTCTGTACATCGGTTTCGTATGCGACATTGTCTTCCACGTGCTTGGAAGAACGAGTCAGGGGTGGTCACTCACGAATCGGGTACTTGTGCTCCTTACGGACGTGCTCAGCGTGGTGTTTGTTTTGGCAATCAGGAGAGCCATCAGACTCAAGAGAGACGCGGTAAATAGCACGGTCACTGCACATTAGCCGGAGCGGGTCAGGACCATTAAACGACCGGTAAATGGTTCTTGGCGGTTCGGTCTGCGGGGTCTCGCCCCACCAAAGGATTTCACAGCCAGCGATTGCAGAACCAACAAAAACGCCCTGCGGGCTATCCCGCAGGGCGATTTGGTCTTCACAATACTTCGCTAAAACTTCCTGCCTTAGCTGAACCGATGACGAATTACTTCAGCAGCAACATCTTCTTCGTATCGGAGAAATCTCCGGCGCGAATCTTGTAGAAATACACGCCTGAAGCCACCGAAACTCCACTGTTATCGGTGCCGTCCCAGGTGACGGTCTGGTTGCCAGCGCGCTGCATGTCATTGATCAACGTCTTCACATGCTGACCGAGCACGTTGTAGACGGAGATATTGACCTGCGCATCCTTTGGCAATGCGTATTCGACGATGGTGCTTGGGTTAAACGGGTTGGGCACGTTCTGCGACAGAGCGAACGCAGTCGGCAGGGCCGCGGTCGGAGTCCGCGAATCAAGAGCGATTGAGCCACCCTGGAAATCGGGATTCAACGACTGCACATTCGGAACGTTGTTAATCCACTCGTTGTAAACGTACATAAGCTCATGGTTCGGATTGACAGCGCTGAACGGTGCGATCTCAAGCGTCTTGAGATCTGGGTCATTCAGCGTAAAATGCAGCACGGCCACGGTGTTGTCACCGTTCGCCGCCGGCTTGAGATAGGCATTCTCCTTGAGAGAATGAACCATGCCGATCAAACCGATCACGACGCGGTTCTTCTCATTTTCGATTCCGGCGATTTTCGCGTCAAAATCTTTGACGGCGGTACCCTCAAAAGTCACACTATTGAGAGTCACACCTTTGGAGAATGACAGGGGGATATCCATCGCCGCCAAGTCCTCATCATGGATCACCTGAAGTGACACTGTAAACTCGGTGGGGGAGCTAAACTCCGCCTTGCTCACTCTGAAGACGTCACGATTGCCGGCATCCTTTGCCACAAGCATCGCAGGCACGATGAGCATCAAGATTGCGAGAGTAAGAGCGATTAAACGCTTCATCCAAAATCACCCCCTCACAGGGCTAATGGGTTTAGATTGATTACTACACTACTCATAATGAAAACAGAATGGTTAATTTTCCAAGTCATTCGGGGTAGTTCCCGTAAGGTCCTATCTTCATCAAAACCAGTTACTTGCATCCTCCCGATGTCGGGTGGAGAGGCTAACCCGTAACCAATAACAATTTAAGCTATTCCTCCAATCTTGTCAAGTCCTATTTTCTATCCAAACCCGAGCGCTTTACGGGCATTTTCGGACATCCGATCTGGAGTCCAGGCCGGTTCCCAGACAATGTTCACTATAACATCGCCCACGCCGCTTATTGCGCTCAGTTTGGCATGAATGTCATCCTTGATCATGTATGCCATGCCGCATCCTGGCGCCGTCAAAGTGAAGTCGACCTCCACTTTGGCGCCGTCAAGACGAATATCGTAGACAAGACCGAGATCGACAATGTTCACGGGAATTTCCGGGTCGTAGCAATCTTCCAGCGCTTCAACCACCGCTTTGCGTGTCAGCATCATTCCTCCTGAGGAGATATCAACCAGATCTGTAGCCTCCCGCCATGCACCTGTGTGTTGCCAGTCGACAACTTGCTCGCATGTCGTACTTAATGTCATTACGCGGTCAACCGCCAAAGACTTGGTCATTTTCTCTCCCGTTCGGAAGATTGTGTTGTTGAAAAACGTGCGCTTTCCGGAGTGGCTACCATTAATACAAACTCTGGAATTTAAGGTTCCCGGGAAAGGGGAAAAAGATTGACTTCGGCGTTTCTCCTGCTGAAACGTCACGGAATTACATGCTATGGGCAGTGCGGCGGCCCGCCACCGGCGAAGATGTAGGAGATTAAGTACACCGCGTCAGAAATGTCCACGGAGCCATTGCCACTGGCGTCTCCCATGCCGACCGGCTCGCTGCAGTCAGCCGGGGCTGCGCCACCGGAGAAGATGTACGAAATTAAGAACACCGCATCGGAAATGTCCACGACGCCGTCGCTGTTGGCATCGCCGCAGGAAAGACATACGCACCTGGTTACTGGGCAATTGTCAATGATGAGGCTCTTGTACGGCGAATACTGCCCGTAGTTGTCGGTGACTCGGACGCGAACAAAGCGTTGTTTGATCGTCTTACCCGGCGGGGGATTGGCAGTGAAATCAGTTGGATTTGCATACGGATTCGAGAAATCGCCCGCATCGACCGGATCGCAACTCCAGAAGTAGTTGGCGATGGAACCATCAGGGTCATTGGCTGTGGCCTTGATCGGTTGTTGGACGTATGGCAAAAAGCAAGTGTCGCCGTTTGGGAAATAGATGCAACTGACGATGGGGAGTTGATTGGTGATGGACGTGTCAACCGGTACCCATGCTTTGGCGACGGCTGTGTTTGACGAATTGAAAACCGATCGGGCTGTGAAACGTACCTCATACGTTCCGCTCGGTGCAGATGGTGTCAGATACCATGTAAAGCTCTGAACGCCCGGAGGAATGTTGGTCCAGCCCAGAGAATCGTAGCGAGTTGAGTTACAAAAGACCTGAACCGAAAGATCCGCGTAATCGGTAGTGAAATACTGGCCGGCGATGAAATCAGCGCCTGTCGGAGTAAGTCTCGGGGAATAGGCCGCCGAAGGTGTGAAGATGTCGACTCCGCTGACAAGTCTCCTGATTCCTGTTGTGCTTCCCCATTGTTCGGTCAGAATGGCTTCACCAACCGACGGCAACGGAATAGGTGGTTGATACTGACCTCCGTATTGATATGCTTGAGTGAATGCAAGACTACGGGGATACAAGTACTCGGCGTCGCCGGTGCCCTCCTCCCCCTGTATGGCGAGCAACCTTAGTGACGGGTCAAACTTGTATATCCTGCCTCTTTCGCTGTCAACAACCCATACTTGTCCCCTGTTGTCTACCGACACGTCGGTCGCAGAAGCGATTGGGTCAGGGATCATCTGGACTGCTGGCACGAACGGTGAGGCTGCGAATGGATAGTCGATCCGCATGATCCTCGTACCATCGCGATCAAGCAGGTAGGCACAATTGATGTTTTTAGCACTTGTCACCGGGTCCTTGGAGAAACAGACGGCGACGGGCCGACTAATGACAAACATCATGCCCTCGGGACCGTCAATCGCCGTATGGCGACGAAATGGAGAGCAAGCAGTCGGATCGCAGAAGCAAGCGACGCTGTTGCTCGCCGCCTCGGCAACGATGACGTGACCATCCATAGTGACGTCGAGATCAATCGGCTCGTGGAGTGTCTGGCCTACAATCCACTCCAAGGCGACGTGCTGGTTGTAGCTGTCCGAGATGCCGACAACTTTGATGCGATCGTTTCCCCGGTCACACACATACAGGTAACCCCACGAGCGAAACTCCAGTCCTCCCGGCGTAGCGAACTCGTCAATGTTGTTGCCTGTTCCGGCTCTCCCTTTTGCAGTGATGTAGTTTTCGAGTTGATCAGCGACCACGAATCTTTGCCAGCAGTGGTCACTGACTGCGGCAACGGATACCGTTCGCCCGATCAGCGGATCGCCCTGGTAGTAAAACGAGGAAGCACTCCCCGCACAGCTAAACACGCGCCCACCCAATAGGTTTTCTGCCGTCGTCTTGGTAAAGCGTTTGATTCCGCTTCCCTGGTCAAACCACTGCTCCAGCAAAAGGTCTTTGGCTGAGTGCTGCAGCCACGTTGCATAGTCGTTGTAGCTCGGTCCGCTCTTGGCGCTTTCTCCATGCCTCCCTTTGTCTCTCAGTACCGGTTCCATGGTCATGAGATAGTCCCCGACCGCCGAGAGAACCGGCGCGAAATCGTCAAGGGTCCATCGGTTCTGGGTTCGAGTGAGTTGAAACTCGTAGTGGGTGTCATCGCGACCGGATTTCTGCGGGTCTGTCCAACCGGGTGCTGCGACCACTACAGCCCGGTCACTGTCGACTACTATTGACACGATGCGAACACTGAACCAATCAAACGCGCCGCTGATCCATCCCGGGTGTTCTGTCTGAGAAGTCGGACATATCTGCTCCGCCTCGGCAAAGAGAGAGTCGAGCGACAATTGGTAGTTCGAGGGAATAGCCGCAGGCCCGTCCGCCTTGGTCTCGAATCCGGCGACCGCCATCGTGATAGCAGGAGAGTCGAACTGCTGAACCCCTTTCTGCAACAGGCTTAACAACTGGGCAATTTGTGATTCGTCGGAAATGTATCGAGATCGGCTGCCGCCGAGGGCATCGATCTGGTCGTAGGACGGAGCCGCTTCAAGAGAGACACAGACACCGATCAACAACCAGATTCCTACTGTGAGAAAACCGTATTTCATCTTCCCGCCTCCTGAAAGAGCTTGGTCTTTCCAGATTCCTTTGCTGCTCGCCAGAAGGAGAAGGCGGCGTACTTGCTCTCTTTGAAAGACTTGCCTTCACCGAAGAGCCGAAGAAGCTCCTTGTCGCTCTTTTTGTGCATGAAATAGCTGAACAAGTACCCAGTTGGTCCGCAGTCGGGGCAACGGTCCAGATAGTACATCATGTACTTCTCGACAGACTCTTGCTTCTCTCTGCCGCGGCCCAACATCATGAGTATGAAATCACAGATACGGCAAGCAAGCGGGTTGTCGGGGTTTGCATCAAGAATGGCAGCGCAGTCTCGAGCTGCGTCTCTGTCGTTCTGCCTCCCCTTGAATATCGTGTAGTATTCTGCTACCACCTTTTCCTCCGCTACCGTCAACGGCACAATCGAGAATGACAATTGGTTCGTGTTGATCCTGCCCAGGAGTGTTCCGGATACTTCATATCGCCCGGTCGGGACATACCTAGGCAATCGTGTCAGCCAACCACCGACGCCATATCCTTCAATGACATTAAGATAGAAGACGACGGTGTCACGTGGCAACAGCAGAGACTTGGGATAGGGAGGGACCATGTCGCTGCGAAGTCCGGTGTAGGGGAGTCGGCTGCGAGAGGAATCGAGAAGGTTGACGTCGAAAAGAGTTGTGGTCTGCTCGTCGATGCGTGGCAGAATCACGCTGTCTGAACCTTCATTAACGATGAAGAGATACAGCCATATCTGTTCGCAATCCTTGAATTCGGTCTTTGGCAACTCAATCCAGGTCCGCAAGTGGTCCGTATTGATCTTGCTCAAGTCCATATCATAGTAGAACTGCGCGCTCGCGGAGTTCACGAGCAAGGCGCAGGCAATGAGCACTATGCCGATCAGCCGGAAGCCAATAATTTTCGTCATATTTACCTCTTTCCCTTTATCAAGAAAGCGTTGTCGCGAGCCATCTTAGGGCCGGAGTAATCATGCCTCAAGTAAGTTATGTCATTGAGTTTGGTGAGGCATCGCTGGCAGAACTCGATGTCAGGATTGAAACCGTAGTCGTCTGACGAGCAGCACCAAGTAAGATTGTAAAGCTCAGACATCTTGGGTTTGAGCCAGCGCATGATACACGGGGTATTCTGGTCATGTTCATTTACGTGATCACAGACATCGTTGAGACCTTCTCCGATTATGTGGCCCAGTTCATGCGCCGCAGTTGCGTATCTGGCGTAGTACGATCCTAGTCCCGGGAAGGAGGACGGGTCATTGATGCATCCCACGGCAACCAACGAGATATCGTTCGTAGGAGAGGATGCGCCCTGATACTGTGTTAGTGTGTCGTTTGGCTTAACAATTTTGCTCACTCCACAAAGAAAGTAGTGGCACTTGGGCCTATGGAGCGAATCGGGATCCCAATAGGCTCCCACATTATGACGATATCGTAACAGTGCGTCTTCAGTGTTCTCGATCGTTACCTGCGGAAGAGAACTCGTGTTTTCTGTCAGCGTGAAGACAACTCGCGTGTTTTTGAAGGCGGGCGCCACGGTTTGGTCGAACGTACGACCGTAGAATATCTCACAGTTGTCCTGATAGCGATACTCGATCTCGACATCGTGATAGTAGTAAGATGAGCCGACGTAGAAATTGAACTGTCTTGATTCGTCCGGGCCGGCCATTTTGTAAAGGTCGGCGAGCTGGGAGGTAAGCCCAATCCTCAGATTATATATGCCCGGACCTGGGTCGTGATAGTTCAAACAGCAATATTGCGTACCGCTCGTGCTGACCAAATTGAAGCTGCTGTCGTAGTATACGAACTGATCCGTTACTTGCTGCCGCCAGCCAACCTGATACCAGAGGTGTGGGGCGTCTGAAGACACTGTAACGGGTACGTTAAAGCAAAACCGACTGCTCGACGAACTACTGTATTTCGGCGGCCATTGTACCTCTCCGATACGGTACGAGTGGCTACTCGTTGGTCCGGAATCGTTGTCGC
>Ga0209777_10009235_pt1 | contig 10640 bp, 8 predicted proteins | sample FrelakmetHBP12HB_FD_187147 | JGI IMG/M metagenome (GOLD analysis project Ga0209777, IMG submission 187147) | Freshwater lake sediment microbial communities from the University of Notre Dame, USA, for methane emissions studies -HBP12 HB (SPAdes)... | ecosystem: Environmental > Aquatic >... | reverse complement strand
CTAGGTCCAGCATCCACACAACCCCTTAGTTTTGATGTCAGGGATTGGCAGGTGGACAATTTTATCCCGCCACTATTGAGCATTTTTAGACCGCCAGTGACAAATTAGGCAAAGGAGAGACGGAAACGTGGCTAATACCATCGTTTTTCCTTCGCAAAGCAATGTGCCTATTGCCCACCAATAATCGCCATGCAGCAGCACCATGTGCCTATAAAATGGGGAGCTTGGGATAAAAGAACGCTTGGGCATGACCAGAACTATATCATAAGCATGTTTTATTACGCATCAAAAAAAAAATGTTTAAATAGATGTCGGAAGCGGCATTAGACTCATCGTGCTAGTATTATAGAAAACATTAAGTTTGTATTTTTTGAGAATCGATGCGCGGTCCCTAATAATATGTGCATCTGGATATATACTTATTAGAGATTCGTCTGATGAAGTGTCAAAATGAAGCACGCTGAACGCCATTTTTTCTCTTGATTCCGAAATTATCTCTCCGACAAAGATTCCTGATACGTATCCAAAAACCAAACCTAAAACTATAAAACACAATATCAGTTTATATAAGATATTATAACCATTATTTATAACTCCTTTTAATCTTAAAACAATTAAATATAAGCCGAGTATACCCAATAAACTTAATGTAACATATCTCGAAGATAATGCTTGCTCTAATCCAAAACCTGCTCTGCCGATAGTCGTTATTATCGCTGATGAGATGGAAAAGGCGATTAGAGCTATCCACTCAGAAGTTTCTTCAAATAAGCCATTTTTTATTATGAGACTAATAGAAATAATTGTTGCAAATACTATTAAAACGCCTAGAACGGCCGATATGTGAACGAAAATAAACGACATTAAACTGCCAGAAGTAACTGCTCCGTGAATTTGAATTATGTCTTTATGTATTTCAATTCCATAGAATGATCCTATTTAGATAAACATATAAGCAATACTATCTAAAGGATTTTTTAGTGAGTATAATAAATTGGGAGTCTGTGCAGGTTTAACCCAATTATAAAAATATATGCATAATGTGACAATTCCCGCGAAACTCCACGAAGCTCCCAGGGAAATCTTATCAGTTTTTGATGATACGACAATCAATAACAATCCCAATGGCCAGATAAGTAATCCAGTTAGAAATGAAAACGAGGACAGTACCCCGCCGAGAATAGCCAAAACAAACATTCTATCTATTTTTCTGGTATTTTTTAGCGAGTATATTGATACAATTAATCCGAAGATTGCGAGATATATGTGTATCGTAAATCCTAAAAGGATATTATCGTATTGTCTAAAATCAAATAGCAACCATGACACAGGTATAAATCCAATCAAAGAAGAGCGGGAGAGTCCAAATTGCTGTTTATATAAGAGAAATAGCATGAATAAAGTGAGCGACGCGATACTACAAGATATATACATCTCAGCTACGTTATTATAATGCGTAAAATACATCGATATAAGCATTATAATCCTTGCAAAAGGAAGTCTATGTTCATTATGTTGGGCAAAAAGGTCGTTAAGATCTAGGTTGGAATTATAGAATTTGTCAATCAAAGGAACAAATACCCATTGATCCATATAAGGTACATTAACTCCATAAAGTTTAATAAAAAATATATCTAATATTATTGGCAGAATTATTTAAAAAATGATAATATTATAATTTACTTTAAAACATTTGTTGTTAATCCATTTTAGTGTATAAAATTCAATTTTCTTACAGGTCTCGAAAGCATCAGTTACCTTTGAGGTCGGAAATTTTACCGTCATCTGTATCAGGACAAAAGCCTTCTTCGACCATTATATTATATCTTCGTTTTGGTTAACAGCATCGAATTGCCAAAAGATCTATCGCACTCACGTTTTTCTGTTCCATACAAAATTTGAACTAATAATATAATTAAATCCGAAGGCCAGGAGAATTGCAATGGCCTCAGAGAATAAGTAGAACACATGAAGGAATTCAGTTAATATGATTAGTGTTAAAATATTGATCAATATGCCAAGCAAGGATGCCAGATGATATTTAAATATCGCCAAGGCAATGTCTGATCTATTTAGAAACTTATACTCAAAGGTCATCTTAGAATTTAGATAAAAATTCCAGAATATACTTATTTCGATCGCAATAAAAGCAGAATATATATAATTCAACATTCCAAATTTTGTTAAGGACCACAATAAAAATATATTAATTGCAGCCCCTGTTGCCCCAACAAGAGCAAATTTAGATATAATTCTTCCGCGATCCTTAATTCTTACATCAATTAATTGATTCTCGCTCAAATTCATTGGCCCAATGGTCCTACTAAAATATGACTATATATGCCTTGCTAAGAAACCATAGCGTGATAAATAATGATAATAACTTCTCATTGCATAACTTCTGTTGAAGATGTCCTGCAAATTACGGATTACCAGCATCCTCTCAATCGCCCCCATCTAAGCTCAATTATGAGTTTAATTATCGAAAAAGCCTCATAAAGTCCATTTGCATTGAAGCCTGCTTTTGAAGATCCTGCTAACCTCTTCCGAAATAAAATAGGCACCTCTACCATTTTTGCACCTGATTTATATACAATTTCAATTACTATTTTAAAACCACTGGGTTTGAGTGTTAGATCCCTAAACACGCTCCTCTTTGCAACCATAAACCCGGTCATCGGATCTTTTATATCGACCCATAGAATCAATCGGGTTAATCGAGAAAAAGCAAGAGTGACTACTTTTCTTCCTAAAGTATCATTACTGTGCCCACCTTCAATAATTTTCGAACCAAGTGATATATCATATTCTCCAATTTTGCTTAACAGATTATTCAAATCTTCTGGTCTGTGTGAACCATCGCCATCCATTAGCGCTATAATATCGCCTTTTGCTGCGTTCAATCCTTCTACAAAGGCATTGCCGAGGCCGTTTGATCTTTGAGATATTATTCTGGCGTCTGATATATTAGGCATGGCCTTGCTCTTGTCAACGATAATTATTTCATGATTTTGTTTAATTATCTTGCCTATTTCATCAATAAGCTCTTGAATAGCTGGTTCATCTTTTATCGGTACTATTATGGAAACCAACATTCTCCTATTCCTCTGGGCAAGCATGAGATATAAAACTAGGCGGAACGCCTATAGCAGACAAGTAGATAATCGATAATATTTAAGGCATTCTCTATTTTGAGCTTATTCATGAAAGTTGGATTAAAATAGATAAGAGATCTATTCAAAACAATAAGGCAAATGAAGCCGGCGATTCTGGCTTTACCACAATTGCAGAAAGCCGGAGCCGGTTATCCTTACAGCTCATTCAAAGCCTTTAATAAAGCTCTTTATGCACCACTTCAAATCCGGGTGATATCCGCCCTCCAGCACGGCAAATCTGTGCCCACCGCATCGCTCCGACCCCACCCGGATGGCTTTGCCGATCTTCTGGTAATCCTCCATCTTCAACAGCTTGCCCCAGTCCTCGAGGTAAGTGTCAAAACCTGCTGAGACGCCTACAATATCGAAATCAAATCCCTCGAAGGCTTCCTTCACCTGGCTTAAATAGCGGCTCTCATCCATGTTAAGATACTCGAAGTTCTCATCAACCGACCACGGGTTGACTATCTTGACATCCGGGTCTCCTCGAAAGATGGTTGCTGTGCCGTCGCCATAATGAAGGTCGATGTCAATGATCAGAACACGCTTTGCCTTTGGCCTGATCTTCTGCACAGCTATGGCCATATTGTTGAAGTAGCACATCCCCCAGGCCCGGTTGGCCGCTGCATGATGCCCGGGCGGGCGCACCAAGGCGAAGGCGGGCTCGCCCTGCAGTGCCAGCTCTGCGGCGCATGCGGCTCCGCCAGCGGCCAGGGCGGCGGCATCGTATAAGCCTTTCGATCTGATAAGCTCGATGTGTTGCAGGCCGTGAACTCTCTTGATGTCCTGTAGACTGGCTGGATGGGGCTCAACGAAATCGTACTCCCCGAGCATCTTGGCAGGAAGAGCGACCCTGTCTGGAGCCTCCACAGGATTTGTTAGATACATTTCCTCAAATGCTCTGCGATATACTATTTTCACAAATCCTGGATAGGCTTTTATGCACTTAATTCATTCGATTTTGAAGGGCAGATTCCATTCTCTATATTTTCGTCGTCGTACTTGCCAATTTCTTGATAAAATCATCTGTTGCATAACCTGCCAGGAAGCAAATTAAGATCTTAGGTCCCATTCCTACAGATAGAGGAGGCTGTGTTGCTGCCAGAGCTGTGGTATTTAGACTTGCCTGCGGACCTGCCAATGTTGTTATGCCCAGATCAATTAAGATATAGGCCAAGTATCCAAAGACAAGAGCGATTAAAGGTAGGGCTGCAAACCACAGTTGCCTATGCTCTGATACGACTCCGTCATCTCTGATATCTGCTACCAGATTCATTATTATCTGAATGCAAGCTCCTATGCCTGCGAAGAGCGTAGCCCAGAGGGGCACTCCTAATAGCATCGGAGCAATTGACGTATCCCCATAAAAGGTTATCAACAATACCGCAAAAATGGAGCCAAAGGCCAGCGAAATAGCTAGTGGAATGTAGCCATAAGCACTCACCATAAAGGCAATCCATTCTCCACTTATGCCAAGTGGTTTATTGCTCCTTCCTTCATTCAGCTTCCCAATAATCTCGTTTTCAGCTTCATCGAAATTATTGGATGAATTGATCATATCGTTGTTTAAATAAAATATTTTTCCTTGCTTATATAACTCATCTGCCTTTGCTAAGTCCGCATGTACCATGCACCTTTTTCCTACATGCAGTAAACCTTTCACCTTTCTGCGAGATTTTTTGGCATCATCGATTATCTCGTCATCTGGTTTGGCAGCAGCATTCTTGGCAGTTTCATCCAGCTTTGCAGTCGCAGTATTGGTAGCCTCATCGAGTTTAGCAGTTACCTTACTGGTGACCTCATCAAGTTTGGCTGCCGCATTGCTGGTCGCCTCATTATGGGCGGCAGATGCATTTCGGGTCGTTTCATCGAGTATTGCAGCTAGATCGTTAACAGCATCAACATATTTGGCAGCTGCGTTGTTAGCAGTCTCATCATGTTTAGCCGCTGCATTTCTGGCAGCTCCATCAAATATTGCTGCTGCATTTCTAACCACCTCATCAAGCTTAGTGGCCGTGTCGTTAGTAACCTCGACGTGTTTTGCAGCTGCATCGCTGGTGGCCTTGCCGAGCTTAGCTGCCGCATTGCTGGCAGCTTCATCGATTTTAGCAGCTGCATTTATGGCCGCTTCATCAAGTTTTGCAGTTGCATTGCGGGTAGCTGCGTCAATTTTGGCAGCTGTATTGTCAGCAGCTTCATCGATTTTGGAGGCAGGGTCGCTGGCGGCGTCACCAGGTTTAGCAGCGGGAATGGCTGCTGCCCTATCAGGTTCAATAGCTCCGGTGCCAGCCGTCTCACTAGGCTTAGCAGTTGCATTGCCGGCAGCAGCCTCCGCAAGTTTAGCCGCCGCATTGCTGGCAGCCTCAGCGAGCTTAGCGGCCCCGTTGGTGCTGGCAGCTCCATCTGATATATTATTATTGGCCATAACTCCTCGGGAATTTTCTTTGTAATTAATAATAGCTACACATAAATATCTTTCCCTCTGTTAAAATGCTGCATTTTGAATGAAGTCGGGATGTGATTGTGCTGACTTCATCAATATGGCGGACTTTTCGACTGGGAATAGGGAAAATGGAAGATGATGCATGGCAGATCAATGCAGCCATATTCACTCCTTAAGTCTATAGTATTTCTCCTCCTGTTGTGCTCTGAAATATACTCTACCCGGCTGTATCCAGAAGTTCAATGTCCAAAACACATGCGGTTTATTGGGATCATATAAGGGGCCTTGCTCGGCTTGCACAATTTCTGTCGAAAAAGGTCCTTCCAGCTCGCGCATGGCGATACCCTTTGCCCTTCTTTGTAGGCGATTGATTAGAGTATTCGGATCTTCAGCGACAAAACAGCTTCCTCCACTCTGTAACACCCTTTCCTCGCCCCAGACCTCTGCAATTTTCCTAATAACGCTCTTTAAATCGCCGCTAATGCCCGCAAATAGTAGCCATGGATTTCTAAACTTTGCGAACATAGTGCCTCCGTAATGAATGTTGTGCCCTACTAGAGCCCGGGCTTGTCGAGTCCAGCCTAATGCAAAATTTGGGATGTCCGCAGTTCCGCCTTTTGATGTGAATTGCTCAAACTGAACATCGAGGACCGCCTGACGATGTTTTTCGCCATCAGGTACGAAGGCACCCTGCGCTAAGTTTACAAACAATGAGATTAATCGTCGGTCAAATTCGATCAGGCGCTGTGCTGGCAGGCCCCTAGTTTTATAATGTCCTGCAGGGTCTACGACGACAAAACTTTTGTCCTCTAATGTGATGCCAGCATCATAGAAGAGATCATGGACTTGAGGATCAATGTTGAACAGTCTCATCATCATCAATTGCAGCTGCCCTCCAGCAGCTGCAAATCCACGACCCCATGTCACATTTGCGATGTCCGGACGATCATAGGTATTCATAGAGGAAGGATCACCTTCGTCACTAATATCTTGCCAAAGTTGCCACTGTGCAACCTTTCTCGGATCTGTTGCTCCTGCGGCACCTCCAGAAGGCTCAGCGGTGCTTAACCAAGCCTTATACCCTTTGGCAGCATCGACTCCTTCTTGATAGTCAGGGTGCTTCTCAATATATTCCCGTGTGCCTTTGCTCTTATCCCAATTCGGCCTTTGAGGAAGCGTCGCTTCCTGAGCGGATGTATAGAGATAGCCTTTTCCCTGTTGCGAAGTCATAAAGCGCTCATGAATATTGTTGCGATTCTCATCAATCTTTTGACAAATATCGGCATCTTCTTGTGATGGAGAAGGATTTGGGGCATCGGGTAAACCATTCCACCACAACCCGTCAGTTGAACTCCCGATCTGACGCTGTATTCTATCCCTGGGTATCGCATCCTGTTGAATTACATGTGCTAACTCATGTGCAAGTAATCGTTGCCCAGTGATTGTTCCCCGCATATGTTGCCCGGCGCCAAAGACAATATCTCCCGCAAATGTGTAGGCCCTAGCGTTTAGGGCCCTCGCCGACTCAGCTGCTTTCGAGTCAGCATGCACTCTTACTTGGCCGAGATCATATCCAAACCGCGGCTCCATGAACGACCTCGTTGCCGTATCCAGCGGTGCCCCGGGTGAGCGCAGCACCTCACCCACTATTGGCGGCACTGGCGAAGATATGGTCTGAGCAGAGCTCCGCTGCAGTTGTGTGAGAGGTGCTCTCTCTTGTGGTGGAGGCGACAAGGGCATGGCCATCACCTTCTCTGCAATCCTGTCTGCCTCCTGCTCGAGGGCATCGCCGGGCTGGCTGATGGCGAGCTTTGCCTGGATGGGAGGCCTTATGCCGGATAGGAGATTTGGCTCTGCCTGCTGCATTGTTGCACCCTTCGTCGTTCCAGCCGATGCCATCACAGGTATGCGGCTGATGGAGTGGCCGAGGCCAAGACCGCTGGATGAGCGAGAAGATGGATCTAGAAGTTTGCTTGAAGAACTCTGAGCGTTTTCTGCTATTAGTTGCGCTGAAGCGTTATAAGAGCGCTTTGCACGTCCCTGCAAATCTTGCTTCTTCTTGCAGTCGTCACATCGGCGAGGCAACGCGCGCGCAGGGCTCTGCGCGTTCCTGGATGCTTCAGTGGCAAATTGGTCTCCCATATTCTACGCCTCTACAGTCTTATCTGCTTTCTAATGTCTTGATGCAAACAAAAAAGTCAATGGTTAAGCCCTCATCGGCTTCATTTTGGAAGGATCCTCGCTGATCCTGGACGGCATTAGAATCTATCAAACAAGCAGGTCCTCCTTGACAAAGGCCTAGGCAGCAGGGCGTTCACAATCAGCCCGGCAGACTCTCCAGATTCGGACTTCAGTGATAACACATGCAATCTATTGCCCTTTACTATTCCCATGAACTGCATATTGTTATTCATATCCATCCATCTATCCTTCACTGAAACGCCACATTGATTGATCTACTATTGCGTATTACGCTATTATCAACTTGAATTCCGTTCCACTTTTGTAATACGGCTGATATAGTGAAGGGTCCTCCCGTCTTGTCAGTTGGCATCATGCTGACGGAGAGAGAAAAAGAGAATGAGACACTTGGGAATCCATTCATGATGGTCGCTGAAAAGGAGGCAAATTTTAAGTTTGGAATATTAGTGGTTTGCGTGATGCTAAACTCCAAGTCAGCTGGAGCATTCCTATCTAATTTTAAAGATCCAGTAATATTAACTGGAGAATTCGCTGAGGTCAGTTTAACCCCTGAAAGATCTGATAGCGATACCATAATGGGATCCGAGATCCAAAACCACATCTCGAAATCGCCACCGGCCCTGCCATCACCGCTGGGGAGAAATCTAGATAACTGACCAGTTGTACTTGTGGCAAATCTATCACCATCAAGGTATTTATTGAGTTTTTTATTCCGCACGAAGTTGCCTTTGATCAGCAGATGAGCAAGAATAAGGCCGTTATCATTTCCAACGTCGCTTGCATGCGCACAGTAGTAGCTCAATGTATCTAAAATATCTGAAGTTTTAGATGAAGATGGCATCCATAGAATAACATTTGCATTGTTCGTAGGTACATTGGCAATTCCTGCTAAAGCTAATTGTTGAGAACTTATCTCTCTCTCATTCGGAGAAAAGTATGGTGCTTCAATAAATACCGTACAAGCTGGCTTTCTTAGCACCCTTCTGAGAAGTAATCCACCGTCCTCTCTAAAAGATAACGGATCGACATCCTCACTACAAGAAATAGACAGACCACTCTGGACTAATAGATCAGCCCGTATAACTGCACCATTATCCAAAGAACTGAGTTTCTGACCATATTCTGCCAGGAACTGCACGCCTGTTATATTGAAATCGGACCGATCACTGCTAAGTTGTTCGAGAGCCTCCTGTACTGTATTAACTTTCAAATGGAGATTTGGATTTGAATTTGCATAAGCAATACTATCAGCTGTTCTGAGAAATGCGTTGAATCGCACCGGCAGGCCAATGGGTGTCTTTCCGTCAGGGCTCAGAAGCGATGCCTCTACTTGCTGGGTCGTGAGCCCTCCGAGAGTCCATTTCCACTCATAAATGCCATTCCCATTGTAACCAGGTGGTATTAGTATTGGTGCTGGTGTCACTTCTGGCAAGACTTTGAACTGGATTGGCACTTTTGATAATACGGGTCCTCTTGAGTCGGCTACTCCCACCTGGAGAGTCACAATCTCGCCCGGGGTGCCCACCTGGCCGTCTCCGCTCACAGCATATAGGATATTTGCAGGACATAGTTGATTTATTGCATTCTGGACATCACCGATTCCACTCATCTTAACGCAATCTTTAGGAGGTGTATACGCTACGAGCGCCGCTAAATTAAGATTGGCGCTGAAACGAATCGGCTTGATGCCAGGGATGGATGCCTCTACTTGCTGATCTCCAGAGGGGCCAAGAATCCAATTGCATTCAGCAATGCCATCTTTGGTCGAAATAGTGACACTATCATGTCCCACTGGATCTCCCGCTTCCTGCACTTTTCCTCCTCCTCTAGCGGCGGTGAAATTCACAGGCATTGACAATAATACGGGTCCTCTGGAGTCAGCGACCATCACCTGAAGCTTTTGAGGAAGCACCTGGTTTGGTAGGCCATCCTGGCCATCGCCGCCCACATAATACAGCATATTTGCAGGGCATAGCATATTTATGGCATTTTTGACTGTGGTTGCTCCCTGTAGCTTAGGACAGGATGCAGGATCGTAGAATACGGCATCGGCTGTGCTCAGGCCCGCCCCGAAATAAACAGGTAATCCAATCGTATTTCCCATTTCATCTATCAAATCTGCCCTAGCCTGCTGAATGCCTTCTGTGCCGAGGAACCAGTTTGCCATTGCGTTACCATTCGGATCCGTCTTCAACGGTAATTTCTTTTGAGGAACAATGTTTGGTGCAGGTTTATCGAAGGAGCCGCCGCCATTTACGATCTCGAAGAGAATATTTGCCCCCGCCACTGGCTTATTGCCAATTACTGCCATTACACGAATCGGTTGATCAAGGGCATAATTCGGCATGGCCTCCTGGCCGTCGCCACCTGCATAAATTAGGCTGACATCAGTCAGCTGCGGAAAGATCCTGCGACAGTCGTTTGTTACTTCAAGAGTATCGATAGCCGATACGAGGCCAATGCATGCATAATGGTGCTCTATTCCCTGAGGGGCTGCCTCAATGAGTTTCTCAAACCTGCCACTTGCACTGCGAGCGTAGAATGTCCAGTAGTCACCGGTCTTGAAGTTCGTACCTGAGAATTTAATCGTTAGCCCGTTCTCCAAAGTCCAGGAATTATCTTCATTAAGGCCATAGGTCACTGGAAGGATCTTTTGGTCCCACCTCCTCAGCTTAGGGTGCTTATTTAGATCGATGATGGGCACTTTAGAGCTCAGAGTCACTACTCTCTCAGATTCTCCTGCACTGGCAGGTGTTATCTGGACCATAAAGCCTGGTCGGCCGAGGAGCTCGTCATCATCATAGAGGAATTCCACCCAATCGCCTGGACGAAGCGATAGC
>Ga0209777_10009234_pt1 | contig 10642 bp, 9 predicted proteins | sample FrelakmetHBP12HB_FD_187147 | JGI IMG/M metagenome (GOLD analysis project Ga0209777, IMG submission 187147) | Freshwater lake sediment microbial communities from the University of Notre Dame, USA, for methane emissions studies -HBP12 HB (SPAdes)... | ecosystem: Environmental > Aquatic >... | reverse complement strand
AAATCTCGTGAGACAGTCCCTTTAAAGCACTCACCTCCTCCCCCAGGCCGGCAAAGTTGATCTCGTCCTTGGACTTCTCGGTGACGGGGAGGCAGTCCCAGATGGCGCCAGTCAGCTCCTCCTCCTCCAGCCCCGCGGCCTTGAAGTGGTTGTCGTCCAGTGTCAGGTAGTGCACGCCGGCGTCGGCCAAGTCCTTCACCAGCGACGGTTCCCACACCCGCTCGGGCAGCCACAGTCCGCGCGGCTTGGCGCCAAAGTGGGCTTCGATGTAGCCGGACATGCGTGCGATCTGCTGGATGCGGTCGCGGGACGGCAGCATCGTCATGATGGGTTCATAGAACCCTCCTCCCATCACTTCCCACTTCGCTTGACCAGCACGCCCATGCCCGCCCCCTTTCGGCTTGCCGTGGCGCCGCAGGCGGGCGAAGAATCCCGGCTGGTGCTGCTCAATCCACTCCAGCAGACAACCGGAGAAGTGGTTGGTCAGTGCGAGCTGCGGGAACTGCTCGAAGAGTTCGATGTAGGGCTGGTAACTCATCTGAAATGCTTCGGCGATGACCTTGTCGAAGTTGCCCACCGGCTGGTGGGAATGCAGCAGACATACGAAGCGGATGCGGCCTGCCATAAGAACCCCTCCCTGGCGCCCACCATGGAGCGCCGCACACTAAGGGCAGAGGATAAGACGCGGGGCGCAAAACGTAAAACGTAAAACGCGAAACGTGAAAGGGAAGGGGCAGGCACAACTCTGAAGCTACCAGCGGTACCACTTGTCGCGAATGGAATACCAGAAGCGGTCGCCGCGTTTCAGTGCCAGCCAGCCGCAGACAACTCCTGCAATGAGTCCGCCAACCACAAACAGTATTGTCCAATCGGGGAAGCAGCATTTCGCTGCAACCCAGAACGCAACGAAGAGTCCAAAAATGAAGCCGCAACCGAAGCGGATTGCTTTCTCTCCGCGATCAAGCTTCGGCATCACGGTTGAACGTCACTTCGCCCTACAAGTGGCCCTTCTCTAGGACAGTCTCCATCGAAGGGTTGCTCTCATCTACCAGGCGCTGAATCTTGCCGATCATGCGCTCGAAGACATCGGCGCAGTACCTCGATGCCTCAAGAAACTTAACGTATTCGCTCCGCCGCTTCCGTCTCTCTCCCGCGCTTCTAAACTCTTGCCGGACATTCGCGGACATACGTTTCGCCTTCCGGACAATAAGGACGTCATCAATGTGGGTGGGGTTGATTGACACGGGTGTCATGTCAAGGAATTCGCAGACCAGGAAATACAGGGAGGAGGGCACGGCAATTTTCAGGTCGCGGCTAGTCGCAACCGCCTCCTGAAACATGGTCTTGTCCAAGTTCATCTTGCACTCTGCACATACGTATCCCAGGTGGGACTCGAGCCGCTCAGCGTGCTGAAAGTCCTTGTCGAACGAAGTCATCATGTACAGGCGTTTGCCAAGAATGAAATCCTGGTCCTTGGTTCTGAGGCTTGGGCGGCCTCCCGTTCCGGGATAGGCCACCGATGACGCAAAACTAAGTCCCGCGAACGTCTTTCTGGGGCCTAGCTCAAAGGTGTTCTCTGGCAAGCTTAGGCCCCGTAAAAGCAACTGCGGAAGGAATTCCTCGAGGATAGTGTTGTCCAGCTTAAGCTGGCCCTTCTGGCGGTACAGAGACTCGCCAGTGCTGTCAAAGATCAGATCTAGTTCTACAGACAACATGTAGCGGTTGGTCGCGTCCACGAGCTTCTGCACGGCGCCCTGTTGCCCTGCGTTCACGGCCCCAAGTTCTTCGATCCACTCGTTGTACCGTCTGAGGGCTTCCTCAGTTCTCAGCTTGTCGGCTGGTGGCAGCCTTTTGTTCACGAGAAGGGCATTGAGCTTGTCGAGATGGGGTGTCGGCAGCTTGGGGTCTCTTGTTTCATGTATGGTTCCTCTTCCTCCTTTACCATCATCACAGAATCTCTTGTCTGGTAATCAGCGTAGGAGACACTGTTGAAGAAAGGTGTGCCATTGATCTCATTTATGCGGGAAACTGCGTCCTCAAGCAGGGACCGGCTCTTTTCCGGCACGGAAGGTGATGCCGAAGTCAGTGCTTCGCGCGCCACACTCCGTCCTAGGCTGGCGGGGAGTGTTGCCTCAGCCGTGTAGGCTCCTTGACGCAAATTAAGGATGTCCTCTCGGATAGCTTCGCCGAGACGATTGGTGAAAACGCGCTTCTGCCGGAGCGCCATTTCGAACATGCCCGATCGTACGGCGATCTGCTGGACGATGTCCGCGTTGTAGAAGGGCACACCAAGCACTCTGGATTCATACCCCACAATCAGAACGGCGCGACCCTCCGGTTTGAGTACTCTGGCCATCTCCTGCAGAGCGCTGGCCATGTCTATACAGTACTGGACGACCGTGTGAAACCTGTTGCCCCTGTTGGCCCGATTGGATCCGATCTCCGATCGTGCAACTCGGAGAAGATCCCACCCAAGGACCTCCACCGATCTCCTGTAATTCTGGTGGTAATTGAAAACATTGATATAGGGGGGAGAGGTGACGCTGAAGTCAACTGACTGGCTTGGTAAGGGGAGCGCCCTTGCGTCCTGCAAATCGGCGCTGATCGGCTGGCTGGAGTACGGGAGGCCGCGAATCAAGTCAACCAAGTCACTGAACCTGCTTTGAACGAAGCCGCCTGATATTCGATTGTGGTAGATATCTAAGAGGACGACTAGCGCGTTGCACAGGATTTTAGCCTTGTCGCTGATTGACTTCCCAATGCCAATGATCCTGTCTTCAACCTCACCCATGGGCACCTCATCATTGGACAAGATAATGATTGGGAACTCCTCCTCAATCCTGTCGCGGAGTTCTGAGATAGGCGTCTCCCTAGCAGCGTGGGGAAGATTAGCGAATTCATATAACTTGCTGAAACTCCAGGCCGAAGGGTTTATCTCAAATCCAAATGCCGCCAGGGACATGGCAGATGCTTCGTACAAGACTGTCCCGCTTCCTGTGAAAGGATCGAGAACAACTGAATCTGCCGGGCAGTACGCCTGGAGTAAACATTCGATGAGCTGAGGGGAAAACTGGCCGCGCCAAGCAAACAGATTCGACCGGTTCTTCTCCTCGATATCAAGTGCCGCTTGCGGTATCGGCTTGGCAAAGTCCTTCAAGTCCCTATCCTCTTCCGCGCGCCCCACTGTGTCTTTGCGGCAGAGCCCCTTGTTTGCACCCAAACTTCATCTTTTCGCTAGTCTACCTCATTCAAGGCGCCTGGCACAAGGCAAACGGCACGATGCCTGCCAACGCTCTTGTGGCATCTAGACGAGGTTTGCTACTGCCGCCGCAAGGCCCTGAGCCGCACCGCGCATTCGTAGGCCTCCTGGTACTTCAGCGCACTGCGGCGCCAGGACCAGTCCTGACCCATACCGGTCGCCTGGATCTTGCGCCAGACCTCCGGTTGTTCGAGCAGAATCCTCAAGGCGCGGTCCAGGCTGTCGAGGAGCGCCTTGGGCGTATGCTCGCGGAACAGGAATCCCGTGGCGCTGCCGCCGGCCAAGGTGTCCGGCGTGGCATCGGTGACTGTGTCCGCCAGGCCCCCTACGCAATGCACCAGCGGGGGCGTGCCGTAAGCCAGGGAGTAGAGCTGGTTCAGCCCGCACGGCTCATACCGGCTGGGCATGAGAAAGATATCGGAGCCGGCCTCAATCAGGTGCGCCAGGGCGTTATCGAAAGCGAAGACGGCCGCGACCTTGTCCGGGTGGGCAGCCTGGGTGCGCTGCAGCAACTGCTGGAACTCGTCACGCCCGGTGCCCAGCACGGCCAACTGGATGTTGCGGCGCAGCAGTTCATTCACGCAGCGCGCCACCAGGTCGAAGCCCTTCTGCTCGACCAAACGCCCAACCATGCCGACTACTACCGACCCGTCCTGAGGCAGGCTGAATCTCTTCCGCAACGCTGACTTGCAGGCCTGCTTGCCGGACAGGTCTTCAGGCCTGTAAGTGGCCGGCAAGAGCGCATCGCTGCGGGGGTCCCAGACTCGCGTGTCAATGCCGTTGGCGATGCCCACCAGCACGTCCTTGCGCTCGGACAGCACCCCTTCCAGCCCGTACCCGAACTGCGGCGTCTGGATCTCGCGGGCGTAAGTCGCTGAGACCGTCGCCAGCAGGTCGGCGTGCACGAGAGCGCCTTTGAGCAGGCTCATCCTGCCGTTGAACTCCAGTTCGCGCCAGTTGTAGTGCTGCCAGGGCAGATTGAGCAGCGGCCAGTCCCAATGCCAGAACAAGCCGCGGTAGGACAGGTTGTGGATGCTGAACACGCAGGCCGCCTGCGCATGGTGGGGATCGGCTGCAAGGGTCGTTTTCAGGTAGACGGGGATCAGAGCTGACTGCCAGTCGTGGCAGTGCCACAGCTCAGGCGCATCGCCGCGCGCCTTCGCCGCCGCGAGGGTGGCCTGGCAAAAGAAAACGTAACGGCGGCAGTTGTCGGCGTAATCGGCCTGTGCCGTGCCGTACAAGCCCTCGCGGTCGAAGAAGGCGTCACAGCCGATGAAGAAGAAATCCAGGCGGCCCCGCTTGGCGTGGCCCTGGCCGGAAGACCGCGCTGGGTGCAGACTTGAAGCATAGAGTGTCCAGGGGATAGACTCGCCGCCGACCGGCGCGACCCCCTGGGCTATCGGCTTGGCCTTGGGATCAACCTCTTTGACGCATCTGTAGTACGGCGTGTAAACCGAGACCTTGTGGCCCAGTTGGGCCAGTTCCACTGGCAGCGCGCCGGCCACGTCGGCCAGGCCGCCTGTCTGAGAGAAAGGCACAACTTCGGGTGAAGCGAACGCGATTTTCATGGCGCCCTATGATGGATTGAACCCTCACAACACGACGTTCCTCAAAAACTCGGCTGCTTCCTCAGGCGGAACGGGGTTGACGTAGAAGCCCGTGCCCCATTCAAACCCGGCCAGCTTGGTCATCCGCGGCATGATCTCGATGTGCCAATGGAAGTGCGGCAACGGCCCGCTGTCGAAGGGCGAGGTCGTCAGCATGTAATTGTAGGCCACCGGCCCCAGCCCTTTCTCCAGGCGCAGCACCGTGCGCTTGAGCACGGAGGCCAGTTCCTCGCAGCCCTGTTGCTGGATCTCCTCGAAATGGGACTCGTGGCTCTTGGGCAGCACCCAGGTCTCGAAGGGCGCCCGCGGCGCGTAAGGCTCAAAGGCCAGGAACAGCCCGGAATCCAGGACCACGCGCGCCTTGGTTTCAATCTCCTGCGCCACCATGTCGCAGAGCAAACAGCGTCCGCGATACTCATAGAACTGCCAGCACGCTTCTATCTTCTGCTGGATGGCTCGCGGCACGATCGGCGTCACGATCAACTGGCTGTGAGAATGGTACAGCGTGGCCCCGGCCGCCGCGCCCGCGTTCTTGAAGACCATCCCGTATTTAAGGCGCTTGTCGCGCCGCAGATCCACCAGGCGGTCGCGGTACATCCAGATCATCTCTTGCACGGCGGCGTCGGGCAGTTCCGTGAAACTGCGCACCGTCTTGGGCGTGTCAATGATGACCTCATGCGCGCCAATGCCCTGCATGCGGTCGTAGATGCCGTCGCCGCGCTTGTTCAGCGTGCCCTCGACCTGCAAGGCGGGAAACTTGTTGGGAACGACGCGCACCCGCCACCCGGGCGTGTTGGGGGCGCTGTTGCGCTCGCGGTAGGCCGCGATCTCCGGCGGAGTCTTGGACTCGTTCCCCGCCGCGAAGGGATCGAAATGCGGCGGCAGGTCTTCCTTTTCGGGGCCGAAATCGGCCGGCCGGCGCGCACGCTCCGCGGCGATGATCACCCAGCGTTGGGAGAGCGGGTCTTTGCGCAATTCAGACGGCATGCGACAGCGATTCTCCTCAGACGTAAAGCGTGCAACCTAAGACGTGAAGCGCGAAAAGCAAGACGAGGTTCCTTTCGTTTGCGTGTCAGGTTTCATTTCCCAGAAAAAGGGGCGCGAAATGCGATGCGCCGCGCCCCGGCCTGCACTATCCCCGCTGGAATCTGCTACTTCTCCGCCGCCTTCTCCGCTTTGTATCTGGTGTCCTTCAGCCCATTCTCAAGCAGCTTCTCCACGCTTGTCTTCTTGGGGTCGAAGGCCACGGTTGCCAGCGCCCTTGGATAGTCAATTTTGACCTCGCTCACTCCGTCAACCTTCTTGAAGGCAGTGACCACCGCCTTGGGGCAGTTGACCGGTCACGTCATCCCGGAAATCTTGAAAGTGGCCGTCTGAGTGTCTGCCTTCTTGTCATCTTCCGCGGCTGCAGCCTTGGCCGCGCCGAACAACACCGCGCAACAGAATAGCGCGGCCATGCCGCCCCAAACTCTTTCGCCCATGGGCTTGTTCCTCCCACAAGGAACCGCGCCCGTCATGATACCGCCGCAGGCGGCGGGCGCGTGGCAACGCGCCCACAGGCCGGTTACACCGCCCGAGATCGCTCGGACCCTTGCCTGAAGGATAACCCCTTTCAGAACCGGGAGCTATGCAATTTTCGACTTTCGATCTTCGATGTGTCAACTCGCCCCTGCCGCTCGACGGCAATCGAAAATCGAGAATCGAAAATCTGAAATCACAGGTGCCACACGCCGCCTTCGCCCATGATCTCGTGCGGCCGGAATCTGGCTTTGTAGGCCATGCTCACGCAGCCCGCCACATAGTACCCCAGATACACCCAGGGCCGTTCCAGCCGGCGCGCCAGCTCAATCGCCTGCAAGACGCAAAACGTGCCCAGCCCGCGATTGAGATAATCCGGGTCGTAGTAATGGTACACGGCTGAGACTGTGTTCGGCGTCACATCGGTCAGGACCAGCGCGCGCAGCGCGCCGCCTTCCCAGACGCTGATCTCTACAGCCGGACGGGAACTGACACCCCTCTCCGGCATCTTGGCAACTGGCTGTCTGTCCTCGTCCGGTGTCAGGAAGGTGAGCGCATACTCTTCGGCATCCGTCTCGTTCAGCGGCCAACCCTTGCGCAACGCTTGCGCCAGGTGGTAGCGGTTATAGAGCGCCACGCGCAACTCGTCCGCCCGCGGGGCGCCCAGCTTGACCTGGAGCTGCTGGTTGTCCCGCCACGCGCGGCGCTGGCTGCGGTCGGGCTTGAAACGGTCCACGAGCACACGGATAGGCCGGCATTCGCGGCACTTCTCACAAACCGGCCGGAAGCACGCCATGCCGAATTTGCGGTAGCCGCGGTTCATCAGGCTTTCATATTCCTGCGGCTCCAATTGCGAGGTGCACAAGTACTCCACCTTCGCTAACCGTTGGGGCAGGTATGGGCAGGCGTGCGCCCGTGTGATGAACCTGTGAAGCACCCGCATAGGCCAAAGCCCGGCTAGCCGTACAGTGAGCGTCCGCCCGCCTTGGGAAGGCATGAACAGGTGAGCGGGTGAAGAGCTGAGGGGGTGAGGGCCTTGTGTTCGTTCACCTCTTCACCTGTTCACCCCTGCCCTCATAGGCTGGCGGGACGCCCTCGGTACATTCGGCGTCATGCACTCGCCGCGGTACAGCAGGACAAATAAGGCTTGTTTGCCGCCTGCGCAACTGCTATCCTATGTTGATGCTTCTGCGGAAGGAGTCGCGAATGACGATGCCGCGCAATTGTTGCCTTGTGTTTGCTCTGGCCCTGCTGAGCAGTTGGTTATCCGCCAGGGAGGAGGGCAACGTTGTCCACGATCCGGCCGAAAAGGACGATGCCGACAAGAACTTTGTTCTTAAGCAGACCAAGGACGGCAAGAAGAAGGGCAAGGGCGAGGCCAAGACTCTCAAGGCCATCCAGTACCACATCAAGAACCTGAAGGACCCCGACCCAACGGTGCGCCAGTCGTCGGCTGAGATGCTCGGAATCCTGGGGTCGCCGATTGCGGTGCCGGACTTGATTGCGGTGCTGCAGCCGGAGCACCATGAGCGGGAACTGGTCCTGATTGCCGCCCACGGCGCCCTGAATCGCATCACTGGCAAGAACTTCGGCTATAAGAACTACGAGGCCTGGATGCAATGGTGGGCGCAGAACAAGGAAGAGTTCCTCCAGAAGGCGGAGACAGGCCCCGATGCCGTGGCTAAGATCCGCGCCGAGGCAGCCAACACCGTGGGCCGGGAACTCATGCGCCGCGGCGAACTCCGCGCCGCCCAGTCGCAATTCCTGGACGCGGTCAACAGTGACCCAACGGTGCCGGACTACCGCAACAATCTGGGCCTGTGCCTGCTGAACCAGGGCCGCTACCTGGATGCTATGGTCAACTTTGAGGAGACCATCGGCATAGCCCCCGACCTGCCTCAGCCGGTCATGAATATCGGCCACTGCTACGCGCGCATGGGCAAGACCATCGAAGCCGAGATGAAGTACAAACAGGCCATGGCCCTGGACAAGGAAGGACGGCTCTGGGAACCGCTCTGGCTCTTGGGCAAGGAACACATGAAGCGCGGCGAATGGAGCTTGGCCTTTGAGTATCTCGATCAATCCCGCATCCGGGCGGAGAAACTGCGCCTCGATAATGAGCTGCATGCCAATATATGCAAAGACCTGGCTATCACCCACTATGGCCTGGACCAGTATCATTCGGCCTGGAAAGAGATCAAGAACGTCGAGACGCTGGGGTTCAACTGCGATCCCGGTTTCGTAACCAAGGTCCGAAAGTCCCTGGTTGACCTGGGCGTGGATCCTGACGCTGAAGACAAGAAGGCCCGCGAAGTCTTGCGTGGCACGGACAGCGAGGAAAGTAAAAAGTAAAAAGGAAAAAGTAAAAGGCAAAAAGTAAAGAGAACTTCCTCTACGAAGTGGATATCCAATGTTCTTTCTAACTTTTTCCTTTTAACTTTTGACTTTTTACTTGTCAATCAACGTCCCCCGCCACGGGTCCAGCGCGTCCGCTTGCTTCACGCGCGTCTGGGCTTTGGGGCCGCGGATCAGCGGCCTGGGCGTGGGCTGCTCGCCCCGCTCGAAACGCTGCACCAAAGCCACAATCTTCTCATCCAGTTCAAGCATCCGCTTGTCGCGCAAGCCCAGTTTCTGCGCCTCAAGCAAGGCGTCGAGCGCCGCCCGGGCCTGTTCGGCGCTCACTTGCAGCCCGGCGTAGGCTTGCGCCAGGCCGAAATGGGCGCGCCCGGATTCAGGCTCCAGTTCCAGCACGTGGCTGAAAGCGCGCGCCGCTTCCTCCCATTGCCCCAGCTCCAGCAGCACTTCCCCCTGGAGGCCCAGGATAGGGAGGCTGTTGGGGCCGTTGAGCGCGGCTTCATCGAGCAGCTTTCTGGCTGAGCCCAGGCGGCCCAGAATGAGCTCGCAACCAGCCAGCTCGTAGTACCCGCGCGCCAACCTGGGCGCCGTCAGGATGGCCTTCTTGAACGCCTCCATGGCCGCTACCAGAACGTCGTAGGAAGGGTGTTTATCGAGCTTGCCAGCGCTGCCCTCGCCACCGCTTCGAGCTTCCGATAAGGCCTGGGCGAAGCTGGCGTCTTCCAAGGCGCTCTTCTTCAGCTTGCACCCCTGATCGCAAAGTGAGGACGCGCGCGCCAGGTTCTCCCGTTCGTCGGGCAGCGGCTCCAGTTTCTTCTTCTGCCGCTCCGCGTTCTCCTTCTCCCGCCGTTCGGCGCGGGCTTTCAAGCCATCGAAGAAATCCTCCAGCCGCCCCACAGCCATGGCGGCGCGCTCAGCCACGCCGGCCACGTCAGCCTGTCCGGCTCGTTCGGCTAGTTCCTGCGCCCTCCGGTACATGCCCAGGGCCTCTTCGAACTGGCCGGTTTCCTCTTGCGCCAAGGCGAGCGTATACAGTCCCACGGCCTGCGTTTGTGGAGCAGGCTGTTCCGCCTGCCCCACTTCATCTGCCCAGGGCTTCAGCAGCGGCACGGCATCCTGTGGCCCGCCGCTGGCACATATAGCAATGGCTAGAGAGACGCGGTTGCGCGGATTGTCTGAATCCAGTGCGAAGGCTTGGCGATAGTGGTACAGCGCCGCGGCAGTGTCCCCCGCGCGCTCCAGCAGTCCTCCCAGGGTCCTGTGAACATCAGCCTGTTCGTCAGGCGTGAGCGCCTCGCGAGAACCCTTCCTCGTGGCTTCCTCGGAACCGCGCAGGGCCGCTTCGAAGGACTTGCGGGCCTGGAGGAATTCACGCCGCGCGCGCAGGAAGCGTCCGAACTCGGCCGGTGCATGGGGGTTCTCGGGCGCAAGTTTCACGGCCTCGCCGAAAGCCTGCCGGGCCTTTTCGTAAGCCGCATCCTGCTCTTCAAGCAGCTTTACGTAGTCCGCGCCGCCTTCGGCCAAGGCGGCTCGGACCTTGCTTTCCAGCGCATCGCCCGTCTCCCACGCTTTGTGTGCCCCTGCCAGCGTCTCGCCGATGTCTGGCGCCGCCTCGCCGGCCAAGATGACGCCGGCCAGCAAGACGAAGGAGGCGCTGAGGCGGAGTGGAAGCCCTTGCATGTGCGCAGCCTATTACCTCCGTATGCCCAGGTCAAGCCTTCCCTGTTCAACACGCCTTGGGAGTTTATGATAAGGCCTGCTATGAATTCCTCCCGTGCACTGTCCCTGGCTGGCTGGCTCTGCATGGCTGCGGCTGTGCTTGGCGCCGCGGACGAAGCCGTTTCCCCCTCCCCTCGCGGGAGGGGGCAGGGGGAGGGCCGTAGCACGGGCGTCCCGCCCGTGC
>Ga0209777_10009233_pt1 | contig 10643 bp, 8 predicted proteins | sample FrelakmetHBP12HB_FD_187147 | JGI IMG/M metagenome (GOLD analysis project Ga0209777, IMG submission 187147) | Freshwater lake sediment microbial communities from the University of Notre Dame, USA, for methane emissions studies -HBP12 HB (SPAdes)... | ecosystem: Environmental > Aquatic >... | reverse complement strand
ATGGATCATGCATTTGGGACATGCCGTAACGAGCATGTCCGCTCCGGTTGCCCGCGCCTCCTGAAGCCTCTGCACCTGAATCTGTTTTGAGGAGGCATCACAATTGATGAAGCCGCAATTACCGCAGCACAACGCGCCTCTGCCGGAGTTTTCCATTTCCCGGAGTTCCATTTCCGGAATGAGGCCGAGCAACTCCCTCGGTCCGGCATATCGGTTCAGCATGCGCCCAAGCCTGCATGGATCCTGGTAAGTGACTTTCCGTTTTAGCGGCCGGAAGGCAATGCTGCCCAGCTGCATTTCCCGCTGGAGGAGATCCACCAGCAAAGTTACTCCGATGTCAAATCCCGGGATGATGCGCGGCATATGTTCGCTCAAAACCTGGAAACACTCAGGGCAAGAGACTATGATCTCCTTCACCCCGGCATCCTTGAAGGACGTATAGTTCAGCCGGCAGAGCGTTTCAAAATTTTCAATATCCCCCGACCAGAGCAGGTCGTGTCCGCAGCATCTTTCATTCGGCAGGAGGACCGGCTTGATGTCGAGGAAGTTCAACAGCCGCACGCTGTCTCTCGCTATAGCGAGCGTATCCACATCGATGCCGGCAAAGAAGACATTGAAATATGGTGCGCATCCGGTAAAAAATGCGACGTCTCCTGACGAAGCCACTTTAATGCCTAGATCCAGCCAGTCGAGACGATTCTGCTTGAGGTGCGGGGCAGTCATCATCCTCATCCAGGAATGAATGGCGCCGTCATGGGCGCGATAGCCTTTCAAGCCTTTAGTTTCAGCCAGCAGCGTGCGCATTTCCAGGATGAAACGATTGAAATCCACGCCCGATGGGCAGCGTTCACGGCATACGCCGCAGGTCAGGCATTCCCAGACCGAATTTTCGATGTAGGCCTCATCCTCGCGCTCGGAGATCACTTTGTGCGCCAATAATCTCGGGGAGTATTCCTTGCCTGACAGCCTTCGCGGACACGAAGCTGTACACTTGCCGCACTCCAGGCACTGATACAGAGACATATCCACGATCATCTGATCGATCTTCGGGTCGTTCAACTCTTCAACTCCTCCAGTTTGCGGCCGCTCTTTGACATAAGGGGACCCAGAGCCTCTACTTCTTCCCTAAAATTCCACAGAGTCCGAACCAGCTCTTCTTTTTCATGGGCGCCGAAAGTGCGCTCCACCAGCCGCTCCTGGCGGATTCCCAGAAGGTGAAGTATCCTGCGGACACGGTGCACATTTTCATGGCCCACCTCAGGCCCGGGGCCGTAGCGGCAATCCTCGTCCGTGCATTCCAGGAGTATGACGCCGTCTGCGCCAAACTCAAAGGCCCTCAGGATCAGGGCCTGATTGATGCGGCCGATGCACATCACCCGTATCAGGTGGAAGTTCACAGGCATGCTCATCCCCGTCATCCCCGCTGCGTTGTAGCAGGCGAAAGGGCTCCAGTTGCAGCATATTCCCAGGATGCGGACAGGTTCCATATCATAACTCCCTGACCAGTGCACCCGCGACGATCTCTTCGAGGAGACGATTGGTAAAGTAGGGCATGTCCATAGCAGTCACGGGACACCGGCCTACGCAGCCGCCGCATCCGACACAGTTGTAGCGCAACACCTCCGCCGTGTAAAAGCCGCGCTCATTGGAGACAAGTCTTACGGCGTCAAAAGGACATATCTCGACGCAGCGGCCGCAGCCGCGGCATCGCTTCCTGTCCACCTTGGGACTGAGCTCATGGTCTTTCAAAAAGGCCTCGGCCGCCGTAGTCGCCACGTGCGCAGCCAGGGCGGCTCCCGCCTGGAAAGCTGTCACCCTTCTCAGTGTCCTGGGCATTACCCGATAGACGCCTATCTGGGGGCTATGGAAAAATTTAAAGTTGTAGCGATAAAATTTCTTGAGGCCGAACATCCCCACGGGAATTGCCAGAGGGAGGACGTTCATGTCAGCAAGACAGACTATATCTGCATGGAAGGTCTTCCGAACGCCAGTTTCACGCACGGCCACCGTAAAATCGCCCAAGTGCCCCTTGATTCCTTCGATAAGGGCTTCCTCTACGTGCATGATAGAAGTCCCCGCGATGCGGTTCACAGGCCTTTCCCGGATCTCCTTGGGCACTTCGGGGTCATCCTTCAGACGGCAGCGATGAACCAGGCGCACCTTGAATCCCTGCATGTTCAGATTGAGGGCAGCGCTCAGGCCCACTTCCGAACCGCCCAGAATCAGTATCCGGTTCCCAATCTTCGTTGTGCTCTGGCGTAGCGGCCCCATGACCCGGGCGCGAATGAAGGCCTCCCTCAGAAAATTGCGCATTCTTTCTACGAGCATCTCTTCGGATACATCCGGAGAGCCTAAGTGATCCCTGATGTTGATTGTCTCAAACCGGCAGCGGTCAAGGCCGTGCCTCTGAAACAGAAGGATGCGGGCGCGGTTTCTCTGGTCGTTGCAGGAAATGCACTGAAACTCCAGGGGACAGCACACACAGGAGGCCAGAATGACTCTCCCCAGCCTGTGTTCACGCACAGCGGCGGCAATCTGATCGGCGCCCTGGGGATGGCAGGCCGAAAAGACCAGCTCACTGTGCATCACGCCGGGCATCCTCGCTGCCATGTCCCGGATACACTCAAGTGCAGCAGGGGTCGCCAAAGTCCCGTTGCATGTGCACGTAAATACGCCAAACCGTACCTCGTCTTCAGAAGCGATTGTGACTGGCTGGCATGGGACGCTGTTGGTCCGAAGGGACGAGCACTCCGCCATGGCCTGGCCTGCCGAGGCGCTTCCGGCTATCAATATATTCACGAGGTCCGTAGAGCTCCGGAAGTCTCCCACGCGGTATACGCGTTCCTCATCGGCTAAGTCCAGGTGAGCAATCTCTTCATCGCCGGCCACAATGACTGCGGGGCTGGAAATGGTCAAAAGTTCTTTGTCCCTGAAATGATTGATGGCCCCTATGTCCTTGCAGACGCTTTCACATAGGCGGCACTCGCAGCAGGAGCTGCAGTGAAGGCAGCGCGAGGCTTCAGCCACCGCCTGCCCCTCGGTCAGTCCCAGTTCCACTTCTTTGAAATCCCGACTTCTCAGTTTCGCATGCCTCCGTGACATTTCCGGTCGAAACCTTCGGGGAGTGTCCTCGGAAATTTCCACATGCTCTCCGGCGCCGCGGGATTCGTCAGGCAGCGCACCCCACAAGGGAGATGTTCCCGTTAGATATTCCACAGCCCGTGCGGCGGCCCGGCGGCCCTGAGACATGGAACCTACCACTGTATCGGGTCCCGTCACCGCATCCCCGGCGGCAAAAACGCCTGCCTGCGAGGCCGAAAGCCGCGCATCCACATTAATCGTTCCGGACCGGCCTGTAATCAGCTCTTTTCCGAGCCCGGTCCCCCCCAGAGACGGCTGTTGTCCAATTCCAATAATTACAGTATCCGCCGGCCGGAAGAACTCTGAACCTTTGACCGGTTCCGGTCTTCTACGTCCGCTCTCATCGACTGCGCCCTGCTTCATGCGGATCATGTCAAGTCCGGTTACTCTTCCCCTCCGGGAAACGATCCGGACGGGCGCCACGAGGTATTCAATCTTTACCCCTTCCTCCTGCGCTCTCCGTATCTCCGCTCCGTGCGCCGGCATATCGCTCTTCGTTCTGCGGTAGCAGATAGTGACTGATTTCGCTCCCAGCCGGATGGCGGACCGAGACGCATCAATGGCGGAATTGCCGCCGCCAATGACGACTACATTGCCCCGACAATTAAGCTTACCACCGGTGTTGAGTTTCTTCAGCATCTCCAGGGCGCCATATACACCCTTCGCATCTTCACCGGGAATATTAAGGCGGATATCCCTGTGCGCCCCGGTACATAGAAGAACAGCCTGGAAACCCTGGTCAATCAGCTCCCTGATGGAGCGGATTGGTGTGCCGGTACGTATCTCTACGCCGGCATCGGCGATGGCCTGTATCTCTGCGTCGAGGACCTCACGGGGAAGTCTGAAGGCGTTGATTCCTATCCGCAGTATTCCTCCCACTTCACGATGGGCCTCAAATACTGTGACGCTGAAACCCTCCCGGTTGAGGAAGTAGGCCGCCGCAAGGCCGGCAGGACCGCCGCCCACTATGGCCACTCTTTCCTGCCTTAGCGGCTTTTGAGCGCCCGGCAGCCGGGGCCGTCGCTCCATCATTTCATGGTCGGCAAGAAAACGTTTTACGCTGCATATCGCCACCGCTTGGTCGAGCGAACTCCGCCTGCAGGCTTCCTCGCAGGGGTGGTGACAGACGCGTCCGCATATGCCCGGCAGGGGATTGTCCTGCCGTATCATGTCAAGGGCCTCGTCAAACCGCGAGGCCGCAGTCAGCGCCATATAGGCATGGACATTCACACCCAGGGGACAGCTAATTCTACATGGAGAAGGTTTGCGCTTATCCAGATCAAGGGCCCGGGAGGGACAGTAGGCCGGTGTCCTGCGCAGGGGAGGATGACTCGAATTCTGAAGGGGACAAATCTCCATGCAGCGCCCGCATCCGGTGCACAGATCGTAGTCCACATATACAGGGTCTTGAATGATGACAGCCCTGTAGCCATCGGGACCCCGCTTGATTGCTTCAACGCGTGCATGGGTTAAAGCGGTAACCAGGGGATGCCGCGTTACCTGCAGGTACAGCGGGCGGAACTGGAAATCCAGATCCTCGGGGTAATCTGTGAAGGGCGCGACTCCTCCCGGGTTCTCCAAGAAGTGAATGGCTTTCGTGACCCAGACCAGGGGCAGGCCGGATTGCGAGAGGTCCTGCGCCACCTTAAGGGCGCCGTAACCGGAACCAACCAGAAGAACGGCTTTTTTCAAGTTGCTTGATGAGGAACTATTATGCATCGCTAATCCCTTGCTGACCTGCCCTGCTTTGCACGGCTTTTGAGGGCAGCCTTGCCATAGTCAAAGCCGCGCTCGAAGGCACGTACATTGATTTCCCTCGTCGGTTCCGGTACCGAGGTCAGCACGGCTTTGCGCAAAGCCTCCGTGCTTATCACATCACTTATGGCAGCAAGAAATCCGAGCATGACGATGTTCGCCATCATTTTATTGCCCAGCTCTTCGGCGAAACGGGTAGCCGGTATAGTGTATGCGATCACATCCGGATAAATGTCCTTTGTCCGCACAAGATCCGAATCCAGAAGCAGCATGCCGCCTTTGCGCAGGCTGCCGATATTCTTGGAATAGCCTTCCTGACTCAGGCAGATCAGGACATGCGGCTCCTTGATGTAAGGGAAAAGAACTTCCTCTTCACCGATAATGATCTGGGCCGAGCAGGCGCCGCCCCTGGCCTCCGGTCCGTAGGCCTGCGTCATCGTGGCAAATTTCCCGTCGTAAAGGGTAGCAGCCTTGCCGAGGATATCGCCGGCCATGATGACCCCCTGCCCGCCGAAGCCTGTTATAAGAATGTGCTTTTCATTGTTCATTATAGTATGTCTTGTCGCCCTGTCTGATTTTCCTGCACCATCGTGCCTTCAAAATCCGGCCAGTCCCCGATCTGGTTCTTGCAGCTCAACTGATAGTTATCCAAAAATGTCGGCCTTTCCGTGTCTACAAACTTGCCGACCACGATATTGCTGCCGAAGTCTATTGGCGCCTCCTTCGGGTCGATATCATTGCGAATGACGGAACGCTCATGATAAAATTTCAAAGTTTCCAGGGCAGTCCCTATCTTGTTACGGCGTCCGAAGGAAGTGGGGCACGGAGTCAGTATCTCGACAAATCCGAAACCACGCTTCTGCATTGCTTCCGTGATGGAGTTTGTGAGTCTGCGGATATGCAAAGATGTCCAGCGCGCGACGTAAATCGCCCCGCATGCAGAGGCCAGATAACAGAAATTGAACGGTTCCTCCGGACAGCCTGAGGCGCTGGTGGTAGTCTTAGCCCCGAAAGGCGTACTCGGAGCGAGCTGCCCGCCCGTCATTCCATAGTTCAGGTTGTTCACGCAAATGACGGTGATGTCGATATTCCGCCGGGCCGTATGAATAAAATGGTTGCCGCCTATGGCCAGCAGGTCACCGTCACCGGAGACTACGAGCACCTTCAGCTCCGGATTCGCCAGCTTCAGACCCGTGGCAAATGGAAGGGCTCGGCCGTGCGTTGTATGAAAGGAATCCAGCCGGATATATCCGGCCATCCGCGCTGTGCAGCCGATTCCGGAAACTATGGCGGTCTTGTCCAGGTCGTAGCCTGATTTCTGGATGGCTGCCATCACGGACCCGAACACGGTACCGATACCGCACCCGGCGCACCATATATGGGGAAGCCGCTCACTCCGGATCAATTCTTCCATGGGATGCTCGGGCACAGTCTTTTCCGCCTTTTTCGTCTTCATTTTCTGCCCTTTATAGCGTCTTTAATGACGCTTAAGATGGTTGAAGGATGGATTATGGAACCGCCGAAGTGGGACACCAGATGGACGGGACACGCGCCTCCGGCACACCGCTGCAATTCAAGAACCATCTGGCCTGCGTTAATTTCCGGCATGATGAGGGCGCGCACTCGGGCGGCCACATCTCTGATAAGTGTCTCGGGAAAGGGCCATACCGTTTCCAATTTGATAAGTCCCGCACGTATGCCTCCGCTGCGCGCATCGCGCACGGCCTGTCTAGCCGAACGTGCACTGATTCCGTAGGCAACCACAACGACATCGGCATCATCGAGGTAAACGTTTTCCGTCCGGATGATCTTGTCCCTGTTGCCGGCTATCTTCTGGATCAGCCGATTGACCATCTGCGCCTGTGTCGCCTCGTCCATTCCCGGATAACCACGCTCGTCATGCGTCAACCCGGTGATGTGGATCCTATAGCCATCCCCGCAGTTGGCCATGGGGGCGACGCCGTCTGGATCAGGGTGATATGGGAGATAATCGCGCTTTGGTACCTTGGGTTTCCGCCGCCCAACAATCTCTATTTCCTCCCTCCGTGGAATGACTACTCGCTCGTTCATGTGACCGACTACCTCATCGGCCATAATCATGACGGGTATACGGTACTGTTCGCTGAGGTTGAATGCACGGATGGTCAGGTCAAACATCTCCTGGGGACTGGACGGGGCAAGCGCAATAACCTCGTAATGGCCGTGTGATCCCCAGCGGGCCTGCATCATATCCCCCTGGCCTACAAGCGTCGGGAGTCCCGTAGACGGCCCTGCTCGCTGCACATTACAGATCACGCATGGTGTCTCCGTACAGATGCCGAGACCGATATTTTCCATCATCAGTGAAAAGCCCGGACCCGACGTGCTGGTCATGGCCTTCACGCCTCCCCAGCTTGCGCCCAGAATAGCCGCCATGGATGCGATCTCATCTTCCATCTGTATAAATATGCCGCCGAGCTCCGGCAGCCTGCGGGACATGCGCTCTGTGATCTCCGTTGCGGGGGTAATCGGATACCCTGCGAAAAATCGGCAGCCCGCAGCCAGAGCGCCCTCGCAGCAGGCATAGTCACCGTTCATGAAATATGTTCCCGTCAATACGGCTTTGTCAGCCATATACTTCTCCTCGCATAATAGATACTTTTTTGTAATGACATGCGGTAAGTTCTTCTCTCTAATTATTCTTCCTTCGAGACCTTGCGGTCTCACCCTTCGCCACTTCTTTTGCTTCTATTGAGTATATTGCAAATTCCGGACACAGGACCTCGCAGAAATGACAGTTAACGCATTTTGACTCGTCTATCACGGCTGGTGTATGATAGCCCTTTACGTTGAAAGTCTGCGTCATGCCAAGAACATTGCGCGGACAATATGCAACGCAAAATTCACACCCTTTGCAGCGATCCTCAACAATGATCACCTTGCCCCTGCTCGCCTTGATGCTCTCCAGGTCCAGGGGTTTTCTCCAGTATTTCATGCGGCAATTCCTCTCTTCGATTTCATGCCTTTGACGGATTTGACAAACAAGTGAGTTTATATATGAGAAATGCACACATATGTCAATAGCGCATGTACGCGGGAACACCGTGCCGTAAGATCCGGAAATGACGGACGGACCGGCAAAACCTCCGACAGGATGCGCCTGGCGAAGGAAATGCAGGTATTGCACCATATGCTATTGCTTGGCAGGAGATGTATTTTTCGTTATTTCCTGATATAATGATTCATAATGCTTACCATAAGAATCTTGGGCACGGCAGATCACTTTGATCAAACCTCTCAAGGGATTAACGTGCAGTGAGGGAAGGAGGGTTATCATGGATACATATGACATCTGCATTGGCGGATCGTTACAAAAAACCGATAAAATTCTGGAGGTCACTAACCCGTTTAACAATGAGGTCTTTGCTGAGACATATTTGGGCCGTGAAGCAGATCTGGAGGAAGCCATCTCAAAAGCTCAGTCGGCGGAAAATGTCATGAAGGGACTAAGCTCTTTCGAGCGATTTGAGATTCTCAGGTACATTGCCAATACCCTTATACAGAGGAAAGACCGTTTATCAAGGGTGCTGGCTGAGGAGTCGGGAAAACCTCTGATATATGCAGGCGCCGAAATTGACCGCTCCAGCCAGACGTTTCTCATCGCGGCGGAAGAATCCAAGAGGCTTCCCAAAGAATATTTAAGCCTTGACTGGACTCCCGGCGGTAAAGACAAGGAAGGGCTCGTAAAATATTTTCCCGTGGGTCTAGTGGCAGGCATCTCTCCTTTTAACTTCCCAATGAATCTCGCCGCCCATAAGATCGCACCGGCCATTGCAGCCGGTTGTCCCATCATAGTGAAACCGGCATCGGCAACGCCGCTTTCCACACTCGAACTCGCAAGAATCATCCACGAGACTCCCTTGCCGAAAGGGGCGCTGTCCATTATTCCGATGGATCGAACGACGGGAATGAAGCTGGTGACAGATGAGAGGTTCAAGCTTCTCACATTCACAGGTTCACCGGAGGTGGGATGGCGAATGAAGAAAGATGCGGGCAGGAAAAAAGTGGTCCTCGAACTTGGCGGAAATGCCGGCGTGATTGTCTGCGGAAGTGCCGATATCGACTTTGCCGTGAAAAGATGTATTTTTGGCGGTTTTGCCTACTCGGGCCAGATCTGCATCCATGCCCAGAGGATCTTCGTGGAAAGAAGGATTTTTGATGAATTTCTGGAGAAATTCGTCGTGAGCGCACAGGGCCTAAAATTCGGCGATCCTCTCGAGCCAGAAACACAGATCTCCGTCATGATCGATGAACCGAATGCGAAGCGAGTCGAAGATTGGGTGAGAGAGGCAGCAAGCGGCGGTGCAAAGATTGTCTGCGGAGGAAACAGAGAGGGCGCATTTTGTGATCCAACAGTGCTCACAGCTACAAAAAAATCGATGAAGGTCAACTGTCTCGAGGTTTTCGGGCCAGTGGTTACCATAGAACCTTATACAACCATAGAAGAGGCAGTCCATATGGTAAATGATACGAAGTTCGGATTACAGGCCGGAATCTTCACCCATAACATGAATGAAATAAACTACGCGTTTATAAACCTGGAAGTCGGAGGCGTCATTGTCAACGACGTTCCCACATTCCGTGTAGATCACATGCCCTATGGGGGTATGAAGGATTCAGGTCTGGGAAGGGAAGGCCTCAAATATGCCATCATGGATATGATGGAGCCAAAGATACTGGTTACGGATATGCGTCCACATAAATGAAACCCCCTCGCATTTGAAACTGAATCGTCGCTGTCTGTTATTGTGAAGAGGCAAAAGGGGTGTGTTAGGCTCCTATTGTTTATGCCGTTTCACTCACTCGCAGTGACATTGTGATGCAGTCTCGCGAGGGGGAATACAGATAATCTGTCCGCCTCTCTCTTATCCTATGGCCTTGCCGCCGCGTTCGCCCGTGCGGATCCGGATAACGTCGTAGAGGTCCAGCACGAATATCTTCCCGTCTCCGATCTCGCCCGTCCGGGCACCCTTGATGATCGCCTGAATAGTCGGCTCCACAAAATCCTCGTTCACCGCTATCTCCAGCTTTATCTTCTTCAACAGGCTTCCCACTTCCTTCGCCCCGCGGTAAACCTCCGTCAACCCCTTCTGCCTCCCTCTTCCAAGCACATTCGATACGGTTACTAAGTTTACCTCCACGTCCTCCAGCGTCTTCATCACTTCGTCCAGCTTGTGGGGCTGTATTATGGCGACTATATATTTCATATTCGTTAACCTCCTCATTCTACTACCGTGTAAGCGGCTTCGCTCTGCTGGGTAAGATCAAGGCCGATGATTTCATCCTTCTTTTCTACCCTGATGCCTACTAAAGCATCCACAAATTTGAAGATTATCCAGGTCATGACAGCCGCAAAGACGGGGGCCACAACGATAAGCAGCAGCTGAACCAAAAACTGATGAACATCGCCGAAGAACAGGCCATTCCCACCGGCTTCGTTCACGGCCTTCTCGGCAAAGAGGCCTGTTGCGATCGTTCCCCAGATCCCGCCAACGCCGTGAACGCCAAAGACATCGAGGGCATCATCATATTTGAATAGCGCCTTTACCTTGGCAATGGCGATGTAGCAAAAAATACTTACGAGAATACCGATAAATATCGCGTTCATAGGATTCACAAATCCGCAGGCCGGCGTAATGGCGACAAGGCCCGCAACTGCGCCTGTTGCCGCCCCAAGGACAGTCGGGGCACCGTGCTGCTGCCATTCG
>Ga0209777_10009232_pt1 | contig 10645 bp, 11 predicted proteins | sample FrelakmetHBP12HB_FD_187147 | JGI IMG/M metagenome (GOLD analysis project Ga0209777, IMG submission 187147) | Freshwater lake sediment microbial communities from the University of Notre Dame, USA, for methane emissions studies -HBP12 HB (SPAdes)... | ecosystem: Environmental > Aquatic >... | reverse complement strand
ATGCAAGAAATCTCATTTGCACCATCTTTCGTTTTGATGACAATAAAACACGATTACTTGGGACCCAAAATATGAGCCCATGCACGGTTGAACCGAAAAACAAAGTATGCGTGAGTACCCAGATACTGCTTCCCTATGGCACATTCCTATTTTCTGGAGCCCATAGAATATTACCGGATTGGTTTATATTGACCATAAAAGGGAACTTTTCTATTAGCGGCATCAATCGATCATTACCTTTTGCAATTACCGGTAATCTTTCTCCTCATCTCTTTATGAACCGAGGGGTGATTCCATGAGTGCTATTGTTTTTTTTTATTAGAACACAGCCAATTTTTGTATGTTATAAAGTACATCCCTATGATTGGTGAATTCACCTTTTGTTGGAACAGCTCCATTTTGTTCCATGCTGGAAGAAATAATCACCTCCCTTCCAGCAACTATTTTTTACAATACCATCAATATCCCTTCCAGTGGAGATTACTGAATTACCCTTATTATTTATAATAAGGGTATAGAAAAATGGATGTTCCCTTCCCCCTATTTTCTTATAGTTATAAATAATAAGTGAAAACGGGAAGGCTATTTGAAACATCCCCAAAATCAATGAAATTCATTTCTACGCTAATTGTCCAATTAGTCAAATCAAAATTTTCGTCAATATTTTTAACTATGAAACCTCTTTTTACCAACAACAAATATTAAAGAGACAAGGGATGTTTAACGATATAAGATGGATAAAAAATGGATAAATACACTGTTTTCCCAAATCTCGCCATTAGTAGAAAAGGGATTATTTCAGAAAAGTTCATTAGTTTGAATATCAAGGACTTTTGGAGTGCCTGCTTATATGTGCATGAATTACCTTATGGATATAATTCTACAACGGACGATATTTTGATATTATTTAAAGAAGGATATGGCTCCTGTACGACAAAACATGCGGTCATTGCGACTCTTGCCGAAGAACTTAACATTCCTGTATACAAAACCGTGGGGATATATGCTATGAATGAAGAGATCGTTACAGGGACAAATCATATTCTCGAAAAATATCATTTACCGTATCTGCCGATGATTCATTGCTTCCTTGTTTATGATTCATATCGTGTTGATTTGACTGAAGGCAATAATAATGGTAAGAACCGCTCTCTTGAAGAGTTCCTTTTCACCGAGAAAATGATCCCGAATATATCTGAAAAGGATGAATACCTTTTGTATAAAACAGCTCTGAAAAACCATATTATGAATCGAAGAGAGATGGAAGGAATAAAGATGATAAACGTGTTACGTGCTCGGATAGACGGTATCGCATTGTTGCGTTCCAAAGTGTCGTTAAAATATCGGAGAATGGAAAAGTTATAGTGGTGACTGTATGGAAAAATCTCAAACTCGACTTTCTTTTTTTGATAGATTTCTTACGTTATGGATTTTTATTGCGATGGCTCTTGGTGTCGCCATCGGGTATTTCTTTCCAAGTGTTGCAGGAACGCTTGATTCATATCGTCTTGATACCGTTTCTCTCCCTATAGCGATTGGACTGTTGGTGATGATGTATCCCCCTCTTGCTAAAGTAAAATATGAGGAACTTAATCAACTGTTGAGAGCAAAAGACGCAAAAAAAGTTTTTGGGACATCACTCTTCCTCAACTGGGTTGTCGGTCCATTATTAATGTTCAGCCTTGCTTGGATATTTCTCCCTGATCTCCCAGAGTTCAGGATGGGTATCATTATGGTTGGGCTGGCCCGTTGTATAGCGATGGTTTTAGTCTGGAACCAACTCGCAGAGGGTGATTGTGAATATTGTGCTGTGTTAGTAGCGCTCAATTCCATTTTCCAGATAATCTTCTATTCCCTTCTTGCATATCTTTTCATTACTGTTCTCTCTGGATGGATTGGTGGTACTGCTGCATCTGCTTACGTCAATGTATCAATTATCGATATTGCAAAGAGTGTCTTTATCTTCCTTGGAATCCCCTTTATTGCAGGAATCATCTCGCGATACACACTTATCAAGAAGAAAGGCAAAGAATGGTATGACGGGACATTTGTGAAGCATATCAGCCCGATTGCCCTTATCGGTTTATTATTCACCATTGTGGTGATGTTTTCCTTCAAAGGTCTGTATATCATCAATAAACCCTTTGATGTCGTCCGTGTTGCCATTCCTTTAGTATCTTATTTTCTCTTGATGTTTTTTATCTCTTTCTGGCTTTCCTACAAACTAAAATTCAGATATTCTCTCGCAGCAACACAATCGTTTACCGCAGCAAGCAATAACTTTGAACTGGCAATCGCTGTTTGCATTGGCGTATGGGGCATTGCTTCACTGCAGGCATTTGCTGCGGTCATCGGTCCCTTAATGGAGGTTCCAGTGCTCATTTCACTTGTCAGTGTTTCTTTATGGATAAAAAAACGATATTACCTTCCAAATGGAGAGATAAAAAATTAGAAAAAGAAAAAAGATGTTACACGATCAATTCGTGCATCCTTTCTTCAAAGGAGTTTGACTTATGGGGAGCGATTCCATAATAGAGGTATCTGATTTAACAAAATTCTACCGTGATTTTCCTGCAGTCAATCATATAAACTTCAAGGTGAAACATGGGGAAATCTTCGGCTTTCTTGGACCAAATGGAGCTGGAAAAACCACCACGATAAAAATGCTGACAGGACTGATACAACCAACTGAGGGAACAGCAACAATACAAGGAAAAGACATACGAACACAAATTGTTGAAATCAAAAAAACAATCGGTGTGGTCACCGAAGATTCCAATCTATATGATGAACTCAGTGTTTTTGATAATCTTCGATTCGTAGGGCAGCTGTACAGTGTGCCTCAGTCGGACCGTGAGAAACGGATAGGGGAGTTACTGAAAAGATTTAATCTTGAAACGAAAGGAGAAGCGAAATTTGCTACACTTTCTAAAGGTATGAAACGAAAGGTCACTATCATCGCGGCGCTCATACATTCCCCGCGAGTAGTATTTTTAGATGAGCCTACAACTGGTTTGGATGTGCTCTCCGCACGAATCCTACGGGCAATGGTTAAAGAACTGAAAGCGCTAGGTGTCACTATTTTTCTCACCACGCATTACATCGAAGAAGCAGAACAACTCTGTGACCGCGTAGCAATATTAGTGAACGGTACGATAAAAACAGTCGATACACCAGGAAATCTATTAGTAACGACGAACTCAAAAAATTTGGAAGAAGCCTTTATTGAAATCACGGGTCTGAAAGAAGAAATCATGCTTGTTGAAAAGGAAGGAAAACGATAAATAATGTTTAACGAAGAAGTCAAAGGATCATTGTACATTGCGTTGAAAGATCTGAAAATGTATTATTTCAAACCCCCAAATCTCAGCTGGGGGATCATGTTTCCTATTGTTATGGCGCTTGCATTCATCCTTAGAAACCCGTCAGGAGTGAAAGATTTAGCATCCGGGCTGATTGCGATGTCGCTCCTTTTTGCTGCCACATCAGCAGAGGCAATCGTCATCGTCTTTGAACGGAGGACAAAGACATTTGAGCGATTACTGCTTGCACCGCTGTCACTTCAAACGATTTTATTCGGAAAAGTTATCGGTGGTGTCATCTTCGGATTTCTCATGTCATGCATATTTTTAATCGGATCAGTTATCTTCTTGGGAATCCCTTTCCAAAACACAGTATTTTTGCTCGCATCGTTGATGCTTTCTGCCTTCGTCTTTTCAGCGTTTGGAACCTTGGTCTCTGTGGCTGTAAAGGAGATCTTTGATGCGATGACCTTGGCGAACTTTTTCCGTTTTCCAATGATTTTCCTCTGCGGCGTCTTCATTCCTGTAAGTGCTCTGCCATCGTTTCTCCATCCATTGGCATATGTTCTTCCCTTGACGTATGCTGTGGATTTGATTCGATTCTTCATTACAGGGTCATATGATCTGGTTCATCCAGCAGTGAGTGTTGTTGTTCTCATTGTTTATTCGACTGTTTTATTCTATCTTTCTGTTTTCGTATTAAAAAGAAGAATTGAACAATAAATATCTGTTGATAAGGTAGGTTCAGGAAATGAATGTAATTAATGAAAAACATAAAGTTGGGGAAAAGAATCAGACAAAAAACAAAAAAAAGCCACAAGCCTCAAGATGGTCAAGAAGAGTACCAGCGAGTCTGAGCCCAATCAGAAGCTTGTTTGAATCGTCTCAAAGATTAATTGAACCCTACGTCACAAAGGGTCAGGTGGTTGCCGACCTTGGTTGTGGCTCAGGTTATTATACACTCCCTTTGGCTCAGTGTGTTGATCCTGAAGGAAGAGTCTACGCAGTTGATTTGGATGAAAAGTGTATCCGAACGTTAGAAAAAAAGATAGAAAAGGAAAGGTATCACAACATCGAAGCACACGCTTCATCTGCCTCTGAATTAGGCTTCATAAAAGACGGGTCGGTTGACTTCGTTCTTGCAAATGGACTGCTGTGTTCCATGGCTAATCATAGACAAGAAGCCGTGAACGAAATAAAGCGTATCCTCAAGCCAGGAGGAAAGGCGTACCTTAGCCTAGGGTTTCCACCCCCTCTAGGTTTTGTGAACCGAGCGGAATGGGAGAAAATACTTAAAGGATTTAAAGTCGAACGAAGTGGTGTTCGGTGGGCATTAGTAAGAGTATTATAACTACTGGGATCAAATCCTATTTCAGGTATAAGTAGGAAGGTGATTTGAACTTGAGGTCGAAATCGCTTCCCCTGCACTTTTAACCTTAGTTCATTTCAATAAAAAACACATAAGACCTTCTTGATCAAAGGTTATACTTTCCAATAGGAATGATTAAAAACTAAAACAAATTATTGAACGAGGATTTATATGGATGATAAAGAAATCAAAAAAGTAGTAAAGAAAAGATATACAAAATTTGCTCAGGATAACACTTCATGTTGTCCAACCTGCAGTTCTAAAAAGGATGATATCACAAAACAAACAGAATCTATCGGATACTCTACAAATGAACTTAAAAGTATTCCAGAATCTGCTGTACTAGGTTTAGGCTGTGGCAATCCAACTGCATTAGCAGATCTAAAAGATGGAGAAACTGTTCTCGATTTAGGCTCTGGAGCGGGAATAGATGTCTTTTTAGCGGCAAACAAAGTTGGGGAGAGTGGTCATGTTATCGGTGTTGACATGACTGAAGAAATGATTAAGAGAGCAGAGAAAATCGCCAAAGAAAATGGTTATAAAAATGTGGAATTCAGATTTGGTGAGATTGAGAATCTTCCAGTCAAAGATAACACTGTGGATGTAATCATCAGCAACTGTGTCATCAACCTCTCACCTGATAACTTCAAACCTTTAAGGAGGCTTTTAGAGTTTTGAAACCTGGTGGCAGATTAATGGTTTCTGATTTGGTAACTGAAGGTACTCTTCCAGAGGACATTAAGAAAAGTTATGATGCATGGAGCGGGTGCATTGCTGGCGCATTAGAAAAAAACGAGTACCTGGATACTATAAAGAAAGCCGGTTTTCATAATGTTAAAATTATTAACCAAAATCGCTACACTGAAAAAGAAATTGATAGTAGACTCGTTGGTAAAATCACAAGCATCAAAGTACGAGCATATAAGTAATTGAGTGAGTTATTGTGTAAAGTCAATGGTTTTTACACTGATTTCATTTCGACAAATTACGAAAATCAAAAAAAAGAAGTTTTCGAAATATCGTCAATATTTTCGTCGATATTTCTGACGATTTTACAGGAGAAATTTGGATGCTAACCACTTTGTTACCCGCCCAAAGCCACCGGTTATGTGGCGAAAAACAGTTATGTGGCGAAGCCTATGCGTAGCCACTGAATTCCCCCTCGGGTTTTAACTGTTTTGGTCAAATTACTATATTCTATAAAAAAAATTACGATTATACTCTCAACTAGGATTAATAAGTATTTTAATTTAACAGATTTTTTTTACTTATATCTACAGGTATTATCCCCTGACATTAAAACGAGCTCGACTAATAATTTCCAACATCAGAATAGTAAATTAAATATCCTTAAATATAATTCATCGTTTCTTTAACTTCACAATGGGGAGACTATGAGTGGATTATTTGGCGTCGTAAGTACTAACAACTGTATCTCAAGTCTGTATTACGGAACCGATTATCATACACATTTGGGAACAGAATATGGTGGCATCGCTTTTATCGAAAAAAATGGGATGCCTGTGAAAAAGATACATGACATAAAAAATTCACAGTTTAAATCAAAGTTTTACGAGGGTTCTGATAAAATCAAAAGCCATTTGGGAATAGGAGTCATTTCGGATAAAGATCCTCAACCATTAACATTTGAAAGTAAATTCGGCGCGTTTGCGATATGCTGTGCGGGTCTCGTCGCTAATAAAGAAACCCTGGCACGTGAGCTTATCGAAAAAGGTATCTCATTTAGCGAAATAGATCGCGGTGATATCAACACAACCGAACTTGTCGCGCATTTAATCAATCAAGGAAACAGCATAACATATGGTATCGAAAGAATGTACGACAAGATCATAGGATCGATTTCTCTACTGCTCTTGACAAAGAAAGGAATCTATTGTGCGAGAGATCGCAACGGCGTAACACCCCTAGCGATTGGGCAGAAAGAAGGAGCGGTTGCAGTCGCGAGTGAAACCTGCGCGTTTCCAAATCTCGGATTTAGTGTTAAAAAATATGTTACACCGGGAGAAATCGTTTTTATCAGCAAGAAAGGCATCGAAGAAAAAAAGAAGGGACGACATCTCAGTAAGATTTGTGCGTTCTTATGGATCTACACTGGTTTTCCCGCATCATCGTACGAAGGGATTAATGTTGAAAAAGTGCGGGAGAGCTGCGGGAGATTTTTAGCAAAGCGGGATCATGTGAAAGCGGATCTTGTTTCAGGGATTCCTGATTCAGGGGTCGCCCATGCGATCGGGTACGCGATAGAATCAGGGATACCATATCGGAGAGTGCTAATCAAGTACACCCCTGGGTATGGTCGTAGCTATACACCGCTATCCCAGGAGTTGAGAGACCGTATCGCATTGATGAAATTGATTGCAAACGAGGCAATAGCGCATGGAAACAGGATTGTGTTATGCGAAGATTCTATAGTTCGGGGGACGCAGTTGAAGAATTATACGGTTGCAAAGCTAATGCAAGCAGGTGCAAAAGAAGTCCATGTGCGACCAGCATGTCCTCCCTTGATGTTCCCGTGCGTTTATAATTTATCAACAAGAAGCATCCAAGAGTTAGTTGCACGGAGAGCAATCAGAGCCTTAGAGGAGAAAGATATTGAGGATGTTTCTGAGTATATCAATCCAACATCTGAGAAATATAAGAAGATGGTGGAATGGATCGCAAAAGACCTTGGAGTAACCTCATTACAGTATCAGTTCCTAGATGATATGGTGAAGGCAATTGGACTGCCAAAGGAAAGGTTATGCCTGTATTGTTGGATTGGACATGGGGTACAGAAAAATCTGCAATCTTATCAAAACGTCATTAACAAAGAGATTCTCTCTTGTTAGTGATGAAGTAACTCGAAATTTCTTCTACAGATACTCATAACCCTCTCTTTGGAAGAAACTTTAATAATAATCCATGTCGTTTCAGGGGAAAAAAAAGAAAAAAACTTCTCCGGATAATCTTAACAGGAGCTGCGATGGGAAACAGATCTAGATGTTGTCGAGTATTCTTTCCTTTGGCCGTACTCATCATCATTACAATATCACTGGCACCGTCTCTTCAAGCTGCGGACTATTACGCGGACCTCACCATCACGGTTGATTTTTCCGGTTTCGTCAGCATTAAAGGACTCACCAATTACCCAAACCTCACCATACAAAACACAGAGAATTACACCTCAAAGCAACAGAGTCACTGGCTATTAAATATCACGAAGCCAGAGGTTTTCTCTGAGTTCGTCTACGATCTCACGTTGCCAAAAGGGTCTTCAATCAACTACATTAAATCATCAGGGTCTATCCATATCGAGGAAAGCCTCGGAAATCTCATCGTCAGAGGGTTTGGGGAAAACGAATCATTGTCAATTGTTATTCAATATCAGACCGAAAAAATGGAAAATTCCTTACTCCCAGAGAACATCGTCTATCTCTTTTTGTTCTCAGCGATTATCATTGTCTGCATCCTCCTCCTGGTTCTGTTCCTCAAGGAGAAAAAAATGAAGGGCATACGGCCTACAGTGGATACAAAAAAACCTCTTGGAGACATGAAAGGATTAAATCACCGACAGTAACAAATCATGCAGATATTACACGAGAGAAACACTTCGTTAACACAAACTGATATCCAAAAGGAATTACAAATCCCGAAGGCATCCATCTCTAGGAATATCCGAGGATTAGAGCAGAAAGGACTGATAGAGAAAGAACAGATAGGGATGTCAAATCTTATTCGATTGAAAAAACCATAGTTTTTCTCATCTTTATCTCGGTTTGTTCCGCTATGTTCTGGTGAAAATTGATATGCTATTTCATCCAATAGACGTGTAAGGCTATGATGTTGACTAAGCAAGCTCATTGAATCTTATAAAAAATTTTTGATCCTTATAATCCATACCCGGCTTCTAGAAGCTCGGTCAGCCGAGAGATAAAACGCGCCAACGGACCTCCGTCAATAATACTATGATCAGCTGTAATGGTTATGTGAAGATAGTTACGTATAAGAATCTTGTCGTCAATCACCCCTGGTTTCTTCATGATCCCCCCGACAGCAACAAGTGTCGCAATTGGGCCACCCATCCCAATCACCCACCCGGGAAACCGACCTTTCATCCCAATCGAAGTAACCCCAATCGTACCGAGGTGTTTCTTTTTTAACAGACCTCTTCCTCTCATGAGACGGACCCCTAATTTCTTGATCCAGAGAGGTGAATGGATCACCCATTGTTCCAGACGAGTCAGAGTCTCCCCAAGCACCTCTGTCGATGCATCAATTGTTTGATGCTGTGCTCCCCTGATTTCCTTGGTTATGTCAGCAACGGTTTTCTCATTTGCTTTCCGAATAATATAGGCGAGAGGTCGCCACTCACCATTAATCTCCCGTTCCACTGGAATGGGGATATCAACATCGTTAAAGAGAACGATTTTCTTCCGACCTAACCGGTACGCATTCATCTGTTTATGCTCACTTGCAGCTTGGCCAACACATTTAACTATCCAACCAGTGAACGAAACATCGTCGCTCCCTTTTGACTTCGTAATCATCTCACGAGCTTTAGTCACATCAACCTCGATTAACGCATGCACGTTCAACCGACGTTTTCCCTCCTGGGATATTACCGTAATATCCTGACGAGCTTTCGTAAACGGTTGAACATCGTACACTCCTATTTTATCCATAGAATCACAGCATCGATACTCATCTGATTCAAATACTTTTTCGCAGAAATCATGTGGTTGTCAACTTTAGCACCTCGTAAAGTGATACATTGATACAAAACTACCAATCCACTGTTGAGTGCTATCAACAGTGGCATTATGAGGCCAGTTTCTATAAAAGAGTTTTATCCGATGCTTGAATATGAAAAACCATTGTTCTATAGGATTACGAAGACCAAACGTAACATGTTCCCATTCAATGTTTAATCGTTCAAGAGCAGGTTTATACCAAGGACCACCATCGACAAGAATCTTTGGTCGATTCTCACATTTCCTGAGAACATATTTAAGAAAACTGTATGCTTCAAGAGAAGCACGACCTTTGGTGACCCATATGCCAAGGATTTCCCAGCTGTGTATATCTACTGCTGCCCAGAGAATATACAATTTTCCATTGATCTTCACCTTGGTTTCATCAACAGCAATGATTTCTCTATATTCTTTACCGACCGTGAAGATGGTATCAACCCTATGATACCATTTACGTATTGCTTCATGACTGATATCTTCAAAAGAAGACAAAATAGTCCTGCATTTTCTCAAGGAAAGACCATAATGATACAACAGTATTCCCAGAGAACGTGTTCTTCTTCGTTTTCGATTTCTCACGAAAATATTTTTAGCTTCTAACAATTCCTCTAATCGTGGTAGCATCCCATCCATATGTTTTTCACTAAAAACATGGATGGATGCTGCCATTAATTAAATCTTAAGTTGACAACCACGAAATCATTATTATCCTCCTACTCCGTTCGCATACTCCAGTCTATGAAAAAACTACCGCTCCTTGTTATCGAACACTGCGAACCCATGCTCTCCGAATGGTTGCTCCTTGAATATAAACATTCAGTAAAACTCTGGGATAGAAACCTCATCTTCACGAGAGTTGCTGATGATAAAACCGCTCGAGTCTTACAAAAACTCGGAACAGTCCAAAAAGAGAAGGCAAAAGATATATTCTCGAACAAAAAATGTATTGTTCTTGATCCACAAGCAAAGAAACCTCTCACACCAAATGATTGTAAACGGTGTGATGCAATCATTATCGGCGGACTTCTTGGGTATGAAAAACCTCAAGGTCGCACAAAAAAACTTATTAGTGATAAATCAGGTTATATGACACGTCATCTTGGAAAACTCCAACTCTCCATCGATGGTGCTGTGTTCGTCACAAAAGCAATCTGCTTGGGTCTGAACCTCAAAGACATTGAAATCGCAGGAGAAATAGAAATCATCCATGATCAAATTCATTC
>Ga0209777_10009231_pt1 | contig 10646 bp, 15 predicted proteins | sample FrelakmetHBP12HB_FD_187147 | JGI IMG/M metagenome (GOLD analysis project Ga0209777, IMG submission 187147) | Freshwater lake sediment microbial communities from the University of Notre Dame, USA, for methane emissions studies -HBP12 HB (SPAdes)... | ecosystem: Environmental > Aquatic >... | reverse complement strand
GTCTTACAAGCCTCGTCGTGGCGGCTTGGTAAGACGGTCAAGGGTTAGAATGGCTCGTCGTCCTTTGGGACGTGGCCGTTATCGTAGGGGTGGGTAAGATGGGACGTTTCAATGCTCATCAGTTTACTCATAACTACTATGCCGATAGAGAGCCGCCCAGACTGGCACAGTCTCATGCTGCCAGGGTTGGCAGTACAGACTTTTACGCGGATAACTCTCTCTGGGGTCGTGTGAAAGGTTTGGTCAGAAAACATGGCCCGGTGGTTTATCATGCTGCCAGAAAAAGAGCAAGCAGCTACTTTTCTGAACAAGATAAGCCGAGAAGGAGGCATTATTCACGTCGGCCAAGCTATGCCTCTGAGACTCGTCCGCTAGCTCGTCGCCGGTACTATCGGCGTCGCAGGTACTATTCAATGGGAGCATTTTAGGAGGAGGTGGAAAAAGTGTTGAGGAAGATCATATATCTTCTGGTTGGTGGTTTTGTGGTTATCAGCATCGCCGTGGCGGTGATTCCTCAGATCACCAGTATCACGGTGTCGGATAACACGTCGCAGATCCCGGCCGTCGCTGCCGTGGGCCTTAATATGGCCAAGTGGCTCATACCGTTGGGAGTCGGCTTCCTGGTGGTCATGATGGGCATAGGCGCGTTCGCTGCCCGTCGGAGGAGAAGGGGTCGTCGGTAGGTCGCTAGGGTAGCTCTATATGGGGCGGACAGTACAGCGCGCTGGTAAAGGTGGGTGGTGGCTGTCCGCCCCACTACTGGGGAGGGGTGGAGGATGAAAAGGCTTGTATTAGGACTGCTAATTGCAGCTCTTTTTTTAACATTGATTACGGGGCTAGCTCAACCACAGCACACCAGAGCCTGTGGCTCTACGTGTGATGGATACGGTATTCGGCTCGAAGGCTTATGGTTAGGATATTGGATAGATACTGTCGTTGAGGTTCCGAACTCGGGGTATTGGACGTTCAGTAAAGTAGCCAATGATACTAACCAGTACGGTAATCCCACCTGGAGTGGTACGACTGTTTGCACGTTTCATTTGAATCCAGGCTACGCCTTCGTACGTTGGTACAACAACGGCCTAGATGTAAGCAACATCTCCGGGTACACCGTGACAGTATCCAACTCTCAAGGTTACTTCACATCGTATCTGGACGATCACAACGGCATGTTCTACCTCTCAGCGTTGTGTGATCCGAGTACAGTGCAAATCGAGACGAAAATAGCCACTGGTTTTGTGTGGGATACTCCCGCAGCCGCAGGCCTCTACACGGTGAGTATTGGGAGCTACTTCTCCGTGAAGTGTGAAATCGCTTCAGCTTATACGGCTAACTACGAGTTCGGGGGTTGGCTGGGAGACTCGGCCACCATGAGTGCCGTGACGAATCCGGCCTCAATGGACACAACCATCTTTATCACAGATGTTGTCTTTACTAGTAGCACAGCTAGTTACTGGATCCAGCCTTCTCTCAAGAGTAAAGCAGTAGCGGATGAAGCTAGTCTAAATGTATTTACGACCAGCGATAATTGTACGGTGTGGTATGATGCGACCGGCTATAACGCTAACCCGGGCTCTGGCGGGTCTGATAACGAAACCGTCACTGGTATCTCTATCGGGTCGGTCGTGGGCATTATGACCGAGACGACAGAACCCACGAATGTGTTTTTGGGTTGGGTCTGTACCGGCTGTCAGGCTACAGACGCTACTGTAGCTACGAGCTCGGTTATTATCCGTGCGACGGATGCGTCTGCGGAAGCGACGTGGGGGACTCAAGCCTCTCAGACGTACGTCGTCACGGTTGCTACCGGCACGGGTGGCACCACCTCTCCAGTTCCGGGGGCATATAACTATCAATACGGAACTCCATGCACGCTGTTCGCTGTACCAAAGAGTGGGTATAGCTTTAATAACTGGGGCGGTGGAGATCCGGCCTCGTATATCAACGGAACGGAGATCGAGTTCACGGTTACTCACGCTGTAACTTTGACAGCGTATTTTATCAAGGACACTGGCACGGCTACCGGGCCACCGGCCGTAACGACGGGTCTCTGGGGAGCCATGCTCCAATCAATGACTAGCGTCGGCTTAGGCAACGATATGGGGCGTATGATGATCATCATCGTCCTCATGGCGCTGGCCGCTCTTGTAATGCATAACAACAAAACGATGCGGATTGTAGCGCCTCTAGGAGTACTCGGGCTGGGGATTGTCGGGGGCTGGGTTCCTATCTGGATTACTGTACTGCTGGCTGTCGGCGCGGGGATCGGGTTTCTCGGTTGGTTTTCTAAGCGGAGCGGAGCGGGAACATGAGCCACGCTACATCGAATTGGATTATCATTGTGTGCCTGGTCATATTCGCCACAGTGGGCATCTTTGGCACGTATGCCGGGTATACGACGACCGGCTACACGTTTAATCCTGACGGGTCGCGTACGCCTAGCGGCGATACTGTACCGGTAGCTGCGGTGAATTATCCTTGGTGGGATGTGTGGGATCAGGCTAGTCAGGTATTCAACTCGATCATTCATACGGCTACAGATATCCTCACGGCGATCCCGGGGCTCGGGTTTCTCTTCGCCATCGCTTTGTTTGACGTGCCGGGCATGCCTTTAGGCCTCACTCTGATGTTTTACCTGTTAGGAGTAATTCTGGTAATAGCTTCAACACGGGTTATAGCCGGTCTGCTTACTGGGGGCGGGGGCTGATGTTGCACATTCCGCTCAGTGCAATCATCAGTCAGGGAAACATGATTATGGAAGGATTGTGCTTTTTAGGGGGGCTTATACTGAGCCCTTTCTTGTGGAGCTGGTGGGTCAGAAAAAGGAGGGCTGAAATGCAGAAGGAGAAAACGTTGTGGTATTGGCGTGATTGGTATCTGTGGATTTGCCTGTATGTGGACGTGATGAAATCGTGGGGCTGGGAGCCCTGGGTGGCGAGGGAACCATGCTCTTGATCTTAGTTTTCTGCCTGGGCGGTTTCCTGGGCCTAATCGCCGGTCTCTTAGCACCCGACATGGTCCGCAACCTCGGTAAGCGGCTGGCCAATAGGGCTATGGGCAAGGTCTGGTCAAGGTTCGGTAATGAGACGAAGGAAGGGTAAACGTGGCTTTGGATGCGGGTTTTGCGTAGGAGCTCTGGCCATGTTCGCAGTATTGGCTATTTTGGGGTTAAGGGGGTGCTAATATGAAAGCAGGAGTATTTATTACCGGGATCCTAGCCTTTTTTCTGTTGTGCTCCATGATGATGAACGTGTGCCTGTTCGATAATGGGCCAACGAGGTATATCATCAGCGCCAGCATGACCGGGACGGGGACACTAACTCCTAGCGGTAGTGTACTGGTCGATTCGGGTGCTGATCAGAGCTTTACCCTTTCAGGCACAAATCAGTACGCTGACATTACGTGGAAGCTGGACGGTTACATTGTCCAGGATAGCGGGACTAGCTATCAGCTCACCAATGTGACAGCTAATCACACGTTACTGGTTATGGTAAGTACGCCGGGATAGAAGGGAAAGATGGCAAAGAGACGGGTTTTTGCGGCGGCTTTGGCCATGAGCATCCTTTTTCTGGCGATCGCCGCTATTGTGGGAAATCCAGGGACTGCTCACGCTGCTACAGCCATTGATATTGGTGCAGCCGCACAGGTCTACGGGTATAACGTGTTAGGCGGGAAGACTTTGATTGACAAAACAAATCCGGCAAATGCATCAGGAGTTCTAACGCAGATCCAGACGTATTTTGCCGCCAGTACCAGTGCCCTGACAGTTGGCACCTATTACAACACATCAGGTAATAACTATACATGTCGAGCATCGCAATCTGTAGGTGCTGTGACTCTTGGAGGCGTGCGAACATATACGGTGTCGCTTCAGGTTGTGAGTGGTGACTTCATTGGTTGCTATTTCCCTGATGGGAACATCTATGAGGAAGGATCTGGCGGCGGTGATCTCTGGTATAAGGCAGGGCAATACACGACGCCTGGATCGTCAAATGTATTTGCTAATCTTGGAACATCATATAAGATGGCTCTGTATGGTACCGGTTTCCAGCTTTTCGATTCTGTCTCAGCTGCTTCTTTAGTTTCTCCCACGGGCGCGAGACTGAATGGGGATCTAGTGGCGGCTGGAGATACAGCTACAGTTACGGTTTACTGGGGAATGTCAGATGGGGGCCAGACAGCCGGAAACTGGCAGAACTCAGCCAGTCCGACAAGCCCGGGCCAGCCCCAAGCGGTAGCAGCCTTCTACTATGACGCTTACAACCTGACTACAGCTACAACATACTATTTTTCAGCTGCAGCGACTAATGCTGATGGTACAGTATGGCCTGCTGCTTCGCTGTCGTTTACGACTCTTCTTGGTACGGGTGGGGCAACCGGTGCTACCGGCGCAACAGGCGCAACTGGAGCTACAGGAGCTCAGGGGCAGAAGGGTGATACCGGGGCTCAAGGGCCGGCAGGTGATAACGGGACTCAAGGTGAGCAGGGAATTCAGGGGCTTCAGGGGCCGCCCGGAGCGAGTGGGGGCTTCTCGTGGGATGTTTTATGGGAGGGAAATACAATGTATTTACTGTTGCTTATTTTGGGCAGCTTCGGATTTCTCGTCTTAAGTACGGGGAAAAGGGGCGCGCTGTGGGCTCTGGTAGCCGCTATTTGCGCCGTTGGCGGGATTCTTGAGGGTATTGGTATGCCCTGGCTTCAAATTGCGGAAGGCGTGATCTTAGGGCTATCTATTCTGTCACTTTTGAGAGGGACTATTCGTGGTAAAGCTTAATAACAAAGGAGGGTTTTGTGAAAGGGTCAATGTTAGATGGGTTTCTGATGCTTCTGTTCGGCTTGGTCGGTTCGATTGGAGTAGTGAGCTGCCTTAATCTGTGGGAGTCCAATGAGCTGTCAAATGCCACAGGGCGGTTTCTCTTTGCGGACGGGTTCTTCTTCCTGGTAGTTGGAGCAACGGGGTATTGCTACTGTTTGGTGCGTTTCGTGAACTATCTTCGGGGTGGGATAGAAGATGGAAAGAGGTAAAGATCAGCACCCTGACAACGCGTGTTTGTTTCTCATCGACGACGGCCAGCAATACTGGGTTGACTGGGGCACCATCGAAGCCACAGCAGAGGAAGGCCACAGCCGGTATAAATGGGATAACCACGAAATCATAGTTCCTGACGGACTAGACTTCCGAAATGAAATTTGCGAGCTGGGGTTCCCGCGTAGTCTGCTGGGCACAAAACCAGAGATCTTCAAAATATACCGCGTCCACCAAGGCGATCTCCAAGCATGGTCTTGGGGATCCTTGCCAGGCAGACGCCTGGACGAAGCAGTTATCTCGCGCCTGATGCAGGGGGGCCATGTGGCTCAGGGGCTCGACCATCTTCAGGGAGAAGGCGGCAAGGCTCTTGACGTAAAGATCATTTTCCTCATTCTAGTAGCGGTCGTTGTGATAGGCTTCGTGGGGTATAAATTCGTGCTGCCTAAACTCCATCTGACTAAGACAGCAGTGACTACCGAGAACACAACAGCTACTCAGAAGGGTTATTGGGCACAGACCTCAGATAACCGGACGATCTGGGTGCAGGAGTGAGTGGCATGAGTAGTATCGGAGACGTAAAAATATTTCATAGACAAGATGGCTCTATGCGGTTGATGTCTCGTGAAGCGTGCCCAGAGTGTGGGTTGGAACGGTGGATAGATCGGCGTGATCGTAAAGCCGATGGCTTAGCATATGTAGTCACTGTGGGAGGTTCATTAGGGTCTGTGTATTGCAGAGTTTGCAGAGTAAAGAGGTTTTTCGCAAGGAAAAAAGCTTTGAATAGCGATATGAAGGTGTCGCTTTATCAGGAAGTTAGTTCATCAGTGGGCAAGTCAACGAAGGTTGAAAGAGCATTTGTCAACTCTGTAGGTAACAATTATAAGATTTTGCGACGTGGCTGGCCAGACTTCTGTTGTGTTGGTCTGGATGGGACTGTATCTGGAGTAGAGGTGAAAGCACCTAGTGATAAGCTGAGTATTTATCAAAGGGATATGGCACGAATCCTTTCTTCTTTTGGAATTGATTGCTATTCATGGAAACCAAATACGGGCTATAAAAGACTTGGGTTTTGTGCTTCCGCTGATCGTAAGGTGAGCAATCCGTTAGAAGGACTAGGAAAGTAGCTATGAAGGAAGGGAAAGGCAATCTAGCGGAGTGGAAAGAACAAGCCACTGCTGATGCGATTTTTCGAGCCCGCGATCAGAGCTCAGAGAGTCAAGCAGGGCGATTGCTAGAGTACACACCTGATAGTGTCAACAAACGGGTCACCGGCTTGGAGGCACCCCACCTAAAAGTCATGGCAGACGCGGCAGACTACCTTGGGGAATACTGGATGTGGGTAAAGAGGTCTAACGTGCGCCATGAGATTTACGGTATGAGTCAATCCAGTCATAGGCAGGCAGCTCGGGATGATTTCGGGACTGTTCTGTCTGGAGATCTGCGAGAGAAGAAAGAGCAAGCCAAACAAGGCTTGTTTGGTGGGTTGTTTGATAAGCTGCTGGGACGAAGTGAAGAATGAGACAAAATCGGTTTTTCGAGGATTACTTAGAGTTGTGGAAAACATTCGTGCTGCATAAGTGCTGGCGAAAACAGAAACAGTGGAGTCTTGCTAAGCGGTTCAGCCTATGATCTATGACATCGTCCAAACGCAAGATAAAGGAAAGACACTCCTGGGGGTAGCCATCCTACGTCGCTTTATAAGCAACGGTTACTATCAGCCGGAGGAAGTCTATTCCAATATTGTTCTAACGTTGCCGGGGTGTCATATCGGGACCAGCGAGGAAATCGCAGAGTCTATGGTCACGATGGTCGAGAAACGCTGGAAGCACAAGATCTTCTTTTTAGATGAGATCGATCGCCTGTTCCCAGCTAGATGGTGGAATGACAAGGAACGCACGCATCGCCTTCTGGGACTATGGCAAGACGTGAAACTGTTTCATCGGTTCATCTCCACCCGACATGCTACCAGCGGTGTTGATAAGCTCTTTCGGGATGCCGCGCAGCTAATCTTTGTGCCTAACTATATGCCTGAGAGGGATCTGATCGATGTCGATATCATTAACAGCCTTGATGCTCGAGTAGGAGGGATTATAGTTCCTAATGCCAGCAAGCATTTTGGCTGCTATCTGAGGTGGGAACCGGTTTATTAGGTATGGTAGCGGAGCAGCGGGGTAGAGCAGTGGTCAGCTCGTCAGGCCCATTACCTGAAAGTCGCTGGTTCAAATCCAGCCCCCGCTACCATTTACTAGCCTCTCAATCTTAGATGCGCTAGCATCTCCTTTCTTGTGCAAGCGGCTCTGGACCCCCCGGGGCCGCTTCCTTCTTTGGAGTCTTGCGCGGTTTGTTCCAGTAGGGGCTTTTGCAGTGGGGGCAGATCTCAGGCTTTGCAGTTCGGGGCACCCACGAATGGCCGCAGCGTTCACAACGGAGGCCGGAGATCTTGATTTTCATGCGTTTAGTTATATACCTATTGTTCAATTAAGTCAAGGTCTTAGGACTTGACAAGATTCTTACTTTGTGGTAATATAAGAGAAGGTAAGAAATTATGAGGAGGTTACGTTGAAAGCAAAAAAGACTATCAGGAAAATGATGCCTCTCCCCCGGGAATGGGCGAAACTGCAAAGAGATCTTCACTCGATTCAAACCCGGATGAACCGGCTTATAGAATGGACAGCTGATAACGAAGCTGAGAGGAAAGCTGCCGTTCTAGCGCTAGAACATCGTAAAGCAAAAAAATGAAAATCGTTCTAGCCTCTTTAACTGCTTGGCAAGCCTCAGCCTGGGCTTGGCTTTTCTATCTTGAGGAGGCTCATGGCGCTGCGTACATCATTGAGCCAAACAAGTGGATTCTGGCTGTGGAGTTCTCTGGGTCGATTGCATTGGTGCTGTGCATGATCGGCTATTTAGGGTATCGATTTGTGAGAGAGTGGCGAGTCCCGAAATCTAGATAATGAGGGAAGGAAAGCGTGAATAGATCGCCAGCCTGGTATAAGGCGCGGGGACAGGAGCGTATTGTGCAGCAGAGTCTGGTTGATGCTGTGGGATATATGCCCGATAATCGGCTAGATGCAGATCTTTTGTTATGGCCTGTAAGTGGGTCTGAAAAACGGTTGCCTTTAACGAAGAAAGCTGCTAAGGTAGGAGTCATGAAGAAGACTGGGCTGTGGCATGAGATCAAAGAAACCGCCCGGGAGCTCTGCCGAGTTCTTGACTGGGTTTTTATAGGCGTTGCTGTTCTGATTGCCGCCGGGTTGCTGTTTCTCCTCTATCATGTAGCTAAGATTCACGGTTGGCTATAGTTCTCCTTCAGGTTCTCTCTAATTCCTTATTCTTCTTTACATAACAATCGTCTACTTACCTATACACTATCAACAGGTGACACAAATGTCCGACCACGGGTTACGCTCAGGTTTTGTCATTTATGACACTAATGTCCAGTTGTCACTAGATCACTGGACATTTCCGGGGCGGGTCGGGGCTTCGCCCATCCCCCCGCCCCCGCCAAGTAATGCCCCAGAGATCCCGCCATGATAGCGGTTTCTCCAGACTTGGCAAGGGGAGAACGGGCTTCGCCCGTTCGCGTTATGCCTCGCTCCCTACATACGGCAGATTTCAGAGTAGGGGAGCTCGACACCCCATTGCCAATGTCTTCCGAAACAGGCACAGTTTCCACTATTCCGGGGCATTACTTTACTTCCCTATAATAACGATATATCGTGAAGGTATTGACAAGCCTATAAATATATGCTATGTTCCTGAATTGTCATGGCCGTAGAGGTTCGGAAATTATCTGCTGTTTCCGGTTCTGAAGCTCAATCCTCAGTAGAAAGTCAGGTTCGCATAACGGCACTTTTGCGAAGTTACCATTCCGGGGCCTCTTTGTCAATCCTTTGACATAATCAGAATCTCTGAGATGCGCCGCAGGAGGCCGTCCAGGCCGATTCCCTGGCTCGCCGAAACGGGTATCATGTCCAGCTTCACAGGTATCATGCCCTGCAGGTTCAGTTGCAGGCGCTGTTCCAAATCTTCTTTCACTAGTCCATCGCTGCCCAACAGGTCTATTTTATTGAGCACTGTCAATCTCGGCTTGGTATCCAGATCCAGCTCAATCAATATGTCCTCCACAGTCTGGTACTGCTCAGCAGCATTCTTATGCGTTATGTCTACTACGTGAACCAGCAAATCTGCTTCACTCAGTTCTTCCAACGTTGCTCTGAAAGCAGCCACTACTGCAGGAGGCAGCTTATGAATAAAGCCAACGGTGTCCGTCATGAGTACGGTCTGCTGATCAGGCAACTTCAGACGGCGCGTCGTGGGGTCCAGAGTAGCGAACAACTTGTCTTCTACAAACACATCAGCACCGCTCAGCGCGTTCAGCAATGTGCTTTTGCCGGCATTGGTATAGCCCACCAGCGCCACAATCGGCACGCCGCTCCTCTTGCGCTGTGTTCTGTAAAGAGCGCGATGCTTTCGTACATCTTCAAGTTCCTTCTTCAACCGTTGAATCCTTCGCTCAACAAGACGTCTATCAGTTTCTATCTGCGTTTCACCCGGGCCCCTGGTTCCTATCCCGGCACCCAACCGCTCCAGGTGGCTCCACTGTCCGGCCAGACGGGGCAGTAGATATTGATGTTGCGCCAACTCTACCTGCAATTTCCCCTCATGTGTCTGTGCCCGCCTGGCAAATATGTCCAGAATCAATGCCGTCCGGTCGATAATCTTAATATCAAGGAAAGCATCCTCCAGATTGCTCTGTTGCCGCGTCGAAAGCTCGTCATTACAGATCACCACGTTGAATCCTGCGTCCTCCTTGAGGGCCACCAGTTCCTTCAGCTTTCCGCTGCCCAAATACATGGGCGTATGCCTTTCCAATCGCTGTACCATCTGGCCCACCACCTCTACACCGGCCGTATCGGCCAAGCTCGCCAGCTCGCTCAGCGAGTCTTCCAGTATCCATCTGTCCCTGTTGTCCTTCATCTCTACCGCCACCAGGAAGGCTTTTTCCCGGACCTCGGCAGTGGAAAATATCTTCTTTTTGGAAATAGTGCCTCCTTTATGTCAACATCTTATGTCAGCCGGTCAACATTATGTTAACAACTTATGTCAATCAGCAGCCCAATTCAACCAGCTACCAGGCAAAGCTGATGGCATGTTAATTATGTCAACTTAATTTACTCGCTCTTTATGCCCGCCAGCTTGTTGGCCAGAACCACTTGCAAGTTCCAGGTGGTCCCCGCAAAATCGCAGATTTTGTGGGGTTTACCTCCTGCCGGCCTGCGACCTGCTCCACGCCAGCAGACACTCCAATCCTTCATCAATTTCACTGTCCGCCGCGGTTAGTGACAGACGAATGTACCCTTCTCCATACTTGCCATAGCCCGTGCCTGGCGTAACCACCACGCCGGCCCCATCCAGCAGATTTGTGGCATACTCTGCCGACGTATAGCCATCAGGAATCCCCGCCCAGATGTAAAGGCTGGCCTTGGGAGGAGTTACCCGAAGCCCCATCTCACGGAGCACCTTGACGATCCGGTCACGCCTCCGCTGATAAATGGCATTGTGCTCCTCAATGCAACTCTGGTCTCCCCGCAGCGCCTCGATGGCCGCATACTGTATG
>Ga0209777_10009230_pt1 | contig 10646 bp, 11 predicted proteins | sample FrelakmetHBP12HB_FD_187147 | JGI IMG/M metagenome (GOLD analysis project Ga0209777, IMG submission 187147) | Freshwater lake sediment microbial communities from the University of Notre Dame, USA, for methane emissions studies -HBP12 HB (SPAdes)... | ecosystem: Environmental > Aquatic >... | reverse complement strand
TATACAGTGCTCTAATGCTCTTGCCGATACCTACGTTCGTAGGCTGGTTCCTGGTAACAAAACAAGAAACAATTTTCCCTAGTTTCAGAATCAATTTCCTTTACGATTTTGCCCCGTGGACAGGCTTGACTTTCCTGATATTAGCTCTGTCTGTAGCATTAATTATTCGCGTGAGACAACGATGGCTCCGAATAACAGCTCTTACTATCTCCGGGCTGGTGACACCCCTGGTAGTAATTCTACCAGGTAATCGCTTAGGGATTGCTTCTTCTATCCTACTTATCCTGTTAATATTGATCCTTTTGTTAGTGCCAGCCTTCGTAGAACGTAAAGTGAAGGAGAGAACCAATTAACAACAAACCTGATAATCGGACAAAAATCATGACAAACAATTCGCCGAGAAAAGTAGCTATTATTACGGACAGTGTCGCCTGCCTTACCAAAGAACTAGCGACACGTCATTCTATTAGTATTGTCCCTCTCAAAATCGTCTATGACGGTAAAGCATATGGGGATTGGGTAGACATTACACCGAACGAGGCATACGAACTCTTTTTGAAGAACCCCGAGGTATTTAACACCTCGACTCCGCCGCCAACGGATTTTTTAGAAGCTTTCAAAGAAGCTAGCAAACAGGCGAGTGCTATCCTGTGCATCACACTTTCATCTAAACTAAGTACCACCGTCAACGCCGCACGATTAGCCATGGAATATGCTAAAACTGAGTTACCGAGGACACAAATTGAAGTAATGGACTCCTGGACAGCAACTCCTGCGGAGGGATTTATCGCTTTAGCAAGTGCCAAAGCGGCAGAAGAAGGAAGGGAATTAACCGAGGTAGTCAAAATAGCTGAGAAGATAAAAAACAAGGTACATGCGCTGGTTCTTCTGGATACAATCCGTCACGTCTACCGCTCAGGGCGTGTCCCCAAAATAGCGTCTGTGGCTGGTTCACTGATTCATCTCAGACCACTATTAAATGTGTCCGGAGGTGTTAATTTCTGCGGAGTAGCTAGAAGCCGGGCAAACGGGATCGAATTATTAATCAGGAAAACGAAGGGGATAGTCGGCAAGAAACCTATTCATATGTCAGTAACGCATGCCTATGCCCCGGAAGAAGCGGAGAAATTGAAAAAACGTGTCTCTGAAGAATTTAACTGCGTGGAGCTATGGATTAGTGAATTTAGCCCGATTATGGGTTATGCCTGCGGTACAGGAACATTGGGATTAGCCTTCTATCCGGAAGATTGAACGACTTAAAAAATCCCTCCTCAACTCTCGAGAAATACCAGTTTCCCTAGCTAACGCACGGCACAGAGAATAATGACGCCTTTGAAAAAATATTGGCATAATCTCAATACCACAATGTTATTTTGAAGGAAGAACGCATGGTTAAGAAGATAGAGCATTCCATAAGCAAGCATGTTTTTTATGCCAGCCAGATTGGTGCCAAACTCGATAGTGACGTCATTAACGGTGGCGGAACAGATGATACGGAAGCACTGCAAGCAGTGCTAAACATGGCACCTGAATTGGGGAGTTTGCATTTGATACTCGACGGGCCGGCATTAGTCCACGGTTTGAGTGTCCATTCCAATACCACAATCGAATGTCTTAATTCATCCTGTGGATTCTTCCTTATTTCATACTCGAACCGCTCCATTCTGAGAAACGCCCGCCCGAACGGGAAAGAGCGTCAGGACAAAAACATCACACTTTTGGGAGGAACTTATAATCACAATTCTCCGAATCAACTACATCATACGCAAATGGAAACGAGACCTAGCGTCTTCCCCTTATCCTCCGGGCCGGCGCCGGGTTGGACATCCTGGCACATCGTAACAGCCTTGGAATTTTTCGGCGTGGAAAACCTGACCATCCGTGATGTCACCATTCGAAACCAGAAGTCTTTCGCAATCCATATGACAAACTGGTACCGCGTGAACATGGAAAACATCTCAATCGATTGTCCTGAAGATGGTTTGTACCGGGAATATAAACATTACGCCGAAGATAGAAGTTTCGGTAGTCCTTATGAACGACAGCATGGCAACCAGGATGGTATTCACATACAAGGACCCGGGCAATTCCTGACAATGCGGAATATCCAGGGCAACTCATGGGACGATTTTATCGCATTGAACGCAGATGACGGCCTTTTTTCTCCCTGGGCAAGTACAGGAGACATCACAGATGTATTGATCGATGGTGTATTCTTCAATAATGCACTCCAGGGAATCCGTCTCCTCTCTGTGACATCACGATTGGACAGAGTAGTTATCAAGAATGTTACCGGAACATATCGGTGGTATGCCTTCTTTATCAATCCCTGGATAATAATCGACCCGAGAGTTAGTAAAGATAAAAATGAAACGGTTTACGGCAATTTCGGGAATATAATTTTCGATACCATTGACGTTCGGCAGACAGAATCGGATACACTTGCAAAACCCTGGCCCCCGTTTCTCTTCCACGTCGGAGGCAAAATCGAGAGTCTGACCCTATGCAATATCTCTCATCACCAACCAATCGATAACCGGAAGATATTCCAATTCGAGAGAGACCTGCTGGACTCAAACATACCCGATATCAAGAGTCTGATATTCGATGGACTCCATATTTACGAAACTAATGCAAAACCTGCAAATATCAGCTACGGTCTTTATATTCTCGAAAAGAAAAGGACGCTTGAAGACGCAAGCTATATATTACTCAACGGCTTTGTCGATAAATTGATTGTACGTAATGTTGAAATCATAAAATCTGCTGATACGCCACAGAAAGGTTGTCTTATCGAAACCATCAAGGGGGCTAAGATTAATGACCTATTCATGAACGGCGTCTACGCGAACCGTTTGGAAAGCTTGCTATCGCACCAAGACGGTTCTATTGGGACCCTCCAACTAAACAATATTTTATGTTCTGAAGTCAGCGATGCCGCAGTAAGTGTCAAAGATGGTAACATCCAACAACTGAATGCGGATGCAGTCCATGGGTGCAAACTGGTCTCCGTCAATGGAAACGGCAAGGTCGGAAATAGCTAGCATCCAAGCAAAATAAGTCTGTCATATTTCAGCTAGCTGTAAAAAACTCATCGTGCAACCTTTTGCATCCCCAGTATATCCTTACAATGTATCAAGTTATATATATTGTGAACAAATATTACCTAGAAAAATGGCAAAATGATGATATAATAGTCATACTGTGGAAACTGCGCAGCTGGTTTCTAAAGGTCGGTGTTTATTGCAAATCGATGTCTTGCGGCAAAACACCATCTCTATTCCTGACCGTCGTCTTGAGAAAAACACTTTCCTGTTCTGGATAACGCATGACTACCCAGAAGGCAAAACCGCATTTGCCACAGATGGAAAACCATTCCCTACTATACAAAAAATATGAAGGTAAATGGCTTCCGCAAAACGGGGGTATAAGTGGAGATTAATGTAAAAATCGGTGAGCTTGGCAAAACCAAAGCAGATGCCATTTTACTCGGCATTTTCGAAGGTGTGAAAAGACTGCAGGGCGATTTAGCCGATGCCGATAAAATGTTGGGCGGTGAAATCAGTAAATTAATCCAGCAAGGCGAAATTAAAGGTAAATTAAGTGAAGTTACTGTCATTCATAGCCTCAATAACTTACCCGCCGATAAAGTGGCAATTGTCGGTTTGGGGAAAACTCACGAGTTGACGCTGGATAAAATCCGTACCGCTGTTGCTGAAACTTGTAATAATCTGCGCAAAAAGGGGGTAGGCAGCATTGCTACCACAACCCTTGGAGCCGGTGTTAGTGGTATAACCGTACAGACTTCAGTCCAGACAATCACCGAAGGTGCCATTCTGGGTTTATACAGTTTTCAAAAACACATTACCGGAGATTCTGAGAAAAATGATATAGAGAGGTTAATCATCGTCAGTCAAAATAAAACTGCTAAAACAGTTATCCAGCACAGAATCAATGAGAGCAAAATCATGGCTGAAGCGGTAAATCTGGCACGCGATATGGTCAATGAGCCATCCAACTATATGACACCGACCGATATGGCGGCGGAAGCGAAGAAAATTGCCAAAGAATATGGCCTCCTGATTGAAGTGCTGGAACGAGAGCAAATGAAGAAACTCGGAATGGGCGCTTTGTTGGGAGTCGCTCAAGGAAGTAAGCATCCTCCCAAATTCATTGTGTTGAAATACAAGGGAAGAAATTCCGGAACAATCGACATTGCACTGGTAGGGAAAGGTATTACCTTCGACTCCGGAGGTATTTCTCTAAAGCCATCTGAGAATATGGGAGATATGAAGAGCGATATGGCAGGAGGAGCTTCCGTCATAGCAGCAATAAGCGCTATCGCTAGATTCAATCCTGAAATCAATGTTATGTCAATTGTAGCGGCAACCGAAAACCTGCCCAGTGGTACTGCCCTGAAACCGGCGGATATTGTGACAGCTATGAACGGTAAAACGATTGAAATTGAAAACACCGATGCCGAAGGTCGACTAACATTAGCCGACGCTATTTGTTATGCAAAAAAACAGGGCGCCAAGCGTATTGTGGATGTTGCCACGTTGACAGGTGCTTGCGTGACTGCTCTAGGTGAGATTACTACCGGAGCATTTACCAATAACCAAGCCCTACTGGATAAAGTCACTGCTGCCAGTTCAGAGACAGGTGACAAAATCTGGCAGATGCCTATGTTTGAAGAATATAAGGCGCAGTACAAAAGCGATGTTGCGGACATGAAAAATACCGGGGGGAGAAAGGGAGGAGCTATTACTGCCGCCTTATTTATCAGCGAGTTCGTAGAAAATACCCCATGGGTACATCTGGATATTGCTGGCACTGCTTTCCCGGATAAGCCCAAGGGCTATTATGCTAAAGGAGCAACAGGGATACCGACGCGAACCCTGATTAGACTCGTTCTTTCGCTAGCCAAAACAAAGAGGAAAAATGAAAATTAAGTGGCTAGGGCATTCATCTTTCTTGATTACCTCGAACCAAGGTGTCAGGATAATTACCGACCCTTATAGGGTCAGTTGGGACCTTAAATATAACGAAATCAAAGAGTTGGCTGATATCGTGACAGTGAGTCATGAGCATCTGGACCATAATAACATCGCCGCTATAAGAGGCAAGCCTCAAGTAGTTAGAGGCACAGCAAAAGTTGAAGTTAAAGGGATAAAATTCACCGGCATAGCCACTTACCATGATGAAAGCAAGGGGCGAGAACATGGGGCCAATACTGTTTTTTGTTTTAATGTGGATGGCATTCGGGTTTGCCACCTCGGCGACCTGGGACACAACCTCAGCGACCAGGAAGCGACAGAAATCGGTGAAGTAGATGTTTTACTCATTCCGGTAGGTGGATCTTTCACCATCAACGCTGATATTGCTACTCAAATCGGTAACAAATTAAAACCCAGGATTATTATTCCAATGCACTATAAAAATAAGTGGTGCAATTTTTCCATCTCCGGTGTGGATGATTTCCTGAATAAAAAGAAAAACATTAGCAACATGGATGCCAGCGAAGTAGAGCTCGAAAAAGAAAATTTTCCTATTGAAACTCAAATCATAGTGCTAAAACCGGCGCTCTAATCGGGTATAATTGATTAGGGGGATATTAAAGGTTGATATTCGAGGCTGAAAAATTTGTTTTCGACCCACCACCTGCGGTCTCCGTAGCGCGAAGGGTTCTGATTAAACCGGATGCAGGCGTTTCCGCGCCATACCCTGCTACCACTAGCCGTGAGCTGTTGGCGACGATTATCGACGGTATCAGGCGTGTCAGTGATGCCGATATAATCGTACTCGAAGGGACCGGCGACGGAAGTCCCGTCACGCCAATTTACCAGACGCTTGGTTATGATTTCCCCAGAGTACTGATGCTGGATGTAAAAGACTGCATATGGGTCGAGGTAGACAATCCTCTACCAAAGCCTTTGGCTGTTCCTGCATTCTGGGTCCCCAACGTCATTCTTTCCAGTGATTACCTTATCAGTGTCACACCTCTAAAGATTGCCCAAAACAAGGGAAACCTGAGCATTCCCAACTTGATATCTCTCCTGCCAATTAAAAAATATTCGGAAGTAGAAGGCGGATGGGAAGCTTTTTATGAGCTGGGAATCGATAAGGTAATTGCCGACCTCTATTTCACACTCCCATTCGATATGGGAATCATTGAAGCGAATCAGAAATTAATCTATGATGACAACCCTTTGAAAGGTAAAAACGAAGAAGTCGGTAAGCTTTTTATCGGTGACCCCTTACAGGTTGATAAAGAAGTCTCCGAAACTCTGGGAATCAGAGCAGATTATCTCCAGCTCATCAGATTGGCAGAATCAGGAATCGACACTATTTAAAAATAACGGGAGGTGTTAGAAACATGGCCAAACTAGAGCCACCCCCGACCGAGACGAGATGGACAATCGATTTGAACTGGTTAAAATCGAACAACCGAAGTTTTTCTGTTTTAGCCAAGGGTAGTTTATGCCCCAGCTGTCGGAAAAAAATTAAGGTGAACGTATCCGATAGCAAAGCACCCGATTTATTGAAGACGATACGTAATTGCTGTTCCAAACACCCGAATTTCATAACTCCCGGCTTGCCCTTTCAGGAGAGTGTCTTCCGTATTTTCCTCGCTAACGGGAATAAACCACTTACCTTGAACGAGTTGGGAGACCGGTTAAGTCAGTACCGCGGAATTAACCTTTATAATACGTCGGCGACTAACCTGTCACGATTATTGAAAAATGCCGAATATTACGGAATAAGACCTTTGACTGATAAATAACCCAGTAGCTCTTATCAGTTACCGAGTTGCAATGAAATTACTATATTCCCCGGTATATTCTTTCCAATCTATTGTCAGATTATCTACTCTGGCAGCAGTAGGTCCGGTTTTGAGCTGTTCTACCAGTTTTCCCAACTGCATCCTTTCGCCTTCCGCATAGACTTCCACCGACCCACCGGTCAGATTACGTACATAGCCGGTCAAGCCAAGTTGAAGGGCATTTCTCGTAGTAAATGACCGGTAATAAACGCCCTGAACCCGACCACGTACTATTGCCTGAAATGAGGCTAAATCACTCATACCTCACCCGCCAGACAACCAACTTTACCACATTGAGAATAGAAGAGCCTATTCTTCTTCTGAACGGTCTTTTTTTCCCCGTCTGATAACCTCTACCTGTGGAAGAGCGGACTGAATATTCGTGGGCAGGATCTTCTTAGCATCCTTCTTAGGTTTTCTGGTTTCCTTGTGTCCAAAATCTCGTTTTCCCATAATCTACCCTCATCTCAACTATTGAATTTGCAACTTAATTGAAGTTTAACAAAGTAAAAATATTCTGTAAAGAGACTTCTCCGTGTAATAACGAATCCGGTCAAGTAACATTGAGTTTCTCCAGAGCAACACGAGCGGCTTCGGTTTCTGCTTTCTTCTTGCTTCTTCCAGAGCCATTAGCCAATACTGCATTACCGAGTCGCACTTCGACGGAGAATTTTTTATCGTGGTCGGGTCCTTCGGTACCGATGAGATAATAATCAGGCGGTTGTTGACCTCGAGCTTGCAAAAGTTCCTGAAGCCGCGACTTATAATCTATAAGTGCTCCCTGACTCAAAACCTTCCAGAGCTCCGCATCGAGAAGATCCAATATTAATTGTTCGGCAGCAGAATAGCCCTGATCGAGATAGATTGCCGCAACCAAAGCTTCGAAAGCCCTAGCGAGATTAGCAGGTTTTCCCTTCCCGTTACTCGCTTCTTCACCTTTCCCGAGATAGAGGTAATTACCGAGTCCAATTGATTCTGCTACCCGTGCCAGCGTGTCCTGCCTTACCAATAACGAACGGAGGCGGGTCATTTCCCCCTCGTTGATACTTGGGAAATCACGGTAAAGATTTTCGGCAACTATCAAATCTAAAACAGCGTCCCCCAGAAATTCCAATCTTTCGTTCGAGGATGGAACAATACCCGGATTTTCGTTAGCATAAGAACTATGAGTTAACGCCTGCGCCAGCAAATCTGGTTGGGTGAAAAATACCCCTATTATTCCCTGTAATTCGTCTAAGCCAAACACGAATCCTCCTCAATACCAGATAAATCAATAGACAGCATAAGCGGTATAAAAGTCTATGTCAAATTTTCCCACCAAAATTTATAAATACTCTATGGAAACCTTTCGGGATGGAGTATAATATAGAGCGTAGTAAAATGACTTCTCAAGTATTATATCGTAAATGGCGTTCCCAAACTCTAAGCGAGGTCGTCGGGCAGGAGTCGGTTACACAAACCCTCCGCAATGCTCTCAGTAGCGGACGTCTCTCACATGCTTATCTTTTCTGCGGACCGAGAGGCACAGGCAAGACCAGCACTGCCCGTATTCTGGCAAAAGCGGTGAATTGTTTGACGACCGGCGGTAAAGGGGAGCCGTGCAATACCTGCGAGATGTGCCGTGCCATCACCGAAGGTAGTGCCATGGATGTCCTTGAGATTGACGCCGCCAGCAACACCAGTGTTGATGATATTCGAAGTCTGCGGGAAAAGGTTAATTACGCTCCTGCTCAGGCACGTTTTAAAGTCTATATTATAGATGAATTTCACATGTTAAGCGGTAGTGCCTCCAATGCACTCTTGAAAACATTAGAAGAGCCTCCGCCGCATGTTATCTTTATTTTGGCAACCACCGAAGTTCACAAAATCATACCTACCATAATGTCGCGATGTCAGCGTTTTGATTTCCGCCGCATTCCCCAGACAGATATAATAAATAGGCTTGCAAATGCTTGTAAGGCAGAAAATATTACCATTGCACCGGAATCACTGCGACTCATTGCCAGGAGCGCTACTGGCAGTATGCGTGATGCCTGGAATTTACTGGAGCAACTCACCATATACTATGGCTCCGAGATTAGCTTCCAACAGGTGCAGACCATGCTCGGAATAACGGGGGATGCCCGTGTCCGTGAGCTTGCCAAGCATATCATGGATGATAAAGTCTCGGAAGCAGTCGCCACCATCAACAGTGCCAACAATGACGGATTGGATTTGCGTCATTTCAAGCGTGAACTCGTAGAATATCTACGATACTTATTGCTAATGAAAACCGGCGCTGAAGACTCAGTAGATGTGACAGGTGAGGACTTAGCAGAATTGAAACAATTGGCTTCCCATACTTCCTTGCCGAAGATATTGAAGACACTGAAGCTTTTCAGCCAAGTAGAAATCGGCACTGAGAACAATTCCACCTTGTCGATAGAACTGGCGATTGTCGACAGCATAACAAAAACCGAAGATGATGCGCCCGAACCTGTTAGACAACAGGAGCACAAAGTGGAGGCTGTTTCCCATCCTATTCAAGGAAAAACCTCTGCTCCGATACACCATCAAACAAAACCGTCTGAACCCAAAAAAGCTGAGGCTAAGTCGGAAACAAAGACAATAGTGCCCTCTGAGGCTACGAAAACTGAGCCTGCAGAAATTATCGACACACCCGACAAATCCAAACTGGACTGGAGAAGCGTAATTGAACAGGCACCGGCAGATACCAAACGAAGTCCCGCACTGGCTATTTTGAGAAGCGCAGGTGTCAAACTGGTGGCATTTGAGAATGATGTAGTAACATTGTCTTTCAGATATCCGTACATTAAAGAACAACTGGAGAAAATGGAGAATCAACGGGTAGTTGAGAAAATTATCAGTAGCTTCGTAGGACATCCCTGCCGTGTGCAATGTGTCTTAGAAAATAACAACAATCTCGTGAAAGAAGCGCTGAAATTAGGCGCTCAAATTATCGATGTGGAGGAAACATGAACTTACAACAGCTAAATCAGGCACGCCAGTTAAAAGCAAAACTGGACCAGGCTCAGAAAGACTTGAAAAGAATGCAGGTCGAAGGCGAGGCTGGTAAAGGTGCTGTTAAAGTAGTGGTCAATGGTGAGCAAAGAATCGTTTCGGTAAGTATCGATCCCGAAGCAGTCGACCCCAGGAATGTGAAACAACTCGAACAATTGATACTTAAAGCGGTAAACGATGCTCAGGAAAAAGCTCAGAAGGCTGCCGCAGAACAGCTGAAAGAATTGACCGGCGGTTTTAAAATCCCCGGATTGTTCTAAATTATCGAGGAGAGACTTAATTGAATCAGCAGACCACACTGGGCGCCGATACTATCGGCAGGCTCATTCAGGAGTTAAACAAATTGCCCGGTATAGGGCCCAAGAGCGCTCAGAGACTGGCTTATTATTTGATGCGTGCACCTCAGGAACAGGCAAGCCAATTGGCAGATGCCATTCTGTCGATAAAACAAAAAATTAAGCTGTGTTCCATCTGTTACAATGTGACCGATTCCGACCCTTGCCCGCTCTGCCGCAACGAACAGCGTGACCATAGTGTAGTCTGTGTCGTAGAACAACCGCAGGATATCCTGGCAATCGACCATACCGGCGTTTATAAAGGGCTTTATCACGTGCTCCACGGTGCCATTTCACCGACGGAGGGAGTCGGTACCAATGATGTCAAAATCAAAGAACTCATCAACCGACTTCAGGATAACTCGGTAAAAGAAATTATCCTGGCGACAAATACTAACCTTGAGGGTGAACAAACGGCATTGTATTTAAACCAGCTGCTCTCTCCTCTCGGCATCAAAATAACGCGC
>Ga0209777_10009229_pt1 | contig 10647 bp, 4 predicted proteins | sample FrelakmetHBP12HB_FD_187147 | JGI IMG/M metagenome (GOLD analysis project Ga0209777, IMG submission 187147) | Freshwater lake sediment microbial communities from the University of Notre Dame, USA, for methane emissions studies -HBP12 HB (SPAdes)... | ecosystem: Environmental > Aquatic >... | reverse complement strand
GGCCACGCTCACCACGAAACGCAAGTTGGCTTTAGTCAACGCTTCCAGCGCCGATTGATCGCCCTCGTGGATTAGCTTGGCCAGACGCACTTCCTCCGCCGCGTTAATCAAAGGCGTTTCGCCGATCTCGCGCAGATAGAGGTCTAATGATCTGTCTTCGTCCCGATACTTTTTGGACTGTCTTGCCAAGTCTACTCTGTCCTCATGTTAAAGTGAAAAAAAGCGACCACCTGTTTCCTCCATAGAACAGGGCAACGAAGTTAATTACGTTATCGTTAGTTCGGTTTGATTGCGAAATATCTCACATTACCCCGGTAGTCGTAACCGATCATCGCAATCGCCTTGGTGCGCCCTTGCAATTGCGCCCTGATCCGGTCGAAATCGATGTCGGTCCTGACATCTTCATGATTGATCTCAATCAGGATCGAGCCGGGCGTAACCCCTTCAATATCGGCAGGACTGCCCGGTTCTATGCGGGTAACGATCACACCCTCGTGATAGTCGACGCCATATTGATCCGCTAATGCCTGAGTAGCCGTCTTGACAACCATTCCCAGCCAGACCTCGTTCAGCGACGGCTGAACGCCCTGGTTGGTACTCCGCTGCGTCGGTTCCTGATTGTCAGCAAGTCCTTTGTCACGATCACCTATGGTTACCGCGAGATCGGTCGGCTTGCCTTTGCGGTACACTTCAAGGTTGATCACGCTTCCTAACTTCTCGCCGGCGACCAGATAATGGAAATGATTCTTATCTTCTACAGTGATCGAGTTGAACTTTGTGACAATATCACCATCGCGCAGACCGGCACGCTCGGCAGGCGAATCGGAACGCACCTGACCGATCAACACTCCACGCGGACTCGGCAAGCCATTAGCCTCGGCCATGTTCGCGTCAATGTCAGACAACGTCACTCCTAACCAGCCGCGCTGGACCTTGCCTTTCGTCATCAAGTCAGTAACCACCGATTTGACAAGATTCGACGGAATGGCAAAGCCGATACCAGCCGACTGTCCCGACGACGATGCGATTGCGGCATTGATGCCGATGACATAGCCTTCGAGATTGACCAACGGACCGCCCGAATTACCGGGGTTGATTGCCGCATCGGTCTGGATATAGTCCTGAAAATCAGGCGTATCTTCACCAAAATTGAGACCGCGTCGTCCCTTGGCAGAGACCACACCTACCGTCACCGTGCGATCCAATCCCTGCGTCGGGAATGGATTGCCAATCGCCATGACCCATTCACCGACCATGATCGAGTCGGAATCGCCCAATTCAATATAGGGGTAGCCACCTCCGGTAATCTTGAGAACCGCCAGATCGCTAGCGGCATCTTCGCCCACCAGCTTGGCGCGTACTTCCTTACGATCGGCAAGTGTGATCGTGATATCGCGTGCGCCGGCGATTACATGGTGATTGGTCAAGATATAGCCGTCGTCACGGAAGAAAAAGCCCGTACCCATGGAAACTTCGCGTGGATTGTCTGCCGGCCAACCCCAGAATGCCATCCAACGCTTCTGTGCCGGAGAAAGCTGTTCGATTCTCTCGGCCTTGATGTTAACTACGGCATCACGTACTTTTTCGACCACAGATACGAAAGGTGATTTGCCTTCCGCCGTGATAGGATAGATTGATTTTGAAGGCGCTGCCGCCCGCACGGCCTGTGTTTGGCTGACGGCATTGTTGACAAATTCGGTATTGCTGGAGATAACAAAACCGATGATGACGCCGACTAACACAAATGACAATAGAACACCCCAACGTATGAACGAGGAATAAGTGGACACACCCTTCACTACAGCCTCCTAAGCGGTAGACCAGTATTATAACAAATTCCGCTGCACAAGTCAAGCCTTTTCTCGGGCATCGCCTTGATTCGCGGAGTGTTTCGCAGAAGGATTTCCCCTCCGAAAGGATATAACCTCACATCCTGTACCCTCCAAACCATATAGATATTACGCTCTTACGGGTGAGTCGTTGCAATTTTCTCGGAGGGCGGTCCGGAAGCGGTAATCGGAAAACGTACGGGAACCGCAGTTCCGCTGTTCCCAGTTGACCGGAAAGGCGAGAATTTGGACACCCGCCATGGTGGGCAAGAGCGTCGAGGCTGATCTGCGAACGGTCAGAAAAACATTGCGTCAGAGTATTTCTTATGATTTGACGGTAAAGTGATAGGCTCGGGAATCGAGGTTACCGAGGGCGAAATAGAGCCCCTCACGCAACTCATCGGTGGTGGTCAGTATCTCTTCGTCCGTAAAGATATCAACCATATTGACTTTCGAGCCACGATAACCAAGCGCCTTCAGGTCAATCTGAACCACGACTTTGGTGCCAGCGGCTTTTGCCCTCCGAAAAGGCTGTGACGGTGACGAGTTAAGCAGATAAAACATTCCGCTCTTTTCGCCTTTGTGTACGAACGCCCGTACATTTGGGTGCGAAGTCGAAATTCGGAATGTCAAACCGAGGTCGGCAAGAGTATTCTTAAGGAAATTGATCTTGGCGTAATTACCCTGGGACGAGCAGTCGAATGACAGCAGCACAACGGTGCCCTTAAAGCGACTAACCTTGACACCGACGGTTTTGCCGACATACGTCGCCAATTTCTTGCTCTTCTTCTCGGTACAAGTGATCGATCCGAAGACGTAGCTGGGGAACTGGTCGTTATTGGTCGCCACGTTGCCGATTTTGCCGTGGACCTGTGTCTTGCAGTGAATAGCGCTGGCAAGTATCTGGCAGGGATTCATGTCGGCATCGTATTTTGGCATCAAGCCGATCAGCACCAAATTGACTCCCTCTTTGGCCTTTTCCAACAGGAACTCCTGTTTGTCAGCGTCCATGATCTCAGAGACCGGAACGATCACGTGCTGCAGGCTGTCAAACGACAGCGGATTGTCCAGATCGGGAATCACGAAGTCCTGCTTAATTCTATCCAAGTCCCGGCCCAGTTCCGGCATCGTAAACTCGTTCAGTGTTTGGATATAGCCAAAACCAGCCGGATCCTCCAGCATCGACATCCAGTTATGTAGTTTGTAACAGGCAATTCCGGTTGCGGCATTTGGCTCATACGTGCCAATGTCAATCTCCTGGGCAAAAGTCATGAACTTGCGCACAACCTCGTACGATTCCTGAATCGCACCGTCGGCTGCGAGCGGCGAATCATACCAGTGATTCGATTCCACAAACTTGTATTGATTGAATCCCTTGATTCCGCCGGCCAGTGCCAGCGTCAGTAAGTACTTGGTGGCATCACCAGAAATGTGGAAGTGCTTCTTGGATGTCGCTGCATCTGCTGTGTTGTTGCCGGCTGAAACCGATGAGCCCCATGGGAACTCCGAATTGGCGCGCAAATACCTGATCTTCTGCAGCGTACCGGTCGAACTGCAATCCCAACCGACATTGATAGTTGGAAAAACTTCTCCGTCGGAGTCAATGATTGGCGAGATCGGAGCCTGATATGTCTTGTGAAATGACAGCGTTTGGTAAAAAAGCGGCTCGCAGGAGAAACTCTTGTACTGCTCAATCAAATGCGCCGAATACTCTTTGATCAAGTGCTCCTTGAACCGGAACCAGTCCAACAGTTTGGTTAGCGGCTGTTCTTTGGAAACGATAAAATCTCTGGGCGGTTGCACAGCCGGGAAATCCGTCGTATTCTCGCTGTACGCGGCATTCAAAGTCTTGAGGTTGCCATACCGTTTTTCCAAGAACTGTGGATATAGCGTGCTAACTACGTACGGGTTATAGTCAGCCTTCCAAGGGCAAGGATCGCCACCGAAGTACACACCAGCGTCAAGTTCCACCAAAAACAGCGGCCCGCGAGGATATATGTAGTTCTTAACAATTTCGGTTAGTCCGTTAAAATAGTGCTTTACGAAGTTCTGCATCCGAGGGTGCATATTCGAAGGATAGGCGAACTCCGACTGACCGTTCTGTAAGTCAGTCTGGGTCAGGGCGCCCTCAGAATCAACGGAAAAGACTTCGGGATACTTACTCAGAAACATCGGCAGACCGCCATGCTCGATTTCAGCCATCACCATCGGCCCCGGGCGCAAGATGATCTTGAAGCCGAACTCCCTCGCCAACTCGATAAAGACAATCAAGTCTTTGGCTGGATCGGTAAAACCTGAGAAGTCAAATTCGCGATGGTTGTCTTCGTGGATCGACCAAGGAACCGCCGTCGAAATAACCTTGAACCCGGCCCGACGAATTCGTTCAAAGCAGATCGACCAATAGCGCTTATTCACCCTAAAGTACTGCATCTCAACAGAATAGGGCAAATATTCTTCTTTGCCGATCGTAAATTTATGTCCTGTTACTGCTATCATAATAAAAACAGGTTGACAATCTATGAAAAATGGACAAAAAGTCAACCAAATAAATGAGTTTCCGTTACGATTCTCTTTAAGTCGTTATTGATTAACAAATTGTATAGACATTAGTCGTGCTGCCATTTTGGCATAAAAAAGGCCCTTCATGTCATGACAAGAAAGGCCCTGTACTTCTTACGAGAAGCTGTTACTTGAGCAGCAACATCTTCTTCGTTTCGCTAAAATCACCGGCTGTCATGCGATAGAGATAAACGCCGGAAGCAACGGAATTGCCCTTGTCATCGGTGCCATCCCACTCAACACGTTTATAGCCGGCCTTCGAGAACTCGTTAGCCAGAGTCTTCACTTTTTGCCCGAGCACATTGAAGACTTCAACCCTGACCTCCGTCGGTCTCGGCACCGCAAACACGATAACTGTGTTCGGGTTAAATGGGTTAGGCATGTTCTGATCCAGCTCGTAACGTAGTGGAAGATGCTGCACCTGAACCTCTTGTACAGGCAAGACAATGTCTCCTCCAGAGCAATGCGCGAACTTCGGACTTACCGCGGCGTCAAAGAAGGGGGGATGCTGTAGGAAGGAGATGGAGTCTCGGATGGAGTCTCGGCAAGTCAGGGTAAAGAACCCTGCTGGTGGGTAGAAAAGGGAGTCAAGATCAATCGTCTGCCGAATCTTCTGCGTAAGCACCATCCACATCGAGCCCAGTAACTTTGCCGTACCGGTTGTATTCCTCGCTATCGGCCTCATGGCCGACATGTCGATCCATCCCATAAGCGCTGATCCGGAATCCGGTTTTGCTTCGGCTCCCGGAAGCGTATCAACATGCCATTGGATCCCGTCCTGCTGTATCAGCGAAAGCATGCCACCCGCTGGATCCCACCTGCGTATGGCACCATACCCGCCGAACTGGAGACCTATGCCGTTGTGACGGAAACCAAGGCTTATTCCGCCCATCGCGTTGCTGTTGTATACGTAAATCTGAACGGGAAAGGAGTCTCCAACTGCGAGAGATGACAAATCCGCTAACACAGGACAACCTACGCGAACGGTATCGCAGGGGCCAAGATCCAACTCGGTGATATAACCTTTCGGTGTGTTTACTGTCGCTACCTTCGTCTTACAGACGTAACAGGTATCCGGCGCGCTGTAGCAGGTGTCATTTCTAGCCTGGGCAAAACTTTCAGCACCCATCGATGCCACGCAAACGGCCGCGAGCACAAACAAAACTTTCAATCTCATCTTACCTCCTATGTAGGATAACAAATTCCATTCACCTCTCAAACTTTGCATTCCGTACTCTCCTTCCCACCGTATCAAGGATTGCAGAGAAATACTCTAACCACCTCCCCCAAAACGAACGCAAAGTACCTCATATATATCCGTTTCCGGAAAACGAGTCAACGTTTTTTTTCAAGAATCTCCCCAACGGCCCGCACGCGGTGCCGGAACGCCGCTAAATATGAACGGCATCAGCGGCAGGCAACTAAGATTCGACCTTGCCAGGACGCCGTCTACGTACCACCATTGGCTGGTCGACGTAACCGATTGATCCATAGCTGATTCAACAAAGGTTCCACCAACAAACAGAGTTTGCCACAGCCACAGTGAGCGGATCAAAATGACAGAAGAACGCACGATGCGAGTAGCGGTAATAAAGACTCCTATGCTGTCGGCTCGTACTCGTGTGGTACTTGAATTCTTCTACCCCAATATAACACACCGTGCCGATTTTGTCAATCGGCATGGCGAGGAATCAAGGTCATTCTAGAGCACTAGGCTCTTGCTGGCCTTACGGGCAGTGCGGCGGCGCGCCACCCGAGAAGATGCAGGAGATTAAGTACACCGCGTCAGATACGAACAATCTCTAGTTCGGTACAGGACAAGTGCGCCAGATTCTTCGCTCGCTCAGAATGACAGACCACCTGGCTTTCCAACGCTTTCATTAGGGGACTGTAGAAAAATCTCGAACCTGTCATTGCGAGGCGTCGGGGCGGGTGAGAGGGGTGGGGGGCAATGACGACGAAGGAATCTGCGCGCCTGCGTCTGAAGAGCGCAGATCGAGATTGTTTCGTCGAGTTCCCCACCCTGCATCAGCTCTTCGCACTCCTCGCAATGACACGATTTAGGCTTTTTCAACACTTCCAACGGTCAAAGACACTCCAAGAGATGCTGTATTGAAGGTATTTGGGATGCGAAAAAACAAGGCCGCTCCCTAGGTAAGGGAGCGGCCAACGAATCGATTTATCAGAGATGGATCATCATAGTGGTGGTGGCGGCGGTCCGCCGGAGAAGATGAAGGCCACGAGGTAAGTCGCGTCGGAGATGTCGATTGAATTCGGTGCATCGGCATCGGAGCCATTAGCATTGCCATTACGGATTGTGGCTGGCGCCGGACCGCCGCCGAAGATGTAGCCGATGAGGTAAACGACATCTGACACATCTATCGATCCATCGTTATTGGCGTCGCCACGCATCGCAGTAACAGCCCTGAGTCGGACTGCTACAGTATCGGCCAGCAAGCCGTCAGAAGCGATGAAACGCAACAAGTAACTCGAATCGCTCTGAGCGCTCGTCGGATCCCAGATGAAACTGCCCCGACTGTTTCCGGAGTCTCTGAAGACCGCGTTGTAGGGAACCAATGGGGTCCCGATAACCGACAACGTCGGCGTCGTGCCATCGGGATCGACAGCCCGCAGCCACAAAATCGCCTGTTCGCCGGTGACGTTGACAATTATCAATGTATCCAGCGCGGTCAGTACCGGCGCCCGATTAACGTTTGCGACCGTGATCGCCACAATCTCAGTATCTGCCAGCGCACCATTGGAGGCGATGAAAGTTACGCTGTAGAGCCCGGCTTGCGTGAAGCTGGGATTGAAGTTGAAGGTTCCCGTGCCGTTGCCGTGGTTGACAAAAGTCGCATTGACAGGAACATTTACAGCCGTCAGTGTCAGGGGCGTGCCGCTGGGATCAGTAGCGGAAGCGATGAAGTTTAGATTGCCGCCTTCGTTCACGCTACGCGGGCCAATTGTCGCCAGCACCGGGCGCAGATCATTGACTCCACGCACAGTAATTGCCACTACTTCGCTGTCGGCTAATGTGCCGTCCGACGCGATAAAAGTTACGTTGAAGCCCCCGATTTGCGTAGAGTTGGGGCTGAAGTTGAAGGTGCCGGTACCGTTGCCATTGTTGACAAAGGTCGCATTGACAGGAACATTTACAGCCGTCATCGTCGGGATCGTGCCGTCCAGGTCAGTCGCCGAATCGTTGAAGTTCAACGTTAAGCCTTCCGTCACTGATTTTGCGCCGATTGCCGCAAGTACCGGTCGCTGATTGCCGGCATCGATGACAGTGATCGTCACCACTTCGGAATCAACAGTGGTTCCGACAGTCTCTGACACTTTGAAGACGGTGGTGTATGTTCCCGCAGCCGAGAATCCTGGGGAGTACAAAAACCGCGACTTAGACGTGCCGGCTGGTTGTCCGGTAAGAGCTGTGAAAGTGGCTCCCGACGGAAGTCCGGTAGCACTCAACACGACTGCATAACCATCCGGATCGCGCCCGGTCACCGTGACATCAAGAACACCGCCTTCGAGAACCGACAGGGAGCCGATCGAGTCAAGAACCACCGGCAGCGAGACATTAGTCACGGTGATTCTCATAGCTGTCTGCACGCGAATAGTGGTATCGACTTGGTCGCGGGCTGTGAACATGATGTTGTATGGGGAACCAACGCTCTGAGTGTAGTCTGGCGTGAAGATGAAGCTCGCCGTGTCATTGCGATGATCGGTGAGTGTCATGTTTGCTGGAACCGCAGAGTACGTCGTGTCGGCTCCGGAAATGACGTACCTTCTCATTCTGAATAACGGATGTGTCTGGTCAGGATCAGCAGTGTAAATCTGGAACTGCAGGGTCGCGCCCTCGGCCACCGTCTGCCTGCAGTCAGCCGGATTTGTGCAAATCGTAAACGGTTCATAAAGTAGCTGGTTGGGGGGAATGTTGAGATCTTTCAAAACGATCGGTACGGTAAACGAGTCAACAACTCCCGTTGTATCCGAGTCTGTGGCGTAGAAAACGATCTGGTAAGTACCAGTTTGTACGTTCCGTGTCTGCCAAATCAGACGTCCAATGCCTAAACCGCTATCCGCAAAAGTGGAATTAAACGGCAGAGGCGTGGAAGTTGTCAGTGCCGGGTATGTACCATCGGCGTCTGTCGCTGTCACTCTGATAGTGATGTAATCAAGCTCTGTCGCCGTCACTGATGTCGGTGTCACGGTAATCTTAGGCCGCTGGTTGCCTGCAGAGACGCATTTGATCACAACTACAGCCGTGTCTTTCGCAACGCCGTCCGTTGCATAGAAGCGTACATTATAAATTCCCGCCTGCGTAAAGTTCGGTTTGAAGCGGAACAGGCCTCTACTGTTAAGAGAATCTACGAACGTCGCGTTCACCGGCATTGTGATGGCAGCAACCGTGAGCGCATCGATTGTGCTGTCAGCGTCGGTCACGCTGATCGTGAAGGACAGCGAGTCTCCTTCCAGAACCGATTGCGTGTCGGCCGGTACACTCAGAACCGGCGGCTGTGGCACATTGACGACTTGAATCAGAACAACCTCGTAGTCGACTTTGTTGCCGTCGGAAGCGAAAAACTTTACCGAATAGAGTCCCGATTGCCAGAAGTTCGGCATAAACGTGAACGATCCGCGACCATTGGCTGAATCAACCAGGGTCGCATTCGTCGGAATCCCTTGAACATAGAAAAACGGTATCGTACCATCCGGGTCGGTTGCGGACAAGTGTACGCGCAGCGTGTCGCCTTCGCGAACCGACTTCGTTCCAATCGTCGACAGCACAGGCGCTTGATTGGTTCTTAGCACCGTAATTCGCGCGGTATCGACGTCACTAAGGGCCGGCAACTCGTCGTCCAGACAAAGCACAATGAAGGTGTGCGTGCCGGTATCGGCGATGGTCGGCTTCCACCGCAGCGAACCCTTGCCGCCTGTCGAATCAGTAAACACTGCTCCTGCCGGCTTTGCCAGCGAAATCAGGTAAAGTGCACCACCATTCGGATCGGTTGAGTCAGTGGCGACTATACGTATCTTCAGCGAATCGCCTGGCAATATCGTATAATCCGTCATCCGACTTATGTGCGGGGGTCGGTTGACATCCATAGTCGTGATTACGACCTTCTCAACGTCTGATGCACCGCCGCTATCGATGGCAAAGAAGGTAACCGTGTCCGTGCCGGCATCATAGTAGTCGGGTGAGTAAGTAAACGTACCGTAGCCGTTTCCGTCATTGACGAAAGTATAGTGGTTCTTCATGGTCGTGGCGCTGACTAACAGCGTCGGAAATCCGGCTTCGTCTGTGGCGTGCACCTGGAATGTCAGCACGCCTCCTTCGTATACAATCTTGGGTCCAATCGAATCCAACACTGGCGGTTGATTGGCATTGTTGATTACCGTGATCGCCACGATCTCACTATCTGCCAAAGAACCATCGGAAGCTATGAAGGTCACGCTGTAGATGCCGGATTGAATCATGTCCGGTACGAACGCAAGCGTACCAGTGCCATTGGTATGATCAAGATACGTTGCGTGTGCCGGTAGATTGATCGCAGTCATCACTGGAATCTGACCGTCGGCGTCAGTCGCTGACGTATTGAATGTCAGGCTGCTACCGGCATTGACCGACCGTGGTCCGATGCTTGCCAGTACCGGTGCGCGATTGACATTGACAACTGTGATTGCTACCACTTCGCTGTCTGCCAGAACGCCGTCGGAAGCGATGAAGGTCACGCTGTATATTCCTGCTTGTGTAAAACTCGGATTGAAGTTAAACGTCCCCGTGCCGTTGCCATTGTCGATGTAAGTCGCATTGACAGGAACACTAACCGCCGTCATTGCTGGAATCGTGCCATCGGGGTCGGTAGCCGAAGCGATGAAGTTCAGGTTCGCGCTTTCATTTACACTCCGCGGACCAATGGCCGCTAACACCGGGCGCTGATTACCCGCATCAGCAACCGTAATCGTTACCACTTCGGAATCAGCCAGGGCACCTGACGACGCGATGAATCTCACGCTGTATACACCAGCCTGAGTGAAGCTGGGATTGAAATCGAACGTGGCCGTGCCATTGGCGTGGTCGATATAAGTGGCGTTTGTCGGCAGGTTTTCCGCCGTCATCACCGGTATCTGACCATCTGGATCAGTAGCCGAAGCGATGAAGTTCAGGTTCGCGCCTTCATTTACGCCCCGCGGACCGATGGCCGCCAACACTGGCGCCCGATCAACGTTGGTGACCGTGATCACCACAATCTCCGTA
>Ga0209777_10009228_pt1 | contig 10647 bp, 7 predicted proteins | sample FrelakmetHBP12HB_FD_187147 | JGI IMG/M metagenome (GOLD analysis project Ga0209777, IMG submission 187147) | Freshwater lake sediment microbial communities from the University of Notre Dame, USA, for methane emissions studies -HBP12 HB (SPAdes)... | ecosystem: Environmental > Aquatic >... | reverse complement strand
GGATTTGGTTCTGGCACAAAATGACACGATATTCCTAAAGGTATTAGGCTTTGGAGGGTCGGGCAAAGAATTAACTCTCCAATTACTCAGCACCAAAACCGGATCTAAAGAAATAGAAACAGAGGCAAAACCGTCTGTAACAGTTGACCAGGAAAAGATAGAGAATCTGATCAAAGAGGCAGCGAATTTGATCTCTAAATTGAAAGGCCAGGGGGCAGAGGAAGTTTACAACCTGGAATCAATCCTACCAAAAAGATCCTTGGAAATCGGAAGGTTAAACGTTGTTTTAAAAGATCTTTTTGAGGCCATTCCGGCCAACAGCCAATTGCTTTCGAAAGAAGTGAGAACCCAGATTCAACAAGTGCTTCAGGCCTCCTTGAAGGGATTGGGCCAGGATGTACAGGAAAGAATGATCCAATTACTTAAACAATTACCTGAAGAAATGAACGGCCTTCTTTTGGCTCAAAACCTAAAAGATGAATGGCTGGTTTCGATGGAAGGGCTGTTAGGCGGGCAGCTTAAGACTGCCCTGGAAAATTCAGGTGTTGTTTTAGAAGCTAAATTAAGGGCCTTGGTTGAGTCCAACGCCGATGGAAAACCGATGGCCTTCTCGGACATCAGTAAGATACAAAAAGACTTTAAGGCCGTTCTTTTACAACTCAAAGAAGTTTTTCAACAAACAAAAGATCAAGATTTGCCGGCCGGTTTTTTCCAAAGATTATTGACAGGGGTTGAAAAGGGGCGTGGAGAAGAAACCCGCCCTTTTCAGAAAATCTTGGGAGGTGTTGATACCCTGCTTAAGGATGTTGAGACCTTCCAACTGCTTTCAAAACTTTCCGACTCATTTTGTACCTTTTTACCGATTCAATGGGAAGCCTTAAAACGAGGGGAATTGGTTTTCAAAAGGAGAAGGCAGGAATCGGGCGGAGCCTCCTATTCCTGCGGCATCCATCTGGATCTGGAAAAATTGGGACCGGTTTCAGCCTTTATTTTTATGCACCTCAGGACTTTTTTTGTGACCTTTAAGGTAGAACATTCCGAACTTAAGGCCATGATACAGTCTCATTTCGCCGAACTTCAAGAGAACTTCAGCCGGCAGGGAATGAACCTGAAAAATATCTCCCTGCTGGGAAGGGCGGATCCCGTAGTAGACCCCTTTGAGCGAATCGAATCCGAGGAAACGATCATAAATATAAGGATATAAAAATGATTATGGATCGCAAAAAGGCGGCGGCCTTAAAATATAAATATGGGAAAGACTCGGCCCCCCGTCTGGTAGCCAAAGGCAGCGGCTTGATCGCTGAAAAAATTATTCAAACGGCTAAGGAACACAATATTCCCTTAAAAGAAGATCCCCATCTGGTGGAAATCCTTTCCACCCTGGATCTTTACGAAGAGATTCCGCCCGAATTATACAAGGCAGTAGCAGAGATCCTGGTCTTTATCTATAAAATGAATAATAAGGTTTTGGAATTGACCAAAAGCCAATAAAATTTTTCCCCGCAGGGAAAATTTTTCCCTCCCTTCTTCCCTTTTTCTTTTTAGCCAATCTAAATTTTCAACCGGGTCAGGTGACTGCACTCAAGCCAAGTGCCCTGATTGAGCTTGGCTAAAGGTGCCTGAGCCTACCTGAATGTCTTGGCATGGGGATTGCTCTATTAAGGCCCTGAATCCTTTCCTTTGTCAATCAACTCCAAATTTTCAGGAGGAAATAAATGAACCTGCTCATAACTTTTATCGTCTCGGCCGGTATATTTTTCTTTATTCTCCCCATTATTCGAAATACAGGGGCGGAAATATTTTTTAATCTGGATGCCATATTGATCATAGGCAGCGGGACCTTGATCGGCTTGTTTATTGGGTTTCCCTCCCAAAGGATAAAAGCCGTATTTATTCATATCAAAGAGGCTTTTAGGGATCGGGAGGATAAAGACTCCCTGATCAAGAACATCCTGAACGTGGCCGGGATTTACAAACGGGGTAATATTCAAGAATTGGAGCGTCGACAGAAGGAGATCAAGGACGATTTTTTAAGATTGGGAATCAATCTATTGATCAATAATCATCCCATAGAGGAGATTAGGAATGTTTTGGAACGGGAGATGACTAATCGAATTATTGAATATAATTTAAGCCAAAATTTACTCAAGACCTTGGCCAGGCTTACGCCGGCCTTGGGTTTGGCCGGGACGATCATCAGCCTGATTAAGATGTTTGACCATTTCCAATCTGTGGAAACCATGACCCCGCTGATGGCCGTGGCCCTTATGTCCACTTTTTATGGGGTTATTATTGCCAATCTGATTATGCTTCCTCTATCTTCCAAATTAAAAGAAAAGACTATCCTCAGCGAATCATTGATGTCCATGACCATTGAAGGCCTGGCGGCCATCAGCGAGAGGGAACATCCGCTCAAAATCGAGGAAAAGCTGGTCGGCGTTGGCACTTTGAAAGAAACTCAGGTCGTTCCCTTGGGAAGGAAGATGGCTTGGGGCGATATAACCATCGAGTTGTAGTCACCTTCTATCGATCAGGAGAAATAACCGATGAACAGGGTACCAGAAAAAAAATCGCCGGTCAGAGAGGGTAAATATCAAAAAATGATCATGGACTCAACAGACACGGTTGATGCCGATCACAACTGGTTGATCACCTTAAGTGATGTCCTGTCCTTATTACTGGTTTTTTTCATTATTTTCTTTGCCCTGTCCAGGGTGCCAGGGAAGAAAAAAGAAACCCCGATTCATCAAGGGGTGAGTCCTGCCATATCCGCACCGGCTTCCCATTTTAAGCAGGACAGCTCTTTGGAAACAATCCAGAAAGATATTAGGGCGGCGGTTACGGAAATGAGTTTGGATGATCAGGTAATGATCCAAAGCAAAGATCGAGAGATTGTAATCACCATAAAAGAAAATGTGACCTTTCACAGCGGTGAGGCGGACATCCTAAAGGGCTCAAAACCGCTTCTGGATACCATTGCCGAGATGATTAAAAGGTATACTTCTTATTTAGTTGAGATTGACGGCCATACCGATGATTTGCCGATCAATACCCGAAGATTTCCTTCCAATTGGGAGCTTTCGGTTGCCCGGGCCACTAGTGTCTTAAAATATTTGATTAACAGTCATGGATTAGACCCGTCCCGTTTTACTATCAAAGGAAATGCCGAACAAAGGCCGTTGTCGCCGAATTTCACGCCGGAACAACGGGCCCAAAACAGGAGAGTGGAGATAAAGCTGAAGGAAGGCTATCCCGTAGGCATTTAACCCAACATTATGCGTGAATCTATTCTAAATTAGTTTTTTCCGGTCCGGGGTGGCTTTTTTCTTAAGGGTTTGTCCCCAAAACACCCCAAGCCATTTACCGGGCCAAATAGTTAAATTTGTATTAAGGGCAGGCCAACACCCAAGCTATTTGGAAGTTAGGAGTATGCCCTGCTCTAAATTCACTTAGACAGTTCGGACCGGATTTGTCCCACCATGGCGGGATTTGGACAACCCTCAAGAAAAAAGTCACCCCGGACCGTTGTTTTGGAATATTCACGAATCATTTGGTTTTAAATCTCTATTATTATTGCCCAGCACCCCCGGCCGTGACTGTTTTGGGAACAAAACGATTCGGCGACTCATTGCCCATTCCTAATCAGTTTCCATCAGGAAACCAGATTAGTTTCCATCAGGAAACCAGAATTCCCTTGGATGGAGCAGTTAGCAGTCAGTGATCAGTATATAGCCAATCGGTTGTGTTAAAAGTTTTTGCTGAAAGCTGATCGCTGATCGCCCGAATTGGTGTCAAGATACTGACTTCCTTGGCTTGTTTTATAGTGAATAAAGACGATCCAACATCTAACCTACCAATATTCTTGCCTTAAATTGTTCACGGTATGTTTTTTGCTAATTTTGTAAAATGATTCTAAGGACTTTTAGTAGTCACAATGAAAGGTTCGCCAACAAAGAATGAAAACGGAGTGGGATTCCTTATTACTGAAGATCCCCGTTACTTGTTTCCGGGCATCCAAGTCGTTTTTGGAAATGGATAAACAACCTTATTATAACCTCAGGTGGTAGGGGGAAAAGGAAATCATTATGATCAAAAATGCCGAACAATTAAATCAAGTTATTGACCAGTTAGCCATGAATATCATCTCCGTAGAATTTGAAGATGTCATGGCCCTCGGTACTATTTTGAAGCAGGTAGAAGAAATTGAAAAAATAACCGAGGACCCAACACTGAAACCCATCCGGGATTTTTGCCCACCCCTGAAAAAATTGATTGAAAAAATAATTTTCAATGAAAGCCAGTCCCCTCAACAATCCTTGGACCTATTAAGCAGCGGGATCCGAATCATTCAGACAAAACTAGTCCAGGGAGACGTAACCCTGCCCCTCCAAGAAGAAGAACTCTTTTGGAAAGGATTGGAGTCCTTGATCGGCCCCATAAAAACCATCCCCACTGCCTTGCAAGAGGAAGAACCTCCCAAGGAACAACCTCCTGACGAAGGGGCAATGGATTTAGGTCAAGACCTGGAGTTGTTTAATGATTTTGTCTCAGAAGCCATGGAACATTTGGAATCGATCGAATTGAACCTTATCAACCTTGAGCAAACCCCGAATGACAAGGAATGCATCAACGCCATTTTTCGGCCTTTCCATACGATTAAAGGGGTCTCAGGGTTTTTAAATTTACAAGAAATCCATAAATTTTCCCATGCCGTTGAATCACTTTTGGATGATGCCCGGAATGATAAATTAGCTGTTAATCAAGGGATTATCGATGCCATCCTGGAAGCCGTTGATTTTCTAAAAACCATGATTTTGGAACAGAAGGCCTGTATTGAATCAGGCAAGCCAAAGCCGGCCCGCATAGATCTGGGATCATGGCTAGAACGGATCAAGTTACTTCGGGAAAGCCCTTCTCCGACAGGAGACGGAAAATCCCTTGAAGAAACCCCGGAATTCAAGACCCCCCCTTTAGGTGAAATCCTTGCTTCCAAAGGAATCATTTCCGGCGAGGAAGTAAGCCGAGCCCTGAAAGTACAAGTTGAGGAAAAGCATGATCAAAAAATCGGAGAAATATTAATAACAGAGCACAAAGCCAAACCCAAGGATGTGATCGAAGGTCTTCGCGATCAGAAGCGTCTTTCAGTACAAGGGACTGAGGCCACGGTCAAGGTGGACACCAAGAAATTGGACAACTTAGTGGATATGGTGGGCGAACTGGTGATCGCTCAATCCCTGGTGCAACAAAATCCCAACTTGATAAGCATTAACGATCAGAAATTGGTGCGTGACTTCTCTCAACTAAAAAGGATTACCACTGACCTGCAAAAAATCGCCATGTCACTCCGAATGGTTCCGATCCGGCAAACCTTTCAAAAGATGATCCGCTTGGTTCGAGACCTTTCTAAAAAATCAGGGAAGCAGGTGGATTTATTGTTATTAGGGGAAGAGACGGAAATCGACCGGAACATGGTTGACCAAATCTATGACCCCTTGGTGCATATGATTCGAAATTCGACGGATCATGGGATAGAATCTCCTCAAAAACGAAAAGAAATGGGCAAGGTGGAAACCGGACAGATTTCTTTAAGGGCCTACCATAAAGGGGGCAACATTGTAATTGAGATTGAAGACGACGGACAGGGATTAAACCGGGCCAAGATAATCGCCAAGGCCAAAGAGCGCAAGATTATTTCCGATGAAAACACCCTGACCGAATTTCAGATTGATAATCTAATTTTTGAAGCCGGATTTTCTACGGCCGATAAGATCACCGATGTCTCCGGACGCGGTGTGGGCATGGATGTGGTCAAAAGAGTCATTGAGAAATTGAGAGGGAAGGTCGAGATCTACTCTACTGAAGGTAAAGGCTGCCGGTTTGTTATCCGGGTCCCCTTGACCCTGGCTATTATGGATGGAATCCTGGTCAAGATTGGAGAAGAGCGATTTATCATCCCTACGGTAACCATTAAAGAGACCCTAAGGCCTGCTCCCGATGACGTCTTTAGTGTAGGGAAAAAAGAAGAAATGGTCAAGGTAAGGGATTCTCTTTTGCCCCTGGTCAGACTGAATACTCTTTTAAATATCTATTCTGCAGATAAAAAACCATGGGAGGGGCTGGTGGTTGTGGTTGAAAACGATGGGGTTCAAAAAGGTCTCTTGGTGGATGACCTGCTAGGGAAACAGGAGGTAGTCATCAAAAACCTGGGAGAAAAGCTGAAGACCGTTAAAGGGGTGGCCGGTGGGGCTATTTTAGGAGACGGCAAGATCAGTTTAATACTGGATGTGAACGGGATTTTTGAGATTTATCGCGGAAAATGACGAAAAATGAATAATAATAAAATTAAAGTCTTGGTGGTTGATGATTCGGCCATCGTCAGGAAGATCTTTAATGAGGAATTGTCCAAAGAAACGGATATCCAAGTAGTGGGTACAGCTCCGGATCCCTTTGTCGCCAGAGACAAAATAGTCCAATTGCAACCGGATGTGATACTCCTGGACATAGAGATGCCCAGAATGGATGGTCTGACATTTTTGAAAAAATTAATGAAATACTATCCATTACCAGTAATCATCGTCAGCTCTCTGACCCAAAAGGGAAGTACCATGGCTGTTGAAGCTACTGAACAGGGGGCAGTAGATGTTTTAGCCAAGCCAGGTGGATCTTATTCGGTGGGGGACATGTGCGTTCAGCTCAAAGAGAAGATTCGGGCAGCGGCCAAGGTAAATATGAATCGAAAGCTGATTCCCGTATCTCGATCAAAGGTGGAAACCATCACCAAATCTTTACAGGAAACCACCCAAAAGGTCATTGCTATAGGGGCTTCAACCGGTGGTACGGAGGCCATAAAAGAAATCTTGGTCAATATCCCTTTGAATTGCCCTGGGATTGTGATTGTTCAACATATGCCGGCTAATTTTACAACGGCCTTTGCCGAGCGTTTAAATAACCTTTGTCAGATCGAAGTCAAAGAAGCCAAAGACGGAGATTCGGTCATAAACGGCCGGGCCTTGATCGCCCCTGGGAATTTCCATATGCTCATACGCCGAAGCGGGGCTAAATACTATGTTAATGTCAAAGATGGGCCTCTGGTGCATCACCAACGACCGGCAGTGGATGTGCTTTTTACTTCCATAGCCCAATATGTCGGCAGAAATGCCATTGGGGTCATTCTAACCGGGATGGGGGCCGATGGAGCCAAGGGCTTGTTTGCTATGAAAGGGAGTGGGGCCAAGACCATCGCTCAGGACGAAGCCAGTTGTGTGGTATTCGGTATGCCTAAGGAGGCTATAAAATTAGGGGCCGCGGATAAGATAGTCTCATTGGACCGAATTACCCAGGAAATTGTAAGCCTGGTTAACCTTTCGTAATCAGATTTCACCATTCCAAAAGAGTTTGTAAACAAAGAAGGCTTCATGGATCAGGAAAAGAAGCAGAGTTGAAAACAGGGCCTTAGGGAAAAACAAATAAAATGGAGAGAGAAAAATGACCCTCACAATGGGAAAAAAAATTACGGGGGGGTTTGGTTCGGCCGTAGCCGCCCTTATATTGATAAGTATTTTAGCCTATTGGGGGGAGGGAAAAATTTATAAAATTACATCGGATGTTTTGAAAAGCAAAGAGATCGATCGTCTATTGACTCAAGCGGAATTAGACCATCTTATTTGGGGAAGTAAAGTAATCAATGCTCTTCTCGATTGGAACGTCAAAACCTTAAACGTACAAACAGACTCCCATAAATGCAATTTCGGAGAATGGTACTATGGAAGTGGTCGTAAAGAGGCTGAAAAAATCTCCCCCACCATAGCAAACTCTCTGGAAAGAATAGAAGAACCCCACAACAGATTGCATAGCTCAGCGGAGAAAATCAATGAATTGTTGGCCAAAGGAGAACGAGAAAAGGCAATCAAGTATTACTCACAGACGATCAAGCCGATTATTAGCCAATTGGTCGAGAACATTGAGGTCATAAAGGAGGAGGTGAAGAAGAACGCCATTTCCGAGGAAGTGTTGGTCAATTCAACCCGTTTCGGGCAGCGGGCAGTTGGGATTTTGGGGATCATTTCTTCCTTAGTCTTTATTGCTTTTGCCTTCGTCTTGAGTCGAACCATTATAGCCAAGGTTAAAAATATCGTTGCCGGGCTGACCGACGCTTCGGAACAAACCGTTACCCGGGCCGCCCAGGTTTCCTCGGTCAGTCTGTTCCAGGCTGAAGGCGCTTTGGAGCAGGCCTCCGGCTTGGAAGAGACTTCCTCTTCAGTAAAAGAAATGACCGGGATGACTAAACTGAATGCCGACAATGCCACCCAGGCCAATACCATGATGGCCGAAACCAACCGGATAGTTGAAGAAGCCAACAGCGTTATGAAAAATTTAATCCAATCCATGCTCGAAATCACTAACGCCAGTGAAGAAACTGTTAAAATCATCAAGACCATTGATGAGATTGCTTTTCAGACTAATTTGCTGGCCTTAAATGCAGCAGTGGAGGCGGCTCGGGCAGGAGAGGCTGGGGCTGGCTTTGCAGTGGTGTCGAATGAAGTTAGAAACTTGGCCATGAGGGCCGCCGAAGCTGCCAGAAATACGACTAGTCTGATCGAAGGCACGGTCAAGAAGATTAAAAATGGATCGGAGTTGGTAACCAAGACCAATGAGGCTTTTGTCAGGTTGGCCCAGGGAGATAATAAGGTAAGAGAACTGGTAGGTGCGATTGCTACAGCTTCCAATGCACAGGCCCAGCGGATCGACCAGATCAACAATGCGATCTTTGAGATGGATCGGGTAGTTCAGCAAAATGTTTCCAAAGCCGAAGAAACGGCCTCCGCTTCAGGGGAATTGAACATTCAGGCCGAACGGATGAAGCAATTGGTCCAAGAGCTGGCATTTGTATTCGAAGGATATACCAATGGTGTCCCCTTGACTAAAGTCTTGTCTATCGGCGAAGGAAATGTGGGACGAGCATTGGCTAGAAGTGGGCTCGGAACCGTTGATTTCTTTGTCAGCAAGAGAGGTTAGAGAGTTTAAATAATGAGTTTAAAAATTTTAAAAGAAGAGGAACAAGTTGTTAGCTCAGGCGAAGTAATTCTTAATAATGGATTGCTTCGCCTTTTTATTCTCGGCCTGATTTTTAAAGTACTTTGATTTGTGCTTCTTTAGATCGATTTTGTCTTTTTATAATACTCAGACCCGTTATCCCAATTAAAGTTTTTTTGCCAAAAACCGATAAGATATCAGAAATGCTGATTCCTAAAATGAAGAAACTATATAATTATTCTATTAAAAGGAGGTACTAAACAATGGCAGAGATCAAAGAACCTATGGATCAGAATCAAAAAATTTCCAGAGATCGTGAGGGAAAATACCTGACTTTTTCTTTGGCCGGAGAAGAATATGGTATTGGTATCCTGAAGGTTAAGGAGATCATCGGGATGATGTCCGTTACCCCAGTGCCTAAGACCCCGTCCTACGTAAAGGGAGTGATTAACCTTCGCGGAAAAGTAATCCCCGTGGCCGATCTTAGACTTAAGTTCGAGATGGAAGAGATGGCTTATACGGAGCGGACCTGCATAATTGTGGTCGAGATTAAGAACGGCATTGGGAACGTATTAATGGGTATTGTGGTCGATTCCGTTTCCGAGGTCTTGAACATTAAAAGCGTTGAAATAGAGGATACGCCGGCCTTCGGAACACAAATGGATACGGAATATATCTTAGGTATGGCCAAGACAGGAGGAGGGGTCAAGATCCTTCTAGATATTGATAAGGTCTTTGGCGACGAAGAGACAGTCGAGCTTGAAAAGGCGGCTTGAGAAAAAGCCGATTCGCGGTGTTAAAAAAATCTTATAGCCCGGAGGGCTATAAAAAATAAGGGGAAGAGGTATCTTTTAAAAGGAGGGGCAGATTATGCTCAATAAATTAAAACTTTCCACACGAATCTTGTTGTTAGGTATTTTGATCACTTTGGGGTTTTCATTGACCTTTGTCTGGATGTACCCAAAGTTGAAGAAAGAAATGAAAGATACCTACTACTTAAAAACCCAGCACGTGGTTGAAACGGCCTGGGGGGTTGTAGATGCTTATGCCAAGCAGGCAAAAAATAACACGCTGGACGTAGAAGAGGCCAAAAAGCAAGCCCTGGAGACGATTAAGGTCCTCCGTTATGACAAGGATGAGTACTTCTGGGTAAATGATATGGAACCGAAGATGATTATGCATCCGATCAAAAAAGAAATGGACGGGAAGAACCTTTCCGATTACAAAGACCCCCTTGGAAAACTTATATTTGTAGCTTTTGTCGACAAGGTCAAAAGCAATGGGGCAGGGTTTGTGGATTATTATTGGCCAAAACCAGGAAATGATAAACCGGTTCCTAAGATTTCCTATATTAAAGGATTTCCTGAGTGGGGCTGGATTATCGGTTCAGGAATTTATATAGATGATCTGGAAAAGGAAATTAATAAGATTTTTTATGTGATTTTAGGGGTAGTTTCGTTCATCGCTCTCGGTGGACTTACCCTGGCCTATTTGATGGCTCGTTCTATTTCCGGGCCGATTAACAAGGTTGTCAAAGGGATTAGTGACGGAGCGGATCAGGTAGCCTCGGCCTCGGCCCAGGTTTCTTCGTCCAGTCAATCTCTGGCCGAAGGG